>Ga0065165_1002423_pt1 | contig 15870 bp, 6 predicted proteins | sample AraplaMF_Cvi_mMF_FD_63813 | JGI IMG/M metagenome (GOLD analysis project Ga0065165, IMG submission 63813) | Arabidopsis root microbial communities from the University of North Carolina, USA - plate scrape MF_Cvi_mMF (version 2) (version 3) | ecosystem: Host-associated > Plants > Roots > Endosphere...
CACGCGAAAAGCGCTGCTGGAGCGCATGTGAAAACCCGTAGTCGCTGCGCAATCCGGGCGCAGCGGCCGCGCCTGCGTGTAGAGTGCGCTTAGAGCTTCTTATCGTTTTCGTTTATGGTTGAGACGTGATGACCCAGGCCGGGGGGCCGTGAATTGCCCGCGAAAGCGGCAAGGCGCCTCATTCATCAAACCCAAAAAAGCACACAAAGACATGACAAAAAACGCCAGCCTCCCCCTCCCTGAATCCGCGGCCGGCCGCCGCATCGCCGTGATAGGCGCCGGCATCGCCGGCATTGCCTGCGCGCGCACGCTGGCGCAGGCCGGCCACCAGGTCACCGTGTTCGAGAAAAGCCCTGAAGTCGGCGGGCGCATGGCCACCCGGGACAGCGAATTCGGCGGCTTCGACCACGGCGCGCAGTATTTCACCGTGCGCGATGCGCGTTTCGAAAAAGCCCTGGCCACGGTTCCCGGGCTGGTCCGGCCCTGGAGCGCCAACACCGTGCGCATCCTCGACGAGCTGGGCCGCGTCGTGGCCTCGGCGCTGCCGCCCAAGGAAGCGCACTGGGTCCCCACGCCGGGCATGAATGCGCTGCTGCGCCAATGGGCCCAGCCCCTGGCGGCCGCGGGCAGCCTGCTGCTGGAGACCGAGGTGCAGCGGCTGGAACGCGACAAGCTGCATCCCGAACAATGGCAGTTGCAGACCGAAGGCCCGGGCGCCGGCAGCCGGGTGCACTCGGGCTTTGACGACGTGGTGCTGGCCCTGCCATCGCCGCAGGCGCATGCCCTGCTGCTCAGTTCGCAACAGGGCAAGCCGCTGATGGAGGCACTCGCCAAGGTCAGCGTGGCGCCCTGCTGGACGCTGATGCTGGCCTTTCCCCAGGCCATGCAGCCCACCATGGCGCACCTGGGCCCCCATTGGAACGCGGCGCGCAGCACCCACCACCGCATCGCCTGGCTGGCGCGCGAATCCTCCAAGCCCGGCCGCAGCCCCATTGAACGCTGGACCGTGCAGGCCAGCCCCGACTGGTCGCAGCGCCACCTGGAAGACGACGCCGAACGCGTCAAAGCCAAACTGCTCAAGGCGTTTACCGAGGTCACCGGCATACGCGCGGCGCCGCCCCATGCCGTGGTGCACCGCTGGCGCCATGCGCAGACGCTGCAGCCCCTCGGCAAGACCCATGCATGGGACGCCAAATCCCGCATAGGCGCCTGCGGCGACTGGTGCCTGGGCCACCGCGTGGAAGAGGGCTTTATCTCGGGCCTTGAAATGGCCCTTGCACTGGCATAACTATCGGGGACGCAACCGGCGTGGAGGCCGAATACCGGGGCCGCTTCGCCCCTTCCCCGACAGGACCGCTGCACGCAGGCTCGCTCGTGGCCGCCCTGGCCAGCTGGCTGGACGCCCGCGCGCACCAGGGCCGCTGGCTGGTGCGCATCGAGGACGTGGACACGCCGCGCTGCGTGACCGGCGCCGACCAGACCATTCTTGAACAGCTGGCCCAATGCGGCCTGCTGCCGGACGAGCCGCCCGTCTACCAATCACAGCGCGGCGCGCTCTACCAGCAGGCGCTGGACTCACTGGTCGCGCGCGGGCTGGCCTACCCCTGCGCCTGCACGCGCCAGGACATCGCCCGCGCACTGGCGGCTTCCGGGCAGGCGCGCGAGCGCCATGGCGAACTGGTCTATCCCGGCACTTGCCGCAGCGGCCTGCACGGCCGCCCGGCGCGTGCCTGGCGGCTGGACACGCGAGCCGGGCCGCCTATCGACTGGCAGGACCGCCTGCTGGGCCCGCAGTCGCAGGACGTGGCCCATGAGGTGGGCGACTTCGTGCTCAAGCGCGCCGACGGCCTGTGGGCTTACCAGCTGGCCGTGGTGGTCGACGACGCGGCCCAGGGCATCACCGATATCGTGCGCGGTGAGGACCTGGCCGACAACACGGCGCGGCAAATCCTGCTGCAGCGCGCGCTGGGCCTGCCCCAGCCGCGCTACCTGCACACGCCGCTGGTGCTGGGCGCAAACGGCGAAAAGCTCTCCAAACAGAACGGCGCGCAGGCACTGGACACCTCCCAGCCGCTGGCCCTGCTGCGGCAGGCCGGCGCGGTGCTGGGCCTACCACCAGACGGCGGCAGCGCCGCCACTCCGCAAGACTGGCTGCGGCAGGCCGTGCCCCTCTGGGCGGCCCGCCTTAAGAACCTGTTCACGGTCTAAACGGGGCCGCGTTGGGATGCAATCGGGATGAGTGGGCCGACCGGGCACGCCGCATGGGCTAATGCCCATGCAAGGGGCCGGGTGGCTCAATCGCCCGATTTCATCCCAACCCGTAGGGCAAGCGCCTTCTCGGGCGGTCTGCGGCGTTGCAGCGCTAGCCCATAGCCGGGCTATGGGCGTCGCACCGCGCCTTGCATCCCATCCCGAGAAGGTGCTTGCGCGGCCCCGCTTAGACCGTGAACAGGTTCTAAAATCGACCGGTGACAGATACAACTTCCCCCCTCCCGCCCTCCGCCCTCCCCGACCCCTCCACCGAAGGCGCGGCAGCCGAGCCAGGCACACCGCGCAACATACGCAGCTTTGTGCGCCGCACCGGCCGCACCACCGTCGGCCAGGCCAAGGCCTTTGCCGACGTGGGCCCGCAATTCCTGCTGCCCTATGCGGCGGAGCCGGCGGATTTCGATGCCATGTTCCAGCGTTCGGCCCCCACCATCCTGGAGATAGGCTTTGGCATGGGCGAGGCGACAGCCCACATCGCCGCGCTGATGCCCGAAAAAAACTTCCTGTGCTGCGAGGTGCACACGCCGGGCGTGGGCGCGCTGCTCAAGCGCATCAGCGAACAGGGCCTGGCCAATATCCGCATCCTGCAGCACGACGCCGTTGAAGTGATAGACAACATGCTGCCGCCTGCCAGCCTGGATGGCGTGCACATCTTCTTTCCCGATCCCTGGCACAAAAAACGGCACAACAAGCGCCGCCTGATCCAGGCGCCGCTGGTTGCCAAGCTGGCCGCGCGCCTCAAACCCGGCGGCTACCTGCACTGCGCCACCGACTGGCAGCCCTATGCCGAGCAGATCCTCGAGGTGCTGGGCGCCGAGCCGCTGCTGCGCAATACGGCGGACACCGCCCAAGGCGGCTACGCGCCCAAGCCGGCCTACCGGCCCCTGACCAAATTCGAAAACCGCGGCATCAAGCTGGGGCACGGCGTCTGGGACGTGGTGTTCACCCGTGTGTGAACACCCGCCCGAGCTGACGTGAACGGACTGCCGTCCCACGGACTGCCGACCCGGGAGGGTGTCAGCCCCAGCTGCGTGGGATTGCCGGCGGGCGAGTGGCCCACCATCACCGACTTTCTGGTGCAGCGCTTTCCCGCGATCACGCGCGAAACCTGGCTGCAGCGCATGCGGGACGGCTTGGTCGCCGACGAGTTCGGCGTGCCCGTCACGGCTGAACGGCCCTACCGCGGCCACATGCGCGTCTACTACTACCGCGCGCTGGAGGATGAGCCCCGCGTACCCTTCGAGGCCAGCGTGCTGTACCAGGACGAGCACCTGGTCGTGGCCGACAAACCCCACTTCCTGCCGGTCACACCCTCGGGCCACTATGTGCAGGAAACGCTGCTGGTGCGCCTTAAAAACCGCCTGGGCCTGGACGGCCTGGCGCCGCTACACCGCATAGACCGCGAAACCGCCGGCCTGGTGCTGTTCTCGGTCAGGCCCGCTGACCGCGATGCCTACCAGGCGCTGTTCAGGCGCCACGAGGTGGCCAAACACTACGAGGCCATCGCGCCATGGCGTGAAGACATCGCTTTTCCGCTACTTCGCCAAAGCCGCATCGTGCAGGGCGAGCCCTTCTTCCGCCAGCAGGAAGCGCCCGGCCCCGCCAACAGCGAGACCCATATCAGCGTGCTGCAAGCCAGCGGCGGCTGGGCCCGCTATGCCCTGAGCCCAGTCACCGGCAAGAAACACCAGCTGCGGGTGCATATGCATGCCTTGGGTATTCCCATCCTCAACGACAGGATCTATCCGCCGGTGCATCCCACGCCCGACGACGACTACAGCCGGCCCTTGCAGCTCCTTGCGAAATCCATGCATTTCACGGACCCGGTCACGGGCCAGCAACGGTCTTTCCAGACCCGTTTGAGCCTGCTTGCAGGCGTGCCCCCGGCAACGGGCGGCTGAGCCCCCTCGCTCCCAAACCAAATCACAGTACGCGTGCGCCCGTGCCCGCGCAGCCAAGCCGCGCCTGAAGCCTGATTGCGGGCTCTCGGCACGCCGGTGTCTCCTCATCCCAACGAATTTGCCGTCCGCATAGCTCCGAAAAAGGCCGGCGCCTGCCTCATCACGGAATTAATCCAAAAGTGTGGTTTTTCGTGAAATCAATCACCAAAGATGTCAGGAAACGGGCAAAGAATCGCATATTAGTTACATATTGAATCACTTATCGGGGATTCGTACGTAGAAACCGATATATCTAGCATCTTGTTGGCATGTGATTTTTTTCGCAAAAAATCAATCTAATCAATGCTTTACAAGAAATATGCGAGGATTTTCCACATGTTTTTTCCAAGGCCTATGGGACAATCCTGTGAACTAGTTACATCGTCTGTACATATTTTTACAAGTAGCACTTAAGCAAACACCGCCGGCCACATCCCTGCCCCAACCCCACCATGAACAAGTTCTACCGTACCGTCTACAGCGAGCTTCTGGGCACGTGGGTCGCCGTGTCGGAAATCTCGAGCGCGCGCGGCAAACGCAGCGGCTCCAAGGTGGTCCAGGTCGGTGCCGCAGGCGCCGTGGTGGTTGCAGGACTCTTCAGTGGCGGGGGCCTCAGCCCCATGAGTTCGGCCTACGGGCAAACACTTCCGGAAGCCGCCTGTACCGCGGGCAATGGCGGCACGATGTACTCCGCCGCCTCGACCTGCGTGAATTACGTCAACAACACGCGCATTTACCTGACTTCACTGTCGACCTCGACCTCCACCGGGCTCAGCAGCCTCTCCACCGGGCTCAGCACCACGGACAGCCGTGTCACGTCGCTGTCCACCTCCACATCCACGGGCCTGAGCACCGCCACGAGCAGCATCACGTCCCTGTCGACCTCGGCCTCCACCGGTATCAGTTCCTTGTCTACCGGTCTGAGCACCACGAACAGCAACGTCACTTCGCTGTCGACCTCCGCCTCGACAGGTATCAGTTCCTTGTCCACGTCGACGTCTGCAGGCCTGAGCACCGCCACCAGCGGCATCACCTCCCTGTCCACCGGACTGAGCACAACGAACAGCAGCGTCATATCGCTGTCCACATCGACCTCCACCGGCCTCAGCACGGCAAGCAGCGGCATCGCATCTTTGTCGACCTCGACATCCACGGGCCTGAGCACCACCAACAGCAGCGTGGCTTCGCTGTCGACTTCGGCATCGACAGGCATCAGTTCCCTTTCGACCTCTACGTCCACAGGCCTGAGCACCGCCAACAGCGGCATCGTCTCCTTGTCCACTGGACTGAGCACGACCAACAGCAGCGTCACCTCGCTGTCGACTTCCACGTCCACGGGCTTGAGCACTGCCACCAGTGGCATTACGTCGCTATCCACCGGCCTGAGCACGACGAATAGCAGCGTCACTTCGCTATCCACATCGGCATCGACCGGCCTCAGCACGGCAACCAGCGGCATCACCTCGCTGTCCACCGGCTTGAGCACGACCAACAGCAGTGTCACCTCGCTGTCGACATCTACGTCCACGGGCCTGAGCACCGCCAACAGCAACGTCACTTCGCTGTCGACCTCAACGTCTACCGGCCTGAGCACCGCCACCAGCCGCATCAACTCGCTGTCGACGGGCTTGAGCACTACGGACAGCCGTGTCACCTCCCTGTCTACCTCCACCTCGACAGGCTTGAGCACCGCGGCAAGTGGCGTCACTTCGCTGTCCACGGGCCTGAGCACCACGGACAGCCGTGTCACCTCGCTGTCAACCTCGACGTCCACAGGCTTGAGCACTGCCACAAGCGGGATCGTCTCGCTGTCGACCGGCCTTAGCAGCACCAACAGCAACGTGACGTCCTTGTCGACGTCGACCTCCACAGGCCTGAGCACCACGAACAGCAGCGTCACTTCGCTGTCCACATCCGCCTCGACCGGCATCAGTTCCCTGTCCACATCGACATCGACTGGATTGAGTACCGCCTCCAGCGGGATCACCTCGCTATCCACTGGGCTGAGCAGCACCAACAGCAATGTGGCCTCGCTGTCGACTTCGGCATCGACCGGCATCAGCTCACTCTCGACCTCCACATCCACAGGTTTGAGCACGGCTACCAGCGGCATCATTTCGCTGTCCACAGGTTTGAGCACGACCAACAGCAGTGTCACCTCCTTGTCGACTTCTACCTCGACAGGCCTGAGCACAGCCGACAGCCGGATCACCTCCCTCTCCACCTCGACATCGACCGGCCTTAGCACCGCTGCGAGCAGTGTCACCTCGCTGTCAACATCCGCCTCGACCGGTATCAGTTCCCTGTCCACGTCGACATCGACCGGCCTCAGTACCGCGGACAGCCGGATCACCTCGCTGTCGACGTCGACGTCGACGGGCCTGAGCACCACCAACAGCAGCGTCGCGTCTCTGTCCACGTCCTCGTCCACGGGCCTCAGCTCGCTGTCGACCTCAACGTCCGTTGGCTTGAGCACAGCGGCCAGCGGGATCACATCCCTGTCCACCGGCCTGAGCACAACGAACAGCAACGTCACTTCGCTGTCGACTTCTGCATCGACGGGACTGAGCACCGCCACCAGCGGGATCACCTCGCTATCCACTGGGCTGAGCAGCACCAACAGCAATGTGGCATCGCTGTCGACCTCGGCATCGACAGGAATCAGTTCACTCTCGACCTCTACGTCCACCGGCCTGAGCACGGCGGCCAGCGGGATCACCTCGTTGTCCACTGGGCTGAGTACCGCGGACAGCCGTGTCACTTCGCTGTCCACCTCCGCGTCGACCGGTCTGAGCACCGCAAGCAGTGGCATCGCATCCCTGTCGACCTCGACGTCTACGGGTTTGAGCACCACCGCCAGCGGCGTAGTTTCCCTGTCCACGGGCCTGAGCTCCACCAACAGCAGCGTCACATCCCTGTCGGCCTCGACATCGACCGGCTTGAGTACCGCTACAAGCGGCATCACCTCCCTCTCTACCGGGCTGAGCACCACTAACAGCAACGTCACTTCGCTGTCGACCTCGGCCTCCACCGGCATTGGCTCGCTCTCCACAGGCCTGAGCACCGCCACCAGCGGTATCACGTCCCTGTCGACTTCGACCAGTTCGCTCTCCACGGGACTGAGCAGCACCAACAGCAGCGTGGCCTCGCTGTCGACTTCGGCATCGACCGGCCTTAGCACAGCAACCAGTGGCATCGCATCCCTGTCGACCTCGACCAGTTCCCTGTCCACGGGCCTGAGCACAACAAACAGCAACGTCACGTCGCTGTCAACATCGACATCGACGGGCCTGAGCACCGCCACCAGTGGCATCACTTCACTGTCCACCGGCCTGAGCAGCACCAATAGCAACGTCACATCGCTGTCCACCGCCAGCAGTTCGCTGTCCACTGGGCTCAGCACGACAAATAGCAGCGTCGTATCGCTATCCACAGGCCTCAGCACCACCGACAGCCGCGTCACGTCGCTGTCCACGTCGACATCGACGGGCCTGAGCACCGCCACCAGTGGTATTACCTCGCTGTCGACCGGCGTGAGCACAGCCAATAGCAGCGTGGCGTCCCTGTCCACCGGTTTTAATTCCGTTTCGACGGGCTTCAGCTCCATCTCGACCGGCTTCAGCTCGCTGTCGACCTCGGTTTCATCCGGCCTGAGCACCGCCACCAGCGGTATCACCTCCCTCTCCACCGGCCTGAGCACCACCGACAGCAGCGTCGCATCCCTGTCCACGGGTTTTGGCTCCGTCTCGACAGGCTTTAGCTCCATTTCAACCGGCTTCAGTTCGCTGTCGACATCGGTTTCGTCCGGCCTGAGCACCGCCACCAGTGGTATCACGTCCCTGTCCACCGGGCTGAGTACCACGGACAGCACGGTCGCATCGCTGTCCACGGGCGTCAGTTCCATGTCGACCGGCGTCAGCACCATCACCAGCGGCCTGGCCTCGCTGTCGACTTCGTCCTCGACCGGCCTGAGCACCGCCGACAGCCGAACCACCTCCCTGTCGACCTCAACGTCGGCCGGCCTGAGCACCTCGGCCAGCGGCATTGCCTCGCTGTCCACGGGCCTGAGCACCACCAACAGCGGCGTCACGTCCTTGTCGACGTCCGCCTCCACCGGTATCGGTTCACTGTCTACCGGCTTGAGCACAACCAACAGCAATGTCACTTCGCTGTCAACGTCGGCGTCTACAGGCGTCAGTTCGCTGTCGACATCGACGTCCACGGGCCTGAGCACCGCCGACAGCCGCATCACTTCGCTGTCGACGTCCACGTCCACCGGTATTGGCTCGCTCTCCACCGGCCTGAGCACCACGGCCAGCGGCATCACGTCCCTGTCTACCGGGCTGAGCACCACCAACAGCAATGTGGCGTCCTTGTCGACGTCCGCTTCGACCGCGGTCGGCTCACTCTCCACCTCAACGTCAACCGGCCTGAGCACTGTCGACAGCCGGGTCACATCGCTGTCCACTTCGACCTCGACCGGCTTGAGCACCGCGACCAGCGGCATCACCTCCCTGTCGACGGGCCTGAGCACCACGGACAGCAATGTGGCGTCGCTGTCCACGTCGGCTTCGACCGGCATTGGCTCCCTGTCCACCGGACTGAGTACCACGAACAGCGCAGTCGCATCGGTGTCCACGGGTGTCAGTTCCCTGTCGACCGGCGTCAGCGCCATCTCCAGCGGCCTGGTCTCGTTGTCGACCTCGACCTCCACCGGCCTGAGCACGGCGGACAGCCGCACAACGTCGCTGTCCACATCAACATCGACCGGAATCGGCTCCCTGTCCACCTCGGCTTCGACGGGCCTGAGCACCGCCGCCAGTGGCCTTGCCTCGCTATCGACTTCGACGTCCGCCGGCCTGAGCACGGCCAGCAGCGGCATCACGTCCCTGTCGACTTCTGCCAGTTCGCTGTCCACCGGCCTGAGCACCACCAACAGCAACGTTACCTCGTTGTCGACCTCCACGTCGACAGGCCTGAGCACCGCCGACAGCCGGATCACTTCGCTGTCCACGTCGACCTCCACGGGTTTGAGCACCTCCGCCAGCGGTATTACGTCCCTGTCGACGGGTCTGAGCACAACCAACAGCACCGTGAGCTCGCTGTCGTCCTCGACATCGACCGGTTTGAGTACCGCGGCCAGCGGCATCGGCTCCTTGTCCACCGGCCTCAGCACCACGGACAGCAATGTTGCGTCGCTGTCGACGTCCGCTTCGACTGGCGTCGGCTCACTGTCCACCGGTCTGAGCACAGCCAATAGCAACGTCGCCTCACTGTCGACCTCCACTTCGACAGGCCTGAGCACGACCGCGAGCGGCATCACTTCGCTGTCCACCGGGCTCAGCACGACGAACAGCAATGTCACCTCCTTGTCGACGTCCACGTCGACCGGCATCAGCTCGCTGTCCACCTCGACCTCGACAGGCCTGAGCACCGCTGCAAGCGGCATTACGTCGCTGTCCACCGGCCTGAGCACGACCAGCAGCAACGTGACCTCGCTGTCGACCTCAGCATCGACGGGCTTGAGCACGGCCGCCAGCGGTATCAGCTCTTTGTCTACCGGGCTTAGTACCACTGACAGCAACGTCGCATCGCTGTCCACATCGGCATCCACGGGCCTGAGCACCGCGGCCAGCGGCATCACTTCCCTGTCGACCTCGACATCGACCGGCCTGAGCACCGCCAACAGCCGGACCACCTCACTGTCGACGTCCACCTCCACAGGACTGAGCACCGCCGGCAGCGGCATAAGCTCCTTGTCGACCGGCCTGAGCACCACCGACAGCAATGTCGCGTCCTTGTCGACGTCTGCCTCGACCGGCATCGGTTCACTGTCTACCGGTCTCAGCACCACCAACAGCAATGTCACCTCGCTGTCGACATCGGCATCGACGGGACTGAGCACAGCGGACAGCCGGATCACCTCACTGTCCACCTCGACCTCCACAGGCCTGAGCACGACCAATAGCAATGTCGCGTCCCTGTCGACGTCCGCTTCAACCGGTGTCAGTTCCCTGTCCACCGGTCTGAGCAGCACGAACAGCAATCTTGCTTCACTGTCGACCTCGGCGTCCACCGGCATCAGTTCCCTGTCGACCTCCACCTCCACAGGCCTGAGCACCGCGACCAGCGGCATAGTCTCACTGTCTACCGGACTCAGCACAACCGACAGCAATGTCACGTCACTGTCGACTTCAACCTCCACGGGCCTGAGCACCGCCGATAGCAAGACGACATCGCTGTCGACCTCAACATCGACCGGCCTGAGCACAGCGGCCAGCGGCATTGCCTCCCTGTCAACGTCGACCAGTTCGCTGTCCACCGGCCTGAGTACGACCAACAGCAACGTCACCTCGCTGTCGACGTCGACATCCACTGGCTTGAGCACCTCGGACAGCAGGATCACGTCTCTTTCCACGTCCACGTCAACCGGATTGAGCACCGCAACCAGTGGCATCACTTCGCTGTCGACATCGGCTTCGACCGGCATCAGCTCGCTGTCAAGCTCCACCTCGACGGGCTTGAGCACGGCCGCCAGCGGTATTTCCTCGCTGTCCACGGGCCTGAGCACAACGGACAGCAATGTGGCATCCCTGTCAACGTCCACATCGACCGGCTTGAGCACCGCCGACAGCCGGACCACGTCGCTGTCGACCTCGACCTCCACCGGCCTGAGCACGGCGACCAGTGGCATTGCTTCCCTGTCAACTTCGACGACCTCGCTGTCCACCGGCCTGAGCACGACCAACAGCAACGTCACCTCGCTGTCCACGTCGGCTTCGACCGGCGTCAGTTCACTGTCCACCGGCCTGAGCACCGCCAACAGCAACGTTACCTCGTTGTCGACCTCCACTTCGACAGGCCTGAGTACCGCTGACAGCCGGATCACTTCGCTCTCGACGTCCACTTCCACAGGGCTGAGCACGGCAACCAGCGGCATCACCTCCCTGTCCACGGGCCTGAGCACCACGGACAGCAATGTCGCATCGCTGTCCACATCGGCTTCGACCGGCATTGGTTCCCTGTCGACCTCGGCCAGCTCGCTGTCCACCGGCCTGAGCACGACCAATAGCAACGTCACCTCGCTGTCATCCTCGACATCGACTGGGTTGAGCACTGCTGCTAGCGGTATTACGTCGCTGTCCACGGGCCTGAGCACCACGGACAGCCGTGTTACCTCGCTGTCCTCCTCAACGTCCACAGGCCTGAGCACCGCTGCTAGCGGTATTGCCTCGCTGTCTACCGGTTTGAGCACGACAGACAGCAACGTCACATCCCTGTCGACGTCGACTTCCACGGGCCTGAGTACGGCGACCAGCGGCATTGCGTCGCTATCGACATCCACCAGTTCTTTGTCCACAGGCCTGAGCACCACCAACAGCAACGTCACCTCGCTGTCGGCCTCGACATCGACTGGCTTGAGCACCGCAACCAGCGGCATCAACTCTCTGTCTACCGGGCTTAGCACGACCGACAGCAATGTTGCATCGCTGTCTACCTCGACATCTACGGGCCTGAGCACCGCAACCAGTGGCGTGAATTCCCTGTCTACCGGCCTGAGTACGACCAATAGCAATGTCACGTCGCTGTCGACTTCCACTTCAACGGGCTTGAGCACTGCCACCAGCGGTATCACTTCGCTGTCGACCTCGGCCTCAACCGGCATCAGCTCGCTGTCAAGCTCCACCTCGACGGGACTCAGCACTGCGGCCAGCGGTATTTCCTCCTTGTCCACGGGCTTGAGCACAACGGACAGCAATGTTGCGTCGCTGTCGACGTCGACTTCGACCGGTATTGGTTCCCTGTCAACTTCGGCCAGCTCGCTATCCACTGGCTTGAGCACGACCAACAGCAACGTGACCTCGCTTTCGACCTCCACTTCGACGGGCCTGAGCACTGCCGATAGCCGGATCACTTCACTGTCGACCTCGACGTCGACCGGCCTGAGTACGGCGGCCAGCGGCATTACCTCCTTGTCGACGGGCCTGAGCACGATGGACAGCAATGTCATGTCACTGTCGACGTCCGCTTCCACGGGGCTGAGCACTGCTACCAGCGGCATTGCCTCCCTGTCGACTTCGACGAACTCGCTGTCTACCGGCTTGAGCACAACCAACAGCAATGTGACCTCGCTGTCGACCTCCACTTCGACGGGCCTGAGCACCGCCGACAGCCGCATCACTTCGCTGTCCACCTCGACTTCCACAGGCCTGAGTACGGCGGCCAGCGGCATCACTTCGCTCTCGACAGGCCTGAGCACCACGGACAGCAATGTCGCGTCGTTGTCCACATCCGCTTCGACGGGCATCAGTTCCCTGTCAACTTCGACCTCCACGGGACTTAGCACCGCCACCAGCGGCATTGCATCCCTGTCGACCTCGACCAGCTCGCTGTCCACCGGCCTGAGCACGACAAACAGCAATGTGACCTCGCTGTCGACCTCAACCTCCACAGGCCTGAGCACGGCGGCCAGCGGCATTACCTCCCTGTCGACAGGCCTGAGCACCACCAACAGCAATGTCGCATCTCTGTCCACGGGCTTCAGCTCCGTATCGACCGGTTTCAGTTCTCTCTCGACTGGTTTCAGTTCGCTGTCGACCGCCACTTCGACCGGTTTCAGCTCCCTGTCCACGGGCCTGAGCACCACCGACAGCAACCTGGCGGCGCTGTCGACCTCGACCTCGACCGGTATCGGCTCCCTGTCCACCTCGGCCTCGACGGGCCTGAGCACCTCGGCCAGCCGCATCACCTCGCTGTCGACATCCACCTCGACGGGCTTGAGCTCGCTATCGACAGGCTTGAGCACCACCGACAGCAATGTCGCATCGCTGTCCACGGGCTTCAGCTCCGTATCGACCGGTTTCAGTTCGGTGTCCACCGGCTTCAGCTCACTTTCAACAGGCTTCAGCTCCCTGTCTACCGCCACTTCGACGGGCTTCAGTTCAATGTCCACGGGTCTCAGTTCCCTGTCCACGGGCCTGAGCACCACGGACAGCGCCGTGGCCTCGCTGTCCACTGGTTTTGGCACGGTCTCCACCGGCTTCAGCTCCATCTCGACGGGGTTCAGCTCGATCTCCACCGGCTTTAACTCGCTGTCGACGTCGACCTCGACCGGCTTCAGCTCGCTGTCCACCGGCCTGAGCACTACCGAAAGCGTGGTCGCCTCGCTGTCCACCGGCTTCAATACCGTGTCCACCGGTTTCAGCTCGATCTCGACGGGCTTTAACTCGCTGTCGACGTCCACCTCGACCGGCTTCAGTTCCCTGTCCACCGGCCTGAGCACCACCGAAAGCGTGGTGGCCTCGCTGTCCACCGGCTTCAACACCGTGTCCACCGGTTTCAGCTCGATCTCGACGGGCTTCAGTTCCTTGTCGACGTCCACCTCGACCGGCTTCAGCTCGCTGTCCACCGGCCTGAGCAGCACCAACAGCAATGTCGCCTCGCTGTCGACCTCCACCTCGACCGGTGTGAGCTCGCTGTCCACGGCCATTGACTCCCTGTCGACCTCGGGTTCCACCAGCACCAGCTCGCTGTCAACCGGCGTAAGTTCGCTGTCGACGGGCTTCGGTTCGCTGTCCACCGGGTTTGGATCGTTGTCCACCGGCTTTATCTCGCTATCGACCAGCGTGGGCTCCCTCTCGACGGGCATCAGCACCACCAACAGCAATGTCGCGGTGCTGTCGACCTCGGCCTCGACGGGCATCAGCTCGCTGTCAACCGCCATCGACGGGCTGTCCACCTCGACCTCCACGAGCGCCAGTTCGCTGTCCACGGGCCTGAGCACCACCAACAGCAACGTCACTTCGCTGTCAACCTCGGCATCGACCAGTGTCAGCTCGCTGTCGACCGGTGTGAGCTCCTTGTCCACGGGCGTCAGTTCGCTATCGACGGGCGTGAGCTCCCTGTCCACCGGAGTCAGCTCACTGTCGACCTCAACCTCGACCGGCATCAGCTCACTGTCCACCGGAGTCAGTTCGCTGTCGACTTCGACTTCGACAGGCATCGTTTCCCTGTCGACCAGCATTGATTCGCTGTCAACCTCGACGTCTACCGGCCTCAGTTCGCTGTCCACCGGGGTCAGTTCCCTGTCGACGGGCGTCAGCTCGCTGTCCACGGGCCTGAGCACCACCAACAGCAACGTCGCCTCGCTGTCCACCTCGACGTCCACGGGCATCAGTTCCCTGTCGACCGGGCTCAACTCGCTGTCCACCTCGACCTCCACCGGTTTCAGCTCGCTCTCGACCGGCTTCAGTTCCGTCTCCACCGGGCTGAGCACGGTCAGCAGCACCGTGACTTCGCTGTCGACCTCGGTTTCCACGGGCGCCAGTTCCCTGTCGACCGGCCTGAGCACGGCCAACAGCAACATCACCTCGCTGTCCACCTCGACCTCCACGGGCCTGAGCACCGCCAGCAGTGGCATCACCTCCCTGTCGACCGGCCTGAGCACGGTCGGCAACAGCGTGACCTCGCTGTCCACAGGCCTGAGCACCGCCAACAACGGCATTGCCTCGCTGTCCACCGGGCTGTCGAGCGCGACCTCGGGCACCGCAGCCCTGGCCCCGCTGGTCAATGCGGCGAATTCAGCGGCGGCCAACGGCGGCTCGGTCATAGGCTCCACCGCGGGCGGCGCCGCCGGCGCCGGTCTGCTCACGCAGGGCAAGTCTTTCAACGGCACGGCGATGCAGACCGTGGCAACGCCTTCCGATTGCACGGTGGCCAACGGCGCCGACACCACGGCAACCGGCTTGTGCGCCAGCGCCGGCACGCGTGCCGGGGTGAACGGCGCGACCGCCACGACGGTGGCCACGGGCGCCACCGCCTACGGCTCGCAATCCCTGGCCCAGGACAAAAACACCACTGCCATCGGCTTCCGCGCGACGGCCACCTACGAAGGTTCCGTGGCCATAGGCTTCCAGGCCAGGGCGATTGCCGACCCGGCCACCGCCGTGGGCGCCAATTCGCTGGCCTCGGGCAACGACTCGGTGGCCCTGGGCGCCAGTGCCGAAGCCACGGCCAACCGCGCCGTGGCGCTGGGTGCCTACTCGGTGGCCGACCAGCCCAATACGGTATCGGTGGGCTCGCCCGGCAACGAGCGCCGTATCACCAATGTGGCCCCTGGCGTGTACGCGACCGACGCGGTCAACGTCGCGCAACTCAACGACGTCAGGCGCGTGGCCTACTCCGGCATCGCAATGAGCATGGCCATGGCCGCCACCTATATGCCCAACCTCGAAGGCGGCGAAAAAGCCCTGGGTATAGGCGTAGGCAACTACAAGGGCTACGGCGCGCTGGGCCTGAACTTCAAAGCGCTCAACAACGACGGCAAGAGCGCATGGGGCTTCGGCGTCTCCACCACCGGCAAGGAGTGGGGCATGAACTTCGGCGCAAGCTGGAAGTGGCGCTAGGAGCGACCCTCAGTAGAATGCCAAAGAACCTGTTCACGGCCTAAACGGGGCCGCGTTGGGGTGCAATCGGGATGAGTGGGTCGCCCGGGACCGCCGCATGGGCTAATGCCCATGCAAGGGTCTGGGTGGCTCAATCGCCCGATTTCACCCTAACCCGGAGGGCAAGCGCCTTCTCGGGCGGTCTGCGGCGTTGCGGCGCTAGCCCATAGCTGGGCTATGGGCGTCGCACCGCGCCTTGCATCCCATCCCGAGAAGGG
>Ga0065165_1002424_pt1 | contig 15862 bp, 18 predicted proteins | sample AraplaMF_Cvi_mMF_FD_63813 | JGI IMG/M metagenome (GOLD analysis project Ga0065165, IMG submission 63813) | Arabidopsis root microbial communities from the University of North Carolina, USA - plate scrape MF_Cvi_mMF (version 2) (version 3) | ecosystem: Host-associated > Plants > Roots >...
GCCCTTCTTCAGCGCGAAGGTCATCGCGGTGTAGGTCTCGACCGAGCCGATACCGTAGATGCAGGACACCGACGCCACGATGATGACGTCGTCGCGTTCGAGCAGCGCGCGCGTCGCCGAGTGGCGCATGCGGTCGATCTGCTCGTTGATGGAGGAGTCCTTCTCGATGTAGGTGTCCGTGCGTGGCACATACGCTTCAGGCTGGTAGTAGTCGTAATAGCTGACGAAATATTCGACCGCGTTGTCGGGGAAGAAGCTCTTGAACTCGCCATAGAGCTGGGCGGCGAGCGTCTTGTTCGGCGCAAGAATGATGGCGGGCCGCTGCGTCGCCTCGATCACCTTGGCCATGGTGTAGGTCTTGCCGGACCCGGTGACGCCGAGCAGCACCTGCGAACGGTCGTTGCGCTGGATGCCCTCGACCAGCTCCTTGATCGCGGTCGGCTGGTCGCCGCGCGGCTCGTAGGGCGACTTGATCTCGAAGCGCACGCCGCCTTCGGATTTTTCCGGGCGCGGCGGCCGGTGCGGGGTCCACACCTTGGTTGAGCCGTCGCCCTTGCGGAACTCCGGCCGGCCCTCGCGGATCAGCGACTCCAGCGCGTCTGCCGTGGCCTTGACGCCGAGCGCCTCCATCTTGGTCCGCGGCGGACGCGCCAGCGCCTCGGCGTCGTCCTCCTCGGTGGGAAGGCCGAGCTGCCGCGCCAGTTCCGGATCGAGCGTCGGGATCGTGGCCGCGGTGCCGTAATTGGCCTGCGGCGCCTCGTCGAACCCCTCAGTCGACGTGCGTGCCCCCGGTGGCTGCGGATTTGGCCGCAGCGGCATCGGTCTCGCATTGTCCTGCGGAAACTCCTTCGGCGTCGAGGCCCGCGCGCGATGCGCCGCGGCCTCGCCCCCGGCGCGGCGGTCGCGCGAATTGTCCGGCGGGGGCTGGAGCCCGGTGCCGGAACCCATGCCGGCATCGCCGCGATTGATCGCGGGATTGAGCAGCTCGGCCAGCGCCGGCCCGATCGGCTGCACGTCAGGCCGATGTGCCTTGGAATTCGGCGTCTTGATTCTGGGGGATTTTGGGGGAGCAGGTTTCTTCGCCATGAGGCGAATATGGGACGAGTCCGCCCCTCAGAAAAGGGCGAAGCTCCGTCCATGCTCAGGCTGCTGACAGCAGGTTGGCAGCAGCCCTGCTTATCACGCCGCCGGCAGCGGCCCCTCGTCGTCCTCGCTCGCCCGAGGCGGCTTGAGGATGTCGAGATGGATGCCGCCGCAATCGGTGCAGCGCATGGTCCAGTACTCGCATCCGGCGCGTCCGCCGATCACACGGAGCACCGTGAGATCGCCGTCGCATTCCGGGCATTTCGAGAGCACCGACCGTGCATAGGATCGGGCCAGCGGCTGGGTCTCTTCGATCTCGATATACGACATCATCGGTTCCTCATGTCACGCCGCGCTGGGATGGAGGCTGGCCTATTCGTCGTCGCTGTCGTCCGCCCGCCGGCGGAAGCGATCGATGTGGTGCTTGGCATCGGCGATCGCGGCGTCGCGATCGGGCCAGGCGAAGCCGACCTCCATGGCCGGAAACAGCACGCCGTCGATGGCCAACAGGCTGAGATCGGCGCGCCGGATGCGGGCGTGCCACAGCCCCTTGCCAGCTTCGAAGGATTCGATGTCAAAGCCGTCGTAAAGGGTCGTCATTGGTAGTCCCCAAAGTGTCGTGTTTCGTGTCTGGTCGAGTGTCTTGCTCGAGCGCCTTGTTGGAGGGTCAGGGGACCACGTTTGCGGACTTTTGGATGTGAAGTCGTTCACAAGCGGCCCGCTTTTTCGCCCTCATGACCTGCCAAGCCCGGTTCCGCAAAGCCGGTGCCCGCCCTCTCCCGCTTGCGGGAGAGGGCGGGGGAGAGGGTCTCTCCTCGGAGAGACTCCCCCAGAGGAGAGAGCCCCCACCCGGCGCTTCGCGCTTCGCGCCGACCTCCCCCGCAAGCGGGAGAGGTTGCACCGAGTTCGCCGTTCGCACTGATTCAACCGAACCCGTCTGATCAAGCGCGTCAGTTTCGCGCTGACGTCCTGCCGGACCGCTTCACCGGCCGGGCCGCGGGACCGGAGGCCGCGCGCATGATCCAGCGGCGGAACGCGGCAAAATCGCGCTGCTCGGTCTGAAAGCTGCGATAGAGCAGATACCAGCGCATGCCCTTGGGAACCGAGAGGTCGAACGGCGCCACCAGCCGGCCGGCGGCGAGGTCGTCGTCGATATAGGGCCGGATACCCATGGCGATGCCGAGTCCGTCGGCGGCAGCCTGGAGCGCCTGGCCGTAGAACTGGAACTCCGGTCCGCGCGCGTTGATGCGGGCCAGGCCGGCCGCCTTGAGCCAGATCGGCCAGTCCTCGGTGGAATGCGTGACGCGGATCAGGCTCGGGGCCTTGAGATCGGCCGGGCGCTTCAGGCCGGAAGCAAGGCGGGGCACGCAGACCGGTGTGAGGTCTCCTGCGAACAGCGGCTCCGCCACCAGCCCCGGCCAGTCGCCGGTGCCGAGCTTGATGCCGCAGCTCCAGTCCTCGCCGAATGGGACCTCGGCGCCGCCGGTGGTGAAGCGGACCTCGATATCGGGCTCCTCGCTGCGAAACTCCGACAGCCGCGGGATCAGCCAGCGCATCGCAAAGGTATGGCCGACGCCGATGGTGAGCACGCGCACGCCGGAGGGCGCCGTCACCTGTGCGGTGAGGCTCGCCAGCGCATCGAAGATCGGCGTCAGCCCGCTCTGATAGGCGCGGCCGGCCTGCGTCGGCACCAGGCGGTTGGCCTTGCGCTCGAACAGCGCGACGCCGAGCCGCTCTTCGAGCAGGTGCACCATGCGGCTGACGGCGGCGGCCGACACGCTCAGCTCCAGCCCGGCCGCCGCAAAGCTGCCGGTCCGCGCCGCCGCCTCGAATGCCTTGATGCCGTTGAGAAACAGCAGCCGCCGCAAATGCCCGACCCTTATACGAGACCCTCAGGAAAGCTGATGCCAGGCCAAGATAACTCAGTTTGCGAAGGCAGGGCAAGCGAGGCACAAATATCAGCGTAATTCATGCTGATTTGCTGAAGCGGAGGGCGGTCTTCTTCGCCTGTCCCTGCAAGCGGGGCGAGGGAGTGAAATAGCGTGCGTCCCCTATTCGCCGACAGGAGATTCCCCTCGTGACGCCCACCATGATCGCTGCCCTCGGATTGCTGATGGTCGCCACAGCGTTCCTGTCGGGGTTGTTCGGCATGGCGGGCGGGCTGATCCTGATCGGCGTGCTGCTGGCGCTGATGCCGCTGCCGACCGCGATGGTGCTGCACGCGATCACGCAGATGGCGTCCAACGGCTGGCGCGCGTTGCTGTGGCGCGCGCATATCCGCTGGCGGCCGGTTGCGAACTACATGGTCGGCGCGGCCGTCGCGCTCGCGGCCTGGTCGCTGACCCGCTATGTGCCGGACAAGCCGATGGCGCTGCTGCTGCTCGGCGTCACCCCGTTCATGGCGCGGCTGCTGCCGTCGAACATCAAGCCTGATCCCGACCGTCTCTGGCAGGGCACGGTCTATGGCACGATCTGCATGGGGCTGATGCTGATGACCGGCGTCTCCGGCCCGCTGCTCGACACCTTCTTCCTCGGCGGCGATTTTGGCCGGCGCGAGAAGGTTGCGACCAAGGCGATGTGCCAGCTCGTCAGCCATTTCACGAAACTGATCTATTTCGGCGGGATCATCGACCAGGCCGCGGGTCTCGATCCCGTGCTCGCCGGCGTTGCGATTCTCGCCTCGATGCTCGGCACCACGCTGGCGCGGCGCATCCTCGAAGCCATGACCGACCAGCAATTCGTGGCCTGGTCCAACAAGCTGATCACCACCATCGCCTGCTACTACATCGCCTATGGCGGCTGGCTCTTCGTGCGCACACCGGTGCTGGCCGCCTTCGCCAAGGGAGGTTTGCAATGAGCGAGACCGCCGATCCGCTGGTGCTGGATTTCGTCGAATGGGTCGCGCGCGAGCCGCGCGCCTATGCCGAGGTGATCTCGACCTGGAAGACCTCGTGCCCGCGCCTCACCATCTGGGAAGACGCCGCCGACCGCGGCTACGTCGCCCGCGAGACGATTGCCGGCCTTGGGCTGGTGATTGCGGTGACGCAGGACGGTGAACGGCTGCTCCGCACGAACGGGCGATGACGCGCGCAACTTTCTCCACATCGTCATTGCGAGCGTGAGCGAAGCAATCCAGAATGTCTCCGCGGCGGCAGTCTGGATTGCTTCGTCGCAAGGGCTCCTCGCAATGACGGAGCAAGTGGAGGCGCGTTGCATGTCACTCAAGCTCTACGAACTCGTCGGCACCGACGCCGCGCGCCCGTTCAGCCCGTTTTGCTGGCGCACGCGGATGGCGCTCGCGCATAAGGGGCTGTCGGCGGAATCGCTGCCCTGGCGCTTCACCGAGAAGAGCGCGATCGCGCCGCACGGCTCGGAAAAGGTCCCGGTGCTGCTGCATCACGACAAGCCGGTGGTCGATTCCTGGACGATCGCGAACTATCTCGAAGATCATTTTCCGGGCCAGCCGTCGTTGTTCGGCGGCGAGGGCGGCCGCGCCATGGCGCGCATGATCAATGCCTGGGGCGACATTGCCATCGTCGGCGGCATCTTTCCGCTGATCATCGCGGATATCCCGAAGAACCTCGCTGAAGCGGATGCCACCTATTTCCGCCAATCGCGCGAGGTGCGTTTTGGCGGCAAGAGCCTGGAAGAGGTGATGGCAAGCCGCGACGCCGGCGTGATCGCGTTCCGCAAGTCGCTGGAGGTGATGCGGCAGACCCTGAAGAAGCAGCCCTTCATCGGCGGCAGCGCGCCGAACTATGCCGACTACATCGTGTTCGGCGGCTTTCAATGGGCGCGGGTGACGAGCCCGTTCAAGCTGCTGGAGAGCGATGATCCGATCTATGCGTGGCGCGAAAAGCTGCTCGATGCGTTCGATGGCATGGCGCGCAAATCGCCGGGGCACGCGGTGTAAGTTCGTAGCCCGGATGGAGCGAAGCGAAATCCGGGGCCGCGGCCCGCGGAACGATTCCCGGACTACGCTTGCGCTCCATCCGAGCTACGCGCTTCCGCAGCCGCCTTCCTCAAACACTCCCGACACAAACAATCCTCGCCCTTGACCGGCATCGGGAGCCGCGCCGTTTCCTCTGCGCACCAGCAATTGCCGGAGACGTCGCAGCCGAACTCGGTGCCGCAGCGGGAGCAGGCGAGGCGGCGCGGTTCCTGCGCTGGCGATTCCTGCGTCGGGGATTCTTGCGGATTTGTCATGATTTACGCAAAGGTTTTGCCGTCATTTTCATGTCGGGTTCATCTGTCGCCGCGGTATATTAGGCGCCGCGCACGGACTCTGGAAGCGGTTCGAAATCCGCGAAGGACAAATCGATGGCCCGCGATTCGCAAGCCGCCCTCGTTGCGCTCAACCGCTTCGGCTTCGGGGCTCGCGGCGGAGCCTCCGGCGATCTCATCAACGCAGCGTCAGATCCGCGCGGTTTCGTGAAGGCGGAACTCGCCCGCCCCAACGGCGTGCTGCTGGAGGCGCCAGGCCTGCAATCGACGCCGCAGCTCGGCCAGGCCGTGTTCGCCTATCAGGACGAGGTCAAGCAGGCGCGCGAAGCGGCTGCCAAGGCCGGCGCGCCGCCCGAAGCGCCGCCGGCATCTGGCGATCAGAAGCCCGGGCCGCGCCGCAATCTCTCGCTGAACACGGTCGCAACCGAGATCGCCGGGCAGATGGCCCAGGCCAAACCTGCCGACAACAAGCCTGCGCCTGCGGACGTTGCGCAAAAGCCCGAGACCATGCAGCCGAGCGCGGCTGCGCCGCCCGCTGCAAAGCCCGCGCCGCAGCCGCTGAACGTCATCCAGAAAACCTTTCGCGCGGAGGCGCTGGCGCGGTTGCAGCGCGCGACGCTGGTCGAGTGCGGCTTCACCGAGCGTCTCGTCGTGTTCTGGTCGAACCATTTCTGCATCTCCGCGAGCAAGGGCGAGCTGGCGCGGATCTGGGCCGGCGCATTCGAGCGCGAGGCGATCCGGCCGCACGTGCTCGGGCGTTTTGCCGACATGCTGAAAGCCGTCGAGCAGCATCCGGCCATGCTGTTCTTCCTCGACAACCAGCAATCGCTCGGCCCGGATTCGCGCGCAGGGCAAAGCCGCAAGCGCGGGCTCAACGAAAATCTCGCGCGCGAGATCATGGAGCTGCACACGCTCGGCGTCGGCGGCGGCTACACGCAGGAGGACGTCACCTCGCTCGCGCGCATCATCACCGGCTGGACTTTTGCCGGCCGGCAAGGCGGGCTAGGGGCGCCCGGCTCCTTCGTGTTCAACGCCAATGCGCACCAGCCTGGTCCACAGCTATTGCTCGGCAAGACCTACGAGCCGACCGGCCTTGCGCAGGGCGAGGCCGCGCTCGCCGACATCGCACGCCATCCCTCGACCGCGAATTTCATCGCCACCAAATTCGTCCGCCATTTCGTCGCCGACGATCCGCCGCCGGCGCTCGTTGCGCGATTGCGCGACACCTTCGTCAAGACCGATGGTGATCTCAAGGCAATGGCGACGGCACTGGTCGATTCCGACGAGGCGTGGAAGGCGCCGCTGACCAAGATGCGCTCGCCTTACGACTTCGTCGTCGCAAGCGGCCGCTTGCTCGCGCGCGTGCCGGAGGACCCCGGTGCCTATCTGAACAATCTCAACCTGCTCGGACAGCCGCTGTGGTCGCCGGCCGGCCCCAACGGTTTCCCGGATACCAGCGCCGCCTGGGCCGCGCCCGAAGGCATCAAGCTGAGGCTCGATATCGCCGCGCAGATGGGCGCGCGGCTCGGGCCCAACATCGACCCGCTCGACCTGCTCGAATTCGCCGCGGCGGACGCGGCGTCGGTCGAAACGCGCAAGACCATCGAGCGCGCGGAATCGCGCCAGCAGGCGCTTGCGCTGTTGCTGATGTCGCCGGAAATGCAGAGGAGATGATGATGATCGACTGCGTCGAGAACCGGCTCCTGACCTCGCGCCGCGGCCTGCTGCTGGGCGGCGCCTCCTTCGCGGCCTGGGCCTATCTGCCCAAGTTTGCACGCGCGGCCGACGGGCGCGATCCACGTTTGATCGTGGTGATCCTGCGCGGCGCGCTGGACGGGCTCTCGACCGTCGCGCCGGTCGGCGACCCCGATTATGCCGGCCTGCACGGTGCGATCGCGCTGACGTCGGACGGCGCGCATCCCGCGATCATGCTCGATACGTTCTTCGCGCTGCATCCGTCCATGCCGGAATTTGCGCGCATGTATCGCGACATGCATGCCGCCGTGATTCACGCGGTGGCGACGCCCTATCGGGACCGTTCGCATTTCGATGGCCAGGACGTGCTCGAAAGCGGCTATGCCGGCCCCGGCCGCGTGCAGTCCGGCTGGCTCAATCGTGCGCTGGAGGCGCTGCCCCGCGGCGAACGCGTGTCGAGCGGACTCGCGGTCGGCCCCACCACGCCGCTGGTGCTGCGCGGCAATGCGCCGACCGTCGGCTGGGCGCCGGTCGCGCTGCCGCAGGCCGACGACGACACCGCGATGCGTCTGGTCGATCTCTATCGTCACCGCGATCCAGCGTTGGCCTCGGCCCTGTCGCAAGGCCTCCAGCTGGAGAAGGCCGCAAGTGGCGATGACATGAAGCCGAAGCCGGGCAATCAGGTCGCACAGATGCGGCAGGTCGCGCGTGGTGCGGCAAAGCTGATGGCGGCCGACGACGGCCCGCGCATCGCCGCGCTCGCCTTCGACGGCTGGGACACCCATGCCAACGAAGGCGGCCCGGTCGGCCGTCTCGCCTTCCTGCTCGGCGGACTCGACGGCGCGCTCGCCGAATTCGAGAGCGGGCTCGGTGCGCGCTGGCGCGACACCGTGGCCGTCGTCGCCACCGAATTCGGCCGCACCGCGCGCATCAACGGCACCGACGGCACCGATCACGGCACCGGCACCATCGCGCTGCTCGCCGGCGGCGCCGTGAAAGGCGGCCGCGTCATCTCCGACTGGCCCGGCCTCAAGCTCGCAAATCTCTATGAAGGGCGCGATCTCAAGCCGACCACGGACCTCCGTTCGGTGATCAAAGGCGTGCTGCAAGGCCAGTTCGGCCTGTCCGATCGCGTGCTGGCCGAGACGGTGTTTCCCGACAGCGCCGCAGCGCGGCCAATGAAGGGATTGGTTACTTAACCTCTCCCCGCCCTTTGCGGGGAGAGGTCGGATGGCCCCGGCGATGCGAAGCATCGTCCGGTGCCATCCGGGTGAGGGCCAGGGCACACTGTTGCCGGATTGGCGGTCCATCCGACTCGTAGAACAGCGGTGCGCGCGGCACGCGCTTCGCCTACAATTCAGACCGAACTCGCGGAGACAGCCCCTCACCCCACCCTCTCCCCGTAAGAACGGGGCGAGGGAGCGAGAGGGCAGTGCGTCCATCACGGGTAGGGCAAGGCAATGCGTTGCCACAACGAGAAACCCATCCGACTCGCACGACGCTTGCGCGCCGATCAGACGGACGCGGAGACAGTCCTCTGGAATCGCATTCGCAATCGACGGGTCGATGGCAACAAGTTCGTCAGGCAGGAGCCGATCATTGGCTACATCTGCGACTTCGTCTGCCGCGAAAGAAAGATCATCATTGAAGTCGACGGCGGGCAGCACAATGAATCCGCAAGAGATGCTATTCGTGATGAACGCCTGGGCCAGAAGGGATACAAGGTTCTTCGTTTCTGGAACAACGACGTCCTCGGGAACATCGAAGGTGTCCTAACCGTCATTCAGACCGAACTCCAGGAGGCTGGACGCTTGCCTTAACCTCTCCCCGCTCTTTGCGGGGAGAGGTCGGATGGCGCAGCCATCCGGGTGAGGGGCAGGGCACACTGTTGCCGGATTGGCGGTCCATCCGACTCAGACAATGACCGTGCGTGCAAGATGCGCTTCGCCTACAATTCAAACTGAACTCGCCGAAGCAGCCCCTCACCGCACCCTCTCGCCGTAAGAACGGGGCGAGGGAGCGCACGAGCGATGCTTCCCTCACATCAGGAGACCACCCATGTACATCGCCATGAACCGCTTTCGCGTCGCCAAGGGCTCGGAGGCCGCCTTCGAGCAGGTCTGGCTTTCGCGCGACACGCATCTGGACAAGGTGCCGGGCTTCGTCGAATTCCATCTGCTGCGCGGGCCGGAAGCCGAGGACCACACGCTGTACGCCTCGCACACGATCTGGGCGAACCATGCCGCGTTCGAGGCCTGGACCAAATCGGAAGCATTTCGCGCGGCGCATGCGCGCGCCGGGGATACCAAGCCGACCTATCTCGGCCATCCCCAGTTCGAGGGCTTCGAGGTCATACAGACGGTGGGCGGCGCGAAGTAGCGCGCCGCTCCGCCAGTTCAGCCCAGCGTGATCTTGTCGATCTCCGCCATCTCCTCGGCGCTGAGCTTCCACGCGATCGCCTTCACGTTCTGCTCGATCTGCTCGGGCCGGGTCGCGCCGGCGATCACGCTCGAGACTTGCGGGCGCGCGGCGAGCCAGGAGAAGGCGAGCTCGAGCATGCTGTGCCCGCGGGCCGTCGCAAAGGCCTGGAGCTTCTCGACGATGACCTCGTTGCGCGGGGTGACGTAGCGGTCGCGCAGCCGCGGAGTCTGGCCGAAGCGGGTGTCGCCGGGCGCCGCTTCGCCTCTCTTGTACTTGCCGGTCAGGAGTCCGCTGGCGAGCGGGAAGAACGGCAGCAGGCCGAGCTTGTATTCCGCAGCCGCCGGCAGCAAATCCTTCTCGATGTCGCGCACGACGAGGGAATATTCGTCCTGGCAGGAGACGAAGCGGCTGACATTCATGGCGCGTGCGACGTATTCAGCCTCGGCAATCCGCCAGGCCGGAAAGTTCGAATTGCCGATGTAGCGGACCTTGCCCTGGCGAACGAGATCGTCGAGCGCGCGCAGGCTCTCCTCGATCGGCGTCAGCGGGTCATAATCGTGCTGCTGGTAGAGATCGATGTAATCGGTCTTCAGCCGCTTCAGGCTGGCTTCAACGGCGGCCATGATGTAGCGGCGCGAGGCGCCCTGCTTGGTGCCGTCCTCCGCCATCGGCTTGGAATATTTCGTCGCCAGCACGATGTCCTTGCGGCGATCACCCAGCACCGCGCCGAGCACGTTTTCCGAGCCGCCCATGGCCGAATAGATGTCGGCGGTGTCGAACAGCGTGATGCCGAGATCGAGCGCGCGATGGATCACCTTGCGCGAGGCCTCGAGGTCGATGCGCTGGCCAAAATTGTTGCAGCCGAGCCCGACCGCGGACACGCGCAGGCCGGAGGCGCCGAGATTACGAATTTCCATGGGAGTCCCGTCAGCAGGAGGGCAGTGCCGCATTTTGACCGCCGCGCGCCGCAGCGGCAAGCCGCTCACCGCGCTGCTGCCATGCCGAAAAAGCGCAGACAAAAAAATGCGGCCCCTGTCAGACGCGGCGACTGACGGGGACCGCTTTGGGGCGCTTGATCGGTGACGGGGGGCCTGATCAGACGCAGCTGCAACTTAATCCCGGTGTGTAACGCGCCGGTGACAGGCCGAGTTATCCACAGGGTTCGGGAGCCGCAAAAATCAGAATATCTTGCGATAGACGATGAAGCCGGAGCGCTCGGCCACCTTGTCGTAGAGGCGCTGCGCCGTGACATTGGTCTCGTGCGTCTGCCAGTAGACCCGTGGCGACCCCGCCAGTTTCGCCTGCTCGTAGACGCCGTGGATCAGCGCCGAGCCGACCCCCTTGCCGCGTGCGGCTTCGCTCGTGAACAGATCCTGTAAATAGCAGGACGGCTCGATCGCGGTGGTGCTGCGATGAAACAGATAGTTCGTCATGCCGAGCAGCTTGCCGTCGTTCTCGGCGACCAGCCCGTGCACCGGCTCATAGGCATCGAAGAAGCGCTGCCACGTCACCCGCGTGATTTCGGGGGCGAGCGCGGTCGGGCCCGAGCGGCCGTAGAAGGCGTTGTAGCCGTCCCACAGCGGCAGCCATTGCTCGTAGTCCTGCCGCGCGACGGGGCGAATGGTGAGTGACATGTGAAGATCCCGCGATCGATGAAGTGTCCTTCATACGTGATGAACGGCGGGCTGATCAATCGGGCCTCACTCCGCGACGCGCAGATACCGGATCAGCTTCCGCGCCGCGGGATCGCGCAGCGAGCGGTAGTAGTCGGCGCGCGCCGGCGCATCGGTGTGGCGCACCAGATCGGTCACCGGCGTGTAGCTCAGCATGCGTCCACCATCGGGCAGCGCGGTGCAGACGAAGCGCAGCACCTCGCCGCTGCGCAAGGCGATGTTGATCGGCGTGGCATCGCCGGTCCGGACCATCTCCATGCGCTGCGCGATGAAGGTGCCGAGCTCGTCCTCGGGCAGCTCGAACGCGCCGGTGTCGCGGCCGTGATACATCAGCGCGATGAAGGGCGGCTTGGCGTCGGCCATCTCGTCCGGCAGCGCAAAATAATCGCGGAAGGCACGGTTGATGAATTCGGCGCGCGTTTCGGCATCGAGCAGCACGATGCCGATGTCGACCTGGTCGAGCGCGGCCGACAACCGTACGGCGATGGCGTGGCTCCGGCGCTCGGCGGCGAAGCTGTCGAGCAGCCGCTCGCGCATCAGGCCGGTGATCCCAGCTGTTCCGAAAGCCGTGACGGCGAGAAGCCCGACCAGATCGGCGCTGGCATGAAGGGGCATGGCGCGATGGCCGGCGAAGAACAGCGCCGCGCCGACGACCGCGAGTGCCGCGCTGGTCATGGCGGATGCGAAACCCGACAACGCGCCGGCGAGCGCGACGATGCAGACGAACAGCGGTGCGGGCGAGGGAAGGGGAAATACGCGATCAAGCAGGATCGCCAGCAGCGCAATCGCTGCCGTCAGCACGGGACCGGAGATCGCACGCCATCCGAATCGCATGGGCTGTCTCGTTCCTTCCTGAACGAGGAAGGCCGCAACACTGGCTGATTGTTTCGATGGCGCAGTGCGAAATCGCGCGGCGCGCTTAAGCGGCGCTTGCGACGCCCCGCAAAGCTTTCGGATGTTTTTAGACCAAATGCACGTGCTTGAGGCGTTGCTGCGACGCGGGCGCGTTCAGCGTCGAGGTCCCCGAGCTCTTGCGCATGCCGGTGAAAATCAACAGCGATGCCGCGACCAGGATGGCCGCGGTCAGGGTGATTGCAACGATGACCACAGGTGATTTCATCGATGTCCCGTCACGATGCCATCAGGCGCGGGCGGCGCGGCACCTTGAAGGCAGGTCCAGGATGAAACGGGAATCAGACCGGCAGACCCATTGCCATGGTTGCCTTGGTCGACAGCACCGTCAGGGTGACGATCAGGCAGAGCGAGAGTGCGGCGACGGCGAGCGAGGCCGCAACCGCATTGGTCAGCCGGGAAGACGAAACGGTATCGGTGGGGCCCTGAAAGCCTGCCGTGCCGGACGCCCGAATCATGTTCTAAATCCTTCAACGTGCGAGCGAATCACCCGCGACGCCGAACAATTTCACTGTTTCAACCGGCAATATTGCGGCGGTCATTCCGCTGAAAATGGCGGGAATGCGGCAAAGGGGAACGTTATGCCCGATATTAACCAGAGCAGGATCGCCGGTCAGGCGCTTGCTGCGATGCTGGCGGGGTCGTCGATATCGGCCGGGCGCCAGTCCATCGCGACGAAGCCGGGCGCAGCTTCCACCCGCTTCAGCCAGGCGCGGATCGCCGGGAACGGCGACAGGTCGAAGTCGCAGCGGTCGGCGAGGTGGGTGTAGCCATAGAGCGCGATGTCGGCGACCGTGAGCTGGCGGGCGGCGAAATAGGCGTTGGTCTTGAGGTGGTTCTCCATCACCTGGAGCGCGCCATAGCCGCGTTCCATCCAGTCTTCCAGCGCGTGGGTCTGGAGATCGCGGCCGCCCTTGACCAGCGACAGCCAGAAATAGGCCGCGCCGATGTTCGGCTCGAGCGCGTGCTGCTCGAAGAACATCCATTGCAGCGCCTCGGCGCGATCGATGCGGTTCTCCGGCGCGAGCGGCGTGCCGACCGCGACGTACCACAGGATGGCGTTGGACTCGGCGAGATAGCGGTCGTCGCCGACCTCGAGCAGCGGCACCTGGCCCGACGGGTTCTTGGTCAGGAAATCAGGCGTGCGGCTCTCGCCGCGCAGGATGTCGACCTCGACCGCTTCGTAGGGCACGTTCAACAGCGCCAGCGCAAGGCGGACCTTGTAGCTGTTGCCGGAGCGTTGCATCGAATAGAGCTTGTACATTCTGGGAGTCGATTCCGGGGTGCGGGAAGGGGCGGCGCATCCTGCCCACGCGCCGCGGCTAAACAATGATGCCGATGCGAATCCGCCGCAAGGGCCGGCCAATAGAAAAACTCGAAAACCCTACCGCACTGCAATGTCGCGGAAGATCATTTCCGCGCGACCAAGCAACTCAGTTCACGCTTGCGTCAACGCGAGGGACGCGTTGCGCTGCGCATGGGCGCGAGACAGTCGGCATCCGCGCTCGTGGCCGGTGTGGATGATCGGAGGCCGCTCTCAGCGTCAGCCTGCCGTCAGTGTCGGGCGCCCGAACGGCCCAGAATTGCTCCGAGGACAAGCCTTGCCGGATATGAGGGTTTTACGCGGCAAAGTTGCGGAAAATTGCGAGGATTCCAGCCTTGAACCGCTCCAGATCCCGTAAACTTTTGCGGGATCGGGCCGAAGTTTCTTGCGGTGCAGCGGCTCACGTTTTAGGGTGTCCTCATTCCCACAATTGGAGTCGTGAGGCCATATGGTTCACGACGCTTGTCAGGAGATGACGATGTCCTTCCTTGCCGCTGCGCTCGACCGTGTGAAGCCGTCCGCGACCATCGCGGTCACGGATAAAGCACGTGCGCTGAAAGCGGCGGGCCGCAACGTCATCGGCCTCGGTGCCGGCGAGCCCGACTTCGACACGCCCGCCAACATCAAGCTCGCCGCGATCCACGCCATCGAAGCCGGCAAGACCAAGTATACCGCGGTGGACGGCATCCCCGAGCTGAAGGAAGCCATCATCGCGAAGTTTCAGCGCGAGAACGGCGTCGTCTACAAGCCGAACCAGATCATCGTCGGCACCGGCGGCAAGCAGGTGCTCTACAACGCGCTGATGGCGACCATCAATCCGGGCGACGAGGTGATCATCCCCGCGCCCTATTGGGTCAGCTATCCCGAGATGGTGGCGCTCGCCGGCGGCGAGCCGGTGCCGGTGGTCTGCACCGCCGCGACCGGCTTCAAGCTCCAGCCCGACGCGCTCGAGCGCGCGATCACGCCGAAGACCAAATGGGTCATCCTGTGCTCGCCGTCGAACCCGACCGGCGCCGCCTATACGAAGACCGAGCTGAAGGCGCTCACCGACGTGCTGGTCAGGCATCCGCATGTCTGGGTGATGACCGACGACATGTACGAGCACCTCGTCTACGACGACTTCCAGTTCACCACGGTCGCCCAGGTCGAGCCGAAACTCTACGACCGCACGCTCACCGTGAACGGCGTGTCGAAGGCCTATTGCATGACCGGCTGGCGCATCGGCTACGCCGGTGGTCCCGCCCAGCTGATCAAGGCGATGGCGACGATCCAGTCGCAGTCGACCTCGAACCCGTCGTCGATCGCGCAGTGGGCGGCGGTCGAAGCGCTGAACGGTCCGCAGGACTTCATCCCCGCCAACAACAAGGTGTTCAAGGAGCGCCGCGACCTCGTCGTCTCCATGCTCAACCAGGCCAAGGGCATCGAGTGCCCGCGTCCCGAAGGCGCGTTCTACGTCTATCCGTCCTGCGCCGGCACCATCGGCAAGACCGCGCCGTCGGGCAAGGTGATCGACAATGACGAGACCTTCGTCACCGAGCTGCTCGAGACCGAAGGCGTCGCCGTGGTGCAGGGTTCGGCCTTCGGCCTCGGCCCGGCCTTCCGCATCTCCTATGCGACCAAGACCTCGGACCTCGAAGACGCCTGCAAGCGCATCCAGCGCTTCTGCGGCAATCTGCGGTAAATCTGTACGACAGTGCAAATTGGAAAGGCCCGCTTCGTGCGGGCCTTTTTATTGCTGGTGCAATCTGGCACGCCCAGGAATGTTGTGGCATAGACCATCGCGCGGCGCGTGCTGCGCCTCCTCTCTGCTCGCATTCCATTCATCGTCGGAGACATTCATGCGCCGTTCGTTCATCCTCGCCGGGCTCGCTGCCGCCAGCCTCGTTGTCTCCGTCGCAAATAGCGGCGCCCAGCAGCAGCGGATGGTGCGGGTCGGCGTGCTCGAATGCCGCGGCGGTGCCAGCGTCGGCTTCATCGTGGGATCGGTGACCAATCTCGGCTGCGTGCTGCGCGCGGACGGCCTGCCCGAAGACCGCTACGTCGCGACCATCCGCAAAGTGGGCCTCGACATCGGCATCACCCAGGAGACCACGCTGGCCTGGGGCGTGTTCGCGCCGGTCGACCGGCTCGGCCCCGGCGATCTCTCCGGCAATTACGCGGGCGCGCAGGGCAGCGCCTCGGTCGGCGTCGGTCTCGGCGGCAACGCCCTGATCGGCGGCTCCAACAATTCGATCGCGCTCCAGCCGCTCAGCGTGCAGGGCCAGGTCGGCCTCAACGTCGCCGCAGGTCTGGAGAGCCTGGAACTCCGTCCGGGCCGTTAACAAGTTCGCGTGTGCGGATCGCGTCGCTCCGACGCGATCCCGGCAACGACGCACCGCAGCGACGTTTGACGCTTGCCAAATCTCGGGGACGGGCAGAGCATCTGCGTTTGCCGACCCAATCATGGGCCGAGCTCCACACCAAGGAGGCGGCGAATGGGACAAGACGTCAGAAGTCCCCGAGGTCCACGGTGCATCGCGCTGGTGGGCCC
>Ga0065165_1002425_pt1 | contig 15860 bp, 14 predicted proteins | sample AraplaMF_Cvi_mMF_FD_63813 | JGI IMG/M metagenome (GOLD analysis project Ga0065165, IMG submission 63813) | Arabidopsis root microbial communities from the University of North Carolina, USA - plate scrape MF_Cvi_mMF (version 2) (version 3) | ecosystem: Host-associated > Plants > Roots >...
TCCCTGGGCAAGGAGCGCGCGCACAAAATTCATGCGGAAGTTATAGATATTCCACGATGTGTTGAGGACTATTGCGATTCTCATGGGGCTCTTTATGATGATGAGAATAAGGGTATTAAGTCGGTGAAGCGTCTAAAAGGCAGGTGGTGTTAGGGAAATACCCGTTTAGATTCATCAAATATAACAAAAAGTAACTGCCCTAACCGAACTTTATTTTTATTTTGTCGTTAAAGAATAGCTTATAAAATTACATGAATGGGTAACGAACAGGAAAATAAGGCGGTGTTGGTGGCGATAGGCAATACACGAGAACAAGATATTACTCAGGAGCATTTGGATGAGCTGGCGTTTCTCGCGGAGACGGCTGGTATCCATACCGTGGGGAAGTTCGTGCAGAACCTACCTCACCCGGATACGCGCACATATTTAGGGAAAGGAAAGTTGGGTGAGTTACATGACTTCGTTTTACGAAATCAAGTGAATAATCTAATTTTTGATGACGACCTTACACCGTCTCAGCTTCGCAATCTGGAGCGGGAGTTCAATCCAAAGGAACAGGAGGAGCTTTTGAAGGTACGGATTTATGACCGCAGTTTGCTGATCCTGGATATCTTCCTTTTCCGTGCGCAAACGGCTCAGGCGCGGACGCAGGTAGAGCTTGCCCGTAATCAATATTTGCTCCCACGACTTACGCGCCTATGGACCCACCTTGAGCGGCAGCGGGGTGGTACAGGTACGCGAGGTGGTGCCGGTGAGAAGGAGATCGAGACGGACCGTCGTAATATCCGGAACCAGATTTCGATTCTAAAAGATAAATTGGAGAAGATCGAGAAGCAGCGTATTACGCAACGCCAGTCGCGGAGCAACGTGGTGCGTGTCGCTCTTGTGGGGTATACCAACGTTGGTAAGTCGACGCTGATGAATTTGCTTTCGGGTTCAGGTGTGCTGGCTGAGAATAAGCTGTTTGCCACGGTGGACTCGACGGTGCGTAAGGTTACGTTTGGTACTATCCCGTTTTTGTTGTCGGATACGGTTGGATTTATCCGTAAGCTGCCTACTCACCTTATTGAATCGTTTAAGTCTACGCTGGACGAGGTACGTGAGGCCGATCTGTTGCTTCATGTGGTAGACCTGGCACACCCATACCATGACAATCAGATACAGGTTGTAGCGAATACCCTTAAAGATATCGGAGCCGCGAATATTCCTACGGTGCTGGTGTTAAACAAGATTGATTTATACCGTGAGCAACATCCGGATGCAGACCTTGACGCGATGAAGGGGTATTACCGGGAGATGGGGTTTGAGCATGTGGTATTTGTGTCGGCTATCGGTAATGAGAATATTACGCCGTTGAAGCAGTTGATCTTTGAAGAGGTGAAGAAGAAGCATTTGCAGATCTTCCCGAACTTTTTGAAGGATGGAGGGTATGCGTTCTCGCCTTGGGCAGACGGAGGCCTTTCCGACGGAGAAGGGAATACAGAGTCAGAGCCAGAGTGAGAGCGGTAACGCGGAGTGGGTGTGGGAATCACGGTGAGGGCGAGAATGCGGCGTGAGATATAGAATAAATTTAGTTAGAGCCTCTGTTCTGGTTGGAGCAGGGGCTTTTTTTGTGATGTGTAAGTGGATCGGGTGTGAATGTTGTGTGTAGGTGGGGATACACATGGGTACAGTCAGTGGCGACTTTTTACATGTGGGCGCGTTAAGTCTCTGCCTGCGCTGAAGCTTGCGCCTGGTTGTTTATCGCTTGCGTTGGATACTTGTACCAGGGCTGGTTTCGTAGAGGTCGTCGTAGGTTAGAATGTCCCGGGTGGCGGCTTTGCTTTTGATGATGCCGAGGTGGAGGAGGAGGGCTACGGTTATCATGAGGAAGCTGATGGTGTAGCCGACGGATGCTACTGTAGGGCTGTACGGGAGGAGGTTCTGGTATGCGGCGAGCTCGTAGGCTACGAGTAATGTGCCGAGGGCAATTGATGTGACGAGGAACCAGACACCGACCTGATCCTGTAATACGGCCCTGACGACTACGACGGTGATGTATGCTACGGTTATGCCGATGAACATGAGGTACAGGGATAGCCAACGCGTGAAGAGCACCGGAGGCGACAACAGGGTGAATACGATAAGCAGTATGTTTACCGCTACGATGATGTTTTGAAAAAGTGTGTTGCTTACTTCGTTGAAGAGCTTGTTTATAAACAGTGTTCCCCAGACCATGAGGCCGAACAGGGTAAGGTACTCAATTTTGACGCTGAGTGTCCAGTTGAAGTCGGGAAACAGGGCTGTTATGGGATAGGATAATGAGAAGAACGCGCGGATGCCCCATGTTAGCATGAGCAGGGCAAAGTAGATGATGATCTTTTTGGCGGGTCTTCGGAAAGCGAAGACGCCGAAGAAGATCAGGGCTTCTGTGATGAGAAATATGCCGTGTGCCAGGCTGCTGTTCTGTGTGATTGCTGCAGCGTTGTGGAGTGTATCGGCGAGGCCGAGATTAATGGGTTCGCGGATGCCACCGATATGGTGGTGGAAGTTGGCCAGTTGCAGTACGAGTATTAGGGTATCGGCTGTTGTGGTAATTGTTACAGTTTGGGGTTTCCACTGTGGTGTTGTGGTTTCGGGAGTTGTACCGACGACGCCATTGGATGCGATGACGGTTCCGTTAAGCCACAGTTTATAACTGTTATACATTTGGGGCACCTGCAGTGCGAGCGTGGGGCGTTTGTGTGGCATGACTATGCGCACGGCATAGGTTGCGTAGCCCTGGCCGCTGTGGCTGGCTTTGCTTTCTTCGAACGTGCCTGGAAAGAGGGTATACCTTCCCTGGAACGGAAAACATTCGGCCGGGGTGAGCAGTTGCTGATCGAAGAATGCCCAGTAGCCGTTAAGCGCCAGCGTTTTGTTGAAATCCCACCCGGTCGCGTCGATGGTGCCCTGCACCACCGGAATGCTTGTTCCGCCATAGCCCTTACCGGCAAGTAGCAGCGTCAAAAGAATGGTAGTTCCAATTCTTTTTTTAAAAGAGTCCATGCTTTGTTTATTCATGATTCCCGCATATAGCCTGACAGTTGTCAATCGCGGGGTTATGCAACGAATGTCTTTTACGTTGCCGGCGTGGTGGGCTTACGACAGCAAGATGCAAAAGCTCTGTTGTGGTTTTAATCGAGGTAAAGCTACAAAAAATCGTAACAGGTTTCAGGGATGAAATCGGGGTTGGATGGTACACTGTGCACGACGAACGCCTGATTTTACGCGTTGGATGGCTTGCGGTTGCGCGGGATTGTGAAAAGCAGCGTGTGTTGCGGGTTTTGGGTGTGTAAACAACTAGTTGTGTGCAGTTTGAAAGGAGTAGGTTTGTAAAGCTTTTTGTTACAAAAATTTATTCCAGTGGCGAAATTCTGCTGATGGTGTCGAGGATTTTTTCGGTTGAGTAGGCCGTGGCGTTGATGTTCCGGAGATTGTGTACGGATTCTCTGTAGCGTGGCTGGACGAGCAGCGCATCGATTTTCTGGCCAAGTGTGTGTTCGGAGTCGCGGGTTATGTTTCCCCGTATGCCGAGGCCATGGTATTCTACACGCGCGGCGTTTCCGCGGGGATCGTAGTCATTGTGTATGGGGTACACGAGCATGGGTACGCCTGCCTGGATGGCTTCTTTTACGGAGTTCATGCCGCCGTGTGTTATAAACGCGTGGGCTGCCGCGAGTACGGTGAGCTGGGGTACGGACGGGAATACGACTACGTGCGGTGTAACGGGTAGGGCGTTTTGGATGGCGATGTCGGGCGAGGCGATTACCAGCATGTAGCCGCGGCGTTGTACGGCGTGGACGAGTTTTTTCAGGAACGGTATTATCGAGGCGCTTTGGCTTGCGTCGGTTGTGCCGAAGGAACAGTATATGAGTTTTCGGCCTGTAGCGAGGTCTTGTTCGATGGTGTTCCAGGTGCTTGTGAAACCCGGGGTGGGAGCGGCGGTTCGCGTGGTAGGCGCGAGGAAGCCGAGGAAGTGTTGTTTGGGTTTTGGCTTAAGGCCCGGGAAGTCGAATTGCAGTGGAGCCAGAATGAGCTCGTCGAGGTTTGCTGTTCGGAAGGGGTGCAGGCAAAGGTTGCCGTTGTTGAAGTGCGGCGGTATGTTGTTGAGACGGCTGCGATGCCTGATTATGTATTTATCGTTATAGCCTTTGAAGCGAATCTTTTGCCGGAGTTGCCACGATTTCTTTTTGAACCACACACGGAGGGAGTCGTATTGTATGCGGAGTGTTTGGTGAGGTAGGGCATCGCTATTGTGTGGAGGTCTTCCGGGTAGGACGTCGGGTGGAAGAAGCGGGTATGTGATGGCGATGGCTATGCCGCGGGCTTTGAGGTATGGGTATAGTACGATGAAGTCTGTCGCCTGGAGGGCATCGAGCAGGATGAGGTCTGGCTGTAGGATGTCGAGCATTTGTTCGAGGTCAGCCTTGCGGAGGTTGTATAGTGTGTCGTGCCGGCGGTCGTTGAGTTCTGCCTGGTAGAGGTTTTCTTTTTTGCGTTGTGTGTTATGCCACTTCTCGAAGTTCATACCGAAGGGTACGGTGTTGAGCGTGTGGTACGGGTATCCTTGCTGTATCAGGTGTTGCCGAAAGTATGCCACGCCGGCAAAGGTTACGTGGTGGCCAGCCTGGTGTAGTAACGCGGCGAGTGGGAGGCACGGGTTAATGTGGCCGAAGCCGTGATAGGGAAGGAAGAGTATTTGCCGTGCCATGTGTGTTAAGTGATGTTATCGAACGCTGGCGTTGCGAATGTATCGTGAGAACCAGCGTGGGAAGAATCGTTTGAATTGTACACCTAGTGTTTCTTTGCCACCAATGTATACTTCTTCTTTTTTCTGGTGTATGGCCTTTACGATTTTTTGTGCGCACCATTCGGCAGGTTTGCCTTTGTATGTCGCGTCGTCGAAGCGGCCGAGTGGGCTTCCATCGCCGGTGACGGCGGATAGTGTTATGGGGGTATGTATGAAGCCGGGGCAGATGATGGTTACGGGTATGGCGTCTTTTACGTCTTTCCACAGTTCGGCCCGCAGGGAGTCGAAGAAGCCGTGCAGTGCGTGTTTGGATGCTGCGTATCCGGACCGGTACGGTGTTCCAAAGATTCCGGTGACGCTGGAGATGACTACGATGTGGCCCTGTTTACGCTGCAGAAAATGGGGCAGTATGTATTTGGTGACGCCTACTGCACCGAAGTAGTTTACTTCCATGATGCGGCGGTCTACGTCTACGATTGTGTCTTTTGCCAGGCCACGCTGGCTGATGCCGCCGTTGTTTATGAGTATGTCGATGTGGCCAAAGAGCTGTATTGCCGCGTTTGCAGAGAGTTGTAATGTATGGGCCTGTGTGAGGTCGAGCGGGAGTATGCGGATGTCTGCCTGTGCGGCCTTGTTGCAGTTTCCTTTTACCCGTTCAAGCTCTTCTTTGCGTCGTGCGGACAGGATAAGCTTTGCGCCTTCGTTTGCCAGTGTGTATGCCAGTGCTTCGCCAATGCCTGACGAGGCGCCTGTTATCCAGATGATTTTAGATTTGAACATAAGTAGAATGAATCAACGTTAGCGCGATAATACAAAGATGCGTTTTAGGGTTTTTCGTACACTACGTAGTCGAAGGCGTATTTGTGTTTTTCGTCGGTTGAGTGATGTCTTCGCGATGTTTCTTTCCATTCATTTTGGTCGAAGATGGGGAATTGTACGTCGCCTTCGGGAGAGCCGTTTATTTCTGTGAGGTACAGGCGATGGGCGTATGGGAGGCCTAGGGCGTAAATTTCGGCACCACCGATGATGAAGAGTTCCTGTTCGTTGTTCTGGCGCGCGAGCTCGATGCCTTGTTCGATTGAGTTGATGATGGTACAACCTGGTGCGTCGAAGTTTTTCTGTCTTGTTATGAGCAGGTTGGTACGGTCGGGTAGTGGACGGAATTTGGGCGGCAGCGACTGGTAGTTTTTGCGGCCCATGATTATGTAGTGGCCTTTGGTTGTTTGCATGAAGTATTTCATGTCGTCGGGCAGGTGCCAGGGTAGATCGTTATTTTTTCCGATGACGCGGTTTTGGGCGACGGCGGCGATGAGGGAAATTATCATAGATGTGTTGGTAAGGGCACCTGTACGGTGTGTGGGTGTTGTTTATAGTTTGTTACCGCGGAAAAACTCGGCTATGTTCATTTTGCGTTTGCCTTCGGGCTGTAGCTCGTCGATGGCGATCCATCCGTCGGCGGTTTTAAAGTACAGATAATTTTTGTTGTCTGTTGTGTACTGGCCGACGTCGGTTGTACCAACCTTTACTCCCGTAGGGATTGAGGCGCTGTAAACTTTATAGGTTTTGTCGTTGAGGGTTGTCCACGCCGCAGGGTATGGGCTCAAGCCTCGTATAAAGTTACGTACGTTTTCAGTCGGTTGGTCCCACTTTATTTCGCACGTTTCTTTGAAGATTTTTGGTGCATGGGGCAAGCCATCGGTTTCTGTTTGAGGCACGGAAGGATAGCTTCCGCTTTCGATGGCGCGTACGGTTTTGAGTACGAGCTCGGCGCCGTTCTGCATGAGGCGTTCGTAGAGTGTTCCTACGGTGTCGTTATCGTGTATGGGTTCGGTCTCCTGATAGATGATGCTGCCGGTGTCGATTTCGTGTTTGAGGAAGAAGGTAGTTATTCCGGTTTCTTTTTCGCCGTTGATGATTGCCCAGTTTATCGGGGCGGCGCCGCGGTAGCGGGGCAGCAGTGACGCGTGCAGGTTGAAGGTGCCGATGGGCGGCATGGACCATACTATTTCGGGCAGCATGCGGAAGGCTACTACGATTTGCAGATCGGCTTTATAACTTTTGAGCTCTTCGAGGAATTCGGGGGCTTTGAGTTTAAGTGGTTGCAGCACGGGGATGTTGTAGCGTAAGGCACATTCTTTTACGGGCGTGTAGCCTACTTTTTGACCTCGGCCACGTGGGTTGTCGGGGGCAGTGATAACGGCGACTACGTTGAAGCCGTTCTGGATTAATATTTCGAGGGAGGGCACGGCGAATTCGGGGGTGCCCATGAAGATGATGTTCATTGTGATGGTGGGTTGATGTGTGTGTTTAGGTTAGCGTCCTAAAATATCCGGACTGCTTTGTGGCTTGCAAATATAATTGTCTGAACCCTCCTACGCTAAAGCTCCGGGCGGGCAATGCAGGATTCGTAAGATTCTTTGATTATCCTACCCCGCCCCTGGCTGAAGCTATCCTGCCGTTGCCGAAACGGTTATAGCGGGCAAAGAAGGGGCGAGGCAGGATTAGGATCTTTAGCGTGTTTAGATCAGGTCAAGAGTGGAGGCTGTAACCAAATGCGTCTCACGCCAGTCGGAGACTGACGCCCGGGGGCGCCAGGTCTTTTAGTCGCGGAGGTCTTTACGCATGTATTTGGAGCAGATGGGGCAGTCTTGCCAGTTGTGGCCACGGGCGGGGCAGAATTTGCGGCCGAAGTAGATGATCTGAAGGTGGGCTTTGTTCCAGACGTTTTGGGGGAAGAGGCGTTTGAGGTCTTTTTCGGTTTGCTCGACGCTTTTACCGTTTGTAAGGCCCCAGCGGTATGCGAGGCGGTGGATGTGGGTATCGACCGGGAAGGCCGGCATGCCGAACCATTGTGTCATGACGACGGAGGCGGTTTTGTGGCCTACGGCGGGGAGTGATTCGAGGGCTTCGAAGGTGTTGGGGACTTGACCGTTGTATTGGTTTATTAGAATTTGTGAGAGGCCGTGGATGCCTTTCGACTTCATGGGGGAGAGGCCGCAGGGTTTGATGATCTCGCGTATTTCTTCGACGCTCATCTTTACCATGTCGTAGGGGTTATCGGCCTGTTTGAAGAGCGATGGTGTGGTTTTGTTTACGCGCTCGTCTGTGCACTGTGCCGAAAGCAGTACGGATATGAGGAGTGTGTAGGCGTCTTTGTGGTTTAGCGGTACTTCGGGATTGGGGAAATTTTGTTCGAGTATGTCGATTATGTCGGCTACTTTTTCGGCTTTGGTCATGGCGATTGTGGAGGGTATGAAATCGGTTGGCGATATGTTGTGTGGTTCGGGGGTTATGGGTACAGTAAGTATTTTGTTCGCTTCTGGTTATAGGCGTTCAGGCCGGGTTGCCAGGATGCGCGAATCTGTTCTTCGGTTAGTCCTTGTTGTATCTGTTGTTTGAGCGTTGCGTTGCCGGCGAGTTTATCGAAGAAGTTGTTGAAGAATTTGGTTTTATCGGGATATGCCTGATACATGCGTATGAGGTATTGCAGATCGAGTTGTGGTTGTACGGTGGTTGTTGTGAGGTCAAGGCCGTTGCATGGGGTGTTTTCGAAGGGTGGATTTTTGGCACTGCCAGGCATGCTCACGGGGGTGAATGTGTAGGGCATGTTTTTAAGTTGCGGGTTGCCTATTACCTGGAAGGGTGTTGAGGTGCCGCGGCCTACACTAATCACGGTTCCTTCGAAGAAGCAAAGCGACGGGTATAACGCTATACTTTGGGCGTTGGGTAGGTTGGGTGAAGGTTTTGCGGGCAGCGTGTACGGGTCGCTGTGTTTCCAGTGCTTTACGGGTATAACGTTAAGGCTACATGTTTTATCGGTGCCGAGCCATCCTTCACCGTTTATCATGCGTGCGAGTTCGCCTACGGTGAGGCCGTGTACTACGGGAATGGGATGTATGCCTACGAATGATCTGAATGCGGGTTCGAGTATGGGGCCGTCGGTATAGCTTCCGTTGGGGTTTGGGCGATCGAGTACGATGAGTTTTTTCTGTTGTTCGGCGCAGGCTTCCATGGTGTAGTGGAGGGTGCTGATGTAGGTGTAGAAGCGGGCACCGACATCCTGTATGTCGAACACGACTATATCGATGTCGCGGAGTTGTTCGGCGGTAGGCTTTTTGTTGTTTCCGTAGAGTGATATTACGGGTAGTGCTGTGCGGGTATCGACCCCGTCTTTTACGTGTTCGCCGGCGTCGGCATTTCCGCGGAATCCGTGTTCGGGTGCGAATATCCGGCGTATGGCTATGCCGAGGCTTTTGAGGGTATCGGCGAGGTGTGTGTTGCCAACGAGGGCGGTATGGTTTACGACGAGTGCAACGTTCTTTTTGGTGAGCAGGGGTATGATTAGGTCAAGTTGCCCGGCGGCTGGTATTGGCTGTTGTTGTGCGGTTGCGCCGTGTACGACCGTTGGAGGCGGTGTTTGCGGCTGTTGTTGTGCACCGGCGTTACAGGCCGGAAGGAGACATGTTAGTGTAGCGATGATGAGGCGATGTAACGGATAGGACAGATGCATGGTTTATACGGGAATAAAGCTTAAAATACGGTGTTTACGGTGTTTGCTGGGTTTGATTATCAGTAATCAAGTCCTAATTTGCAACCCAAACATAAGCTGAAAAGTTAGCAATACATTGAATCTTTCGTATTTCATATCTCGCCGAATAAGCCAGGAACAACGTGAGGGGTTTGCGTCGGTTATACACCGGATAGCGATTGTGAGCATTGCGGTTGGTCTTGCTGCGATGATTGTTTCGTTTCTGATCATGAAAGGATTTCAGGAGACGGTTGAGCGTAAGATCTATGGGTTTAGTGGACATCTTACGATCAAACGATTTTCTCGGAACAACTCGCCAGAGGAGCAGCCGATGAACTACAAGATCGATTTGTATAAGCATCCTGAGAAGTATCCGTTTATCGATCATGTTCAGGAGTATGCTCACAAGGCTGGTCTGGTTAAGACGGAGAACGAGGTTCTTGGTATTGTTGTGAAGGGTGTCGGTAAGAGTTTTGATGTTCCCGCGTTTGGGTCGAACCTTGTGGCAGGCAAGTTTATTTCATTCCCTGATTCCGGCTACTCTCATGATATTGTTATCAGCCGTACGATAGCGAATAAGCTGAAGGTAAATATGGGTGACAATCTTATTGTTCATTTCTTTCAAAATCCGCCACGTTTTCGTAAACTTATAGTGTCTGGTATATACGAGACGAATCTATCGGAGTATTTCGACAGTCGTATCATCATTGCTGATATCCGTATGATCCAGCGTCTGAACGATTGGTCGGCCAGTCTTGCTGGTGGTCTTGAAGTTTTTGTTAAGGACGACCGCCGGATCGATGAAGCGCATGCAGCGCTGGATGCTATTGTTGATGATGATTACGAGAAGGATGTTGAATCGGTGAGTGATCAGTTTACCAATGTATTTGAGTGGTTACAGCTAGTTGCGCGGCAGGTTAATATCTTGCTGGCGATCATCCTTGGTGTGATTTGTCTTAACATGGTTTCGATTGTCCTGATTCTGGTTATGGAGCGAACGCAGATGATCGGGACGTTGAAGGCGTTGGGGGCAGGAGATGGATTTATCCGATCGGTTTTTCTTTATAACGGGATACGTTTGGTTCTGAAGGGGCTATTTTGGGGTAATTTGCTTGGTTTGGGGGTGAGTTATGCTCAATATCGATTCAAGCTTATCACGTTGAATCCGCATGATTATTACATGAACTTTGTGCCGATAAGCTGGCATTGGGGCATAGTAGGAATGCTGAATTTGCTGGTATTTGCGGTGGTGACGGTTGTTTTGTTGCTACCGACGATGATTATTGCCCGAATAAACCCAATTAAAGCCATTCGATTCGATTAACATTAATTAACCTATTGTAATTAGAATTATTTTTGCACTTTTGTCGGATGTAAGGAGCCCACCTTATATCGAAATGTTTCACGGTTATGCAGTTAAAATTTAAAAACCCAGTCAGGCCGGACCTGACACCAACGATTCAAAAACGGAATCGCAGGCTACAAGCGTTCTTTAATGCGAAGAACCTCGATGTGCGCTTACATGGTGATGCCCAAAACCCGCTCATGGTATTGTGCGGCTGCGTAGGGTTATCTGCGTATGTTCACAACTTTGACCTTCGCATGTTGGACAAGCCCAATCAGGGCGAGGTCATGAAGATCTTCAAATTAACGGAGATTGTGCAAGGTACCCGCGAAGAAGTTGTAGAGTGGTTACAAACGTATCCACAAATGCCCCTGTACCGCATTCAACATGCAGGCAGCAAGTTGTTTTTGTGCGGTTTCAACTTTGTTGATCGCGAACAGAAGCTGGGACGTTACCCGGTTTTTGCGCGGGAGGACTATCACATTTACAAGCAGCGCGAAGCAGCCGAAGACATTCTTAACATGCTTAAGGAAGACGGCTATGAAGCGGAGATCACTGAACCGGACCTTGAGCTGGTGAAGTCTCACGTAGGTCCTATATCCTTCGTAGGTCTGGAGGATTAATCCTCAAAAGCTTTTGTAAAACTTTCAGAGATGCTGGTTCAGGAAATTCATCCGACCGGAATGTATTTCTTGAACCAGCTCTGTATAGTCATTTGTAATACGCCAAAGAAAGCTTCTTTGAATATTCCCGCGGACATTTTCGATTCGCCGCGTGTACGATCCGTGAAGATGATCGGTACTTCTTTAAGAATAAAGCCGTATTTCCAGGCTAAAAATTTCATTTCAATCTGAAAGGCATATCCCACGAACTTGATTTGATCGAGTGGGATTGTTTCGAGTACTTTTCTGCGGTAGCATACGAATCCTGCTGTTGTGTCGCGTATGGGCATGCTGGTTATGAGACGCACGTAGCTGCTGGCAAAGTATGAGAGTAGTACACGGCCCATGGGCCAGTTTACGACGTTTACGCCGGTGGCATATCGTGAGCCGATGGAGACGTCGCTGCCGTCTTCGGCGCAGGAGAGGTATAGGTTAACGAGGTCTTTTGGATCGTGTGAGAAGTCGGCGTCCATTTCGAGGATGTATTCGTATCCGTTCTCCATGGCATATTTAAAACCCGCGATGTACGCTGTTCCGAGCCCGAGTTTACCACGTCTTTTAAGGAGGTGGAGCTTATCGATACCGTAATTCTTCTGGAGGTCTTCTACGATCTGCGGTGTTCCATCGGGGGAGTTATCATCTACGATGAGTACGTGAAAATCTTTAGGCAACGCGAATACCGCATCGATGATCGCACGGATGTTCTCTTTCTCATTATAGGTTGGGATAATGACGATTGCGTTGCTCACGGTATTCTTAGGGTTAACAACAAAACTAAAAAAAGTCAATTGTTAAACAATCGTTTGATCGCTTGAGTTCCTGATTTTTTCAGGGAGTCTTTCTGTCGATCTATATGACTCTTTAACGGTGTTTTATGGTTTGTATGGTAGGTTTTTCATGTTATCTTTTTCTCTGAGCGTCTATGCAAGCGGGGGGTGTTGTCAGGACGTAAGTGGACCTTTCGGAACACTTGCTTTCGTGTATTACCTTTAGCGAGCCAGAATTGTGCCGGAGTAATGTGATGTTTATGGCATGTTTGTGGCTCGTATTGAAGGAAGGACCAACCCAATAACTGATGAAAAAGATTCTGTTTGTATTGATTTTTGTGGCGTCTGCTTTTGGTTTACAGGCGCAAGAATTTGAAGGTACGCTGACGTGGAAGATTACGTCGGAGATTACTGATCCGGATATGAAGGCGCAAGCGGCGAGGATGAAGGATCCTGCGAACCAGGCAAAGATGAAGGAGATGCAGGAGAAGATGAACGATCCGCAGTTCAAGGCGATGCTGGAGGCGAATCCGCAGATGAAGAGTCAGATTGAAGGTATGGTTAAGGCGATGGCGAATGGCGGTGGGCTTGAAGCGTTGATGCCGACGGGACTGACTGTTAAAATTAAGGGAAAGAATACGTTAAGTATTATGGAAGGCGGCGCGGCCGCGGGTATGGAGGTGTTGTATCTGAATGATAAGAATCAATCGTACCGGATTGATCGCGCGGCCAAAACGTATTCTGTGCTTCCTGCCGGTAAGACCGATACGAAACAGGATAATGCGAAGGTTACGAAGACGACAGAGACACGTAAGATTCTGGGTTATACCTGCACAAAGTATGTGGTGGACGCGAAGCAGGGGAATGATGCGGTGCAGCAGGTGTTCTGGACAACGACCGAGTTAAAAGACATAGACTTTAAGAGTATGTCGCGTCAGCGGCTGGCGCAAGGGCAACCCGATATGTTTTATGAGAAGATCGATGGTGTGCCGCTCCGGATGGAGATGAAGCATCCGAAAGGGACGATGACACTTGAGGCAACGGAGGTGAAGCGGAGAGCGCTTGGAGCGGAGGAGTTTGTGGTGCCCGCGGGGTTTAGGAAGGTTTAATGAGGATTAAGATGTCTATGATGAACCGCCGTTGCTAAGGCAAGCTTGGTGCATTTGTGGCATGTTTGTGGCTGGTATCAATGACCAACCCTTATAACTTATGAGAACTATTCTGCTGCTGTTGATTTTTGTGACATCTGCTTCGGGATTGAAGGCGCAACGCTTTGAGGGCACGTTGACGTGGAAGATTACGTCAGAGATTACTGATCCGGATTTGAAGGCTCAGGTAGCTAAGATGCAAGCCCCTGCAAGCCAGGCGAAGATAAGGGCGATACTGGAGAGGATGAACGATCCGCAGTATGAGGCGATGGTGGAAGCTGATCCGCAGCTGAAGCGTCAGGTTGAGCATATGGTGAAGGCTATAGCCGATAGCGGTGGTCGTGAGGCAATGATCCCGAACGGGCTTATTGTTAAGTTTAAGGAGAAGCGAACGCTAAGCGTTTTTCAAGGTGGTGCGGCTGCAGGTATGGAGTTGTTGCATTTGCCTGAAAAGGATAAGTACCAATTGTTCCGGATTGATCGTACTGCTAAAACGTATACTCCACTGGGGTATGATATGTCTGCTGCTGCTCCTGAGAACGAAAAGGTGAAGAAGACGAAAGAGACTCGCAAAATTCTTGGTTATACCTGCACGAAATATATTGTGGATATACTGTACGGGAATGATGTGATGCAGCAGGTGTTCTGGGCTACCCCTGAACTTGACGATGTTTACTTCCGGGGTATGGGCCATCAGCGGTTTGTGAAAGGGCAGCCCAATATTTTTTACAGAAAGATCGATGGTGTACCGTTGTTAATGGAGATGAAACATCCCAAGGGTACGCTGACGCTGGAAGCAACGCAGGTGAAGCGTGAGACGTTTTCGGCCGAAGACTTTGTTATACCTACGGGGTTTCGGGAGGTAAGGGGTGCGAAGGTTTTTTTTGAGTAGGGTAACGGGATTTCGTGTTGCTCCGGGTAATACTAAAAAAGGCAGATCTTGCGGACCTGCCTTTTGATTTTATGTGTACCGGGCTATTTGCTGTAGCCGAGGACTTTGAGCATGCTTTCGGCGGTTTGCTGCGGGGCGAAGAGGGAAGTTGTGATTTCGCCGTCTTCGTTGCGGTTTATGAGAACGTGCTTGGGGGCCGGGATGAGGCAGTGTTGTATGCCTCCGTAGCCGCCAAGGGATTCCTGGTACGCGCCGGTGTGGAAGAATCCGATGTAGAGCGGTTCTTCGTCGTTTATCATGGGTAAGAACACTTCGCCGGTATGAGCTTCGGAGTTGTAGTAGTCCATGCTGTCGCAGGTGAGGCCGCCCATGTTTACTTTATGGTACGGGTCGTCCCACTTGTTGATGGCGAGGAGTACGTACTTCTGATTGAGGCCCCATGCATCGGGTAGGTGCGTGATGAACGAGCCGTCGATCATGTACCAGAGTTCTTTGTCGTTCTGGAGTTTCTGATCGATCACATTGTATAGTACGGCGCCGCTTTCGCCTACGGTATAGCTACCGAATTCGGTGAAGATGTTGGGTACGGGTACGTTGTTTTTATCACAGATCCATTTGATGTTTTCGACGATCTGTTCGATCATATACTTGTAATCGTACTGGAATGTGAGCGATGTTTTGATAGGGAATCCACCGCCGATGTCGATTGAATCGAGGGTAGGGCATATCTTTTTGAGTTCGCAGTACTTGAAGATGAATCGGCTCAGTTCGCTCCAGTAGTAAGCGGTGTCTTTAATGCCTGTATTGATAAAGAAGTGCAGCATCTTCAAGGTGGCCTTGTCGCTGGTCTCTATCTTTTCTTTGTAGAAGTTGTTGATGTCGGCGTATCGGATGCCGAGGCGCGAGGTATAGAACTCGAATTTGGGTTCTTCGTCGGCGGCAACGCGGATACCTACTTTGTAGGGGCCTTTTACATTCTTTTCGTATTCTTCGATTTCGCCCATCTTGTCGAGGATGGGTACGCAGTTGTGGAAACCGTCGTTGAGGAGCTCAGCAATAGACTGGGTGTACAGCGGCATTTTGAAGCCGTTGCAGATAATGTGGGTGTCTTTTGTGATTTTTCCTTTTTCGAAGAGTGCGCGTACGATTGGAATATCGAACGACGACGATGTTTCGATGTGAACGTCATCGTTTTTGAGCGCTTCTTCGAGTACGAAGGAGAAGTGCGAGGATTTTGTACAATAGCAGTATGTATACTTGCCGTTGTATTTGAATTTCTGGAGTGCGTTGTTGAAGGTAGCCTGTACGTAGCGAATGTTTTCGCTGATTCGCGGCAGGTATGTGAGCTTCAGGGGCGTGCCGTATTGCTCGATGATATCCATCAGAGGCACGTCGTTAAACAACAATTCGTGGTCGCGGACCTTAAATTCTTTCTGAGGAAACTCGAAGGTTTGCTCAATCAGCTCACGATAGCTCTTCATTTAATCAGCAAACCTGCCAATGCCGGCAGGCAGGGCATTAATCGTTAAGGTTGTGTACTAGCAGTTTGCGTGGGCGTTGGTCGTTTTGTGGCGACTGAAATCAGGTATTTTCCGGTTGAGGAAGTGTTCTGGCGGCTCAGTCTCTGCCAATAGCGGTCAACGCTTTAAACAAAGGAGTGCAATATTGGGATAAATTTGCCATCTTTGCAATAACATATTCAGAACGTATGGTTAATCGTTTTCTCTGTTTGTATGCCAAGGCTGTG
>Ga0065165_1002426_pt1 | contig 15844 bp, 18 predicted proteins | sample AraplaMF_Cvi_mMF_FD_63813 | JGI IMG/M metagenome (GOLD analysis project Ga0065165, IMG submission 63813) | Arabidopsis root microbial communities from the University of North Carolina, USA - plate scrape MF_Cvi_mMF (version 2) (version 3) | ecosystem: Host-associated > Plants > Roots >...
GAGGGAAAAATTTAAACGTTTTTAACAACAAAAATGGATCATAATAGTTACAAGACAATCAACGCCAACAAGGCTACAGTCGAGAAAGGCTGGATTGTTGTTGATGCCAACGCTCAGGTGCTCGGTCGTGTTGCGAGTGAAGTAGCCCGCATCATCCGTGGCAAGCACAAGCCTAGCTACACTCCCAACGTAGACTGCGGTGATAACGTCATCGTAATCAATGCTGCAAAGGTGAGAATGACCGGTAAGAAATGGACTAACCGTGTAATCTTTACGCACTCTGGCTATCCAGGCGGACAACGTGAGCATACACCTACTATGATCCGTGAGAAACACCCTGAGCGTCTTATCGAGCACGCCGTACGCGGTATGCTTCCTAAGAACAGACTGGGTAGCGAGCTTTACAGAAGCCTGCACGTATACGCTGGCTCTGAGCACCCTCATCAAGCACAACAACCTAAAGAAATAAAGTTCTGATAAATGCAGATCATTAATACAATCGGCAGAAGAAAGACCTCCATCGCACGGGTTTACGTAAAACCAGGCAAAGGAGAGATAAAGGTGAACGACCGTGATCTGAAGGAGTACTTCCTTTCAGAAATTCACCAGACCACTGTAAAACAACCGCTTAACGCAATTAAGGTTGAAGGTCAATACGATGTAACTGTTAATGTTGAAGGTGGTGGCGTAAAAGGTCAGGCAGAAGCAGTTCGTTTAGGTATTGCTCGCGCACTTGTAGAAGTGAGCGCAGAAAATAAGCCTACTCTTAGAAAAGAAGGTTTGTTGACCCGCGATTCCAGAATGGTGGAACGCAAGAAGCCGGGTAGAAGAAAGGCGAGAAGAAGATTCCAGTTTAGCAAGCGTTAATCGAAACAAGAGAATGGCTGAAAAATTAACATACCAGGATTTGTTGGATGCAGGTGTTCACTTTGGTCACCTTACCCGCAAGTGGAACCCGAAGATGGCCGAGTACATCTTCATGGAAAATAATGGTATCCACATCATTGACCTGAATAAAACACTCGCGAGCCTCGACGAAGCAACATTCGCACTCCGGAACATCGTTCGTTCTGGTCGTAAGATCATGTTCGTTGCTACAAAGAAGCAAGCTAAAGATATCGTAAGCGAAGAAGCAAAGCGTCTTAACATGCCGTTCGTAACAGAACGTTGGTTAGGTGGTATGCTTACAAACTTTGCTACGATCCGTAAGTCATTGAAGAAACTCGCTCAGATCGAGAAGTTGATGAAGGACGAAACCTTCGTTAACCTTGCTAAGCGCGAGCGTCTCATGATCACCCGTGAGAAAGCGAAACTTGAGAAACTCCTTGGCGGTATCGCTGACCTTAACAGACTTCCTGCAGCATTGTTCGTGATCGACGTAAAGCGTGAGCACATTGCTGTAACCGAAGCTCAAAAACTTAACATCCCTGTATTTGCATTGGTAGATACCAACTCCGATCCTTCGGGCGTTGACTTCCCTATCCCTGCAAACGACGATGCTTTCAAATCAGTTTCTATCCTTACGAAACACGTAGGTAAAGTGATTGAAGAAGCACTGATGGAACGCAAGAAAGACAAAGAAGATGCGGCCCAAAAGAAAGATGAGGATGAAAAGAGAAAGGTTGATGAAACCGTAGAAGAATCAAAATAAGAATTTGATATTCTAACTTTTCAGGTCGTCCTACCGCTTTGACTAACGATGAAAAGCCGGTGGGACGACTCGTTTAAGGACCAATCGTATTCTTAATAATTTAAAAAATTGTAAATCATAAAGTAATATGTCAGCGATTTCAGCACAAGACGTAAACAAACTCCGCCAAATGACTGGCGCCGGTATGATGGACTGCAAGAAGGCCCTCGCCGAAGCCGAAGGAGATTTCGACAAAGCTATTGAAATACTTAGAAAGAAAGGTCAGAAAGTTTCTGCATCCCGTTCAGACCGCGATGCCAAGGAAGGCTCTGTATTTATACGCACAAGCGAAGACAAGAAAGAAGCTATTCTTATCGCTCTTAACTGCGAAACGGACTTCGTAGCAAAGAACGAAGAATTCCAAAGCCTTGGTAAGCTTATCGTTGACACAGCATTCGCTTCGAAGGCTGCCGACAAAGAAGCTCTTCTTTCACAAAAAGCTGGCGACCTTACCCTGAACGACAAGATTGTTGAGCTGGTAGGTAAGATCGGTGAGAAAATCGAAGTAAGCGAGTACGTTCGTCTTAACGGCGAAGCTGTTGTTCCTTACATCCACGCTGGTTCTAAACTTGGTGTGCTTGTGGTACTGAAAGGTGTTAACGGCGCCGACGTAACCGACGCTGGTAAAGACGTAGGTATGCAGATCGCAGCGATGAACCCTGTAGGTGTTGATGAGAAATCAGTAGACAGCTCAGTAATCGAGAAAGAACTCGAAATCGCTAAGGCTCAGATCCTTGCAGAAGGTAAGCCAGAGAACATGGTAGAGAAAATCGCTCAAGGCAAGCTTCAGAAGTTCTTTAAAGACAACACGTTGCTGCATCAGCCCTTCGTAAAAGACAACGGTAAGACTGTTGCTCAATACCTGGACAGCGTTACAAAAGGTCTGACGGTTGCCGAATTCAAACGCGTATCAATCGGTTAATCAAACCTTACGATAAACAGAAAAGCCAGGTGATGAACCTGGCTTTTTTATTTTACGTTCTAGTCCCATATACCCTTTAGAGATTTCATGTTCCGATCTATTCATCCATACGATCAGTCTGTAGTTGGTGAGTTCGCGCTGATGACCGCCCGTGATGTTGAGACTAAACTAGCCAACGCTTCGCATGCATTTGCCTCATGGAAACGTACAACGTTTGCCCACCGGGCTGAATGTATGCTTCGCGTGGCTGCCCTGCTACGGCAAAACAAAGATGCATATGCCCGGGTGATCACATTAGAGATGGGCAAGGTGCTTTCGGAGTCGTATGAAGAAGTCGAGAAGAGCGCCGGTGCCTGTGAGTACTTCGCCCTTCAGGCCGAGCGTTTGCTGGCGGATCAGCCCATGCTCACCGAAGCCCGTAGAACCGTTGTTGCCTATCAACCCACGGGGGCCATACTGGCCATTATGCCGTGGAATTTTCCGTTCTGGCAGGTAATACGCTTTGCCGCGCCGGCACTAATGGCCGGCAACGTGGCGCTGCTCAAACACGCGCCGAACGTCACTCAGTGTTCGCTGCTGCTGGAGAATATATTTCAACAAGCCGGTTTTCCCGATGGTGTATTTCAATCGCTGGTGATCGATACAGACCTGGTGGAAACCATTATACAGGCAGATATCGTGCACGGCGTAGCGCTTACGGGGAGTGAACGTGCAGGCTCCAGTGTGGCGGCACTGGCTGGTAAACACATTAAGAAGTCGGTGTTGGAGTTGGGCGGAAGCGATCCCTTTATCGTGTTGGCCGACGCCGATGTAGAGAAGGCTGCTGCCGTGGCGGTTCAATCGCGTATGCGTAATGCTGGTCAGTCGTGTATCTCGGGTAAACGGATTATTGTCGTGAAGGAGATCAGCGAAGCGTTTATCGCGAAGTTTACAGACGTAGTAGAGGCGCTTGTACAAGGCGATCCGTTTGATGCCGCTACCACTACCGGGCCACTTGCACGGATAGATCTGGCTGTGGCACTGGAGAAGCAGCTGACCGCATCGATTAATCGTGGTGCTGTACTGCAAACCGGCGGTGGCAGGGCTGGAAGTAATTTTAAACCAACATTGCTTACCGGTATCAAACCCGGCATGCCTGCCTTTGATGAAGAGACGTTCGGGCCGGTGGCCGGTGTTATCACAGCAGGGTCAGAGCAGGAAGCGATAGACCTTGCCAATGCTACCCGGTATGGCCTTGGCGCTTCGGTATGGACACGCGATATAGAGCGTGGCGAACGTGTGGCACGCGAGATTGAATCAGGCTCTGTGTTTGTAAACTCTATCATGCGCTCAGACGTGCGGCTACCGTTTGGTGGTACGAAGAAGTCGGGGTATGGCAGAGAAATGTCGGAGTTGGGATTGAAGGAATTTATGAACGCGAAAGTGATTTCGGTTATGTAATGCCGTCGTACCGTGTTTCGGGGATTGTATAGCGGGGCGTAGGGGGAAGTTAGCGTTGAGTTGTCGTAGAGGGAAATAACCCTTACGACAATGAAGACTTTTGTACGAAATGTTGCTGTTGTGGCAATGCTTGTTTTATTGTTGGCCCGCTGTTCGGAGAGCGCGGATCCTGGATCGATGATTCGCGAAGCCCGTGAGTTTAAGGTTACAGGATTCGATCGGATTACGTTGGGCGATGGCTTTGATATCAAGGTAGAGCAGGGAACTACAGCGCTGGTTTGGGTTGATGGGGATAGTCGCAATCTCGATGATCTGAAGGTGTATGTGCGCGACAGTACACTGTTTGCTACCTATACAAAGCCGGCTAATCGCCGGTATAATACCACATTTACAATTGTATTGCCGGAGCTGCACGGTATTGACTTCTCGGGTGGAACGCGGTCCACTGTAAAGGGTTTTGAGAGCACGGGTGTATTGAATATCGGGCTGTCGGGTGGAGCGGTATGTGATGTTGAAGCGGGATACCGGTCATTGAACATTGCTATGTCGGGAGCCTCCGTTATGACGTTGCGCGGGCTGGGCGATGTGATGGATGCAGATTTGTCTGGAGCATCGCGGATACAGGGCTATGATTTTCCGGTGGGTAGGGCCGTGGTGCGGGCATCGGGCGCGAGCGATGCAAAGGTTACCGTATCGGACGAATTGATGGTTGATGCTTCGGGCGCCAGTGACGTGCGCTATAAAGGAAACCCGGTAGTGCAGGCCAGGGTGTCGGGGGCGAGCAGTGTTAAACGGGAGTAATGTTGCTGTATAAAATGATACCGAACACATGTACTTACGGCACGCGTTCTGTACTACAAGTTGCGATTTCGTGCGGTAAGTGCATGCAGATTTTTTACGCTTGACTGCGTTGTCCGTTAACGAATATACGTTACTACAACTTTTTTTGCTTAGCTTCGTAAGCAATCTTCGTGATACGTTAATTGAATAGTCTATGAAGCTGAGCGCTTAATATCAGGTACGTCCTGATTCTTTTATTCTCTTTCCTTGAGTACAGTTCATCCTGCTACGGGGTGCGGCTGTTTAGGTTCAATTCATTTTAGTAATGCTTTTCTTATGGCTGTTTTTTATAAACTGAAATCATTCTTTCGTTTGTTCCGTGAGTCTGTGCAAGGCGTGGAGCAGGAATATACCTCGGGCAGTATCGATCGTGCGATCTTTATGTTATCTATCCCGATGATTTTGGAGATGGTTATGGAGTCGCTGTTTGCCGTGGTCGATATTTATTTTGTTGGACGACTGCACGATAACGATGCCGTGGCCAGCGTAGGATTAACGGAGTCGGTACTGACGCTGGTATATTCGATTGCGATTGGACTAAGTATGGGCGGTACCGCTATGGTGGCGCGGCGTATCGGTGAAAAGGATGTACGCGCGGCTAACGAGGCGGCAATACAGGTTATCTATATAGGTATCGGCATGTCGGTATTGATAAGCCTGGCAGGCGTCTTCTTTGCCGGCGATATTCTCCGGATGATGGGGGGGACAGAACAGCTGGTTCAGAAGGGTACCGGTTATACACGCTGGATGTTTGCCGGTAACATTACGATCACGATGTTGTTCCTGATTAACGCGGTGTTTCGTGGTGCGGGCGATGCTGCCCTGGCCATGCGTTCGCTATGGCTCGCCAATATATTGAACATGATCCTTGGCCCGCTGTTCATCTTCGGCTGGGGTCCGATACCGGGCTTCGGTGTAGAGGGCGCCGCGATTGCTACAAACCTGGGCCGTGGTTCGGGTGTGGCGTTTCAGCTGTACTATCTGATAAAAGGCCGGGGTGTGCTGAAGCTACAGTGGGAACATATAGGCGTTAACTGGAATGTCATCGGCCGTTTGTTACGGGTATCGCTGGTGAGCGTGGCGCAGTTCCTTATAGCCTCCGCCAGCTGGATTTTCCTGATGCGTATTGTGTCTGACTTCGGCAGCACCACGGCGGCTGGCTATACGTTTGCCACCCGTATTATCATGTTTGCCTTATTACCGGCATGGGGTATGGCCAACGCGTCGGCTACGCTGGTGGGGCAGAACCTTGGAGCAGGCCAGCCTGACCGTGCCGAGAAGTCGGTATGGCGTGCGGCATTCTTTAACGTTGTATTCCTGGGCAGTGTAACGGTTCTGTTTCTGTTGTTCGCAGAGCCGCTGCTGTCGCTTTTTACGAGCGACCCGATGGTGGTGCGCAGCGGTGTACAATGCTTACAGATCGTATCGCTGGGCTATGTGTTCTATGCGTATGGTATGGTGATCAGTCAGTCGTTCAACGGTGCGGGCGATACGCGTACACCGACGTTGATCAATCTGGTAGGTTTCTGGGCGTTTCAGATTCCGCTGGCGTATACGCTATCAATAACATTAGGTATGGGGGCAACGGGTGTGTATGCGGCTATATCGATTGCAGAGTCGTGTATAGCGGTGGCGGGCGTGTTGTTGTTCAGGAGGGGGAGATGGAAATCAGCGCGAGTGTGACGAGCGAGAGGCGACGGGATTGAGACGGGGCATGGTTGAGGGAAAACCATAGAGACATCGGAAGGCACAAGTCATCGTTCCGGCTTCCGGAACGATGACTGTACTACCTTAGCGCTTTTTGAAGGCGTTGTTGAAGGCGTTTTTGAGTTCGTCGCCGGCTTTTTTGAGGGAGGTTTCGACTTCTTTCCAGCGTTCTTTGTTTTCGGTGTCGTTCTTTAGTCTTTCGGCGGAGACTTTGAGTTCTTCGTATTTTTCATTGAACTCCTTTTGGAGGCGGTCGCCCGCTTCGTTAAGTTCTACCATAAAGTCGTCTATTTTCTTACCGAGGTTTTTGAATCCTTTTTCGGCTTTTCCTTCTTCTTTCGGTTCCATGGGATGTGGCAGTTTAGGTGTTCTGGGGTATAATTTACGGGGAATGTCTGTGACGGGCAAGGTGTTGTGGGAGGCTGGGCGTGTGTAATTGCTTTATGTGGGAAAAACGGGGTATGATGGTTCGTTTTTTCATACTTTTACGGCGAACAAACCTGTATTGTTTTGAAGATACGCTCGCTGACGATTTTTTTGCTGGCTGCATTTCTGCTGCTGGCAGAGGGATGTGCTTCGCATTCGCATAAGCACAAGAAGTTGAAACCAGGAAGACCGATTCCCTGTCCGCAAAAAGACTGCTGATGAATTTACGGAAGATTATCATTGCCATAGACGGTTATTCGGCCTGTGGCAAGAGTACCACAGCGAAGGCGGTGGCCAGTGCACTTGGTTTTCGCTATATCGATACCGGAGCAATGTACCGGGCGGTTACGCTGTATTTTATGGACAACCACGTTGCGTATACCAATCCGCGCGAGGTGGCAAAGGCGCTCGAACAGATTCATATAACGTTCAAGGTTAACGCCCGCAATGTTACCGAAACCTATCTCAACGGTTTAAGCGTGGAGAAGGAAATCCGGAAGATGCGGGTATCGAACATGGTGAGCCAGGTGAGCGCGATCAAAGAAGTGCGTGTAGCCATGGTAGATCAGCAGCGCCGTATGGGTAAGGAGCGAGGCATTGTGATGGACGGCCGTGACATTGGTACGGTTGTGTTCCCACAGGCCGAACTCAAACTGTTTATGACTGCCGATATGATGGTGCGCGCTATACGCCGGCAGCAGGAGTTATTTGAAAAGGATCAGATGGTTGAACTCGATAAGGTTATTGAAAATATCCGCGAGCGCGACCGCATCGATACTACACGGGCAGAGAGCCCATTGCGCCAGTCTGAAGATGCTGTTGTAATCGATACGACGTTTATTACGATCGATGAGCAGGTAGACGAGGCGGTGCGCATGGCGTTGTCTATCATGGTAGAACCGAAGGCCGCGACCCTTGTATAGTCGCGACGCTTTTAACGTACACTTTGTATGAATAACCTGGGACGTAGATTTATACGTTATTTTTTCAGTGGTACTCTCTTTATCGTACCGCTGACGGCTACCGCTTATTTTATCTATCGATCGTTGACGTGGCTTGACGGGTTGCTTGCCTTGCCGTACCCGGGCTTGGGCGTTATTATTATCCTCTTTGCCATTACAGCCTTTGGCTACCTAACAACCAACTTTGCCTTCAAGGCTTTCCTGGATTGGTTTGACCACGTTATGAACCGCATACCGTTGATCAAGCTGATCTACTCGGCCGTGAAAGATTTGCTCGGGGCTTTTGTGGGCGATAAGAAAAAATTCAACAAACCTGTGCTGGTGCGCATCAATAAGGATAACAGCCTTTACCAGATCGGTTTTATTACACAACCCGACCTGTCAGATCTGGGGTTGAACGATATGGTGGTGGTGTACTTTCCCCACTCGTATGCTTTCTCGGGCTTCCATTACCTGGTGCCCCGCGAGAATGTGCAGCCGCTGAATATACCCGGTCCTACCGCAATGAAGTTCATTGTGTCAGGGGGAATCAGCGGCTTTAAAGAAACGTCTTAGCGGTTAGTTAATAACCCCGGAGCCAATGAGTTCGTCCTGGTCGTACCACGCGGCAAACTGCCCGGGGGTAATGCTTTTCATGGGCTTGTCGAAAATGATGTACAGGCCGTCTTCTGTTTTATTCAGTGTGCACAGTTCCAGTTTCTGGCGGTAGCGGATGCGGCCCATGTACTGGCGTGATTCGCCGGGAGCCAGTTTCAGGTCCGGACGTATCCAGTGCTCGTCAGCATTGGGAATAAAGAGTCCTTTGCGGTAAAGGCCGGGGTGATCTTCGCCCATGCCGGTATAGATGATGTTGCGGTCGGTGTCGGTACCGATCACAAACAGCGGCTTGGCGTGTCCACCCAGGTTAAGGCCTTTGCGCTGGCCTATGGTGTAGTAATGGGCGCCGTTGTGCTCGCCTATGACTTTACCAAACGAAGGTTCTAATTCATACGGGGCGGCCATGCCACTCAACTCGCTGCTTACGGCGTGGCTGAATGCCGGCGAGTTTGCCGGAACATCGATTACCTGGCCTTTGCGTGGCTGGAGGCGCTGCTGCAGGAAGTCGGGCAGGTGCACCTTACCTACAAAGCAGAGACCTTGTGAGTCTTTCTTATCGGCCGTTACGAGTTCTGCTTTTTTGGCGATCTCTCTTACTTCGGGCTTCAGCAGTTCACCGATCGGGAAGAGTGATCGCGACAGTTGTTCCTGTGTAAGCTGACAGAGGAAGTAGCTCTGATCTTTATTGGGATCTTTGCCGCCGAGTAGTTGGTAAACGGTTTTGCCATTGACCACGGTTTCAGTTTTACGGGCATAGTGGCCGGTAGCAACAAAGTCTGCACCGAGCTTTAACGCTGCCTGTAAGAAGATATCGAATTTGATTTCACGATTGCACAGTACGTCGGGGTTGGGCGTGCGCCCACGTTGGTACTCGGCAAACATGTAGTCTACAATGCGTGCTTTGTATTCGGCACTCAGGTCTATGGCCTGAAAGGGAATACCGAGGTGCTGTGCCACGATCATGGCGTCGTTACTATCGTCCAGCCAGGGGCATTCGTTGCTGATGGTAACGGTATCGTCATGCCAGTTTTTCATAAACATGCCGATAACTTCGTAGCCCTGTTCCTGTAATAGCCAGGCGGTTACGCTGGAATCTACTCCCCCGGATAGTCCTACTACAACCCGCTTTCGGCGCGTGTTGCTGTCAGGGCTTTGTAACGTTTGCGAATCGTGATTCGTGGTACTCATTACTTTAAAGAAGTGAGGTTCTCGCTTAAAAGTTCATTTACCGTTTCATTAAAATGCTGCACGAATTGGTCGTAGTATAAACCGGTACCCGGGCCGGAGAAGCCGGTATGGATCTTCTTTACTTTGCCGTCTTTGCCAATGAAAATTGTGGTTGGGAAAGCGACTACGCGGTTGAGCATGGGCAGCTTTGCGGAGGCGTCGGCTTTGTCGTTTGTGCCGGCAATGACGAAGTCGTATTTAACGCCGAATTTCTCGATCATTTTCTTTACGCGGCTGCTGGCGTATTCAAAATCGTCTTTGCGCTCGAAGGCCAGGCCTATGATTTCGACACCGCGGCGCTGATTGTCGTTAAACCAGGGGCTGAGGAACTGCGTTTCATCCATGCAATTGGGGCACCATGTGCCGAAAAGCTGGAGGATAACGACTTTGTTTTTGTACTTCTCGTCGGTAAGACGAACGGTTTTGCCATTGACGTCAGGGAAGGCGATGTCCATCCGCTCGATGCCGGGTTTGAGGAAGGTCAGTGATTCTGGGTCGGGCAGGGTTGCGTTGTCATCTTTTGTGCCGGTCCATGTTTCATGCCATGCCTTGCCGGAATAGAAGTGGCCGGTAAGGTTTTGGTTCTGTTTGGTGGCCGTGAAGATGTAGGCGTGGTTGCCATCGAATGTGCTGAGTTGCAGGGTGCCGTTCACTACGTTGCCTTCGAGGTAGCGGTAGTCGCCGGTGGGCGTAAGAAATGTACCTGTTACGTTGTCGCCGGTTTGTTTAAAGATGCCTACCGCCAGGGTGGTATCGGCTTCATGAAGGAAGGTAACGGCATAGCGTCCGCTAAAGTCGGTTACGCTGTCTTGCTTTGCGGCTTTCTCAAAGCGGTAGTTTTGGCCATATACTGCGCGGAAGGGTACTTCGGAATCTTTTTCGTAGTTTTTAACGAATACACCTTCGAGGGTATCGCCGTTGATGCGGGCTTTGATGTTGGCGTCGAAGATGTGCAGGGTTATGTTTACAGAGTCTGCGGTGGTGGTTACTTCATCGAGACGGAGGCGTTCTTCGGCATTGCGTATAAGGATGTCGTATTGATCGGTTTGATCTTTGACAACTTCAAAGTTGAAGGGTAGCGAAAGGTTTTGTATTTCGAGGGTTGCCCGCCAGGATCCGGTTTTCAGCGACTCAACACTTTTTTCGCTGCGGGGTGAGCATCCTGCCAACAGGCCGGCAGAGATTAAAATAGCTGCAATACGCTTCATCAAAAGTCAAGGTTTACGAGTGGCAAAACGCAAAAATGCGAGAAATGATTTACAATTCGGGAGAGAAGTGTTTTTTTGGCTGAATATTGTTAACGGATGGACAATTTTAAGGACTTCAGGGTTTTGGAACTGGCTTCGGTACTGGCTGGTCCCAGTGTAGGGCAGTTCTTTGCCGAGCTGGGTGCTACGGTTATCAAGGTAGAGAACCTGGTTGGTGGGGGCGATGTTACGCGTACGTGGAAGCTGGCGGGTGAGCAGACCGATGATCGTTCGGCTTATTTCTCATCGGTAAATTGGGGCAAGAAGTCTGTAGCTGTCGATTTGCAAACCGACGGTGGCCGCGACGTGGTGCGTGCGCTGGCGCAACGTTCGGACCTTGTTATAGCCAGTTATAAACCTGGCGATGCGGCCAAGCTTGGTGTTGATTATGAAACGCTGGCGAAGGTGAATCCGAAACTTATTTATGCGCAGATTACCGGCTATGGTTCGGGCAATCCGCGCGTGGGATACGATGCTGTACTCCAGGCCGAGACGGGCTACATGTTTATGAACGGAGAACCGGACGGTGCTTCGCTAAAGATGCCCGTGGCGCTGATCGACGTGCTGGCCGCGCATCATTTGAAGGAAGGTATTCTGCTGGCGTTGCTTGAGCGGATGCAGACCGGACGCGGTAAACTTGTGGAAGTGTCGCTTGTTCAGGCGGCGGTGGCTTCGCTGGTAAATCAGGCTACAAACTGGCTGGTAGCGCAACGGCTGCCGCAGAAGCAAGGGTCGTCGCATCCGAACATCGCGCCGTATGGCGATGTGTTCAAAACGGAGGATGGGCAGGAGGTGTTGCTTGCTATTGGAAGTGACCGCCAGTTCAGTGACTTATGTGCTGTGTTGGATATTGCAGCGTTGGCCGGCGACGACCGGTTTAAAACGAACCGGATGCGTGTGGAACATCGGCTTGAGTTGAATGTAGTGCTGCAGTCGCGTATGGGACAGTATATGTCAGCAGTGCTGGTGCCGAGGCTTCATGCGGCTAAGATTCCGGCGGGTGTTATTCAGCGTATGGATCAGGTGTTCGCTATGCCGGAGGCACAGGCGTTGCTGATAGAAGGAGCGGGGCTTACGGGTATACGGAGCTTTGTGGCGCAGTCGCCAGGGGCAGTAGTGCATGCGCTGTTACCGCCGCCGCATTTTGGCGAGCATACGGCAGAGGTGTTAGGGACGTTGTGAAATGCCCTTGCGATTTAGCTTGCGCTTTTTTACGTGAGAGTGGATGGTGAAGATTGTGAGTATGAGAAAGCAGGCTATGGTGATGAGTATGGTTGACTTTGTGGTTGTTGAAGAGTATCCCGTTACAATACGAGTTGGTTCGTTCGGTAAAAATCGTGAATAGTATCGGGCAGCGGCGCTTCGTGGACTCTCAGGAAATACGATCTCGTCTCCGTCTTTAGTCATGTAATAGCTCGTTATTTCTTCCTGTTCAAATAGGGTACAGACTTCGAGTAATGTACTATAGGTTGCGGCGTTACTGAATTTATAGTGAACAATATGGGTTGAGTCTTCGTTACTAAAAATCTTTTTAATTAATGTCCTTGATGCTTCGATTTCAAGTTTGTCGTGTGTGTTGTTTCCTGTAAGGTATATGTAAATATCTTCGGATTTGTTAGAATTATCTTCTGAGTAACATCCTGTATCTCCTTCGATGGCTAATGTCAGTGCTGGTTGCCGATTGATCTGGTAGTATTGCTGTACGTATACGATTATCAGTATCGGGAGCGCCATTAAACTGATGATGCCCGGAATGTATACGATTCGTTTAGGGAGCGGCATTGTGATAGAAACAATGCCTGTCGCTTACGGGGGGCAAGCGACAGGCGGTTTATATTAATTCGTGTTCAGTCTGAATCGGATCGGTACTACCATACGAACGGGTACGTGGATACCGTTTTGTACACCGGCCGACCATCCGGGCATGGAGGCTATTACGCGGGAAGCTTCTTTATCGCATTCAGCACTGATTCCGCGAACTACTTTGACGTCGACAACTTTCCCTAAGGCATCTACTACGAAGCTTACGAAGACAGTTCCTTCAGTACCCACTCTTCTGGCTGCTGCCGGATAGCGTGTGTGTTTTGAGAGGTATTTCATCATACCATCTACACCACCTTCGTACGCAGGCATTTGCTCAACGATGTCGAACGGCACACTTGGATCTACGACCGATGCCGGTGTTCCAGCCACGGCGTTACCATTCGATACGGGAGCAACCGCTCCTTCAACTCCATCAGGGATACTGTTTGCGGGGGCATCAGCTATTTGCTGTACGGTGGGCGTAACGGTGTTAACTTCGGCCGTGGTTACCCGTGGTGCCTGATGGCTGGGACCTTTGGGGGCTTTAGCCTGTACCACCGGCTGTTCCGGCTTGGGTTGTATGATACGTGGTACATCGATTACTTTTACTATGGTTGATATGATGGGTTGCGTGTCTACGATTGGCAACGGAGCATCTGGAAACAATCTGGGTACGAATATAATGGCCAGTGCCAGAGCAACAGTTGCCGTAGATCCTATGGTCATGTTGCGTGAGTAGGCTTGCCGGATGGAATATGCACCATATTCTTTATGACGGTTTTCGAATACCAGATCGTCCCAGCTGCGGTTTGCCATAGATTCTGTTTTCATAGCGGTTTTGTTTAGTTTGACTATAGGATGCGGCGGGTTTTAGAATTCCATACGGAATTCTTTGAAAAATATTAAAACAGGTTTTTTGTGTGGCGAGGCGCTTAAAACGTGATATAAAATAGATTTTAATCTCGATTGAGCGAAACGGTGATTAATCGTGTGGGAGTTTGAATTTTACGGGAAGGACCATGCGTGTGGGTACGGGTACGTTGCTCTGTATGGCGGCATCCCAGTCAGGCATGGAGGCAACCAGACGAATAGCTTCTTTATCACAATCAGCGTCGACCCCGCGCACAACGGAGACATCGGTTATTTTGCCGGTTGCGGTAACTACAAAGCTCACGAATACTGTTCCCTCTATTCCCCTACGTTTGGCGCTTGCGGGATACTTCATATTTCTGCTTATAAATCTGAACATGGCATCGTTGCCATCTTTGAACGACGGAATAGGATCTTAAACAGTATGCAAGCGCTATCGCCAACGTGATTGTTAACTATATTCTTGTGGTCCAGAGTTTCGGGCCATAGCCATAACATGATACAGGCTATCAGTGCTGTCATTGACACGATCATTATGGCAGCAAAGGTGTTTACGGTGGCTTCGCCTTCGCGAGGATTGATTATAAAAAAGCGCCTTCTCTTGTATGGAGCGGGGGCGCTTTGTTTGTAATCGCCAGCCACTAGTCGTCTATGTTAAATTTAACCGGTAAGATAAAACGTACCGGTACGGGCATGTTGTTTTCCCGAAGCCCTGGACTCCAGTCTGGCATTGCTGCAATTCTGCTGACGACTTCTTTGTCGCAGTCTGCTCTAATGCCCTGTACAAGGCGGACATTGACGATTTTGCCCAGTGTGTTCACTACGAAGCTTACAGATACTGTTCCTTTAATTCCGTCGCGCCGGGCGGTTACGGGATATTTTATGTTTTTATTGAGCCATTTTATCATTGCTTCCTGACCGCCTTTGAACGCGGGCATTACCGGCGCATACGTTACTGTGTCTACAGGGTGGGGCAGTAAATCGCATCCAATTGTGATGACTTCGGGCTGTTGCCAATCTGCTATGAAACAATCGATAATACTGGAGATCTCGACGATTGATATCGGTTCGGGCAGGTTGCCTATGTTTAAGGAAGGATTTTTCGGTCCATCAACGAGGGATGATTCGATGGGTTCATCGTGTATTACTCGCGGCGGTTGGCGATGAGTGATGGGGGTGCCAATACGTTGGGCAATTACCGGAGGGTGAGTTAATGGATGATCGAATTGACCGCCACATGTTGGTAGTATTACCGGTGGACTGGATGCATTGGGCAACCATCGCGAAAGGACACACGCCACTAGTGTTGCCGCCGATACGATGAGGATGGCAATGGACATATTCCGACTATAGGTCTGGCGAATGGCGTAGGCGCCGTAGTCTTTGTGGCGGTTTTCGAATACGATATCGTCCCAGCTGTGGATTGTGAGCGCATCGGGTTTCATAGTGGTTCGGTTTTGTTATTGCCAGGATGCGGGGAGGTTTAGAATTCCATATGGAACTTTAAAAAATGATTGTCCGCTTATTATGTGTCGATGGGTGGGAAGGCAGGGAACGATTATCCTATAAACAAAAAAAACTCTCCTTAATAATGAGGAGAGTCTTTCGCTTAGTTTCCGGTTAAGGTGTTTCTTCGTTGGCTTTGCCGTGGTTCCGGTGATCAGAACATTCGGCACGGTGCCGTGTTAGTTTGCGGGCTGAATCATTGCGGGCTTGAGGCCTACGTTTTCTACAAAGATCATCTCGCCTTTCGTGGGTTTCTGCGGTTGAGAAATCTTCAACGGTGTGCGTTGAAAAATACGGGGGACGGACAAAGCCAATAGGGTGAGCGTTACCATGATTACAACGGCAACACCTACATTGCGTGAATAGGCTTTTCGGATGGAGTAAACTCCGGAGTCATTATGACGATTTTCAAATACCATATCGTTCCAGCTGTGAGCGGTAATATTTTGAGTTCTCATGAATCAGGTTTAGTGTTACTATGAGATGTGAAACAACAGTGAATTCCATATATAACCTGATTGGAATTTTTCCTACACCACACAGAAAGAGATAACGCTGCAAAGATAAAAAGGCTATCTGAAAGATTCCATACTCCTTTAGGAGTAGA
>Ga0065165_1002427_pt1 | contig 15843 bp, 8 predicted proteins | sample AraplaMF_Cvi_mMF_FD_63813 | JGI IMG/M metagenome (GOLD analysis project Ga0065165, IMG submission 63813) | Arabidopsis root microbial communities from the University of North Carolina, USA - plate scrape MF_Cvi_mMF (version 2) (version 3) | ecosystem: Host-associated > Plants > Roots > Endosphere...
GGTCGCCTCGATCACCAAAGGATGGGCCGAGCAGACCGAGGTCACCCCGACTCGCTCACCGGCTTTGTGCCGCAGCACGATATCTCGAATCAGTTTCACGTCGGCTCCTTTGGACAGAGTCTTAGCGTCCGCCGATGTATAACGCAACAAAGGGAAATATAACGAAACTACGCAACCGCTTCGGCTGCGGGCTCCTCGTTCGCGTCCGGCTCGATCGCGAGCAGCAACGACGCCGCCAGCGCGAGCAGGATGCCGATCGCCTTGAGCGGCCCGGGCACCGCACCCAGCACGGCGAGCGAAATCAATGCGGTAGCGAGGGGCGCGCCGGCATTGGCGAGGGGCGCGACGATGATCGCCTTGCCGTAGCGAAAGGCGAAGACGAGGGTCAGCGCACCGATCGCGTTGAGCACCTGGATCAGGGCGGCGAGCCAGGGGCCGTCGAGCCCCCAGTTGATCGGCTTGCTGAAGTCGGTCATCGCCCACGCGACAGGGATCAGCATCAGTCCGGTCAGCATCATGTAGACAAAGATGCTCTCCGCGGACGTGACGTGGTTGGCCGCCTTCATGAAATAGGCCTGCACGCCCCAGCACAGCATCACTACCAGAGCCGGCACCAGCCACACGGCCGAGGCCCCGCCCCCGCTGCCGGGCACGAAATCGAAGGTCGGCAGCGCGAGCAACGCCAGCACGATGCCCAGCATGCCGAGCTTGCCCGTGCGCTCGCCCATCAGCAGCGCTGACAGCGCGATCGTCACCACGGGCGAGAGCGAGATGACCGGGAAGATCAGATAGGCAGGTCCGCGCGCGACGGCGTAGAACAGCACCATCTGCCCGCCCGCACCGAGCAGCCCGATCGCGAGGCCATAGCCGATCGCCTTGGCCGAAAGGTCGAGCTTCCACCCGACCTGCGCCAGCACCACGAGCGCCGGCGGGATCATGGTCAGCGCCCAGACGCAATAGACCAGGGTCTCGGGGAAACCGTGCTGCGGCGAAAGCCCCGAAAAGGCGCCCCACACGCCCCACAGCGCCACGGTGACGAGCGCGTTGATCAGCCACGCCCGGCTCGAAGTTACTGCGATGCCGGTCATGCGGCCCCTCCCTTGGCGGGCGTCGCACGGACCAGCAGGAAGCGCTGGAACGACGCCCGAATGTTGTTATTTTCGCGCGTCGCGGTGCCGAGCGGTGCACCCGTGAAGCCGTCCACGAGCGTGTAGCGCCCCTCGCCGAGCCCACGCAGCGCGATCGGCCCGTCCCATTTGTCGGCATAGAAGGCGTAATGCAGCACGCCGTCCTTCGCGACCGCATGGCCCTCGGGCTTGTCGAACCCGATATCGTAGAGCCCGCCGAGATATTGGCCTTTGGACAGCATGTTGGCGCGATAGAGATCGATCCACTTGCGCCAGACCTGCTCGCGTTCGGCGGTCAGCACGAAGCCACCGGGCGGCAGCTTGTCGGTCGGATTGTCGGTATCTTTGGGCCAGGTGAATTTGGTCGAGGGGATCGCGCCGATGCCGTAGGTCGAGGCGAAATCGTCGCCGCCGTCGCTCAGTTCGACATGGTCGCCCGTATAGGGGGCTGAGGGCCCCATCAGCGCCTTGAACGTCTTGCCCTTGGAGCGGACCTGCCATGAGGAGGTGGGATCCGAGGCGGGCGTGTTGTTCATCGCAGGGATGTTGTGGAAAGCGAAGCTGTCGCCGCACGGGCAGATCTCGACCACCGCATCGGGGTTGATCGCCATCGCCTCGTCATAGATCGCCTTCCAGAAATCCTGCAATTTCTCGTAGGATTCCTCGGGCCGGGCGTGCTTGTGCGCCGGATTGTAGCAAGGTGCGACGCCGTTGAGGTGCTGGCCGTCGAGCTTGAGCCCGTCATAGCCCCAGTCACCGATGATCCGGCGCACCTGCGCGCGGAAATAGTCCACCGTCGGCTGATAAGCTGGACACAAGGTGAAGGCGTTCCACCAGCTGACATTCTGCGCCGCGCCGCTGCGATCGAGCAGCAGCATGTCGGGATGATCGCGCAGCAAATCGGTGTCGGGATCCACCGCGAGCGGCGCCAGCCAGAGCCGCGGGCGCATGCCCTCCGCCTTGATCCGGTCGGCAAAGGCCTTCATGTCGGCGTCGCCGCGCGGGAATTTGGTGCGGTCGATCTTCCAGTCGCCCTCGGACGTCTGCCAGCCATCGTCGAGCACCGCCCATTCGAACCCGAGCGCCTTCGCCTTGGGCAAGGTCCCATAGACCTGCGCGGTGGTGAAGTTGCGCTCATAGCCCCAGGCGCACCAGATCGGCCCGTAGCTCGATTCCGGGATCGCCGGTGCAGCGAGGCCACGCTCCGCCATGATCCGGCGATAGGCGTCGAGCGGACGGAAATGGTCGCCGGCATGGGCCATCACGAAGGCGGTCGGCAACGTCAGCGACGCGCCGGGTGCGAGCAATACGGGTTCGTCGCCCGACAGCCCGATCCGCGTGCCGTCGGGCTGGGCCGCGACCGGCAGCGAGACGAGCCTGGGCACCGTCTCGATATGGCCGACCGCCAGCCCCATGTCGCGGCGCCACACCACGGCGACGGGCGTGCCGCCGCCGTAATCCGATCCGTTCATGCCCATGAAGTTGCGCTGCTCGAAGCCGGGTGCGACCTTCTGCACCCAGTCGCGCCGGTCGGGATAGGACGCGCCGGCGAAGGTCCACGCACCGTCGGGATGCGCGAGCACGTCGTGCGTCGCCATGCGCCAGCCGGCGACCGCCAGCGGCGCGGAGCCGGTGTTGCGGTACCGCGTCTCGTACAGCGCGAGGCCCGGATAGCGATCGAAGAAGGTGATCGTGAGCTGCCGCTCGAGCGTACCGCCGGCGGTGCCGCGCAGGCGATATTGCCGGCCGGAACCGTGCGGGCCGTTTACCGCCGCGTCGGCGTGATCGAGCAGCAGGAAGCGCTCGACCGGCGCGCGATCGGACAGCAGCAATCCCTCGCCCGCCCCCATCGCCGTCAGCGCCTTGCCGCCGAAGGAGAGACGCGACTGCATCGCCGCGTCGAACTCGATCGTGAGCGTGCCGTCCGATAGCCGGACGCCGGTGGGCGCGGCCGCCCAAGCCGCGCCCACCGAATTCGACACGGCAACCATCGCGCCACTCGCCATCAGGGATCTCAGCATCGTACGGCGGGTAACGGGCATTCCACTACTCTCCCAGGCAGCCGGCGATCGCTCTCACCGGCCCATTCGCGAAAAGAGCTTGCACCAAGCCCGGATGCACTGCAAATCAAAAACGCAACATAAACGAGCGTTTCGTTTCGCTTTATATCGATCGGGAGATTTGGATGCGCGCATTAGGCACCCTCTTGCTGCTCGGAGCATCGGCGCTGCTCACCGGAGCCACCGCGCCCGAAGCCGGTTACAGCGAAGCGGACTTCGCCAAAATCGCCAAGTTCGATGCGCATGTGCACGCCAACGTGACCGATCCGCAATTCCTCGAAGTCGCGCGCCGCGACGGGTTCGAGGTCCTCTCGATCAACGTCGATTATCCCGACTTTCCGCCGCTCGCGCTACAGGCAAGCGTCGCGCACGAGATGCGCAAGGCCGATCCCGCGCACTTCCAGTTCGCCACCACCTTCTCGATGCAGGGTTTCGGCACCCCGGGCTGGACCGAGCGAACCAACCGCGCGATCGACGATGCCGTCGCGCACGGCGCGCGCGCGGTGAAGGTTTGGAAGAATATCGGCATGGTCGCCAAGGATGCGCAGGGCAAGCGCGTCTTCCTCGACGATCCGCGCTTCGACGGCGTGATGGCGCATCTCGAGGCGCGCGGCATTCCGCTGATCGCGCACCAGGCCGAGCCCAAGAATTGCTGGCTGCCGCTCGATCAGATGACGACCGAGAACGACCGCAGCTATTTCCGCGAGCATCCCGAATATTACATGTACATGCACCCCGAGGAGCCGAGCTACGAGGCGCTGATGGCCGCGCGCGACCGGTTCGTGGCGAAGCACCCGAAGCTCGCTTTCGACGGCGCGCACATGGGCAGCCTCGAATGGAGCACCGACGAGCTGGCGCGCTTTCTCGACGCCCATCCCAATGCGGTGGTCGATCTTGCTGCGCGACTGTCGAACCTGCAGGTCCAGTCCAATGCGGACATCGACAAGGTGCGCGCCTTCTTCGTCAAATATCAGGACCGCATCCTCTACGGTACCGACCTGACCGACAGCCCGCCCGATCCCGCTGCGCGTGCGCAGAACCCGCCCGCGACCAACGATTTTCCGGGCGAGGCCGATCGGGTGTGGCGCAACGACTGGCGTTATCTCGCCACGCCGCTCAGCCAGCGCGTCGATGCGATCAATGCCGACGCCAGGGGCCTCAACCTGCCGCGCGCGGTGATCGACAAAATCTACTGGAAGAACGCCCAGCGCTTCTTCCATCTCAAGGGCTGAGCTCCTCCTGCGGGGAGGGCGGCGCCCTCCCCCTTTTTTTGGCCCGGCGCTTCAGACGATATGGAGGCGGAAACCCAGCCGCTCGGCGGCGGCGTGCATGCCGTCGCCGTCCTCCGCATCGGTGACGAGGTCGTCGATCTCGCCGACATTGAGAATGCGATGGAGACAGACGCGGCCGAATTTCGAACGGTCGGTGACCGCGATCACCTGCCGCGCGGCCTTGACCATCTTGCGGTTGAGCATCGCCTCGGGCTCGTAATGCGTGGTGATGCCGCGCTCAATGTCGAAGCCGTCGACGCCGAGGAAGAGCTTGTCCACCTGCAGATCGTCGAGCGCATTCTCGGTCTGCGCGCCGTAAAAGGCGCGGTTACGCCGCCGCAGCGCGCCGCCGAGCATCACCACCCGGATATGCTCCTTGCGTGCGAGCGCGCAGAGAATGTCGAGATCGTTGGTGAGGACGGTAATCTCCTCGTCGTCGGGCAGATGCTGGGCGATCTGCAGCGTCGTGGTGCCCGAATCGAGCACGATCGAGTCTCCCGGCCGTACCATCGCCGCGGCGAGCGCGCCGATGCGGCTCTTCTCGTCGATATTGCTCGCGCGCTTGGCCTCGATCGCCGGCTCGACCACCACGTTCACCGCGTCGGCCGAGATCGCGCCGCCATAGGAACGCTCCGCCACACCGCGTTTCTCGAGATAATGGAGGTCCTTGCGGATCGTCTGCATGGAGACGCCGAAGCGCTGGGCGAGCGGCGCGACCTGCACGCTACCGCGTTCGCGCACGAGGGCGCTGATCTGCTGGCGCCGCTCGCTGGTGTCCCGGATAACCGACATGAAAACCTCCCAATCGCCCGTGCTTACCAGCGGCGTTGACCGCCGACAACAAACAGAATGCGTTTCGTTTCATTTCTGTTTGACACTATCGCCTCACAAGCGTTACCAAACCGCAATATAACGCGCCATCGCACTTTACCCAAGCCGGAGGCGGCGGCGCCAACGATCAAAAATAAGGGGATTGGAGATGACCCGTCGGTGTTTGCGTAATGCGGTTATGGGCGGTGCGAGCGCGGCCGCGCTCCTCGCGAGCTCCGGAGCTTTCGCTCAGGCAACGATGAATTCCGGCCCGGCGACGGAGGCCGGCAGCCCAGACACGTCGCCACAAGCAGCACCTCCGATCGACGGACAGGACCAGGGCGAAGCCGCGGGCAACGAGATCGTGGTACGCGGCGTGCGCGGCAGCCTTCTGCGCTCGATCCAGGCCAAGCGCGACGCCGACACGATCGTCGACGCCATCTCGTCCGAGGAACTCGGCAAATTCCCCAACCGCAACGTCGCCGAGGCGCTCGCCAACATCCCGGGCGTGACCGTGGGCCGCGACGGCCGCGGCGAGGGCCGCAGCATCACCGTGCGCGGGCTCGGCGAGAATTTCGCGATCACCACGCTCAACGGCCGCATCCTGCCGACCGACGGGCCCGACCGCTCCTTCGCCTTCGACGTGCTGCCGTCCGAGATCATCTCGGGCGCAGAGGTGCAGAAAGCGGTGCGCGCGTCCGAGCTCGAGGGCAGCATCGGCGGCAATGTCGACCTGCGCACCGCGCGCCCGCTCGACCGCCCCGGCATGCACGGCTCGGCGAACATCGAAGGCCAGTATAACGACCTCGCCGAAAAGGGCGGCTACAAGGTCAGCGGCGTGTTCAGCACGACCTTCGCCGACGACACGATGGGCTTCCTGATCGGCGCCAGCTACAACAAGTACAAATTCCGCACCGACAATCTCGGTGAATATTCGATCACCGACGGCACCGAGGCCGCGTACGGCGTCGACTTCAACCATGACGGGCAGGTCGACCCCGATCCGGACGGCGCGGCCTATATCTGGCCCGATTATTACAGCGTCGGCTATGTCACCGGCGAGCGCGAGCGCATCGGCTCCGCGGCGTCGTTCCAGTGGAAGCCGTCGAGCAAGTTCGAGCTGACGATCGACGGGCTCTACAGCCGCTACAACGTCAAGCAGAGCAACTATCGCTCGTCCAACTATCTCAATCCGCTGGGCGACGACGGTTCGCTGCGCTGGGACCCCGACACGATCCGTGCGGACTCCAACCACGTCATCACCAATTTCGCGATGAACGACCTCGTCGCCGAGGTGCTGACCACCGACGAACCGCGCAAGAGCGAGACCTACCAGATCGGCGGCCATATCGACTGGCATGCGACCGACCGTCTGAAATTCTCGCTCGACGGCTATTACGGCAAAGCGAGCGACGACACCGGCGGACAGAACCGCTTCGTCGTGGCGGGCATCACCGGCGCCTCGGCCGTGTTCGCGACGCGCGACGGCGGCATCCCCGATCTCGACATCACCATCCCCGGCGGGCGCACACTCGACCAGGCGACCAACGACGATTTCCGCGCCCATTATATCGGCATCCAGGGCCAGAACATCTCGGACCGCACGCAGGGCGCGAAGCTCGACGGCGAGTATGAGGTCGGGACCGACATCTTCAAGTCGATCAGCTTCGGGGTCGCCTATACCGACCGCAAGAAGACGGTCACGACGATCGACAACCAGTATACCACCTCATGCAATTATTGCGGCTATCCCTTCACCTTCGGGCAGCTCGGCGCGGACGTGGTCCAGCCGGGGAAATCGGGCGGCATTCTCGGCAAGCTGCCGGGCAATTTCCCGCGCAACTTCCCCTATTTCGACATCGACACCTATCTCGCGGCGCTGCCGCGCGCGGACAACAATCCCGCGATCCTCAACCCCAATAGCTGCCTCGACGACACCGGTGCGACGATCCCGGGCTGCACGCTCTCGCCCTACCCCGCCGGCTATTCGACGCAGATCATCGAGGACGACCTTCCCGCCTCCTATCTGATCAAGGAACGGACCTGGGCGGGCTATTTCATGTTCAATCTCGAGGGCAGCCGTTGGCGCGCGGACATCGGCGCGCGGCTGGTCTCGACCAAGGTCTCCTCGACCGGTTACGGCGCCAGCATCTCGAGCATCATCCCGCGCGCCGGCACGCAAGACAATGACGTCAACTTCAATCCGGTCGAGCCGATCACCGGCGGCGGCGATTATACGCGGCTGCTCCCGGCGGCGAACTTCGCCTACGACCTCGCCGACGGGCTGCGCCTCCGTCTCGCCGCGTCACAGGCGATCTCGCGTCCGACCTTCGGCGAATTGTCGCCAGCCAAGGACGCCACCTCGGCCCAGTCGGGTACCTACATCATCTATGACGCAGGCAATCCCAATCTGAAGCCGACCTCGGCGGACCAGCTCGACATCTCGCTCGAATATTATCCGTCGAACCACGTCGCACTGACCGCAGCCGCCTTCTACAAGCACATCACCAATTTCGTCTCGACCGTGCCGGTGGACGTAGTCATCACGCCGACCAACCAGCCGGCGAACCAGCAGCAGAGCTTCCCGTTCGTCGAATATCAGGTGATCAACGGCGACAGCGCCAACGTCTACGGCCTCGAGGTTGGCGGACAATATTTCCTCGACAATGGCTTCGGCGTGCAGGCCAATCTAACCTACAACCATTCGCGCGCGAAATCGGGCGATGTCACGACCGATCTGCCGGGCGCCATCCCCTTCTCGGCCAATGCCAAGCTGTTCTACGAGAAGCACGGCATCGGCGCGCAGGTCTCGTACAGCTATACCTCGCGCTATGTGTATGCACAGTCGGGTAATCTGGGCTATCTACCGGTCAAGGAAGATCCCTATCACGAGCTGTCGGCGAGCCTTTCCTACGACGTGACCAAGAACATCTCGGTCTATGTCCAGGGCTCGAACCTGCTTGGTCAGGCGATCAAGCGCTTCAACACCTATATGAACGTGCCGGCCTTCTACGAATATTCCGGCCGTTCCTTCTTCTTCGGTATCCGCGGACGGCTCTGAGCGGCGGCAGCCCGAAACGGCGGACCTCACCGCCGCTTCGGGATTGACCGGCTTCACCTACGCCGCCACTGCGCGCGTCCAGATGGGGCAAATCATGGCCCCATCGACCTGACGCGCACCCGCGTGGGCTCAATCTTCGATAGCGCGCAGCTGCAGGTCAGCGCCTCGTTACCGCTATCATTACGTTTCGTTTTGTTTCTCTATCTCTCGACATGAAGAATAATATGATAATTCGTACTTGCGAAAGCGCGCGAATCATGCGTACAATCGCAACACCAATGTAACGAAACGCTAGATTTCAATACAAACTGGGGGGACATCAGCCATGAGACATGGGGGCTTTCGTAGTGCGTTGATCGCGGGGACGGCGCTTTGGCTATTGGGGAACACTGCCCCGGCACTGGCGCAGGACACCGCCGCCACCACCGACCAGACCGACACGAAAGATACGCAGGACACCGACGACTCCGCCGGCGGCGCGATCGTCGTCACCGGCGTGCGCCAGGCGCTGGCCAACGCGGCGCGAACCAAGCGTGACGCGGACACGATCGTCGACTCCATCAGCGCCACTGATATCGGCGCTTTCCCGGACAAGTCCGTCGCCGAGGCGCTTCAGCGCGTCCCTGGCGTCACCGTCATCCGCTCGGCCGCCAAGGACGACGTGATGCACTATTCCGCGGAGCCTTCGGGCGTGGTGATCCGCGGTCTCCAGCAGGTGCGCTCGGAGTTCAACGGCCGCGACACCTTCTCCGCCACCTCGGGCTACGGCCTCAGCTGGAGCGACATCTCGCCCGAGCTCATGGCGGGTGTCGATACCTACAAGAACCAGACCGCCGAGATGATCGAGGGCGGGATCGCCGGCACGGTGGACCTGCGCACGCGCAAGCCGTTCGACCAGCCAGGCCACGTCTTCACCATCAGTCTCACCCAGAATTACGGCGACATCAGCCAGCGCGCGACGCCCGATGCCTCGGCGCTCTATTCGAACCGGTGGACGACCGGCATTGGCGAGTTCGGTCTGCTCGCCAACGTCGCCTATTCGCACGTCATCACCAATTCGCGTGGCGTCACCCTGCCCCGCATGATGCCGTTCGCGCCGGGCACTTATGGGCCGGATACGGTCTATATCCCCTCGGGGATCGGTTTCTCCGAGACCGAATATGACCGCGAGCGCTTCGGCATCTCGGCGGCCGCGCAATGGAAGAGCAATGACGGCCGGCTTGTCGCCACGGGCCAGTATAACCGCTCGAAATATCAGAATACTTGGGTCGAGCATCAGGTGCTGAGCTATTGGGCCTGGGTCGATCCCGCGGTCACCAATCACTCGACCGTCTGGAACGATCCCACGCTGCTTGCGCCGCCGGACGCGCCGGGGCTCGGCTTCAACCAGGCCGGCGGCGGCACCCCGTTCACCTTCCGCGACGACGGCCTGTTCCAGACCGGCGTGATCACCGGATCACGCGGCGGATGGGGTTATGGCGCGATCGACTGGGCCAATCCGACCCAGTATGTCCCCGGCTCGACCGACCAATATGGCGTGCTGCCGAACGGCCTGCCGCTGTTCCAGCCCTGCCTCAACTCGAATGTCAGCCACGCCAACGTGCCCTGCCGCGCCGGCGCGCCGGTGGACGTCGCGACGCGCTATTCGAGCGAGGATCGCCTCGTCGAGGACGCGTCGTTCAACCTCGCCTGGGAGGCCAGCGACCGGCTGCGATTCAATTTCGACTATCAGCATGTCCGGGCGACCAACCGGAACTACGACATCACGTTCAACCAGCGCACCTGGGCGGACATGGATCTCGACCTCACCGGAGAGCTTCCCAAGCTGACCCTGCTCCGCCCGTCGGGCTATAATCTGGTTGGCAGCGATCCCTTCGCGGACCCGAACAATTATTCGCCGGCTTCGGCGATGGACCACCTCACCGACAGCAAGGGATCCCTCGACGCCTTCCGTCTGGACGGCTCCTATGATTTCAAGACACCGTGGCTCGGCGAACTGCACTTCGGCGCGCGCTTCGCCGATCGGCGCCAGCAGCATCAATGGTCGCTTTACAATTGGGCGAGCATCACCTCCGACTGGCAGACCAACCCACACGACTCCGCCTTCCTGACGAGCGGACGCACCTACAATCCCGACGGCTCGGTCAATTTCGAGGGCTATGACCCGGGCTATTGGGAGGTCCGCACCTACGGACAGGACATGTTCGGCGGCGGGCTGCTCGGTACGAAGCAATTCGTGTTCATGCGCTCGGATATCCTCGCGGACCCGAACGAGACCTATCGTCGCTTCAGCATCGGCGGGCAAACCGACGAGGGCGGTACCGCATCGTCACTGTGGAACCCGATCTGCGACCGTCCGGACGAGATGCCGGGCAGCTGCTTCACCCCAGGCGAGATCCTCGACGTCACCGAGCAGACCAAGTCGGCCTATACGATGCTCAAGTTCGGCGGACCTGATGCGCGGCTGGGCGGCGTGAAGATCAACGGAAATATCGGCGTGCGCTGGGTCAATCTGCGCGTGGAGAGCGCCGGTGCGCTCAATTACGCCGTGCCCTTCACGTCGGGCGATCTCAACTGCCAGCCGCTGCCACCGGAAGTGATCGCGGCATTGCAGCCCGGTCAATATGCCGTCTCGGCGGCGTGCCTTGCGGTCAACTCGCATGACGATCAGGCCTTCTCGAGCGGCGGAAGCACTGCTTCAGCAGTCCGCAACGACAGCAATTACTGGCTCCCGAGCTTCAACCTGCGTGCGGATCTCGGCCACCAGTTCTTTATCCGCTTCGCGGCGTCGCGGGCGATGTCGAAGCCGGATATCGGGCTGCTCAAGAACTTCATGTCGGTGCAGCGGTCGTTCGTGGCCCAGTCCGACATCCGCGTCGGCAATCCGAACATCGTGCTCGACGCAGCTGGCAATCCGGTGAGCCTGCGCTACGGCTATACCGCACAGATGGGCAATCCGCGGCTCAAGCCGATCCAGGCCGACCAGCTCGACCTCTCGTTCGAGAAATATGACGGCACGGTGGGCTCGTTCAGCATCGCGGCCTTCTACAAGAAGTTCCACGATTACATTCAGAACGGCACCTTCGCGGTTCCCATCACCAACGGCGGCGTCACGCGCGACGTGATCGTGACCGGGCCGGTGAATGGCGACGGCGCGTCGATCTACGGCTTCGAAGTCGCCTTCCAGCGCTATTTCGACTTCCTGCCCGCACCGTTCGACGGGTTCGGCGTCCAGGCCAACTACACCCGCATCAAGAACCAGGGCGTGAAGAACGCCAATCTCGTGGTCGACACCACGGGCGGCAACGCCGTGGCGCGCTCCGCACTCTCGGGCATGATCCAGGTCGACCGGCTCGAGAACCTGTCCGACCACGCGTTCAACGCCATCCTGATGTACGAGAAGCCGTGGCTCGGCGCGCGCGTCGCCTATAACTGGCGCTCGAAATATCTGAACTCGGTCAATGACTGCTGTCTCGGCTTTCCGGTCTGGAACGACGCCGAAGGTTTCCTCGACGCCTCGCTCCGCATCGCGATCACCCCGCGGCTCGAGTTCAACTTCTCGGGCTCGAACCTGCTCAACACGCGCATCAAGATGATGGCGCAGGTCAGTGGACCGACCGATGTCGATCCCAATCGGCCGGTGAAATTCCTGCCCGGCGGCGCGTTCGAATATGACCAGCGCTTCCAGTTCGGCGTCCGCGCCAAATTCTGACGCAAGACCTGCGGGCGCCGGTGCGGTAACGCATCGGCGCCCACGGGCTTGAAGGGGGAGGATATATGCGGCGCATCGTGATCCTGGGGGGCGGCACCACCGGATGGATGGCTGCGGCCTGCCTCGCCCGTACGCTGGGCACCGAGCAGCGATCGATCACCGTCATCGAGTCCGAGGCGATCGGTACGATCGGCGTGGGCGAGGCGACGATCCCGCTGATCGAGAGCTTCCACCAGATCCTCGGGATCAGCGCGATCGACGTGCTGCGCAATTGCGAGGCGACGTTCAAGCTCGGCGTGGAATTCGTCGACTGGAAGAAGCCCGGCGAGCGCTACATGCATCCCTTCGGCCCGATCGGGAGCGATCTGAACGGCACGGGCTTCTTGCAGCATTGGCTGCGGCATCGTTCGGGCGGTGGGCAAAGCCCCCCGCTCGCCTATAATGTCGAATACCAGGCCGCCATGGCCGGCAAGTTCGGGATGATCCCGCCAAGCCGGCCCGGCGAGCAGCAGCTCCATTTCGCCTATCATTTCGATGCGTCGCTCTATGGCGCGATGTTGCGGCATTATTCCGAACGGCTGGGCGTCGCGCGGGTCGAAGGCATTGTCCGCGGCGTACGGCGGGATGGCGAGACGGGCGATGTCACCACCCTGGTGCTTGAGGATGGCCGCGAGATTGCCGGCGACTTCTTCCTCGACTGCTCCGGCTTTCGCGGCCTGCTGATCGAGCAGGAGCTCGGCGCCGGCTTCGACGACTGGAGCCATTGGCTGCCGTGCAACCGTGCCATCGCCGTGCAGAGCGGCAGGCTGGGGCAGCTATCCCCGTTCACGCGATCCACCGCGCAGGATGCGGGCTGGATCTGGCGCATCCCGCTGCAGCACCGCACCGGCAACGGCCATGTCTTCAGCGACGCCTTCATTTCGGAGGACGAGGCCGCGGACGCCCTCCTGGCACAGTTGGAAGGGCCGGCGGCCAACGAGCCGCGCACGCTGCGCTTCACCACCGGCAGGCGGCGCAAGACATGGGACCGCAACGTGGTCGCGCTTGGGCTCGCGAGCGGCTTCGTCGAGCCGCTGGAAAGTACCTCGATCTACATGGTCCAGTCGGCGCTGGCGAAGCTGATGGCGCTCTTCCCGCGCGGCGAGCGGGCGCATCCGATGGTGGTCGACCGCTTCAACGCGATGATGGCGACCGAATGGGAACGCGTCCGCGACTTCATCGTCGCGCATTACAAGGTCACCGAACGCGGCGGCACGCCCTTCTGGGATCATTGCCGCACCATGGCGATCCCGGACAGTCTCGCCGAACGCCTCGCGCTGTTCGAGGAGGAGGGCCTGTTCGTCGAGGCGCCGCACGACCTGTTCAAGGAAGGCAGCTGGGCGTCGGTGCTGATCGGACAGGGAATGGTGCCCAAGCGCCATCACCCCATTGCCGACACGGCGCCCTTGGCCGCGCTCGAAGCCCAATTGGGTCGTATGCGCGCGGCGGTCGACGCGCGGGTCGCAGGCCTCCCCGACCACGCCGAATATGTCGAATATTGCGTCCGGCAAGCTGCGGCCTGAGCCGCTGCCCCCGGCGCTTCCCCGTTCCGACCCAACTCCGAGCAAGGCCCTCCGCATGTTCAAGCGCGTACTTCTCTCGACCGTCGCCGCCGGCCTGCTGATCGCCGCTCCGCCGGCGCTCGCCCAGGCACAGGATCCGCTCGCGCCGGCCGGTCGCTGGACGCTGCCCGAGCGCAAACAGGCGCGCACGCCGCCGATGGGCTGGAGCTCGTGGAACGCCTTCCGCACCGAAGTCGACGAGGAGAAGGTCATCGGTGCCGCGCAGAAGCTGGTCGATTCCGGGCTGGCGAAGCTCGGCTACGTTTATGTGAATGTCGACGACGGCTGGTGGCTGAAGCGGCGGACGACCGACGGCCGGCTCGAGATCCGCACGAAGATTTTCCCCTCGGCGGCGGTGCCCGGCCGCGACAGCAGCTTCCGTCCGTTCACCGATCGGCTGCACGCCATGGGGCTGAAGGCGGGCATCTATACCGATATCGGCCGCAATGCCTGCTCGCAGGCCTATGACCTCCACTCCCCCAATCTCCCTGAAGGCACCACCGCGGAGCGCGAGGTGGGCCTGTACGGCCATGTCGATCAGGATATCGGTCTCTATTTCCGCGAATGGGGCTTCGATTACATCAAGGTCGATGCCTGCGGTATCAACGTCTACGCCCCCGGCAGCGCCGTGGTACGCGATAACGGCTATCGGCCCTTCGCCCCGCTGATCGAACAAGGCTCGATCAACCGCACGGATATCGCCGGCGTCCGTGCGCTCTACGAGAAGGTCGCACAGGCGCTCGAGAAGACAAATCCCGATGGCGACTATGTGTTCTCGCTCTGCACCTGGGGCAGCGCGGACGTGCGCAGCTGGGGCAAGGAGGTCGGCAACATGTGGCGCACCAGCGCCGACATCACGCCGAACTGGACGCGGATGCTGCACAATTTCGACACCGCCGCCACGCGCGAGCTCTATGCCAAGCCGGGCGCGTGGAACGATCCCGACATGCTGTTCATCGGCCATGGCGATTTCGACGCGAACCACCTCACCGAGGCGCGCTCGCATTTCGCGCTCTGGGCGATCATCAACGCGCCGCTGCTGATCGGTTACGACCTGCGCAACGCCCCGCAGAGCCTGCTCGACATCTGGGGCAACGCCGACATCGTCGCGGTGAACCAGGATCCGGCCGGGCATCAGGGCGTGATCGCCTATGACAGCGACGACGTGCAGATCATCGTCAAGACGCTGGCGGACGGCCGCAAAGCGGTCGCGCTGTTCAACCGCGGGCTGGCGCCGGCGAAGATCGACCTGACCGCCGCGCATCTCAAATTCGCGGACTCGGCTCCCGTCCGGCTGCGCGACCTGTGGGACAAGTCGACCACCGCATTCACCGGGGAAAAGAGCTTCGCGCTTGAGCCGCGACAGACCTTGATCTTCACCGCGGAGGGGCAACGCCGGCTGCCTGACGGCATCTATCTCTCGGAGATCCCCGGCGACCTCAACGTAGCGGTCGACGGCGCCGCGACGCTCGAGCAGGACCCGATGGTCCACCGCATGATCGGCCAGTGGAACGGTACGCGCGACACCGGCGAGCGGCCTTATTATGCCGGCTGGGGTGGCGCACGGGCCGATGCGACGCCCTATGGCCAGACGCTGCAGATCGCAGGAAGGCAGTTCGATACGGGGATCGGGATCCTCGCCCGGTCGCGGGTCGAGATCCGCAACACCGGCGGCCACGCCCGCTTCGAGACGCTCGTCGGCGTCGATGATTCCACCCGTAACCTCAAGGACAAGGTCGAATTCCGCGTCTATGGCGACGGACAGCTGCTGGCGAAGAGCACGCCGATGGGCTTCGGCGAAGCGGCGCGCCCGCTGAGCGCGGATGTCCGCGGCAAGAAGATCATCGAGATCGTCACCGCCACGGTCGGCCGAACCAGCGACCTGCCGTTGGTGGTGACCTGGGCCAATGCGGCCTTGCGCTAGGCCATGCGCTACACGCCTCTTCTCGCCCTTGCCGTCCTGCTCGCCGGCCAGGTCGGCGCCGCGTCCGCACGCGCTTCCGATGATCCGCAGAGCATGACGCGCGCCACGTTCGCGGAGAGCAAGGAAGCTTTTCCGAACCCCGAACGCGGTTTCTACCGTGCCGCTCCCGGCTATCTCGAACAGCTGGACGCGGCATTCCTCGATGGCGCGTATCGCGACGGGTACCGGCTGATCTATGCGCGGATCAACCTCGAGCCCTATCGCAACCGGCCGCTTC
>Ga0065165_1002428_pt1 | contig 15840 bp, 10 predicted proteins | sample AraplaMF_Cvi_mMF_FD_63813 | JGI IMG/M metagenome (GOLD analysis project Ga0065165, IMG submission 63813) | Arabidopsis root microbial communities from the University of North Carolina, USA - plate scrape MF_Cvi_mMF (version 2) (version 3) | ecosystem: Host-associated > Plants > Roots >...
TCTTGGCGTACTCCAGGATGCCCTTCTCGATGTCGGCGAAGCTCTTGTCCTGCACGTCGCGCAGCACCGGGGTGACCAGGCCCTTGTCGGTGGACACGGCGATCGAGATGTCCTGGTAGCCGTGGTAGACGATGTCGTTGCCGTCGACCGAGGCATTGATCACCGGGTGGCGCTTCAGCGCCTCGGCGGCGGCCTTGACGAAGAAGCTCATGAAGCCGAGCTTCACGCCGTTCGACTTCTCGAACTGCTCGCCCAGCGTCTTGCGCATCTTCACCACCTCGGCCAGGTTCACTTCGTTGAACGAGGTGAGCATGGCGATCGAGTTCTTCGACTGCATCAGGCGCTCGGCGATGCGCGCGCGGATGCGCGTCATCGGCACGCGCTCTTCCGGACGCGCGCCCGGGGTCGGCTTCGCGGCCGGGGCTGCGGCGGCCGGCGCGGCAGCGGCGCCGCCCTTGCCGTAGTTGACCAGGTCTTCCTTGGTCACGCGGCCGTCGCGGCCGGTGCCGGCGACCTTCGACGCGTCGATGTTCTGCTCGGTGGCCACGCGCAGGCCGGCCGGGGACAGGTCCGCGCTGCCCTTGGCGGCGGTGGGAGCCGCGGCGGCCGGGGCGGGGGCGGCAGCCGGCGCAGCGGCGGCGGGCGCCGACGCGGCGGCCACGGCGCCTTCCTCGATCACCGCGATGACCTGCTGGCTGGTCACGGTGTCGCCGGACTGGAACTTCAGTTCCTTGATCACGCCGTCGACCGGAGCCGGCACTTCGAGCACCACCTTGTCGGTCTCGAGGTCGACCAGGTTCTCGTCGCGCTTGATCGCGTCGCCGACCTTCTTGTGCCAGGTGGCGATGGTGGCGTCGGAGACAGACTCGGGCAGAACGGGCACTTTGACTTCAATGGACATCGGGTCTTACTCCGCAGCGTGGTCGGTGCCGATCGGCGCGACCAGCGCCTGCTCGACGAGTGCCGCCTGTTCGGCGACGTGGGTATTGAGGTGGCCGGCAGCCGGCGCCGGCGAGCGGGCGCGGCCGGCGTAGGAGAGGCTCTGCTTGGCGTTGACGCAGGCCTGCAGGTGGTGGCGGATCTGGAACCAGGCGCCCTGGTTCATGGGTTCTTCCTGGCACCAGATCACTTCCTTGGCGGAAGCGTACTTTTCCAGTTCGGCCACGACCTGCGGACGCGGGAACGGATACAGCTGCTCGACGCGCACGATGGCGACGTCGGCGAGGCCCCGCTTCTCGGCGTCTTCCAGCAGGTCGTAGTAGACCTTGCCCGAGCACAGCACCACGCGCCTGACCTTCTTGGCCGGCAGCTCGCGGTGCTCGCCGATCACCAGTTGGAATTCGCCGTTGGCCAGTTCGTCCAGGCTGGAGATCGCCAGCTTGTGGCGCAGCAGCGACTTCGGCGTCATCACGATCAGCGGCTTGCGCGTCGGGCGCACCATCTGGCGGCGGATCATGTGGAAAGCCTGGGCCGGCGTGGTCGGCACGCAGACCTGCATGTTGTCCAGCGCGCACAGCTGCAGGAAGCGCTCCAGGCGCGCGGAGGAATGCTCCGGACCCTGGCCTTCGTAACCGTGCGGCAGGAACAGCGCCAGGCCGCACAGGCGGTTCCACTTCGACTCGCCGGAACTGATGAACTGGTCGATCACCACCTGGGCGCCGTTGGCGAAGTCGCCGAACTGGCCTTCCCAGATGTGCAGGGTGTAGGGGTCGGTGGTGGCGTGGCCGTATTCGAAGGCCATCACCGCCTCTTCGCTGAGCAGCGAGTCGATCACCTCGACGCTGGCGTTGTCGCGCAGCGTGGCCAGCGGCATATAGGTGTGGCCGTCCTTCTGGTCGTGCAGCACCGCGTGGCGGTGGAAGAACGTGCCGCGGCCCACGTCCTGGCCGACCAGGCGCAGGTTGTAGTTCTGGTCCACCAGGGTGGCGTAGGCCAGGTTCTCGGCGAAGCCCCAGTCGCCCGGCAGCTCGCCCGCGGCCATCTTGCGGCGGTCGTCGTAGATCTTGGCCACGCGCGACTGCAGCGTGGTGTCCGAGGGCACTTCGAGAATCTTGTTGGCCAGCTCGACCAGCTTTGCCTTCGGCACGCCGGTGTCGGCCTGGGTGGACAGCTTGCCGCCGATGAACTGGTTCCAGTCCACCTCGATGTCCTTGACCAGGGCGCTGGTCAGCTCGGTCATCGGGTCGCCGGCTTCCAGGCGCGAGCGGTACTCGTCGACCATCTTCTGGGCGTCGCCGTCGGCGATCACGCCTTCCTTGACCAGGGCCTGCGCGTACAGGTCGCGCGTGGTCGGGCGGGCGCGGATGATCTGGTACATCACCGGCTGGGTCGCGGCCGGCTCGTCGGCCTCGTTATGGCCGTGGCGGCGGTAGCAGACCAGGTCGATCACCACGTCCTTGCGGAACTGCTTGCGGAAGTCGTAGACCAGGCGGGTGGCCTGGATCACCGCTTCCGGGTCGTCGCCGTTCACGTGCAGCACCGGCGCGTTGACCATCTTGGCCAGGTCGGTGCAGTACAGCGTGGAGCGCGCGTCCTGCGGATTGGAGGTGGTGAAGCCCACCTGGTTGTTCACCACGATGTGCAGCGTGCCGCCGATGCGGAAGCCGCGCGCCTGCGACATGTTGAACAGCTCCATGTTCACGCCCTGGCCGGCCAGGGCGGCGTCGCCGTGGATCAGCACGGCCATGGACTGCTGGCGCTCGCTGTCGCGGCGGCGGATCTGGCGCGAATGCACCGAGCCGGCCACCACCGGGTTGACGATCTCCAGGTGCGACGGATTGAACGCCAGCGCCACGTGCACGCCGCCGTTGGGCGTCTTGACGTCGGCGGAGAAGCCCATGTGGTACTTCACGTCGCCGGAGTGGGCCGGGTCGTCCGGGTGCTCGAACTTGCCTTCGAACTCGTTGAACAGCGTCTTCGGCGGCTTGCCCAGGATATTGACCAGCATGTTCAGGCGGCCGCGGTGGGCCATGCCGACCACGACTTCCTTGATGCCGTTGTCGCCGGCCGTGCGCACCACCTCGTCCACCATCGGGATCAGGCTGTCGCCGCCTTCCAGCGAGAAGCGCTTCTGGCCCACGTACTTGGTGTGCAGGTAGCGCTCCAGGCCCTCGGCGGCGGTGAGGCCCGCCAGCACGCGCCGCTTGCCGGCCGGGTCCAGCCCGGCGCTGCCGCCGGCCTTTTCCAGGCGGGTGTAGATCCAGTTGCGCTGCTCATGGTTGCTGATGTGCATGAACTCGGCGCCGATGGTGCCGGCATACACCTTCTTCAGGCGCGCCAGCAGCTCGCGCAGCTTCATGCGCTGGCCGCCGCCGGCGAAGTTGCCGCAGTCGAATTCGGTGTCGAGGTCGGCGTCGCTCAGGCCGTGGAAGGCCAGGCCCAGGTCCGGCGCCGGCAGCTTCTCGGCCAGGCCCAGCGGATCGAGGTCGGCGGCCAGGTGGCCGCGCGAGCGGTAGGCGGTAAGGATGCGCAGCACCGCGGCCTGCTTGCGCGCGTGCTCGTCGTCGACGGGGGCGGCGACGCCCACGGCGCGCTGCTTCTGCGCGGCTTCGATGCGGGCGATCGCCGCGGAGTGCGGAACGTCACCGGATTCGCGGCCTTTGAAGGTCCCGAAATACTGGTTCCATTCGGCGGGGACCGACGCGGGGTCGGCCAGCCAGGACTCATACAACTGCTCTACGTAATCGGCGTTGCCGCCGGCGAGCTGGGACGAATCGAAGAACTCGCGAATCAGATTTGTGCTCACGTCACCACCGGTGAGGGAAGGGAGGCCTCAGGCCATCCGTCGACCTGGCGGATGGCGGGGAAAAATCCTGTTAATTATGGCCCCGGCTGCTGCACAGCGGCAACCCGGGAAACGGGTTCCAGGTGGGGTCGGAAGGCGTTATTTCGAGGCCGGAGGCTACCGACCATCGTCGTAGGCACGGGTTTTCGCCGGTTTCGCGCGCGGCGGCCGCCCGCAGGCGCAAGCGGGTTGCCGTTCAGCCGGGCGCTAGAGATCGAGCGGCTGCAGCGCGGTGGCGCGGGCCGCGCGCTCCCACGCTTCCTGGAAGTGCTGCTGCAGCGGCGCCTGGCTGGCGCGGTCTTCCATCGCGCCACGGCCGCGCGGGCGCGCCGCTTCCGGCAGGAACAGATAGCCGCCGGCGTCGGTGAGCAGGTAGGCCGAGCCATACGTGCGGTCGGACTCCTCCACCGGCTCGCGCACCAGCACCGTGCTGGGCAGGCGCTGGGCCAGGGCGATCAGCCGGTGGCTGTCGCGCAGGGCCGCGGCGGGGTCGTGCAGGATCAGGCGGATCTCGGCGCCGCGGCCGGCGGTGGCGATGCGGCGCAGCTCGTCCAGCTCGGCGGCATGGTTATAAGCGTCGGTGGGCAGCGCGGGCTGGTAGATCGCCACGCGGCGGCGCGCGCCGCGCAGCAGCTGCAGGCGCATGGCTGCCAGCGTCTTGCCGCCGTCGACGACGAGCGTTTCCGGGGCGGGGCGATCCGATGGCTTCACCGGCGGCGCGCCTTGCGCGGCACCAGGTGGCCGTCATTGACCAGCGCCAGCAGCAGCGCCCGCTCGGCGCCGGCCGGCGCGCGGCCGAACGCCAGCGTGCGTTCGGCGCACAGGCGCTCGGCCAGCTCGGCCGGCGCGGGGTAGGCCTGGCCGTTGGCGAACAGGGTGGCGCCGCCCTTCACCCGGGCCCAGGCCATGCGCGACCACGGATGGCGCAGCAGCTGCGCGCCGTCGCCCAGCAGCTTGGCCAGGGCGGCCTCGGTGCTGGCCTTGTCCGGCGCGGCTGGCGCGCGCGCCACGCGGTAGCGGGTGATATAGCGGCCGAACCAGTCGACCAGGGTGGCGTCGTCCAGCGCGGCGAACGGCAGGGCCTCGCGCACGCGGGCCAGGGCGGCGCGGTCGATCTCGCCGGCATGTCTGGCCGGGGCCAGGTCCGGGTCGCGGTAGCGCTGCTCGTCGGGCAGGCGCTCGACCAGGTAGTCGGCCAGGTCGCTGGCCAGTTCCGCGCGCGAGGGCGCGCGCATGCCCACCGAGAGGGTCATGCAGGGGCCGCCGAAGGCCACGCCGTCGTGCGGCACGCCCGGCGGCAGGTAGAGCATGTCGCCCGGTTCCAGCAGCCATTCGTGGGTGGGCTCGAAGTGCTTGAGCTGCTTCAGTTCCACGTCGTCGCGGAACTCGGTGGACGCCTGCGGATCGTCGCTGATCGCCCAGTGCCGCTGGCCCAGGCCCTGCAGCAGGAACACGTCGTACTGGTCGACGTGGGCGCCGACGCCGCCGCCGGGCTCGGCATAGGAAATCATGATGTCGTCCACGCGCCAGTTCGGCAGGAAGCGGAACGACTCCAGCAAGGCCGCCACGTCGGCGTCCCACTTGTCCACGTCCTGCACCAGCAGGGTCCAGTTGGCGGGCGGGGTCGTGGCGAAGTCGTCCTCGCTGAGCGGGCCGGTCTTGACCGACCAGCGGTCGCGGCGCTCGTCGTGGACGATCAGGCGCGACAGGGCTTCCTCTTCCAGCGCCAGGCCGGCCAGGTCGTCCGGCTGCAGCGGGGGCGTGAAGTCCGGGAAGGCGTTGCGGATCAGCAGGGGGCGCTTCTGCCAGTAGTCGCGCAGGAACTGCGCCGGGGTCATGCCGAGGGGCTGGCGGGCGCTGCCGCGGACTTCGAGGGGGAGGGTGGGCTTGGTCATCGGGAGATTGTACGGGGCGCGGCGCGGCCGGCGTAGGTTGGGGTGAGCCGCAGGCGAACCCCAACGCGGCGGGGCGCCTCGCATTGTTGGGGTTCGCCTGCGGCTCACCCCAACCTACGTGGGTGGTCGGGCTTAACGAGGAAATAATGGAAACGGCATGTGCATATGTCGATACATCCTTTCCGGCATAAGCACTCCGAGGTCTACCTTCGACGAATAGACGTATAGACGTCCAAAGAAGGTCAAGCCTTGAACGCCGTCGTTTCGCAGGAATCCCTCGCTTCGCCGCTCGCCGCCGACAAGGCCGCGCAACTCCAGCGCCTGCTGGAGGGTCTGGCGCCCCACGAGCTGTACTGGGTGGCCGCACGCAGCGCGGCGCTGGCGGCGCGCGGGCCGCAGCCGGCGCAGGTGCAGGCTGCGGCCGCGGCGACGGAGCGGGTCACCGTGCTCTACGGCAGCCAGACCGGCAATGCCAAGCGCGTGGCCGAGCAGCTGCTCAAGAAGCTGGAAGCGGCCGGCCTGCCGGCGCGGCTGGTGCGCGCCGACGCCTACGTGCAGCGCGAACTGGCGCAGGAGCGCCAGCTGTTCCTGGTGATCAGCACCCAGGGCGAGGGCGAGCCGCCGGACGATGCGCGCGGCCTGATCGACTTCATCGCCAGCCGCCGCGCGCCGCGGCTGCCGGCGCTGCGCTATGCGGTGCTGGGCCTGGGCGATTCCAGCTATCCGCAGTTCTGCGCGATCGGCCGCCAGCTCGACGCGCGGCTGGAGGAACTCGGCGCCGCGCGGCTGGATCCCCTGGCCGAGGCCGACGTCGACCTCGACGAAGTGGCCGCGCCCTGGACCGCCGCCGCGCTGGAGCGCGCCCGCGAACTGCTGAAGGCGCCGGCGGCCGCGGTGCGCGCGCCGCTGCTGCAGGCGGTGCCCACGCATGCCGTGCACGACCGCGACCACCCGTTCGCCGCCACCGTGCTGGCGAACCAGCGCATCGTGTCGCGCGACAGCGAGCGCGAGGTGCTGCATGTGGAGCTGTCGCTGGAAGGGTCCGGCCTCAGCTACCGGCCCGGCGATGCGCTGGGCGTGTGGCCGCGCAATCCGCCGGCGCTGGTCCGGCAGTGGCTGGCGCTGCTGCAGCTGGACGGCGACGCGGACGTGACCCACAACGGCCGCACGCTGCCGCTGCTGCGCTGGCTCACCGAGGAGCGCGAGCTGACCCGCCTGGCGCGCGGCTTCGCGCTGGCCCATGCCCGGACCAGCGGCGATGCCGGCCTGGCGCGGGCGCTGGAAGATCCGGTGGCGCTGACCGCGCTGCTCGACACGCACCAGCCGATCGACCTGCTGCGCCGCTATCCGGCCCCGTGGGAAGCCGCCGCGCTGGTCGCCGCGCTGCGCCCGCTCACGCCGCGGCTGTATTCGATCGCCTCCAGTTCCGCCGTGGTCGGCGACGAAGTGCACCTCACCGTGTCCACGGTCGACTACGAAGCCTTCGGCGAACGCCACTGGGGCGCCGCCTCAGCCTTTCTCGCCGCCAGCGGCGAAGACGCGCGCGTGCCGGTGTTCATCGAAGCGAACGAGCGCTTCCGCCTGCCGGCCGACAGCGCGCGCGACGTGATCATGATCGGCCCCGGCACCGGCGTGGCGCCGTTCCGCGGCTTCGTGCAGGAGCGCCACGAGACCGGCGCCAGCGGCCGCAACTGGCTGTTCTTCGGCAACCGCCATTTCGCCGACGACTTCCTCTACCAGCTGGAATGGCAGGAAGCGCTGAAGCAGGGCGCGCTGCGCCGGCTGGACCTGGCCTTCTCGCGCGACGGCGCCGGCAAGGTCTACGTGCAGCACCGCCTGCGCGAACACGGCAAGGAGCTGTACGCCTGGCTCAGCGGCGGCGCGCATCTGTATGTCTGCGGCGACGCCACGCAGATGGCCAGGGACGTGCACGCGGCCCTGGTCGACATCGCCGCCGAGCACGGCGGCCTCTCCCACGAAGACGCCGGCGCCTGGCTGGCCGACCTCCTGCAGCAAGGGCGCTACGCGCGCGACGTGTATTGATATGAGCGCAGCACTTTCCGATTTCGAACGCGTCAAGGCCGCCAGCCGCCAGCTGCGCGGCGGCATCGCCGCGGGCCTGGCCGATCCCGTCACTGGCGGCATCAGCGAGGACGACGGCAAGCTGCTCAAGTTCCACGGCAGTTACCAGCAGGACGACCGCGACCTGCGCGAGGAACGCCGCCGCCAGAAACTGGAGCCGGCCTACAGCTTCATGCTGCGCGCGCGCCTGCCGGGCGGCGTGGTCACGCCCGCGCAGTGGCTGGAATTCGACCGCCTGGCGCGCGAGCACGCCAACGGCACGCTGCGCATCACCACGCGGCAGACTTTCCAGTGGCACGGCATCATCAAGCGCAAGCTCAAGCCCACCATCGCCGCCATCCACGCCAGCCTGGCCAGCACCATCGCGGCCTGCGGCGACGTGGTGCGCAACGTGGTGAGCACCGCCAACCCGGTGGAGACGAAGGCGCACGGCGCGGCCTATGCGTGGGCGGCGAAGCTGTCGGACGATCTGGCGCCGCGCACGAGTGCGTATCACGAGATCTGGCTGGACGGCGAGCCGCTGGTGGGCGAACCGGAGGTGGAGCCGCTGTACGGCGCCACCTATCTGCCGCGCAAATTCAAGATCGGGCTGGCCATTCCGCCGTTGAACGACGTGGACGTGTTCTCGCAGGACCTCGGCCTGATCGCGATTGCGGAGGACGGCGAGCTGAAGGGTTTCAACCTTGCGGTGGGCGGCGGCATGGGCGCCACGCATGGCGATGCATCGACCTATCCGCGGCTGGCGACGGTGCTCGGCTTCGTCACGCCGGAGCAGTTGTATGCCGCCTCCGAGGCCGTGGTGGCGCTGCAGCGCGACTGGGGCAACCGCGTGGAGCGCAAGCATGCGCGGCTGAAGTACACGCTCGATCATCGCGGCGTCGACGTTTTCAAGGCCGAGCTGGAACGCCGCCTCGGTTTCGCGCTGGAACCCGCGCGTCCCTTTCGTTTCGACCATAACGGCGACCGCTACGGCTGGATCGAAGGCCACGACGACCGCTGGCATCTCACCCTGCATATCGAATCGGGCCGCCTCGCCGACCGCGGCGAGCGCCGCTGGCTGAGCGGCCTGCGCGAACTGGCGCGCGTGCACCAGGGCGATTTCCGCCTTACCTGCAACCAGAACGTGATCGTGGCCAACGTGCCGGCGCACGAGCGCGCGCGCATCGACGCCATCGTCGCCGCGCACGGCCTGGACGATTACCGGCGCATCAGCCCGATCCGCCGCCACGCGGTGTCCTGCGTGGCGCTGCCCACCTGCGGCCTGGCCATGGCCGAGGCGGAGCGCTATCTGCCGGAACTGCTGGACAAGGTCGAGGCGCTGCTGGCCGGCCATGGCCTGGCCGATGCGCCGATCGTGCTGCGCGTCTCCGGCTGCCCGAACGGCTGCTCACGTCCTTACCTGGCCGAGATCGCCCTGGTCGGCCGCGGCCCCGGACGCTACGACCTGCGCCTGGGCGCGGACTTCAGCGGGCAGCGGCTCAACCGCGCCTACCGGGAGAACGTGGACGAGGCGGCTATCCTCGCCGCGCTCGATCCGCTGTTCGGGCTTTACAAAAAGCAACGTCAACCGAACGAGGGCTTCGGCGATTTCCTGCTTCGTGCGCAGGTACTGGCGGCGCCGCCGGACCGGCGCATCCCGTTGGAGGTCAGGGCATGAACGGCGCGACGCTGGAAGCGGCGCGGCAGGATGTGGATGCATGGGCGGAACTCGATCACTGGCTCGGCACGCTGGATGCCGGACACCGCGTGGCCTGGGCGCTGGAGCACGCGCCGGGCGCGCATGCGCTGTCGTCCAGTTTCGGCGCGCAGGCCGCGGTGTCGCTGCATCTGCTGACGCGGCAGCGACCGGACTTGCCCATCATCCTGGTCGATACCGGCTATCTGTTTCCCGAGACCTACCGCTTCGTCGACGAGCTGCGCGAACGCCTCGCGCTGAACCTCCACGTGTACCGCTCTCCGCTGGGCACCGCCTGGATGGAATCGCGCCATGGCCGGCTGTGGGAGCAGGGTGTGGAAGGGCTGGGGCGCTACAACGAGCTGCGCAAGGTGGAACCGATGCGGCGCGCGCTGGAGGAGCTGGGCATCGGCAGCTGGTTCGCCGGCCTGCGCCGCGGCCAGTCGCGCAGCCGCGAACGCATTCCCTTCCTGCGGCTGAGCCAGGGCCGCTGGAAATTCCATCCGATCGCCGACTGGAGCGACCGCGACGTCGGCCGCTACCTGCAGCGCCATGGCCTGCCTTACCACCCGCTGTGGGAGCAGGGCTACGTGTCGATCGGCGACACCCACACGACCCGGCCATGGGAGCCGGGCATGGACCCCGAAGAGACGCGTTTCTTCGGCCTCAAGCGCGAGTGCGGCCTGCACGACCTCACCTGACCCTTCCGCCCCCGATATCCAGATAAAGAACGCCATCATGAGCCAGAGCGCACTCGCTGCACTTCCCGTCGAAACCGAACTGGAGCCTTTGATCGCGCCGCATGGCGGCACGCTCAAGGACCTCTACCTGCCGTATGCCGAGGCGCAGGCGCTGAAACAGCGCAGCGCGGGGCTGCCGGCACTGGACCTCAACACGCGGCAGCTGTGCGATCTGGAGCTGCTGCTCAACGGCGCCTTCTCGCCGCTGGAAGGCTTTCTCACCGAACGCGATTATCTGCGCGTGGTGAACGAGCTGCGGCTGGCCGACGGCACGCTGTGGCCGATCCCGGTCACGCTGGACGTGAGCGAAGCGTTTGCCGCCACGCTCGCGCCCGGAGCGGAGATCGTGCTGCGCGATGCGCAGAGCGTGCCGCTGGCCGTGCTGGAACTGCAGGACATCTATCGCCCGGACCGCGCGCACGAAGCGCAGCAGGTGTTCGGCACGCAGGATCATTTGCATCCCGGCGTGGCCGAACTGCTCGAACGCACCCAGCCGGTGTATCTCGGCGGCCGCCTGCGCGGCATCCAGCAGCCGGTGCACTACGACTTCACCGAACTGCGCGACAGCCCGCGCACCTTGCGCGCCTGGTTCGAAGCGAATGGCTGGCGCCGCGTGGTGGCGTTCCAGACGCGCAACCCGATGCACCGCGCGCACCGCGAGCTGACCCTGCGCGCCGCGCAGAAGGTGGGCGCCAAGCTGCTGATCCAGCCCTCGGTGGGCCGCACCAAGCCCGGCGACGTCGACCACTACACCCGCGTGCGCTGCTACCGCGCCCTGTTGCCGCAGTACCCGGCCGACAGCGCCAAGCTCTCGCTGCTGCCGCTGGCCATGCGCATGGGCGGGCCGCGCGAGGCGATCTGGCACGCGATCATCCGCAAGAATTACGGCGCCACGCATTTCATCGTGGGGCGCGACCATGCCGGCCCGGGCCAGGATTCGAACGGCCAGCCGTTCTATGGGCCGTTCGATGCGCAGCATCTGCTGGAGCGCTACCAGGACGAACTCGGCATCCAGGTGGTGGCGTTCCCGGCCATGGTCTATGCGGCCAACCGCGATGCCTACGTGCCGGCGACCGAAGTGGCGGCGGACGACGAGGTGCGCGATATCTCCGGCACGCAGCTGCGGCGGCATCTGCATGAGGGCACGGACATCCCTGCGTGGTTCACTTTCCCCGAGGTGGTGAAGATCCTGCGCGAACGCCATCCGGCGCAGGCGCCGCGCGGCTTCGCGCTGTTCTTTACCGGGCTGTCGGGCGCGGGCAAGTCGACCATCGCGCAAGCGGTGGTATCGCAGCTGCTGGAGCACACCAGCCGCGCGGTGACCGTGCTGGACGGCGACGAGGTGCGCAAGCATCTGTCGCGCGGCCTGGGCTTCTCGCGCGAGGATCGCGATGCCAACGTCACGCGCATCGCCTACGTGGCGAGCGAGATCGTGCGCCACGGCGGCGTGGCGGTATGCGCGCCGATCGCGCCGTATGCGAATACGCGTGCCGAGGCGCGCGGGCTGGTCGAGGCGCATGGGGATTTCATCGAGATCCACGTGTCGACGCCGCTGGAAGTGTGCGAGGCGCGCGACCGCAAGGGGCTGTATGCGCAGGCGCGCGCGGGGAAGATCGCGCAGTTCACCGGGATCAGCGACCCGTACGAGGCGCCGGAGCAGCCGGAGGTGCGGGTGGATGGAAGCGGTGCCGAGCCGGCGGTGCTGGCGGGGCACATCCTGGGGTTGTTGAGGGATCGGGGCTTGTTGTCCGCCTGATGCGGCTGCAACGACGGCGTAGGTTGGGGTGAGCCGAAGGCGAACCCCAACATTGCGATGCGCATCGGTGCGACGATGTTGGGGTTCGCCTTCGGCTCACCCCAACCTACGTCCTACGCCGGGGTCAGTCCGCCGCGCGCTCCCGCCAGTGCGGCACCGCCGGCCAATGCGTCGCCCCGCCGCTCGCCAGCGCGCGGCTCACCGCCCGCCGCTCCAGCTGCGGCGCAAACAACCCGATAAATTCCAGCGCGAACTCCCGCAGCACGCTTTCCTTCCGCAGCACGATCCACGTCGTGCACGGCGCGAACAGATGGTCCGCCGGCAGGGCGCGCAGATCCTGGTCGCCCGGCTGCACCGCCATCTCCGCCAGCACGCCGATGCCGACGCCGGCGCGCACATAGGTCTTGATCAGGTCCGCATCGCTCGCCGTCATGGCGATCTGCGGATGCAGGTTGGCCGCGTGGAACGCGCGCGCCAGCGAAGAGCCGGGCTTCAAGGAGGAGTCGTAGCTCACCAGCGGATACGCCGCCAGTTCGTCCAGCGTCGGCGGCCGTTCCAGCCTCGCCAGCGCATGCCGGTGCGGCACCATCGCCACGCGGTTCCAGCGATAGGCGGGCAGGGCGATGCCGCTGCCGGAGGGGGCGCCGCCCGAGCTGCTGACGATGGCCAGGTCCACGTGGCCGCCTTCGAGCAGGCCGATCACGTCGGCATCGGTGGACGGCAGCAGATGCACGCTGACCTGCGGGTATTGGCGGGTGAGCGCGGCCACCGCGCCGGGCAGGGCGAAGCGCGCCTGGGTATGGGTGGTGGCTACGCGCAGCGTGCCGCGCGATTCGTTGCGCAGGTTGGCGGCGATGGAGCGGATATTGGTGGCTTCGGCCAGGATCGTGCGCGCGCGTTCCAGCACGTGGCTGCCGGCGTGGGTGATCGAATCGAGGCTGCGGCCCTTGCGGTGGAACAGCTGGAAGCCGAGTTCGTCCTCAAGCTGCTTGAGCAGCTTGCTGAGTCCGGGCTGGGTGGCGTGCACGCGCTCGGCGGCCAGCGTGATGTTGAGGCCGGCGTCGGCGATGGCGACGAGATAGCGCAGTTGCGTGAGGGTCATGCGAGGGCATCCTGGAGCGGGCAGGTCGGGTGGACTGGCTTGCGGGCGCTGCAGGGGTACATCGCGTGATGGCGCGGCGGTACGGACCGGCGCCGGCCGGGAGGCCGGAGGGCAGGGCGTCGGTGGCGTGGCGCGCGGTCGTCATTTAGACGTCTATACATCCGTTTAATGATGGCGTCAATGCGCGGGCGGGGTCTTATGCCGAAAACGGGAGCTGCCACATAACCGCGCGGCATGAGCGGCCAAGGACAAATCATTTGCCCGGCTGCGTGGCCCCGCCTAGCGTCGTTATTCCCTTGTCGATGGTGCGATGCCCATGAAGCTGTACCCGCTGTTCGCCGATCTCGCCGGCCGCCGCGTGCTGGTGGTCGGCGGGGGCGCAGTGGCCGAACGCAAGGCGGCGGCGCTGCTCGAAGCCGGCGCGGCGGTGACCGTGGGTGCGCTGGCGGCGACGGAAAACCTGCAGGCCTGGGCGGCGGCGGGCCGGATCGAGCTGCGCCTGGACGGCTTCGAGCAGGCCTGGCTGGACGGGTGCTGGCTGGTGATCGCGGCCACCGGCGAACCCTTGCTCAACCGCCGCATCGCCACGCTGGCGGAAAAGCGCCGGCTGTTCGTCAACGTGGTGGACGATGCGGAGCTATGCAGCTTCCACGTGCCCGCGGTGATCGACCGCGATCCGGTGACCATCGCGATTTCCAGCGGCGGCACTGCGCCGGTGCTGGCGCGGCTGCTGCGCGAAGGGCTGGAAAGCCTGCTGGATCCCGCGCTGGGTCCGCTCGCCGAGCTGGCCGCACGCCTGCGCGGGAAAATCCGCGCACGCCTGCCGGATCTCGGCGCGCGCCGCCGCTTCTACGAGCAGCTGTTCGCCGGCCCCGTGCTGCAGCTGCTGCGCCGCGCGCAGCCGGAGCAGGCGGAGGCCGAAGCGGAACGCGCGCTCGCCGGCGCCGTGACGCAAAGCGTCGGCAGCGTCGTGCTGGTCGGTGCCGGCCCGGGCGATCCGGGCCTGCTGACGCTGCGTGGCCTGCGCGCATTGCAGGAAGCGGACGTGATCCTCTACGACCGCCTGGTCGCCGCCGAAGTGCTGGCCTTGGCACGCCGCGATGCCGAGCGCATCGAAGTGGGCAAGGAAGCCGGCAACCACCACGTCACCCAGGAACGCATCCACGCCTTGCTGCTCGAACACGCGCAGCAAGGCCGCCGCGTGGTGCGCCTGAAAGGCGGCGATCCCTTCGTGTTCGGCCGCGGCGGCGAGGAACTGGAACATCTGCGTGCCCACGGCGTGCCTTACGAAGTGGTACCCGGCATCACCGCCGCGCTGGCCTGCGCCGCCTATGCGGGCGTGCCGCTGACCCATCGCGAGCATGCGCAGTCGGTGCGTTTCCTCACCGCGCATTGCCGCGGTTCCCACGACACGCTGGACTGGCCCGCGCTGGCGCGCGAGCGGCAGACGCTGGCGGTGTACATGGGCGTCAGCGAACTCGGTACCGTGCAGGAACAACTGCTCGCCCATGGACGCGCGGCAAGCACGCCGTTCGCCTTGGTGGAGAACGGCTCGCGCCTGAAGCAGCGCGTGGTCACCGGCACGCTGGCCCGGTTGCAGCAGCTGGCGACAGCGCATGAGGTGCGCTCGCCGGCCTTGCTGATCCTGGGCGAGGTAGCGGCGCTGGCCCGGGAGCTGGCCTGGTTCGGCGCGCCTCCTGTCGGCGACTGTTCCGAAATTGATGCATCGTCGGTGGCCGAAACGCCCCTGGCCCGGCGCGCCTGACGCAAAATTTCACCGCGAAGGGCGCACTATGCGCCGACCCGCCCACGTCCTTTCCATCCTCGCCTGGAGCCTTTCATGATCTACGACAGCATCCTCGACACCATCGGCAAGACCCCGGTCGTGAAACTGCACCGGCTGGCGCCGAAGCACGTCGAGCTTTACGTAAAGGTGGAAGCGTTCAATCCGGCGGGTTCGGTGAAGGACCGCCTGGCCCTGGCCATCATCCTGGACGCCGAGGCGCGCGGCACCATCAAGCCCGGGCAGACGGTGATCGAGGCCACCTCCGGCAATACCGGCGTGGCGCTGGCGGCGGTGTGCGCGGCGCGCGGCTATCCGTTCGTGGCGGTGATGACCGAGACTTTCTCGATCGAGCGGCGCAAGCTGATCCGCGCCTACGGCGGCAAGGTGCTGCTGACCCCCGCCGCCGAGCGCGGCAGCGGCATGGTGCGCAAGGCCAAGGAGCTGGCGGACAAGCACGGCTGGTTCCTGGCCAGCCAGTTCGAGAATCCCGCCAATCCGGCCTATCACCGCAGCACCACGGCCGCGGAAATCCTGCGCGATTTCGCCGGCCGCCGGCTGGACTACTTCGTCACCGGCTGGGGCACCGGCGGCACGCTCACCGGCGTGGGCGAGGTGCTGAAGGTGGCGCGTCCGGAAGTGAAGGTGATCGCCAGTGAACCGGCCGGCGCCTCGCTGCTGAGCGGCAAGGAATGGCAGCCGCACAAGATCCAGGGCTGGACGCCGGACTTCGTGCCGAAGGTGCTCAACCGCGAGGTGGCGCAGCAGATCCTGCCGGTGGACGACGTGGTGGCACGCGACACCGCGCGCGCGCTGGCGCAGCAGGAAGGCATCTTCGTGGGCATTTCCTCCGGCGCCACGCTGGCCGCGGCGCTGCAGGTGGCGAAGGATGCGCCGGAAGGTTCGGTGCTGCTGGCGATGCTGCCGGATACGGGCGAGCGGTATCTGTCGACGTTCCTGTTCGAGGGCGTCAATGAGGGTTCGGACGAGGTCGAATAACTCCACGCCCCGACAACCTACCCC
>Ga0065165_1002429_pt1 | contig 15823 bp, 14 predicted proteins | sample AraplaMF_Cvi_mMF_FD_63813 | JGI IMG/M metagenome (GOLD analysis project Ga0065165, IMG submission 63813) | Arabidopsis root microbial communities from the University of North Carolina, USA - plate scrape MF_Cvi_mMF (version 2) (version 3) | ecosystem: Host-associated > Plants > Roots >...
GAGGGATCAATCCGGCCAGCGCAGCATGCCGTCGAAGCGATGGCGGCTGAGATCTTCGATCGGCGTCGCGATGACCTCGTTCGATGCCCGCGCCTTGTCGAGTTCCTGGCCCAGCCGCTCGGCCACCGTCACTTCCTGGCCGGGATGAAGGTTGCAGGGGTCGAGATAGAAATAGTGGTGCTCCACTTCGTGATCGCGCACGATGATTGGCGGTGTACCGTTGCGCAGGCGGGCGGCAAGATCCCATGCGGTGATGTGGGCCTCCTGCGGGGTGATGATGACCCGCATCCGGTCGAGCGGATTGTCGGTCGGATCCGGCTCGATCAGCGCCGTTACGCCGGGGCGACCATCCAACGTCTCTTTCCAAAGGTTGAGATAGGAAGCCTCCCGGGCACGGATGCCGTCGTTATCGCGCGTCTCCCAAGCTTCCAGCGCTGCCATGACACCGAAAATGCTTTCCTTGCCGACCTTCATGCCGCGGCCGATGCCCATGTTCTGCAGGAAGGCGTTGCGAACAAGCTCCTTGCGACCGGCGACGATGCCGGATGTCGGTCCACCCAGGAATTTGTGGCCGGAATAGAGAACGATGTCGGCGCCCTGGGACACGAAAAGCTTGAGGTCGTATTCGGAGGCCGCGTCGACGATCACCGGGACACCCCGTGCATGAGCGATCTCGACGAACTCCGTCAGATGCAGCAGGCCGTAATCGACGACGTGATGGGAGATCACGTACACCGCGGCAGCTGTCCTGTCGGTGATGGCATTTTCCATGTGATAGCGGTGGGTGGACGTCGCCTGGCCGACCAGCACGACCTTGCCCCCGGCAAGCCGGATCGATTGGTCGACCGGAGCGCCGTAGCTGACCAGATGGCCCATCTGGAGGAGAACCTCGTTCTTTTCCGGCGCGACATCCGGCAGCCGCTCGATGGCGAGCAGGTTGGGACCGGTGATGGCGCCGGCAACGGCAAGACTGATGCCGGACGAGCAGGAGGCGGTAACGAAACCGGCTTCGCCGCCGGTCAGCCGCGCGATGATCGCGCTTGCCTTCTTCTGCAGGTCGTTGATCTCCACGAACTGCGGCAGGATGGCAGCCATGGCGCGGACAGCTTCCGGAACGACGATGGAAGCACCCAGGCTCGTCATCGTACCGGAGACGTTGATGACGGGTCGAAGCCCGATGGAAGCGCGGATATCGTCAGACATTTTCTTCTCCTGGGACGGGGCATCCGGCCGATACAGATCGACAGCTATGCCACAATAATGTAATACTCGTGCAAGTTCGAAAGGAAGATCGTATGGATTCCATGACCTCATCCCCCGCCTTGCGCGAAGAGAACGAAGCCGAGCCGGCTACGGTCGCTTTGCGCCGGTCGCGTGTCAGCGGAATCGATCGCGCCCTTCAGGTCATCGACCATCTGTACGAGACCGGCGCACCGGCTGGTGCGTACGCGATAGCTAAGGCGATTAAGGCGCCGCTGTCGACGGTCTACGTCATCATCGACGACCTGGTGGACAAGAGCATGCTGACGCGAAACCCCGATGGCAGCCTGTGGCTCGGCGCCCGTCTTTACCATTATGGCCTGGCCTATGCGCGGTCGCTGGATTTCATGAGCACCGCCACCCACGAGATGCACGACCTTTGCCGTCAGGCGGGGGAGACCGTGCAGTTGTGCGGGCGGGACAGCGACCACATGCTGGTGCTCGCCATGGCGGACGGCCCGAGCCATTTCCAGGTAACGTCCCGCGTGGGGACGCGCGTGCCGTTGAACTGGACGGCGTCCGGTCGACTTCTGGTCGGCCATTTGCCGGATGGCGAGCGGCTGGAGCTGTTCAGGCGCTGCGCCCGCACCTCGCCCACCGGCCGCGCGGAGGTGGATGCCAAGACGCTGGCAGATGCTGCCGCCAAGGCGTTCGAGGAGCGGTTGTCGATCCAGGCTGGCGAGTCCGATTATGCGGTGGCCTGCATCGCGTCGCCCATCTGCAACCGGGCGGGCGAGTGCGTGGCGACGATTTCCATCGTGCTGCCGGAGCCGAAGGCGTTCGGCGAACAGAGCCACTATGCCGACCAGGTGCGGGCCTCGGCCGAGCGGATCGAGAAGCTGATGGGCTGGCGCAACCACTAGATCTGCCTCCGTCAGTCCTTCAGCGAGACGATCGCCTCGATCTCGACCGTGATGTTGCCGGGAAGCGAGCCAAAGCCGACCGCCGACCTGGCATGCTGGCCGGCATCGCCGAAGACCTCGATGAGCAGGTCCGAGCAACCGTTGATGACCTTCGGATGATCCTTGAAGTCCGGCGTGGCGTTGACCATGCCGAGCAGCTTGACCACCCGCCTGACGCGGGACAAGTCGCCGATCGCGGCGTGTAACACGGCAAGCAGGTTTATGCCGACCAGCCTCGCATGGTGATAGGCGTCCTCGACGGAGACCCCGTCGCCGACCTTGCCGGCATGCAGGAAGCCGTCCGCCTCGCGCGGGCCCTGGCCCGAGAGGTAGACCATATTGCCTTCGCGCACATGGGTCAGGAAGTTGGCGATCGGCGGCGGCGCGGGGGGCAGCTCTATCCCGAGCTGCGCCAGTCGGTCATAGGGTGTCTGGGCCGCGGAAGCGGTCTTGGCTGGAGAGGTGGTCACGTGGACTCCTGTCATGCAATGTCGGTTTCAGCGCGTCAGCGCCAGGAATAGCCGTGGCTGTGTCGTACGAGCTTGCGCGCGCGTGGGATGTAGCGGCTGGCAGTGATCGCTTCTGCGCCGATGACCGCAAAGCGGGGCTCGAACAGCTTCTGCAGCCGGGAGACGTCGCCGTTGGAATCGGTTGCCTCCAGATCTGCATCGATGAGATCGAAGATCGTGAAATCGGCGCGTTCGCCGACCAATAGCCGGTTGTCCATCGAAAGCCTGATCACCTCGGCCGGCGCATGCGTCACGGCGTTGATCACCTTGTCGAACGGCATTCCGACCGACAGGAGTTTCGACATGGTGGTTGCCAGGTCCCAGACCGGGAAATTCATGGAATGGCCGTGAAGGTCCGTGGAGATCGAATGCGGCAGCAGCCCGCGGGCAATGGCAGCTTCGGCCACCTTGAAGGAGAAGGATGCGCCGCCGTGCCCGATATCGAGGCGAACGCCTTCGGAGGCGCAGCGTTCGGCGAGGTTGAACAGGTCCTCGTCTTCCATGATGCTCGATCCGGCCTTGCCGTTGAAGCAATGCGTGACCACGTCGCCGGGCCCGAGGATCTCCAGCACTTCGTCATAAAGCGCCGGCGGCTCGCCCACGTGCACCATCATCGGGACCTTGAGGATCTTGGCGATCTTCTTGCCGAGCTTGACCGGGGTGACGCCCCAGGATCCGGTGATTACGTGGCTGGCGCGCACCTTGATGCCGACGATATGCTCGCTGTTTTCGGCGTAGCATTCGAGGATGCGGTCGAGGTCGATGTCGCGGATGTCGCGCAGTTCGGCGACCCGGTTGCAGGCGACAAGGCCGATCGAACCGAGATTGAGGAAGGCCTTAATGCGTTCCCGCGACGGCTCGATGATGTATTCCCGAAACCCGTGGAAGTTGGCTTCACCGGCAGAACCGGCATCGACCAGTGTGGTGACGCCGCGCTCGGCGCCGCATTCGGACGGACGGATCGAGATATCCGTTCCGCCGTGCCAGATATGGACGTGCAAATCGACCCAGCCGGGGGAGATCCAGGCACCCTTGCCGTCGACGCGCAACGCATCCGACGGGGCCGCAATCGATTGGCCGATGGCGGCGATCTTGCCGTCGCCGCCGACCAGGATGTCGGTCGTGGTGTCGGACGTCGCGGCGCCGAAGGCGATCGGCTTGACGTTGGTGAGGAGAAGCGGCTGAGCTTTATCTCCGGAGAGCATGTCACAGATTCCTTTGCAGTCTGGGGTCGAGCATATCCCGCAGGCCATCGCCGACCATCTGCAGCGACAGCACGGCCAGGATGATGGCAAAGCCGGGGAAGTAGGTCATCCAGTCGGCCTGGCCGATATATTGGCGTCCGCTGGCAATCATGGTTCCCCAGGTGGGAATTTCGGGGCTGACGCCGAGGCCGAGGAAGGACAGGCCGGCCTCGGCCAGCATGGCGCTCGAAAACAGGAACGTGCCCTGTACGAGGATCGGCGAGACGAGGTTGCGCAGCACATGGCGCGTCATGATGTGGAAGGTCGAGATGCCGAGCGCCTGGGCCGCCTCCACATAGGGGAGTTCCCGGATCACCAGGGTCGAGGCCCTGACCGTTCGGGCAAGCCGGGGTGCGTAGACGATCGCCAGCGCGACGATCACCGTCATCAGCGACGGGCCGAGTGCTGCGACGAGCGCAATGGCAAGCAGGATATCGGGAAAGGCCATCATGGCGTCGATCAGTCGGGCGATCGGAGTGTCCAGGCGCCGGAAGAACCCCGCCAGCAGACCGAGCGTGATGCCGATCACCGACGACAGCGCCACCACGGCGAACCCCACCAGCAGCGACAGGCGGCCGGCGTAAATGGTCCGGGAGAAGACGTCGCGGCCGAATTCGTCAGTGCCGAACCAGAAGGTCGCCCCCGGCGGCTTCAACCGGTTGACGATCGAGAGCTTGGACGGAGAGTACGGTGTCAGCCAAGGTGCCAGAACGGCGATGACGAGAAAGACGGCAAGCACCAGCACGCCGACGGCAACCGTCCGGCGTCGGAAAAGCTGGCCGACGAATTTCAACCTGTGGCGCTGGGGGAGCAGGGAAGCGGTATCGTCCGTCATCAGTAGCGTACCCTTGGATCGACCAGCAGATAGAGCATGTCGATCGCGAAATTGATGAGGACATAGATGCCCGCAATGACGAGAAGCGCGCCCTGGATGACCGGGTAGTCACGCCGCAGGACAGCCGAGACGACGAGGTTGCCGACGCCGGGCAGGCCGAAAACGGTTTCGGTCACGACGGCGCCCGAAATCAGCACGGCGGCGGTGAGACCGAGAACCGTGAGGATCGGGATGAGCGCGTTCTTGAGCGCGTGACGCAGCACGACATGGCGCTCCGTCAGACCCTTGGCGCGGGCGGTGCGGACATAATCGTCGCCCAGCACGTCGAGCATCGATGCGCGGGTGAAGCGCATGATCAGGGCCGACGAAACCAGGCCAAGAGCGATTGCCGGCAGGGCAAGGTGATAGAGTCGGTCAAGCAGCGTCGAACCCGGCCCGCCATAGCCCGAAACGGGGAAGAGGTTGAAGCGCACCGCGAAGAACTGCATCAGGATCAGGCCGAGCCAGAAACTGGGAATGCTTGCAGCCAGCATGGCGATGGTCGTTGCCGCCTGGTCGACGAACGACCCGCGCCGGTAGGCGGCATAGATGCCGACGGGCAAGGCGATCACGCTGGCGATGGCGAGCGAAAACAGCGTCAGGAAGAAAGTCGGCTCCGCACGCTCGAGCAGCGCCGAGCCAACCGACATGTTGAGGAAGATCGACTGGCCCAGATCGCCTCTGAGCAACTGGCCGAAATAGAACACGTACTGCAGAAGGATCGGCTGATCGAGCCCGAGCTTGGTGCGCAGGTCGGCGACATCCTGTGGCGTGGCGTCCGGTCCGAGCATGACCGCGGCCGGATCGCCGGGCGTCACGCGCACGATCACGAAGACGATCGTGACCACGAGGAACATCACGACGATCATACCGGCCAGGCGCTGCAGGATGTAACGTATCATATGCGGTTTCCGTGTTCGCGGTTGCGGCCGCGAATGTCTTCTTGATGAGGAAACTGGAAGACGGGTGCCGGGCTTGGGACCGGCACCCGTTCTCCTCGTGCCTACTTCTTGATCGATGCGTTCCAGAAGTACGGCCAGGGCGCGGGGTCGACGCCGTCGAGCTTGGTGGACTTGGCCGCGACGGCATTGAAGTCGCCGATCTTCATAAACGGCACGTCCTCATACATGGCCTTCTGCACATTTGCCCAAAGCGCAATCCGCTTTTGCGGATCGACTTCCGAGGTGAACGCATCGACCGATGCCTTGCGCGCCGGCGTATCCCACCAGCCTGGCGAACTCGTCGAGAGCGAGCCGATGAGGGCGGGTTCGGGCAGGAAGGGGCTGTGACTGATATAGATGTCCCAGAGGCCCTTGTCGGTGCGGCGCTGGGTGAGCGTTGCCCAGTCAACCACCTGCATGTCGACCTTGAAGCCGGCGAGCTTCAGATACTCGGCGGCGACCTGTGCCATCTTGTAGTGGAACTCGTACTGGCGGCTGGTAAGGATGCGAATCGGCTCGCCCTTGTAGCCCGCCTCTTTGGCAGCCGTTGCGGCCGCTTCGGGATCGGCGACGTTGTAGGCGCCATCGACCCCCGCATCCGTCGACCAGATGAAGTTGCTGGGGTAGATATTGCCGTCCAGCGCGTAGAAGTCCTTGCTGCCGAAGGCCGCGGCCATCATGTCTTCCATGCTCAGCGCCTGCCGGATCGCCTTGCGCACAGCGACATTGGCGGTCACGCCCTGCGCCGTGTTGAACACGAAGACGGGATAGCCGAACGGCTTCAGGAGGACCGGCTGCGACGCTGTCGACGCCTTCACCTTGTCGAAGGATTCGACCGGAAGCGAATCGATGTAGTCGTACTGGCCCGACACCGCTGCCTCGACGCGGGTATTGGGGTCTGGAACGGGCACGAAGCGGATCTCGTCGAGATACTGGTGGCGCGCGCCGCCGTAACCGGTGCTGGCTTCCGAGCGAGCCTTGTAGCCGGGGTAGCGCGTCAACTGGATATACTGGTCCGCCTTGCGCTCCTTGAGCATGTATGGTCCCGTGCCGATGAATTCCTTCATCGGCTCGTCCTGCTTTTCGGAAGGGATGATGATCGCTGCCGAATTGTTGAAGGCGAGAAGCGAAAGGAGCGGCGCATAGGGCTGCTTGAGAGAGATCGTGACGGTTGTGGGATCGGTAGCCTCGATCTTATCGATGAAGCCGACAACCTGCTTGCCGCGCGACGCCAGCTTCAGCCAGCGATTGAGAGAGGCGACGACGTCGTCCGAGGCCATGTCGCTGCCGTCGTGGAACTTGACGCCGCTGCGCAACTTGATCGTATAGGTCTTGCCGTCTGCACTGATCTGCGGGAGGCTTTCGGCGAGGAGCGGGGTGACCGTCCAGTTCTTGTCGAACGTATAGAGCGTTTCGAACATATGCTGCGTGACGATGCCGACCAGGTCGGCGGTCGAGACCATTGGGTCGAGGGTCGGCGGCTCACCGATCGTCGCGACATTGATGACGCCGCCCTTTTCCTGGGCCGATAGCAGGGATGGCGCTGCAACCAGCGCCGTCGCCAAGAGGAATGCCAGTTTCAGCTTCATGATACCACCCGGTTTTGAGTTCCATTATTATGTTATATAGGCTTTAATAACAGAATACGGCACTCGCAGCCGCTGTCAAACATCTTTTGCTAGAGCGCAAAAAGGGGCTCCTTGCCGCAAGTGCGATAGGCGTCGCGACCGGCGGATGCGTCGAGGCTGGATGGTACAGAAAACTGGAAGCGGCAGGCCGGCCGCTGGTGGGGTGTCGCGCCTATGAAGGTCGAAGCGGACTTCGCAAAAAAAAGCGGCCGGAAGTTCCACACATCTTCCGACCGCCTGCTCCGTCCTGCGGCAAAACCATCTCTGGGAGGGTTGGCTTTAGGATACAGCGCCTCGAGCATAACCTTTGGGGGGTCAAGGATGCCTCAATGGCAAACTGCAAGCCGAGGGCGCTCGCCGCGGATTGGCTAGGCTATTCGGTGGGACTAGTCCCGACCGATTTTGCGATCGATGCTGATCGGGCCAGGACCCGAGGTGACGAAATACAGGAACACGAAGCACAGGACGATCGCGGCATAACCGCCGTTTTCGGTGGGGAAGAAGCTCTTCGGGAAATGGGCAATGAAATAGGCAGCCGCCATTTCACCTGAAAGGATGAATGCCGATATCCGCGTCCCGAGCCCGACCATGAAAAGGAAACCGAGCACCAGTTCCAAAAGGCCCGCGATCCAGGGAAGCGATCCCGCCGGCGGCATGAACTGGCCTGCGTGGAAATGCAGGATCTTGGCGGTACCGAAGGAAAAAATAACGAGGCCGACTGCAATTCGCAGGATGCTGAGGACAAGCGGCTGCGCTTGTTGAAGATTTCTGATCATAGGGGGGGCTCCTTGCCTGAACGTGACCGTTTGTGCACTGCACAAGGTAACGGTCAACGCACGTGCGAGCACGTCTTCGTGAGGAGCGGTTTAGAGCGTTACGGCGTTGACGGCCATGACCACGGGGAAAAGGGCCAGAGCGATGGCGGCGACCCAGGCGGCCAGGAATTTCAGCAGATAGGTCTTGCGGGCGGTCGGTGCATTCCAGTCGCAGTACATTACTCAACTCCCAATGTCTGCCGCACATTGGATGAGGCGACGAAGGGTGTCGAGTGCCGGTTAGCAACAGTCTAAATTAGAAGTTTATGGATCGCTGCGCGGGATGTCTTGGAGAGGCCCGACACGCACCCGTGAATGTGATCCGCATGTCGAGCCTCAAGCGCCACAGAATGATTTCAGACTCTGAGGCAAGGCTCAACTTCACGGCTCGAAGCTCTTCGTTCCAACGGTATAGGGAAACATGCTTAACGCCGGGTTAATACCCACACGTGCGGCGCTCGCTCTTGCTTTTGATTGCAGGCAGTGCGGCCGAGCCTGTCGCAAACTTGCGGGCGAACCTGCACGCCGATGCCGGTTCAGCTGTTGAGCCGCAAGGGAAGCTGTACGCCTTTCGGGATATTCGGTGTTCTGAGCGAGGCTAGCTCGATCCGGCCATAGATCTCGCGTCTCTCCTGATCGTGGCGTTCCCGAAGCGCCTTCGATGCCGCTACGGCAGCCAGTGCGCGAGCGACGATCTCATCTGTTCTCTGCATCGCCGTCTCCTTTGTTCTCTTTTTGTTCTCATATTTTGCAACCTGTGTCAAGCTTGGGGCGCTCATCCCAGACCCGAGGACCGGGGCGCATTCCGTGTGCCACGTTGCAGTGAGGCGAGTTTCGGCTTGCAAGATCCCGTCCGCGACCGTATCGCCAAGGGATTGGCGTCAGCCGGAAAGGATTCACAATGCAAATTGGGATGATAGGATTGGGCCGCATGGGTGCGAACATGGTTCGCAGGCTTATGCGGGGCGGGCACGAATGCGTCGTATTCGACGTGAACACCGCCAACGTGGACGCGCTCGCTGGCGAAGGCGCGGTGGCCGCGCAGTCCGTGCAGGATCTGGTATCCAAGCTTGCCAAGCCCGCTACCGTATGGCTGATGTTGCCGGCGGCCATTACCGACCACGCGGTTGGCGACTTGGCGAACATGCTGGTCACCGGCGACGCGATCATCGACGGTGGAAACTCCAACTACCAGGACGATATCGACCGCGCAGCCCGCCTTACGGAAAAGGGCCTCGACTACATCGACGTGGGCACGAGCGGCGGCGTATGGGGTCTTGATCGGGGCTATTGCCTGATGATCGGCGGCCCGACTGAGGCTGTCACCCGGCTTGACCCGATCTTCCATTCGCTCGCTCCGGGAGCGGGAATGGAAAATGCGTCCGGCCGCACCTCCGAGCTCGGCTATCTCCATTGCGGGCCGAGCGGCTCCGGCCATTTCGTCAAGATGGTCCACAACGGCATTGAGTACGGCATGATGGCTGCCTATGCCGAAGGCATGAACCTCATGAAAGCGGCCAATGCCGGCCAGAAGAACCGTGAGGCCGATGCCGAGACAAGCCCGCTCCAGCATCCGCAATACTATCAGTTCGACCTCGACGTGACCGAGGTCGCCGAAGTATGGCGCCACGGCAGCGTCGTTTCGTCATGGTTGCTGGATCTGTTGGCACAGTCGCTGAAAAACGATCCGACGCTACAAGGTTTCAGCGGCCGCGTTTCGGATTCGGGGGAGGGCCGCTGGATGCTGAAGGCCGGGATCGACACGGGCGTGCCGCTGCCGATCCTGTCCTCGGCACTCTTCCAGCGCTTTACCTCCCAAGGTCACGAGCAGTACTCCAATCAGGCTCTTTCCGCCCTGCGCGCGGCGTTCGGCGGGCATGTCGAAAAGCCGCACGGCTCTGACCACTAGTCACACCCGGTGTCCCGCCGTCGTTCAAGCGCCGGCGGGAACCAATTCTACGGCGGCTTGTTTTGAAAGAGGTTTTCAGGAGGAGACGCCAATGGAAAACGATCGCGAACAGCGCATCAGAGAACATGCCTACAGGCTTTGGGAACAGGAGGGCAGACCGGAAGGCGCTGACCTCGACCACTGGCAGGCAGCACTTTCTCAGTTCGACAAGGACGGAACCGACGGCGAGGTTATCGCCGAGAACACGTCCGTTCTGGGCGAACCCGAGCCGGACGCCCCTCCCACGAAGTCCAACCGCGAGGGTAAAGGTGGGAAGAAAGGCTCGACCTTCACCACCGGCGAGGAAAGCGCCTCGAAAGCCGTCAGGCACGCGGAAGGTCCCTGATGCTTTCGACATGCAGCAGACCTTGGTCCTAGCCGCTGCCGCAGGGGGGGAGCTACGGAACATTCCGAGTCTTATTCGCGTTGCGAGCCAAGTTCCCCCAACATGGTTCGATGATGACCGAATTTCCCCAATCTGTGCCTGCTTCGGATAAAAACCTGTACCTAGAATCTCCGATGCGGCGATATCCAGTCGGTGCGGAGATCATTGGTCAAAACGTTTCCTTCCGTGTCTGGGCGCCGGCCCGCAGCAGCGTTTCGGTCGTTATGGACGACGGTGCGGAGCAACCGCTCATTCCGGAGGGAAACGGCTACTTCTCATCCGATATCCCCTCAGCCCGCGCCGGTACGACGTATCGGTTTCGCCTCGATGGTGGGGAGGAACTTCTCGCTGATCCGGCCTCTCGGTTCCAGTCCGAAGGTCCCGCCGGTCCGTCCATGGTCGTCGATCACTCGACTTTCGCCTGGACGGACGAAGGCTGGAAGGGAATGACAGCGACTGGAGCGGTGCTCTATGAAATGCACATCGGTACCTTCACACGCGAAGGTACCTGGGCATCCGCTGCACAGCAACTCGTCAGGCTGCGCGATATCGGCATCACCTGCCTAGAAGTCATGCCCATCAACGAGTTCGAAGGCGGCTTCGGCTGGGGCTATGACGGAACCCTGCTCTATGCGCCAACCCGACTTTACGGCTCGCCAGACGATGTGCGGATGTTCGTCGATACCGCCCACAACCTGGGCCTCGCCGTCATCCTCGACGTGGTCTACAACCATTTCGGCCATGGCGAACGCTTCGGCGAGTTCACGCCCGACTACTTCACCTCCCGATATGCCAATGAATGGGGCGAATCCATCAACTTCGATGGAGAAAACGCCCACGGGGTGCGTGAATACGTTTCACAGAACGCCGCCTACTGGATCGACGAGTACCATTTCGACGGCCTGCGGATCGATGCGACCCAGGCGCTGTTCGATGAGAGCGGCGACCATATCGTGGCCCAGATCGCACGCGATGCTCGAAGAGCTGCGCGAGGCAGGCCGATCTACCTGGTGGGCGAAAACGAGCCCCAGGAGACCAGGCTGGTTCGCAAGCCGGCCGAGGGAGGGTATGATCTCGACGCTCTCTGGAATGACGACTTTCACCATTCCGCCGTTGTCGCATTGAGTGGCCGTAACGATGCCTACTACCACGACCACCGGGGCAGGGCGTCGGAGTTTCTGTCCGCCGCCAAGTACGGTTATCTCTTCCAGGGCCAGCGATATGACTGGCAGGATGCCCCGAGGGGCTTTCCAGGCTTGGACCTGAAGCCGGCCAACTTCGTCCACTTCCTGCAGAATCACGACCAGGTTGCGAATTCGGGCGTCGGGACGCGCCTTCATGACCAGGCATCGCCGGCAAGGATCAGGACGATGACCGCGCTGCAGCTGCTCGGGCCCCAGACGCCGATGTTGTTCCAGGGTCAGGAATTCGGCGCGACGACGCCGTTCTATTACTTTGCCGACCGTGATGGCGAGCTTGCCGACATGGTCCGCAACGGCCGCCGGGAGTTCCTCGCCCAGTTCCTCAACCTGACCGACACCGATCTGCTGGCCGGCATTCCCGATCCATGCTCGCGAGAGACTTTTGAAAGCGTGAAGCTGGACTGGTCCGAATGGGACCGTCACGGACCGATCGTCGCGATGCATCGGGACCTGCTGACGCTACGCCGCGAGGATGTGGCATTTTCGGCCCAGCCGGTCGCCCGCGAAGGCAGGCTTGACGGAAGCGTGCTGTCGCCGTCCGCATTTCTGCTGCGCTTCTTTTCCGACCGCGCCGAGGACGAGCGGATCCTGCTGGTCAATTACGGCGAGAGCCTTGTTATCGACAGCCTGCCCGACCCGCTTCTGGCTCCCCCCGGGGGAATGCAGTGGGACGTTCTCTGGTCAAGCGAAGACCCGAAATACGGCGGCAGCGGAAGACGCCCGCTGTCGTTTCACCAGCGCTGGCTTTTCTCTGCGGATGTCGCGATGGTTCTTGCCCCCGTCAAGGCCGAGCCGGTGACCAAGCGGAACCACGATGAACTGATGCAGTGGCAGGCGCGGATCTCTTTCGATCCGAGACCTCGCCGCTGACCTTCCGCTGGTGTATTCGAGCATGCGTCGTTCGACATCGACGCTATGTTCGGAGTTACCATGAGTGATATCGATAGAAAGCGGGCCCACTTACTGATGCAGCAGGCAGGGCTCGATGCCCTGGCGCTCTGCCAGCCGGAATCGTTTCGCTATGCGACCGGCGCGCCGGCCGGCGTGGCGGCCATGTGGGGAAGGGCCGGTGCGGCAGTTGCCATCGTGCCGTCGGATCCGTCTCAGCCGCTCGGTGCCGTTGCCAGCGATCACGCAGCCGCGGCCATTCGCAAGATTGCACCTCTGGTGGATTTGCGAACGCACCGCATCTGGATCGACATGCTCGACCTCGGTGGAGCCGCAAGCGTTGCAGACATCAATGATGCCTACCGCCGCTCCGGGAGCTTCGGTCCGCGGCCGGAAACGTTCGACCGGGACACCGCCTTCCGGCTGCTCGGCGACCTGCTTCGCGATTACGGGCTGGAGCGCGGACGGATCGGTATCGACCTGGAGTTCGTGCCGGCTGCGGATTTCGAAGCCCTGAAGACAATACTTCCCGAGGTCGTCTGGATGGACGGTTCCCCCGTCTTGAGGCGCATGCGCGTGGTCAAGACGGAGGCTGAGATCGTGCGCCTGCGACGCGCCGCACTCGCGGCCGAGGCCGGCCTTGTGCGCATGACGCAGGCTGTCGGCCCGGGCGTGTCGCTGCCCCACCTGTCGGCTGCGTGGAAGCAAGGGACACTCGAGTTTGCGGCCGCGAACGGTTTTTCGCTGAGCGGCCATTGGGACTTCATCTCGGTCGGACCCGACCTCGGCGACGGGACCGCGTGTGTCGGTCCCGGCGCGCTGATCAAGGCGGATGTCGGCGCGCTAGTCGACGGCTACTCCTCCGATGGAGCCCGCACATTTACCTATGGGCCGCCCAGCGCGCTGGCCTGGGAGGTTTTCAAAGCCCTGCAATCGGCGTTCGAATCCGGTCTTAATCAATTGCGGCCCGGTAACCGGTTTGCGGCGGTGCATGAAGCGATGATCGCGTCGATGCGCCGGGATGGCTTTGCGGACTACAACCGCGGCCATTTCGGGCATTCGGTGGGCGGCGCCGTCGGGATGGAAGAATGGCCATTCTTTTCCGCAAGCAGCAGCGAGATCATAGAGCCGAACATGGTCGTTGCCCTCGAGGCGCCGTTCTACGGCCAAGGGCTTGGAGCTCTGATGATCGAAGACCAGTTTTTGATTACTGAGACTGGCTGCAAGCCAATGACCACACTGCCGTGGGCGCTGCGCGACCTGTCAAAAGAAGAGATTTGAGGTCGCAGAATTGCGCTGGAACATTTCAGTCCAGAAAATCACTCCGAATAAATACAGGGCGAGCAGACAGTTCCTGTTTACCTAGTAATTTAGATTTTTAGAATGTTTCTTTGTGGTATTAGATGAGGTGCAGCGCTCTCGAGCGGACATGATGTCTTTCTGCGGTCCAAGGACATCTGATCCCTCACGTCGGAACAGACTGTGCGATGCCTTACACAAAGCTTACCAAGACCCGCTCCATCATTGTGACCACGTGCTTCGTGGTCTTTCTGGCGAGCCTGATCGGCGGCGTGGGGGCTCACGTGATCTCCACCATGACGCGTTCGGCGGACGCCATGGACGACGAGAGAGCGGAGCGCGCGGCCCAGTCGGCAGTCATGTCCATGAAGCAGCGAATGGCGGCGACAGTTCGCGACAATGCCGTGTGGGACGAGGGTTACAAGGCGATCACTTCGGACGATGCTCGAACCTACACCTACGAGACGTGGGGACGCACCAGCGATAATTATCTTCTTTACGATGCGGTGGCTCTGACCAGGCCCGACGGGGCCAATACGGCGTCCTACTGGAAGGGCCAGCCCTTTGACCCGCGCGACAATCTCGGCCCAAGTTTTCTCGATCAGGTCAAGAAGGCCTCCAACCCATCCTCCAAGCCGATCATCAACTTCTTCTCCTATGGCGGGCAAGTCATGATGGTCGGCTCCCAGGCGATGCAACCCTTCGAGCCAGACCCCGAAATCCAGACGTACAGCGTATTGAGCTTCTTGAAGATCATAACGGCGGAGACGACCGACGTGATCGCCGAAGAGTATCTTCTCGACGGTCTCAAGCTGAATTCGCAACCGGATCCGACGACCCTCAACCTGCCGCTTCCGGACGAAACGGGAAAGCCGGTGGCCTATCTCTCCTGGCCCAGCAAGGCGCCCGGAACTCTGGTCTACAAGAGCGTCTACCCCTACATCCTCGGCTGTATTTTCCTGCTTGCGCTCTTCGTCGCCGCGGTCGTCGTTGCCGGCGGCGCGGAAGCCCGACGGTTGCGCAAGCTTGCAGCCGCTTCGCGGTTCCAGGCCACGCACGACAGCCTGAGCGGCCTCTACAACCGGCTCGGGCTTGCTGAGAAGCTGGACCGGTTGCTTGGCCTGCGCGGCAAGCGGCAACGGCTTACACTCTACATGATCGATCTTGACGGGTTCAAACCGGTCAATGATGCCTGGGGCCATGCCGTGGGCGACCATCTGCTCATGCAGGTGGGAGATGCGCTCGCGACCTGCCATTCGGATGTGGTTGCAGCTGCCCGCATCGGAGGCGACGAATTCGCGCTGGTTCAGGTCGGCTCGACCGATCCCGCCAAGATCGGGCAAGCGATCCTTAACGTGTTCCGCAAGCCCTTCATCGTCGATGGGCGCACCATCGAGGTCGGCGCGACGATCGGCAGTGCTGCGGAAGACGATGTCCAAGACCCACACGAACTTCTTCGCCGTGCCGACATGGCCCTCTACGAAGGCAAGGAAAGTGGTCGCTCCCGCTGGGTCGCCTACGCCCCGCACCTCGATCGCGAGCGGCAGAGACTGGCCCGGCTCGAGGGGGAACTGCGCAACGCAATCTTCAACGGCGACATCGAGCCATTCTTCCAGCCTTTGGCCTGCGCAAGGACCGGCGAGTTCAAGGGTGTCGAAGCCCTGGCGCGGTGGCGGCGCGGCGATACGCCGGTCGGACCCGACGTCTTTATTCCTCTGGCGGAAAAGTCCGGCCTCATCGACATGCTGGGCTTGCAGATGCTGCGCAAATCGGTCCGGGCGGCAAAGTCATGGCCTGACCTCAGCCTTTCTGTGAACGTCTCTCCGATCCAGCTCTGCAATCCGGGTTTTGCCGGCGACGTGCTGGAACTGCTCGCTGCAGAGAGGTTCGACCCCAAGCGACTGACGCTCGAGATCACCGAAAATGTG
>Ga0065165_1002431_pt1 | contig 15794 bp, 15 predicted proteins | sample AraplaMF_Cvi_mMF_FD_63813 | JGI IMG/M metagenome (GOLD analysis project Ga0065165, IMG submission 63813) | Arabidopsis root microbial communities from the University of North Carolina, USA - plate scrape MF_Cvi_mMF (version 2) (version 3) | ecosystem: Host-associated > Plants > Roots >...
GACTTCGAGCTTGTCGCGGCGACCGTTGTGGAGCGCCACCATCCGGGCCTGCCCCACAGAGTCGGAGTTCTTGGCGAAAACCTCCTGGGCGGCGGCAATGGTCTCGTCAGACAGCTTGGAGATCAAGCGGTCGGCATCTTCCCATGCCTCCTCATCCGTCTCGCGGACGATAAAGTGCAGCCGGATCCCGAAGGTGACTTCACGGCCCTCTGCGGACGCCGCCTTGCGAACCTTTTCGATCTTCTCGGCAACCTGCGCCGGAGGCTCGCCCCAGGTCAGGTACTTGTCGACGATGCCGACCGAAAAATCGATGGCGGCATCCGAGGAGCCGCCGAAATAGATCGGCGGTCGCGGGTCCTGCACCGGCGGCAAACCAAGCTCCGCATGATGGGCCTGGATGTATTTTCCGTCGAGATGGGCGCTGCCGGTCTCGATGAGGTTGTTGAACACTTCGAAGAACTCGCCCGCATGCAGGTATCGCTCGTCATGCGGAAGGAAGATGCCGTCGCCCGCCAATTCCTGAGCACTGCCGCCCACCACGATATTGAGAAGCAGGCGCCCGTTGGTGACACGATCGAGCGTCGAGGTCAGTCGCGCATAATAGGCCGGAGACGCGACACCCGGCCGGATCGCCACAAGGAATTTGAGATTTTCCGTACGCGCCGCAAGGTCGGCGGCGAGAATGAAGGACTCCTCGCAGGCCGCCCCGGTGGGGATCAGCACGCCCGAATAGCCAAGGCGATCCACAGCCTGCGCGATTTCCCGAAAATAACCGGGGTCGGATGGCCGGTTGAGATCGTCCGAGCCGAGATAGGCGCCGTCTCCGGAGGAAGGGATGAACCAGAGAAAATCGAGTGCCTGGTCGCCAGTGGCCATGCAATATTCCTTTATGATGCGTCCCGCCGCGGTCCCGCAGCCGAGTGAAAACATGCTAACGCGGCGCCTGTGCAGCGCACAGGCCTTTAGGTCTAAGGCTCTGCAAACCTTGAGGATATCCTACCAATTTGACTGGGCGCGGAAAAACGCCATTTCAATAAATGGGATACGGCAGCCAGTAGAAGCTCTCCTCGTTTGGTTGATCCCGAACCGCATCGACTTCGCGTCCTGCGCCGTCGCGGCTCTCCACCTTCCCGTCTTCCCCAACCAGGGCTGCCTGATCGGCATCATTTCTGACCTGTCCTGACGCCGGCATCATGCCGAAGAGATCAAATCCGAAAAGAGACATGCTGCTGATAATCATGAGTGTGTCCTCCGATGGATGATTGCGCCTAGACGAGCATAAGGTCCGTTCCGTCAGCATAGGCCAGCGAACGGTGTAGGGCAGTCCGGATTCTCTTCTTGAAAGGATCGAGATCCGCTTCCAGCTCGTTGCGCGGAAGCGGCAGGTCGATGGTTATTTCTTCCAGCATCGTTCCCGGCGACGGTCGCATCACCACGACCCGATGGGCGAGCGCGGCGGCCTCCTCGATGTCATGGGTGACGATCACGATCGTGGCGGCCGTCTCGCGCCAAATGTGCAGAAGATGCCGCTGCAGGCTGCCTCGGGTCATGGCGTCGAGGGCCGAGAAGGGCTCGTCCAGCAACAGCACCTCGGGCTGGGTCACGAGCGCGCGGGCAATCGCAACCCTTTGCGCCTGTCCGCCCGAAAGCTCCTTGGGCAGCCGCGTCTCATAACCCTGGAGCTGGACCTGCTGCAGGACCCCGCGAACACGCCTCCCCTGCTCCCTAGCGTCGAGATGGCGGATGCCGAAGGAGATGTTCTGTTCGACGGTCAGCCATGGGAGGAGCCGCGGCTCCTGAAAGATGAGGTTGATCAGCGGATGCGGCGCCGTCACCTCTTCGCCATGGATCCGCACCTGGCCGAGCGTCGCCGGCTCAAGCCCACTGATCACCCGCAGCAATGTGCTCTTGCCGCAGCCCGAACCGCCGATGACAGCGACGATTTCGCCGGGTCGGATTTCGAGGTCGAAGTTGCTCAGAGCCTCTACGCCGCTAGGATAGGTTTTGGCGAGCGACAGCAGTGACAGCATCACTTTCGCTCCTTCTGGTAATTGTCCTGCCAGGCCGTCAATGGCGCGGTGAGAAGAACAAGAAGGCCGTCCGACAGCTTGCCGAGAATGGCAAAGACGAGGATCGCGGCGACGATCTGGTCTGGCTTGCCAAGCTGCTGGCCATCGACAAGCAGGTAGCCGAGGCCCTCGGATGCGCCCATGAACTCGGCCGCGACCACAAACATCCAGCCAAGACCGAGGCCTGTCCGCAGGGACACCACCAGGGCCGGTAGAATGGCAGGAAACAGGATCCGGCGAACCATTTCGAAGCCCGACAGGCGAAAGATCCGCCCTACTTCGACGATCTTGCGATCAACCGAGACAAGGCTCGCAGAGACGCCAAGATAAACCGGGAAGAACACACCGACAGCGATCAGCGTGACCTTGGACGTCTCGAAGATGCCGAACCAGAGAATGAACAAAGGTACCCAGGCGATCGACGGGATGGCACGCAGCGCCTGCAGCGTCGGGTCGAGAAGACGGCGTGCCGGCCGGAAATAACCGGTCACGCCGCCGAGAATGATGCCCGCAACCGCGCCGGCTGCAAAACCGGACAGGACGCGAAGGCAGGTCGCTACTAGATGATGAGAAAGCTCACCCGTCTGTTGCAGTTGCCACAGCGCTGACAGAATGCGCGATGGCGGCGGCACGAGCCGGCCTGAGGCAAAGCCCGAAGACACTAGGATCTGCCAAACGAGAAACCCTGAAACCGGGAGCAGCAGGGCGGTCAGCAGACCACTCAATGCCGACCACCGCAGACGGTAGCCGGGTTTCCCGCCGCTCAGGCGCTGTTTTTCCGAAGACAGGTCGGCAGCGGTCATCCTAAAGCTCCTACTGGACGAGCGCGTCGCTGAAGCTCGGATCAATCAGGGCATCGGTGACCTTCGCCACATCGGCATCCGCCGGAAGAACACCCGCCTGCTGTAGGGCAAGCCCCGCCTTCAGGATCGTATCGCGCTGAGTATCTCCGATTCGCGATGCGCTGAGATCCGTGCGCTCCAGCTGTTTGGTAATGACCGCGTCAGGCAGTTTGGTGACCTCGATCAGGGTTGCCTTGAGCAGCTGCGGATCAGCGATCGCCTGTTTGCGTGCGGCCTCATAGACCGACAGGACGCGCCGGACGAGATCCGGATGCTCCTTGGCGAAGGTTTCGGTGGTGTTGAGAACGCCCCAGCTATTGTTTTCCGGCTTGCGATAGAAGAGCTTCGCACCGTCGTCCACTTCCGCTGCCGCCATGATCGGATCAAGGCCTGCCCAGGCATCGACGTCACCGCGGGTCAGGGCCGTGCGACCGTCCGCATGCTGCAGCAGCACGAATTTCACGTCGCCTTCCTTCAAGCCCGCATCGGCCAGCGCGCGAACCAGAAAGACATGCGGGTCCGTGCCCCGCGTGACCGCAACCGACTTGCCCTTCAGGTCTGAAACGGAGGTAATCTTGGAGTCCTTGCCCGTCACCAGAGCCGTCCATTCCGGACGCGAATAGACATAGATGGATTTGATCGGGTTGCCGTTGACCTTGGCGATCAGTGCGGCCGCTCCCGCGGTGGAGCCGAAGTCGATCGAGCCGGCGTTGAGAAACTCGAGCGCCTTGTTGGACCCGGCCGACTGCACCCAGCGGACGGAGATGCCGTCCTTGGCAAATTCCTTCTCCAGCAGCCCTTCTTTCTTGAGGACCAGGCCGACCGGATTGTACGTTGCCCAGTCTATGCGGATTTCGGAGAGTTCTGCCGCCATGGCCTGACCGGCAAAAACACCCATCAACATTGTCACGGCAACCAGCTTTGCAATGAGCGCCTTCATGTCCATCTCCGTTCGTTGTCGTCGTGTGGCGAGATTAGGGAGCGGACTGACCGGTCGTAAGGAAAGGCGTTTTATTCTCTTGTGCTGCGATAGAATTTCTATCTTTGCCTCAAAGGCATCTATTCGGCAGTTTCCCCAATGCGAAGAAGGACATGACCTGTGGCCGACATGAACACTGCCGCTCGAAGCGATCACCAGACCCGGTTCACGGTCGCCATCATCGGCGGCGGTTTCACAGGCGCGGCCGTTGCTTATCATCTGGCGCAGTGCCCAGCGGTGGATCAAGCAGCCATCCTCGTCTTCGAACCCCGCAACGCCCTGGGCAAAGGTCTCGCGTATGACACCGGCGATCCGGCCCACCGCATCAACGTGCCCTCCGCGCGCATGAGCCTTCTTCCCGATGACCCCGAGCATTTTGGCCGGTGGCTTGCCGGGACCGGCGTCCTTGCCGGAGACCCACAAGCCCACCAGGCCGATGGGAACAGCTTCCCCAGGCGCAGCGTCTTCGGCGACTATGTCTCATCCCAGGTCGAACCGTTTGTCGACGTTGGACGGATCCGGCATGTCCGGGCGCGTGTTGCCCACGTCTCCAAAACGGGAGCGGGCTGGCAGCTGCAAGACGATGCGGGCAACCGCTTCTCGGCCGATTTGCTGGTGATCGCGACGACCCATCCTGCACCTCGGGCACCCGCCCGCCTTGCGGAGGCGTTCGTTGGGCACCCGCGCTACATCGCCGATGCGACCAAGCCCGACGCGCTGGAACCGATCCGTCCACAGGACCGCGTGCTGATCGTTGGCAACGGACTGACGGCTGCCGATGTCATTGCGTCCCTGCGCGAACGCGGACATGTTGGCCGCATCCTATCGATCTCCCGCCGCGGCCTTCGCTCGCGCGGACATGCGGCGGTTCCCCAGGAACCCTACGGTGACTTTCTCCAGCTGCCGGTGCAGACAACGCTGGATCTGCTGAAGCGGACACGTTTGGCCCTGCGCGCCGCAACGGCTGACGGGCTTTCCTGGCACGCGGTGCTCGACCAGCTGCGGGCGCAGGCACGTCCGATCTGGCAAGGCCTGACGGTCGTGGAAAGGCGGCGGTTGGTACGACATCTGCGGGTGTTCTGGGACGTCCATCGCTTCCGCATCGCGCCACAGGTCGAGCAGGCGCTGGATCACGCCATAACAGAAGGCCGCCTGGAGATTGCGGCGGGCTCGATCCTGTCCGCACGGCGTCACGGTGACGGCATGCAGGTTGTCATCCGCCGCCGCGGTGGCGCGCCTGAAACACTCGATTTCGACGCCGTCGTCATCACCACCGGCCCCGCCCATGGCGGCATTCTCTCCAGCCAGTCCTGGTTCTCGGAGTTGGCAGAGACCGGCCGTCTGACGATGGACCCGACCGGGCTCGGACTGGCCTGCAATGAAAAGGGCGAGGCGCTGGACATGAACGGCGATCCGCAACTGGATCTGCTGATCGCCGGTCCGCTGGCGCGCGGCGTTTTCGGTGAACTGATGGGCCTGCCACAGGTCAGCGAGTATGCGGCCGCGATCGCCGGGCAGATCATCGGGAGCATCGCACACACTAACAAGCCGATCGCTTGAAATCGGGTGTTCCACCGTCTCGACTTGCGGGAAGGAAACTTCCCGGCGAGGCAGAAAATTAGAATACTAAATCCATAGATTACCAATGGAAGGCGCTACGGTACTGGTCACCGATCAATCGCGAGACCCCGACCATGCTGCGCTTTCCCAAGCTCCTCACCCTCAGCCTCGGGCTGCTCGCATCAGCCACCTTTGCCACTGCGAGCCTTGCTGCAGATACGCCCGTGAAAGGCGGCAAGTTCACCTATCTGGAGCAACAGGCCCATACCAATCTCTATCCGCCCGCCGGTGGCTTTTATCCCAACGGCGGCATCCTGAACCAGATCACCGACAAGCTGACCTACCAGAATCCGAAGACGCTGGAGATCGAACCCTGGCTCGCCCTGTCTTGGCAGGTGAACGACAACGCGACGGAATATACCTTCAAGCTGCGCCCCGGCGTCACCTTTTCTGATGGCACGCCGCTGGATGCGGCCGCCGTGGCCAAGAATTTCGACACCTTCGGCCTCGGCAACAAGGCACTGAAACTGCCCGTGTCCGAGGTCGTCAACAACTACGATCGCAGCGAAGTCGTCGACCCGCTGACCGTCAAGTTCTACTTCAAGAAGCCGTCTCCAGGCTTCCTGCAAGGCACCTCGGTGATCGGCTCCGGCATCGTGTCCCTCTCGACGCTCGCGCTTCCGTTCGAGCAACTCGGGGACGCGACCAAGATCATCGGTTCGGGCCCCTTCGTGGTGAAGGCGGAAACGATCGGCAAATCGCTCAGCCTCCAGGCGCGCAGCGACTACAACTGGGGTCCGGCCAAGCTCGATCACCAGGGCCGCGCCTATCTCGACGAGATCAGCTACATCATCACCTCGGAAGACAGCGTCCGCATCGGCGCGCTGCTGGCAGGCCAGGCGGATTTCATCCGCCAGATCCAGGCCTATGACGAAGCGCAGGTGGAAGCCCAGGGCTTCACCATCTTTGCACCGAGCACGCGCGGCGTGAACAATTCGATCGTCTTCCGCCCGGACAACCCGCTGGTGGCGGATCTGAAGGTTCGCAAGGCGCTTTCGCTGGCCGTCAACCGTGACGAGATCATCTCGACCCTCTTCTCCAAGAACTATCCCAAGGCGACATCGGTCATCGCATCGACGGCGATCGGCTACGTGCCGCTGGTCGACAAGCTGCAATATGATCCGGAAAAGGCAGAGGCCCTGCTCGATGAAGCCGGGTTCAAGCCCGGTGCCGACGGCATTCGCGAAAAGGACGGCCAGAAGCTCGTCCTGACGTCCTACGAATCCCTGCCGCAACCCCAGAGTCGCGCCGTACTGCAGCTGATTGGCCAGCAATGGGCAAAGCTGGGCGTGAAGCTGAACGTGCTGGCGGGCGATGCCGGCAGCAAGGTCGTCGACGAACTCGACCCGCTCAAGACACCGGTCGCCGTAGCCATGGTCGGCCGTGCCGATCCGGATGTCGTCAAGAGCCAGTTCTACCCGACCAACCGCAACGCGCTCGTCCAGAAGGGCGGCGTCAGCGACAAGGTCAAGACCTTCGCCGACGACAAGCTGAATTCGATCCTCGAAGAGATCGCCTCGCAGCCTGACCGGGAAAAGCGCCTGAAGGCTGTGGCCGACGCTCAGGCCTATCTCCTCGACCAGGCTTACTCGGTGCCAATCTTCGAAGAGCCGCAGGCCTTCGCAGGAGCGCCCTACGTGAAGGGCGTCGCCTTCGAATCCGTCGGCCGCCCCTCCTTCTACAGCGTCTGGCTGGACAAGTGACAGGCCTCCCAAGCCGAAGGGACGGTGGCTCCAGGGCTACCGTCCACCCTTTTTTCGGAGAGTTGCGATGAAGCTCTATGTGTTCGGACGGATCGGCCAGGCGCTTCTCGTCCTCTGGGCCGCGTTCACCCTGTCCTTTGTCCTGCTGCAGGCTCTGCCGGGCGACGCGGTGCTGATCAAGTTCCTCAGCCCCGATTTCGGGTTGAGTGCCGACCAGATCAACGAGATCCGCGCTGCCTATGCGGTCGATTCCAACATCTTCGTCCAGTACGGACGCACGCTCTTCAATTTCCTGAAAGGCGATTTCGGCTACTCGCTGCAGGCCGGCGTGCCCGTCTCGGCGCAGCTTGCAACAAACATGCCGCCGACGCTGAGGCTTGCGGGTCTGGGCTTTGCCGTGGCGGTGCTGCTGGCTGTGTCGATCGCCTTCCTGTCGTCCATGGCTCCCTTCGCCTGGCTGCGGAACCTCTTCCAGTCGCTGCCATCGCTGCTCATCTCCGTTCCCGTATTCTGGCTCGCGATCATGCTGATCCAGATCTTCTCCTTCCGCCTTCGCCTCGTCTCGGTGATCAATCCCGGTCCCTGGGAGAGCCTTGTGCTGCCGGTCGCGACGCTGGCTGTTCCGATCTCCGCACCCTTGGCGCAGATCCTCATCCGCAACATCGACGAGATCCGCACGCGTCCCTTCATCGCGGTGGCACGTGCCAAGGGCGCCAGCGAGGCTCGGCTTCTGTGGAAGCACGTGGCCCGCAACGCGATCCTGCCGGCGCTCACCATCGCAGGGGTCCTGTTCGGCGAACTGGTCGCCGGCGCCGTCGTGACCGAGACCGTGTTCGGGCTGAACGGCATTGGCGGACTGACGGAAAAGGCCGTCGGCAATCAGGATCTGTCTGTCCTGCAGGCAATCGTCGTCATTTCGGCTGCCGCCTTTGTGGCCATCAACCTGGCGGTCGATCTGGCCTATCCGATCCTCGACCCCCGCCTCAGAAATCGAGCTGGTGCAGAACGATGACCACCACAGACAGCTTTATCCACGTTACCGACACCACTAAACAGGGCGAAACGGCTGGCTGGCTTCGTGTCCTTGAAGCCCTGCGCAAACTGCCGCTGGGTCTCGTCCTTGCCTGGCTGGTGCTTGCGACCGTGGTCCTTTGGGCCGCAATGCCGTGGCTTTTCACCGCCTATGATCCTTTGCAAGGGACGCCGGGCGGTCAGCTCAAGGCGCCCTCGGCGGCACATCTCCTCGGAACCGACTCGCTCGGTCGCGATCTCTTCGCGCGGCTCGTCTACGGCGCCGTTCATTCGTTGTCCGGCGCGATTGCCGCCGTGGGTGTCGGCCTCATCGTCGGAAGCGCGCTCGGCCTTGTCGCGGGCTCTGCGCGGGGTCGCGTGGACACCGTGCTGATGCGGCTTGTCGATGTTCTCCTCGCCATCCCGACGCTGCTTCTCTCCCTCAGCATCATCATCCTGCTCGGCTTCGGCACGCTCCATGCCGCGATCGCGGTCGGTGCCACGGCCATTGCCGGCTTCGCACGCCTTATGCGCTCCGAAGTGGTTCGCGTCCGCAACGCAGAATTCGTGGAAGCCGCCTTCGGCAGCGGCGGAACGTTCGCACGCGTGCTCTGGCGGCATATCCTTCCCAACTCCCTGACCTCGGTCATCGCCTACACCGCCGTGCAGTTTGGCTGGGCCATCCTGCAGATCTCGACGCTCGGCTTTCTTGGCTACGGAGCACCGCCGCCCACGCCGGAATGGGGTCTGCTGATTGCCGAGGGCCGCAACTACCTTGCAACGGCCTGGTGGTTGACGGCCGTGCCAGGGCTCGTCGTCGTCACCGTCGTGCTTGCGGCCAACCGCATCAGCCGGTCAATCGGAAAGAGCTCCCTATGAGCCCTGTTCAAGCTCCCGTCCTCGACGTCCGCGATCTCGTACTCTCCTATCGCCAAGGGGATGAGCGTGCAACCGTGGTGCACGGCGTCTCGTTCACGGTCGAGCCCGGCGAAGTCGTGGCCCTGGTGGGCGAAAGCGGTTCGGGCAAGACCTCGACGGCGCAGGCCGTCATCGGGCTTCTCGCCGAAAACGGCCGGATCGATTCCGGCACGATCCACCTCAACGGCGAGGATATCAGCCGCTGGAGCTCGCGGCGCCTTCGCAACATCCGCGGCGCGGTCGTGAGCCTCGTGCCGCAAGATCCGGGAAATTCGCTCGACCCGGTCATGACCATCGGGACGCAGGTGCGGGAGATCATCGAGATCCATGGGCGGCTCGACCGTCGCGAGGCCGATCGCCAGGTCATCGAACTGCTCACCAGTGTCGGCCTGTCAGAGCCGGCTCTGCGGATACGCCAATATCCGCACGAACTGTCGGGCGGCATGAAGCAGCGCGTTCTGATCGCCATCGCGATCGCCTTGCGTCCCGCACTGATCATTGCCGACGAGCCGACCTCTGCACTCGATGTGACGGTACAGCGGCGCATCCTCGACCTGATCGACGATCTGCGCCGCGAATATGGCACGTCGGTCTTGCTGGTCACGCATGATCTTGCCGTCGCAGCCGACCGCTCCGACCGGATCATCGTGCTGCAGGGTGGCCGCATTCAGGAGCAGGGCCGGACGGCGGACGTGCTGGCCGCACCGCAAAACGCCTATACCCACAAGCTGCTGTCCGATGCGCCCTCGCTTGCGGCGGCCCGGCCAAGGCCGCCGGTCGAGCCAGGCCGTCCGATCGCCGTGACAGTTCGCAACCTGGTGCAGGATTTCCCGCTGCAATCGGGCAAGACCTTTCGCGCGGTCGACGATGTCTCCTTCACGGTGGCGCGCGGCACGACCCATGCCGTGGTGGGCGAGTCCGGATCGGGCAAGACCACGACCATCCGGGCGATCGCCGGTTTCCAGAAGCCCACCGCCGGTGACATCCGTGTCGGAGATCTCGATGTGCGCAACCTGCGCTCCGAAGAGCTGCGGCAGTTTCGACGCAAGGTGCAACTGGTCTACCAGAATCCGTGGGGATCGCTCGATCCGCGACAGACCGTTCAGGCGATCGTCGAAGAACCGCTTCTCAACTTCGACCCTCTTCCGCGCGATCAGCGGCAGGCGCGGGTGCGTGCCATGATCGATCGCGTCGGTCTGCCCGCGGCGCTCCTCTCCCGATCGCCGCATGCTCTGTCGGGGGGCCAGCGCCAGCGTGTCGCCATTGCCCGCGCACTTGTGCTGGAGCCTGACGTCGTCGTGCTCGACGAAGCCGTATCGGCCCTCGACGTCACGGTCCAGGCCCAGATCCTGAAGCTTCTGGCCGAACTGCAGCGCGATCTCGGCCTCACCTATGTGTTTGTCTCGCACGACCTCGCCATCGTCCGACAGATCGCCGACACCGTGTCGGTTCTCCACAATGGACGGCAGGTCGATTACGGCACGGTCGACGAGATCTTTTCCCCGGCAGCGACCGCCTACACCCGCGAACTCATTCAGGCCATCCCGGGGCGGAAGTTTCCCCGCGCCGAGTTCGATCGGCCGCCACTAGCAGCAGCAGGACCCTTGTCATGACCGCCAGCATCCCTCCAAAACGCCTCGGATTCTTCACCCGGCTTCTCGACGACGTGTCTCCCGGAGAACGCTACCGGCTGGCCGCCGAACAGATCATTCATGCCGAGGACAATGGCTTCGACAGCGCCTGGATTGCCCAGCACCACTTTCATGCGGAGGAAGGCGGGCTTCCCTCCCCGACCGTGTTCCTGGCGCATGTGGCCGCCCGGACATCGAAGATCCGTCTCGGCACCGGCGTCATCACGCTTCCGATGGAAAATCCCCTGCGGGTAGCGGAAGACACGGCCGTGCTCGACCTTCTGTCCGGTGGCCGGCTGGACGTCGGTTTCGGCACCGGAGGCACCCAGGAATCCTTCGAGGCCTTCGGCATCGATGCCAACAGCCGCGGTGAAATCTATGCCCGCAACCTGGGCCTCGTTCGCGATGCCTGGGCCGGACATGCCCTGCCCGGCGGCAACCGTCTCTATCCCAATGCGCCGCATTTGCTCGACAGGATCTGGCTTGCGACGTTCTCGGTCGGTGGCGCTCGCCTTGCAGGGCTCAGTGGTGACGGCCTGATGTTGTCGCGAACCCAGCCACGCCCGGCCGAAAGCCCGGATGCAACGCTCGACGATCTGCAGAACCCGATCATCGACGCCTATCTCTCGGGTCTGCCGGAAGGAAGGCAACCGCGCATCCTCGGTTCGCGGAGCCTGTTCGTCGCGGACGACCGCGCCCGGGCGCTTGCGCTGGCCGAAACCGGTCTTCGCCGCGTGGCCGACCGCTTCGCAGCCGCCGGACATCGCATCCAGGGCAACCGCCTCGAAGATCTCATCAAGGCGCTGGACAGCCATGTCGGAACGCCGGACGACGTCATCGCCTCGCTCAAAAGGGACAGCGCTCTGGCTCGGGTGACTGACATCACTTTCCAGGTCCATTCAATCGATCCGCCGCATGCGGATATCCTTCGGTCAATCGAGCTGATTGCCGCCGAAGTCGCCCCGGCCCTTGGCTGGAACCGCGCGTCCCAGCCTCGCCTCGTTGCCGCCCAATAGTGATTGCTTAGCGAAAGACACACCCATGCCTGACACCAAAGACGTTATCGACCATCTTCTGGGCACCGTACCGGGCTTGACCGCCGATGGCCTTCGATCAAGACGGCCCGTGACCAGGGAAAATGCGCAGAAAAGCTGGGACGCGCTGTTTGCACCCGGCGACACCAGCCAAGTCACTCTTGCCGAACGGTTTGCCGTGGCGGCCTTTGTCGCAGCAGTTCACGATGACCAGACTATTGCCGGTTTCTATACGGATAAGTTGGATGGGGTGGAAAACGGTTCGGCGCTTCGATCGACGGTCGAGGCGCTTGGAGAGCTTGCCGCTACGAAAGGCCCCTACGGCCAATATCCGGACGGTCCGCTGACCCCGGAAAACCAGGAGGGACCGACCCTTGTCATCCCGGAGGCGGACCGGGCCGTGCTGGGCGACCGGCTTTCGGCAGCACTCCGTCACGCGCATCTTCTGGTCTTCCATCCAAGGGACGCCAACCCCGCCGCGCTGCAGCAGCTCCTGTCGTCGGGCTGGAGCACCACCGGCGTCGTGACCCTGTCGCAACTCGTTTCCTTCCTCGCCTTCCAGATCCGCGTCGTTGCCGGCCTCAAGGTTCTGGCTGCAGCTTAAACAGGACATCCGAAATGACCGATACCATCATCGAGACCGCGGTCACCAATCCGCCGGTTGCCTTCACGCGGGAGAAGATCGGCTGGACGGCGTGGCTGAAGCCCTTGCCCGAAGCCGAGTTCACCGAACGGCATTACGAGGCCCTGGTCGACAAGGCTCGCGCGCAATCGTCCTACTTTGCACTGCTTGTCCGCGACCCGAACATTCTCGAAGCCCGCACCAAGACCGACAATGACATCTTCTACAACACCAAGGATGGCCTGCCGCGCGCCGAACGGGAACTGGCCGCGACGGCCGCGTCCCGGCTCAACGGCTGCATCCTGTGTGCCTCGGTGCATTCACGCTTTGCCTCGCAGTATTCCAAACGCGAAGACGACGTCCAGAAGCTGCTGGACGAAGGCGTTTCCGCTGATCTCGGCGAGCGCTGGAATGCCATCGTTGCCGCCTCTGTCGCCCTCAGCGCCACGCCGCCGGCGTTCGGAGCCGACCATGTCAAGGCGCTGCGCAATGCCGGCCTTTCGGACGAGGAGATTTCCGACGTCATCCATGGTGCAGCTTTCTTCAACTGGGCAAACCGGCTGATGCTTTCGATCGGCGAACCGACTCCGGCTGCATGATGGACGGAACCGTACCCACGACTCATCCGGTGCTCGGCATAGACCACACTTACCTGCTGGTTCGCGATCTGGAGGCCAGCGCAGCGCTTTACCGGCGGCTTGGGTTTACTCTGTCTCCGCGCGGGCTGCACAGCCCGCAGAAAGGCACGGCCAACCACACCATCATCTTCAAGGATGATTATCTCGAACTTCTCGGTGTCGTTAGCGATACAGACCTTAACGCGCAGCAGCGCAAGACGCTGGCAACGGTCGGCGAGGGCCTGCAGGCGATCGCCAACAGAACGCGGGACGCAAGCGCCGCAAAGGAAGCTCTGAGCGCGCTTCAGATCAGGACGGGGGACGTCAGTGCCTTTTCCCGGCCCCTGCCCTTGCCCGGCGGCGCCGAGGGGATCGCCAGCTTCCGCACACTGAGTTTCGAGGAAAGCGAGGTTCCCTTGGGCCATTTCTTTCTCTGCCAGCACGAGACGCCGGACATGGTCTGGAAACCGGAGCTGCAGTCGCATGCCAATGGCTCGATCGGTCTGGGCGGCATCATCGCGATCAGCGATGATCCGCTTGCCACGGCGAAAACCTATGCGCGTTTCTATGCGGACGGCGCGGTCAGTCAGGCGGACGGCGGCTTTCGCGTCGAGACCGGGACCAATTCGGCGCCCCTCTTCTTCTTCGATCCCCGCTCTATCCCAGACATATATCCAGGCCTCAATGTCCGGACGGCCCCGGCGAACGGCTTTTTCGCACTTCAGGTCAGGGTTACGGATCTCAAGACCACCCGCCGCGTCCTTTCAGAGAACGGCGTTTCTTCCGTCACGACACCGCGCGGCGGCATCGCCGTCGGCCGAGAGGATGCCAGCGGCGTCGTGGTCGAATTTCTGGAAGGTTGAGCCTGCGACCGCGGGTTCCGCCTCCTGGTTGGCCGCCTTTGAGAATGATTTCGTCATATCACCCAGGGTGCGAATATCGAACACGTCTACACTGCGTAGATTGAAGGCCAAGGCATCAAAAAGTGCAGTGTTGCTTCGCAGAGCGACTGGGCGTCGATGCCTGGACGTGTTGGGTTTGAACCGGATTGGCAAGGGCCATATCGATCATCCGTCTGGCACAACCGCCTCGATGCCGGCCGTGCCCACCTCTGAGCAGCAAGGCAAGGCTGGCCGGTTCTTCAGCTCTTACCTTTCCAGGGCACGAGCACCGCTTCCAGGAACCTCACTGAGGCGCCGAAGGCGAAGGCACAGGCGGCAATGATGCCGATGCCGACGAACACCACGTCGGTGGCCAGAAACTGCGAAGCCGACATGGTGCCTCAGAGAAATTTCCAACAACACGGCCTTTGCCGGTATGCTTTTTTCCAAAACCCCGTACCGGCAGACGGGTATGGTCTTTAAAATCTATAGTATTAATAGAATTATGACCCCCGTCACAATAAGGGGATTCCTCCGATGCCAAAGACCGCCTCCAACGCTATCGAACTGGGCACGCAGGCTGCCGATTTTGCTCTTCCCGATTCTGAGGGTGTGTCCCGCAAGCTTTCCGATTTCAAGGGAGCGCCGGCACTGCTGGTGGCATTCCTTTCCAACCGCTGTCCCTTTGTCATCCTGATCCGCGAGCAGTTCGCTGCTCTGGCCCGGGAATATGAAGCTCGTGGCTTGCAGGTCGTTGCCATCAACAGCAATGATTCCGAAGCGCATCCGGAAGAAAGCCTCGCTGCGATCGGTCGGGAAGTTGAGGCCATTGGCTACCCCTTCCCCTACCTGAAGGATGAAACGCAGGCAGTCGCCAAAGCCTATGGCGCGGCATGCACACCGGATCTGTTCCTCTTCGATGGCGCCGGAAGGCTGGCCTATCACGGACAGTTCGACGATGCGCGTCCCGGAAACGGCAAGCCGGTCACCGGCAAGGATCTGCGCACGGCGGTCGATGCCGTCCTGGCAGGCGCCGCGCCGTCGGCCGAGCAGACGCCATCGATCGGCTGCAATATCAAGTGGACGACGGGCAACGAGCCCTCGTGGTTCTCGAACGCCGCATGATGTTTCAGGCGGCAGGCGACAGGCTGCGGCCTTCCTTCCGAGACCGAGAGAATTTCCGATGGGGCTGAACCGTAAAGACCTGGCGGACAAGAGTTCGTTGCATCTGCAGACAGACGTGCTCGTCATCGGGGGCGGGCCAGCCGGTGCCTGGGCAGCTCTGTCGGCCGCGCAGAATGGCGCTCGCGTCATCCTGGCCGACAAGGGCTACCTTGGCACCAGCGGCGCCACCGCGCCCTCGAACACCGGCACCTGGCTGGTTCCGCCGGGCGACAATCGCACCAATATCGTCGAGCGCCGCTGGCAGCGCACCGGCAATCTTGCCGACCAGCGCTGGATGCTGCGGACCGTCGACCAGGCCTATGAGAACCTTTTGAAGCTTGCGGAATGGGGCTACCCCTTCCCCGACGACGAAGACGGCCGGCTCTACATCGCCAATCTCAGGGGCCCCGACTACATGGCCTTCATGCGTCGGCGGGTGCTGAAGGCCGGCGTTACCGTGCTTGATCATCACCCCGCCTTCGAATTCTACTTCGATGGCGAGGCCGTCACCGGGGCTGCCGGCGTTGATCGTCAGCGCGACCGCGACTGGCGGGTCGATGCCGGCGCCGTGGTGTTGGCGACAGGCGGCTGCGCCTTCCATGAACGCATCCTGGGGGCTGCCGCCCTGACCGGCGACGGCCATCTGATGGCCGCCGAAGCGGGCGCCAGCCTCTCCGGCATGGAATTCACCGGGAAATACACG
>Ga0065165_1002434_pt1 | contig 15769 bp, 13 predicted proteins | sample AraplaMF_Cvi_mMF_FD_63813 | JGI IMG/M metagenome (GOLD analysis project Ga0065165, IMG submission 63813) | Arabidopsis root microbial communities from the University of North Carolina, USA - plate scrape MF_Cvi_mMF (version 2) (version 3) | ecosystem: Host-associated > Plants > Roots >...
GAAGTTCGGGCCTTCCCGGAAACAATCTACCGGGCATACATCCACGCAATCGGTATAGCGACAACGGATGCACGATTCGGTGACAACGTGGGTCATAACAGTCCTTAATCAGTGGAGGCGGCGGCGTGTTGGTATTGGGGGAGTCGCCGGACGCGGCAAAGCACTGTATTTTAGGGCAATTCGGCCTTTACGACAAATCAGGCTTATACACAATACACATAAGCAAATGTTTTCCGCGGCCGGCGTGCGCCGGCCGCGACCGCCGCCGTCAGCTGGTCGGCAGGGCGGTGATTTTGGCGGTGGCGACTGCCGCCGTTACGCCGTCGGCCCCGACCTTGACGGCGGCGACGGTGGCCTCGGCTTCGGCGGCCGCCGATTCCGCCGCGGCGGCCGCTTCACCCGCCGGGCCGAAGCGTCCGTGCTCGGCGCACCAGCGCGCCAGCGCCTGCGCTTCCGCGTCGAGAATGCGTTCGACGTTGTAATACTCGGCCAGGTTCATGGTGCCGCAGCAGGCACGCCGGTCCTGTTTGGCGCCAGGGGCGTCCTGCACCAGCGGCGCCAGGCGCAACCCGGCCGGATGTGGCCCGGTCAGGGTGGCCGGCACCTCCACCACCTCCCGCTGGGCGAAGCGGTTGCGGATGAAGGTCGTGTAGTCGGCCGGCTTGCCGTCCTCGAGGGTCAGGCGCAGCATTTCGTTGGCGACGTCGGCATAGCTGGCGGCGTTGTCGGGCGCGGCGATCAGGGCGCGCAGCAGCAGCCCGCGCAGCCAGCCGGCCACGCGGTGCAGCACGCTGGCGCAATCCTCCAGCTCCGGATTGCGCTCGAAGGCGAAGATGTCGGCCAGGATGTCGTAGACGGCGCCGGTGAACACCTGGGAGATCGCGTGCACCTCGGTGCCGGCCTCGGTCAGCGTGAGGTCGTTGTCGGCGTTGCGCAGGCCGTTGGTGCTGCCGAGCGCCAGCCCGAACTGCTCGGCGATGTCGGCCAGGAAGGTTTTATCGTGCAGGTGGGCCTTGGTCTGGGCCACCACCGCCTCGCACTGGTCGAGCTGGGACAGGGCCAGGAATATCGCCGTCAGGTCGCCGAAGGACTCATGCAGGCCGCCGGTCTGCGGCGGGTTGTCGGCCATCAGCCATTGCGGCTTCAGCCCATCGAGCACGGCATGGCCGGTCTCGTGCGAGACGATGTCGAAAGAGCGGCAGGTATACAGGCGCGCGGTTTCGCCGGGCGGGACGAAGTCGCCGAATTTCAGGCAGGCCTGGGTCCGGCTGTAATAAGCGTTCATCACGTTCGGCAGGCCGAAGGGGTAGACCTGCAGCGGCGAGGTGTCGACGCTGCTGTTCCATTGCCAGGGCAGGGGCATCGCCGCACCGGCGCTGGACAGGGCGCGCTGGTACATGGTGAGCGTCTGGCGCACCACCGCATAGGTATGGACGGCGTCGAACTGCGGGGTGTCCGGCATGGTCACGAAGTCGCCGAAGGCATTCGGCTCGACCGCCGCCCCTTCTGCATCCGTGGCAATGGCGATGCGGGCGTCGCGCGGGCCGGCCAGCACCACCCCCGGCAGGTAGACCTTGCGGGTGCCGATCTCGGAGACGGAAGGGTCCTGCTTCCACATCAGCACGCGCGCGCCGAAGGCGTAGGGCAGCGGCACGTCGCCCTGCGAGCCACTCTCGGCGCTGTCCGCTGCGCCAGGACCTGCAAGCAGGCGCGGACGGCCCGGCTGGTCGAGCAGCTGGGCGGTCTTGCGGTGCTGGCGATAGGGCGCGGCCGGCATCGGCACATAGCCGATCGGGGGCTGGGCGGGATCGGGCAGGCTGTCTCTTGACGTCATGGTCACTTCCTCCGGTGGGGCAGTCTGCGACTTGCAGAGTGCAAAGGAAATGGTCGCGCGATATCACATTCGGGCATTGACGCTGGTCAACACCGAGCCCAGCTGGCATCATGGCGGGCTCTGTTGTTTTCGATTCAGGAAGGATGGCCAGGATGGCGGATATCAGCATCACCCAGCAGCACCAGCTCAGCCAGGAAGCGGCGCGCGCGGCGGCCCAGAAAGTGGCGGACAAGCTGGCCGGTGAATATGGCCTGCAATGCAGGTGGGATGGCGATGTGTTGCGTTTCGAACGCAGCGGCGTGGAAGGCACGCTCGCGCTGGGCGAGCGTCAGGCCGACTTGCGCATCAAACTGGGCATGTTGATGGGCGCTTTCCGCTCGACCATCGAGGCGAAGGTGGCGGAAAGCATGCGCAAGGTGTTTGCTTAATCTTTGAGGTCTTCGATCAGGTCGACGTATTGCTGCATGGCGTCGTCCTGCGAAGTGCCTTTCAGGGCCGCCCAGGCATCGTACTTGGCGCGGCCGATCATGTCGGTGAAGCCCGGACGCTCACCGGTCACGTCGCCGCTCGAACCCTGCTTGAACAGGGCGTAGATCTTCAGCAGCGTCATGTTGTCCGGGCGCTCCGGCAGGTTCTTCGAATCGATCTGGGCCTGGGCGAACTGTTCCTGCAAACTCATGGTGACACCTTGGATAAAATGGCAATACTTCGCCAATCTTAGCCTATCGTTCCAGGAATCACCCTTGATTTCGGCAGATTTTAGAGGCTGGCCTCGATTACAGGCTCAGCAGCTCGACGTCGAAGATCAGCGTCGCATTCGGCGGAATCACGCCGCCGGCGCCGCGTGCGCCATAGCCCAGGGCCGCCGGGATGATCAGGCGGCGCGCACCGCCGACCTTCATGCCCTGCACGCCTTCGTCCCAGCCCTTGATCACGTGGCCGGCGCCCAGCGGGAACTGGAAGGGGTCGTTGCGGTCTTTGCTGGAATCGAACTTGGCGCCCTGGCTGCCGTCGTCGTTCTGCAGCCAGCCGGTGTAGTGCACGGTCACGTACTGGCCGGCCTTGGCTTCCGGACCGTCGCCGACGATGGTGTCTTCGTATTGCAGGCCGGAATTCGTGGTGTTGATGGGCATGGTGTTGTCCTCTTGTTCATGATGAAAACGCGATTGTAGTCGATGGCCTGTCAAGGAGCTAACTGTGTTGCGGCGGCGCGCCGAAATCATCACGAAAGCTGTCAACCACCCTCTGAAGAAGAACGTTTCCCCGTAGAATAAGAACTTCCTCCACCTACGGGCTTTCGTCCTCCCATGCTGCGTCGTTTTCGTAAGCTTTTTGTTACCGGTCTCTGCCTTTTCAGCGCCGTCCAGGCTGCCCAGGCCAACGTCGTCGTCGTCCTAAATTCGCGCGATGCCACTGTCCAGCTGCTTGACCAGGCCACCGGCGCCGACAACGGCACCTTCGCCGTCGGCAAGGAGCCGCACCATTTGATGGCCACGCCGGACAACAAGTCCGTGATCGTCGCCAGCTCGGTCGGCAATGAACTGATCTTCCTGGACCCGATCACCGGCAAGATCCAGCAGCGCCTGACCGACGTGCTCGACCCTTACCAGATCGGCTTCTCGCCGGACCAGAAATGGTTCGTCTCGACCGCGCTGCGCCTCGACCGCGTCGACATCTACCAGTACGTGGGCGGCAAACTGATCCTGAGCCGCCGCGTGCCGCTGCCGCGCATGCCCAGCCACATCGCCTTCGATGCGGCCAGCACCACGGCCTTCATCACCCGCCAGGGCAGCGACCAGGTCAGCGCGATCGACCTGAAGACCGGCGCCGTCAAGTGGACTCTCCCGGTCGGCAAGCTCCCGGCCGGCATCACCATGACCCCGGACGACAAATACCTGCTGGTCGGGATCATGGGCAGCGACTACGTCGAAGTGATCGACTGGCGCACCGCCAAGAGCGTCAAGCGGATCAAGACCGGCAACGGCGCGCACAACTTCCGCGCCGTCGGCGACAAGCGCCACGTGTTCGTGTCGAACCGCGTGCAGAATTCGATCAACATCATCGACCAGGTCACGCTGGAGAACGTCGGCATGATCCCGGTGCCGGGCGGCCCGGACTGCATGGAGCTGTCCGCCGACGGCAAGACCCTGTGGGTGACCCAGCGCTGGATCAAGAAGGTGGCCGTGATCGACGTCGCCAGCCGCAAGGTGATCAAGATGATCCCGGTCGGCCGCTCGCCGCACGGCGTGTTCTTCGCCAACTCGGCGCCACGGATGTGATGGAACCGCGGTCAAGAAAGACCGCGGCGGCGCTGCTGCTGGCGGCCACCATTCTCCCGACCGCGCAGGCGTTCGCCGCGGACGCTTGCAAGGGCACGATCTATCTCACTTTTGATACCGGCAGCCAGTCGCAGGCCGGGCTGATTGCCGACACGCTCAACAAGCACCACATCAAGGCCACTTTCTTCCTCGCCAACGAGAAGACGGTGCGCGGCGACTGGTCGCTCGACCCGTCCTGGGCCGCGTTCTGGAAGGCGCGGGCGGCGGAAGGCCACGCCTTCGGCAGCCACACCTTCGACCACGTCTACTGGAAGCGCGACGAGGCCGGCGGGAACATCGTCGTCAAGCCGCAGTTCGGCGCGCACGCCGGCAAACAGGCCACCTGGACCGCGCAGCAGTATTGCGACGAGCTGCGCCGCGTCGACACCCGCTTCCAGGAACTGACCGGCCGCCATCTCGACCCGATCTTCCGCGCGCCGGGCGGGCATACCTCGCCGAACGTGCTGGCCGCCGCCAGCAGCTGCGGCTACCGCCACGTGGGCTGGGCCCCGGCCGGCTTCTCGGGCGACGAGACGTCGAGCGAGGCCTTCCCGAATGCGCTGCTGCTCAAGCGCGCGCTTCAAGGGCTGAAAGACGGCGACATCTTCATGGCCCACATGGGCATCTGGTCGCGCAAGGATCCATGGGCGCCGGCCAACCTCGAACCCTTGATCAGTGGTCTCGAGCAGAAAGGCTTCTGTTTCGCTACACTGCGAGAGCATCCGGATTACGCTTCACACTTCAAACGATGATTCAGCATTTCCTCGATTGGTTCGCATTCCTGCAGGGCTGGCTGTTCGAGTCCGTGGTCGAACCTTTCCTGTTCTACACCGGCATGGGCGAGTATGCCGAGGACGCCTTCGAGGGCGTCGAATGGTTCCTGGCCGGCGCCTGCGAAGTGGCGGCCCTGTTCCTGATCCTGCGGCCGCTGGAATCCCTGATCCCGGCGCAGAAGATCAGCGACCGCGCCGCGCGCTGGAACGATTTCGTCTATACCCTGATCCACCGCCTAGGCTTCTTCACGATGGCGGTATTCTTCACCCTCGACCCCCTCATGGACCACGTCGCCGGCGCGCTGCGCATGGAGGGCGTGCACCCGTTTAACCTGGAGTCGCTGGTAACCGGCATGAGCCCCCTGGCCAGCTTCCTGGTCTACCTGGTGGTGCTGGACTTCTTCGATTACTGGTTCCACCGCGGCCAGCACAAGTTCCGCTGGTGGTGGGCCCTGCACAGCCTGCACCATAGCCAGCAGAACATGAACCTGTGGAGCGACGACCGGAACCACCTGCTGGACGACCTGCTGCGCGACGTCTACCTGGCCGTGATCGCGCTGGCGATCGGGGTGGCGCCGTCGCAGTACGTGCTGCTGGTGTCGGTTTCGCGCGCGCTGCAATCGCTGCAGCATGCGAACGTGCGCATCCATTTCGGCTGGCTCGGCGAACGCCTGCTGGTCTCGCCGCGCTTCCACCGTACCCACCATGCGGTCGGCATCGGCCACGAATCGAAGGGCAGGGAACTGGGCGGCTGCAATTTCGGCGTGCTGCTGCCGGTCTGGGACCTGCTGTTCAGGACCTCCAACTTCGCCCCGGGCTTCCACGGCACCGGCGTGCGCGACCAGTTCGAACGCACCGCGCCGGACGGCAGCCTGCGCCCGGCGCGCGACTATGGCCGCGGCTTCTGGCGCCAACAGTGGCTGGGCCTGGTGCGCCTGGCCGAATCCATCGCGCGCAGGCCAAGAGGCACGGCCTGATGCTGCGCCCGATCGCGATCGCCTACGGCCGCGCGCTGCGTTCGCAGTTCTCGCGCCGCATGCTGTTGCTGTCGGTGGTGCCGCTGCTGCTGTCGCTGGCCTTGTGGGGCAGCCTGCTGTATGCCGGCCTGCAGCCGCTGTACGACTGGCTCGGCGACGTGTTCCGCGATTACGGCTTGTTCGAGACCAGCAACAGCATCCTGTCGACGCTGGGACTCGGCTTCCTGAAGGCCTTCGTGGTGCCCATCGTTGCGCTGCTGGCGCTGCTGCCGCTGATGATCATTACCTCGCTCTTGTTCATCGGCGTGGGCGCGATGCCGGCAATTGCGCGCCATGTGAGCCGGGTCCAGTTTCCCGACCTGGAACGCAGGGAGGGCGGCAGCTTCCTCGGCAGCCTGGGCATCAACCTGTCCGGCATCGTGCTGTTCGCGCTGCTGTGGATCCTGACCCTGCCGCTGTACGCGCTGGCGCCGGTGGCGCTGGTGGTGCAGGCCGTGCTGTGGGGCTGGCTGACGGCGCGCGTGATGAGCTACGACGCCCTGTCCATCCACGCCAGCCTGGAAGAGCGCCGCACCATCGTGCGCACGCGGCGCCGCGAGCTGCTGCTGATCGGGACCATCTCCGGTTTGCTGGGCGCGCTGCCCGGCGTGGTGCTGTTCTCGGTGATGCTGTTCCCGGTGCTGGCGATCGTGTCGATCTGGCTTTACCTGATCATCTTCATCTTCACCGGCCTGTGGTTCCAGTATTACTGCCTGCAGGCGCTGGCGGACCTGCGCGCGGGGCAGAACAGCGAGGCCGGCAAGGACCTCGCGCCGTCCTGACCGCATTCGTGGCACACTGAAGCCATCCCGACTCACGGAGGCGAGCGATGGCATTCGGCCTGATCATCATCGGCGACGAAATCCTGTCCGGCAGGCGCAGCGACAAGCACCTGCCGAAGGTGATCGAACTGCTGGGCGAACGTGGACTGCGCCTTGGCTGGGCCGAGATCGTCGGCGACGATCCCGCGCGCATCACCGCGCTGTTGAAGCGTACGCTGGCGGGACCCGACATCGTGTTCTCCTGCGGCGGCATCGGCGCGACCCCGGACGATCACACGCGCCAGTGCGCGGCGGCGGCGCTCGGCGTCCCCTTGGCACTGCATCCGGAAGGGAAGCTGCTGGTGCAGGAGCGCATCCGCGAGACGGCCAGGGAAGCGGGCAGGGAGCCCGACCTCGACGCACCCGAGAATCTGCAGCGCCTCAAGATGGCCGAATTCCCGGCCGGCGCCACGCTCATTCCGAATCCCTACAACCGCATTCCCGGCTTCAGCGTCGACAAGCACCACTTCGTGCCCGGCTTTCCGGTCATGGCCTGGCCGATGATCGCGTGGGTGCTCGATACCTGTTACGCGCGTCTGTTACACCGCGAGGCGCACATCGAGCGCGCGCTGCTGGTCTACGAACAGGCCGAGGCGGCACTCACGCCGCTGATGGAAAACCTGGAGGCGCGCTACCCCGGCGTCAACGTCTTCAGCCTGCCAAGCGTTGGTGATGAGAAGACGCGCCGCCACATCGAATTGGGCGTGAAAGGGAACCCCGCGCTGGCGGAGCCGGCCTTCGCCGACATGTGTTTAGAACTCGATAGTCTGGGCGCTGAATATTGGCCTTTAGGGTAGACGTTGCAAGCCTGGCACGCTCCGGCAAACTGAGCCGTTGTTTTTTTGCGAAAATACTCGGGCGATGTCAAAAATCTGCGAGAGCGGTTCCTCTGTGTCACATTGATGTGGTGGAATGATGTCTGTAGGCAGCGCGATCTGGAGTGAGGTCGCCCCTGAAATTGTGAACTTCTTAACGACCTGGATCACTCGCACCGACCCGTAGTGGGCGCGCCGGTTGACGGGAATTGCAGGACATTAGAAACCGGTTAAGCCATCATGGAAAGTATCCGCCGTCCCCGACGGCTCCGCAGCTCCGCCCGAAATTCGGCCAATCTCGCGGCCCGCATGTTGAGCAGGCTCCGCCAGCTCTTGTTGCCGGCCCAGCCCGCGCTCGCCGGCGCACCGGCCATGGCCGCCGTGCAGGACGTGCCCCTGCGCGACACCGCACCGCGCCTCGAGCCCGCGCTCGACCCCGTGCTTGAACCCTCGGTCGTGCCGGCGCCGCTCGATGCCGGCTCGGGTTCGGAACCGCCGCCGGCGCAGCCGCAACCGAAGCGCCGCTGGCGCAAGACCAAGCGCGCCGCGCTGGTGCTGCTGCTGATCCTGGTGGCCGCCGGTTCCGCTTTTGCCGTCTACGAAAGCCGTACCTCGGCCATGCAGTCCAAGTTCTTCGCCGGCCTGGCCAAGAAGATCAGTTACCGCGTCGACAAGGGCCCGAGCGATGCGATCCGCTTCCCGACCGCCAGCCCCTACGACGAGCGGCTCGGTTATTCGAACCTGCCGAACTACCTGAGCAAGCTGAAGACCCGCGACTACGTGATCGAGTCGCAGGCGCGCATGTCGCCGAAGATGGTGGAGCTGGCCGACAAGGGCATCTTCGCGATCTATCACGAGAAGACCCGCGCCGGCCTGGATATCCTGGACACCAACGGCGAGCCGCTGTTCTCGGCGCGCTTCCCGGAGCGCCTGTACGAACAGTTCGACGCCGCGCCCTCGCTGCTGGTGCAAAGCCTGCTGTTCATCGAGAACCGCGAACTGCTCGACACCACCTACCCGCGCCGCAATCCGGCGGTGGAGTGGGACCGCTTCTCGAAAGCGGTGTTCGACAAGACCCTGCACGCCGTGGGCCTGGGCGGCGGCGGCCGCGTCGCCGGCGGCTCCACGCTCGCGACCCAGATCGAAAAATACCGCCATTCGCCGGAAGGCCGCACCGCCTCGCTGGGCGACAAGCTGCGCCAGATGGCGTCGGCCACGCTGCGCTCCTACCAGGACGGCCCGGACACCAGCGCCACCCGCCGCCGCATCGTGCTCGAATACCTGAACACGGTGCCGCTGTCGGCCAAGCTGGGCTACGGAGAAGTGAACGGCATCGGCGACGGCATGTGGGTCTGGTACGGCCGCGACTTCAATGAAGTGAACCGCATCCTGGGCAGCAAGACCGTGACCCCGGAATCGGCCCTCGTCTATAAGGAAGCGCTATCCCTGATGATCGCGCAGCGCCGTCCGGCCTATTACCTGGGCGCCGGCGAGAAGGACCTCGAGATCCTCACCAACAGCCACCTGCGGGTGCTGGCCCAGGCCGGCGTGATCTCGCCGCAGCTGCGCGACGCCGCAATCGCCGCGACCCTGCATCCGGCGCTCGCCTCCGGCGTGACGCCGCCGTCCGCGAATACCTTCGTGACCCGCAAGGCCGCCAACGCGGTGCGCAACCACCTGGCCAACCTGCTGGGCGACCCGCGCCTGTACAACCTCGACCGCCTCGACCTGTCGGTGGTGACCACCCTGAACTCGGAAGCGCAGAAGGCCGTCACGGCCGCATTGCGCCGCCTGACCGACAACGAGGCCGCCGCGGCCGCCGGCCTGACCGGCAAGGGCATGCTCGGCAACGGCGACCCATCCAAGGTCGTGTACAGCTTCACGCTGATGGAGCGCGGCCCCAACGTCAACTACCTGCGCGTCCAGACCGACAACTACGACCAGCCGCTGGACATCAACGAAGGCGCCAAGCTGGACCTCGGCTCGACCGCGAAGCTGCGCACGCTGACCACCTACCTCGACATCGTCGACCAGCTGCACCAGCGCTACGAGCCGATGTCGAAGGCCAAACTGGCGAAGGTCAAGATCGATCCGAAGGACCGACTGAGCCAGTGGGCCGTCGAGTACTTCATGGCGCTGCCGGAAGGCGCCGACCGCGGCATCAAGCCGATGCTGGCCGCGGCGATGGAGCGCAAGTATTCGGGCAACCCGGGCGAAGCCTTCTTCACCGGCGGCGGCCTGCACACCTTTGGCAACTTCAGCAAGCTGGATGACAGCCGCATCCTCACCGTCCAGCAGGCGCTGCAGAACTCGACCAACCTGGTGTTCGTGCGCCTGATGCGCGACGTGGTGCGCTACTACATGTTCCAGCTGCCGGGCTCCTCGGCCCAGCTGCTGGCCGACGCCGACGATCCGCGCCGCGCCGAGTACCTGTCGCGCTTTGCCGACCGCGAAGGCAAGGACTTCCTGGCGCGCTTCTGGAACAAGTACCGCGGCATGGAATGGACCGAGGTCGAAGCGGCACTGATGCAGGGCGTGCGCCCGGCCGCGTCGAAGATCGCGGCGGTCCACCGCACCATCATGCCGGATGCCTCGCTGGCCGAATTCAGCAAGTTCATTCACAGCCACCTGCCCGACGATCGTGAGGTCGACGAGGAGCGCATCGCCAAGATGTACGACCAGTACTCGGTCGCCAATATGTCGCTGGCGGACCGCGGCTACGTCGCCTCGGTCCACCCGCTCGAGCTGTGGCTGGCCAGCTACCTGCGCACCCATCCGAAAGCCGGCTGGGACGAGGTGACCAAGGCTTCGGTCAAGGAGCGCCAGGAAGTCTATTCCTGGCTGTTCAAGACCCACCGCAAGCACGCCCAGGACAAGCGCATCGCCGGCCTGATCGAGGTCGAGGCCTTCCTGAAGATCCACGCGCAGTGGAAGAAGATGGGCTATCCCTTCGACTCGCTGGTGCCTTCGTATGCGACCACGCTGGGCGCCTCGGCCGACCGTCCGATCGCGCTGGCCGAGCTGATGGGCATTATCATCAACGGCGGCGTGCGCAAACCGACCCAGCGCATCGACTCGCTGCACTTTGCCAAGGACACGCCTTACGAGACCCTGGTCAAGGGCGGCCAGTCGGCCAAGGGCGAGCAGGTACTGAACCCCGAGGTGGCGCGTGCGGTGGCCGATGCCATCCGCGGCGTGGCCCAGGAAGGCACGGCGAAGCGCGTCAAGCAGGCCTTCTACAAGCCGGACGGCAGCGTGATCGCGGTGGGCGGCAAGACCGGTACCGGCGACCAGCGCTTCGACGTCTACGGCGCCGGCCACCGCCTGATCGAGTCGCGCTACGTGAACCGCTCCGCGACCTTCGTCTTCAACATCGGCGAACGCTTCTTCGGCAGCATGACGGCCTATGTGCATGGTCCGGAATCGGCCCACTACGACTTCACCAGCGCGCTGCCGGTGCAGCTGCTGGTGACGCTGGCGCCGAGTCTGATGCCGATGATCGAGAAGCAGGACACGGTGATGATCCCGGGCGCGCACGTGACGGTGGCCACGCCGCTGCCGGCGGGCGGCGCCCAGCTGTTCGACGACGTCGCCACCATGAAGCCGGCGCCCGAGGACGCCAAGGCGGAAGAGGTAGAGGCCCTGGCCGAGAAGCCGGCCGCGGTCGAGGTCGAACCGGCCAAGGCGGCTGCAAAGCCGGCTGCGACATCGGCTGTGAAGCCGGCACCTGAGCCGGCGGCCAAGGCGGCCGAAACGGCCAAGCCGGCAACTGCCAAGCCGGCCAAGGCCGAAGCGCTCGAGGCGCCGCAGCACAAGCCGGCCGCCGAAGCCGCGCATGCGAACGTCCAGCCGAAAGCGCCTGCTGCCAAAGCCGCCGAGCCGCCGCACGCGAAGCCGGCCGCCGACGCAAAGCACGCCGACACCAAGGCGGCCGAGGCCAAGCGCGCCAAGCCGGCCGCTGCGGAGGATCATCCGAAAGCGGTCGACGCCGCCCGCGCCAAGCCGGCCGCGCCGCGCGCCAAGCCGCGCAGCGAGGACGCCGACGCGCCAAAGGCCGAACCGTCGCGCCCGAAGCCGCCGGCGGTGGAGGAAGTGCTGCATTGAGCGGCACCCCTGAGCAGTGGAGGGCCGCGTGAAGCGGCCCAAGCTCGGCAAGTTCAGCCTGGTGTCGCTGCGCGACCTCCTGGCTGCGTCGCTGCCCACCATCCTGCTGATCCTGGCTGCCTGCGCGGTGGCCTATGTCGTGGTCGATCCGGCGCCGCCGCGCCGCGTGACCCTTGCCACCGGCCAGGAAAACAGCGCCTACGAAGAGTTCGGCCGCAAGTACGCCACGCAGCTGGCGCGCGAGGGCATCCGGGTCGAGCTGCAACGCTCGCTCGGCTCCGAAGACAACCTGCAGCGCCTCATCGACGGCAAGGCCGATATCGCCTTCGTGCAGAGCGGTTCGACCAGCGAGGCGAGGGCCGAGCAGCGCGAGCTGGCGTCCTTGGGCAGCCTGTTTACGGAGCCGGTCTGGCTGTTCCTGCGGGAAGATAAAAAACGCAAGCAGGAGATCCGCAGCCTGACGCAACTGAAAGGCCTGCGCATCAACCTTGGACCGGAAGGCACAGGTGTGCCGAAGCTGTTCCGGCAGGTGCTGGCGGTGAACGGCGTCGAGCCGGGCCAGCTGACCATCTCCTCCTTGGAAAATACCCCCGCCACGGTCGAGCTGCTCGCCGGCCGCATCGATGGCCTCGTGTTCAGCTCCGCGCCCGAGGCGCCGCTGATCCAGATGCTGCTGCAGACGCCCGGCATCAAGCTGTTCGACTTCCGCCAGGCCGAGGCCTACACGCGGCGCCTGCCTTTCCTCACCCATGTGGTGCTGCCGCGCGGTATCGTCGATCTCGGGCGCGACCTGCCGGCGCAGGACTTCCACCTGATCGCGCCCACCGCGACCCTGGTGGCGCGCGAGGACCTGCATCCGGCCCTGGTCGACCTCTTCGTGAAGTCGGCCATCGACATCCACGGCGGCGCCGGCTGGTTCTCGCAGCAGGGCCAGTTCCCGTCGCCGAAATACACGGAGATCCCGGTGGCGCGCGAGGCGGCCAAGTACTACCGTGACGGCCCGCCTTTCCTGCAGCGCTATCTGTCGTTCTGGTTAGCCAATTTATTCGACCGCCTGTGGGTCGTGGTGGTGGCGCTGGCGGCGCTGGTGATCCCGCTGTCGAAGATCGTGCCGCCGCTGTACGTGTGGCGCATCCGCTCGCGCGTGTACCGCTGGTACGGCCAGCTGCGCGCGGTCGAGCAGGCGCTGGAGAACGCGGCGCCCGAGCGCATGGACGAAGTGCGTACCGACCTGCTGCGCCGCCTCGACGACATCGAAGCGCGCGTCAACCATATCTCGATTCCGCTGGCCTACGCCGATGCCTTGTATGGCCTACGCAGCCACATTAATTTTGTGAGGCAGCGCGTCAGGGCCGGTCTCAAGGCAGGGTGATCTTCACCACTGCGTTCCCCGAAATCGCGTAGAGATTCCCCTTGCCATCGCCGGTCAAGCCGGCCAGCGCGGGCAGGGCGCCCGGCGCCTTCCCAAGCTGCAGCGTGGTGGCGTTCAGCGTGCCGGCGACGCTTGTCACCATCTGGTTCGGTGCGATCTGCCTGATCATATTGTTGCCGGCATCGCCGACATAGACATTGCCCTTGCTGTCCGTCGTCAGCGCGATCGGGCGGTCGAAGCGGGCCACCGAACCGCTGCCGTCCGCGTAGCCGTAGCCGCCGGACAGGCCGGCCATGGCGGTCTTCTTGCCGGCGGCATCAATGCGGCTGACCGTGTTGGCGACGTCGCCGACCCACACCGCGCCATTCGCATCGACGGCGGCGCCGCGCTGCGCAAAGGCATGGCTGCCAAACACATTGATCAGGCTGTCCAGCTTCGCCACGCCTTCCAGCATCGTGACCGTGCCTGCAGGCGCGATCCGGCGCGTGCCGATCGCATTCGGCACGACCAGGTTGCCGGCGCCATCCACGGCGATGCCGCCGCCATAGAAATAGGGGATGTCGGCCGGGTCGATCACGGTGGCGGTGTCGAGTGTCGACACGGTGCGCACCGCGCCGGCCGGGCTGATCTCGCGGATCTTCAGGCCGTCGGTGGCGAATACGCGGCCGTCCGGCGCGGCGGCCACGCCCGTCAGGTAAAAGAAGCCGGCTGCGCTGCCGCTGCCGTCCACGCTCTCGCAGTGCTGGGGCGAACCAGCCAGGGTGGAGACGGCGCCGCCGGGCGTGATCTTGCGGATGCTGCAATTGCCCTGGTCGGCCAGGTAGAGGTTGCCGCCCGCGTCCACCGCAATGCCCGCCGGGCGCTTGAAGCGCGCCGCCGCGCCGCTGCCGTCGACGCTGCCGGCGTCCGACGCGCTGCCGGCCACCAGTGACAGGGTCGTCACCGGCGCGGAGTTGGACGTGGAACCGGCGCCGCCCGCGCCGCCACCATCACCGCCGCCACCGCACGCGGCACACAGCAATAAAGCCGCGCTCGCGGCGAACGGTCGTGCTATTTTTTCTCGCATGCCAGTCCCGAATCTTGTATTTTCGGCATCCTAGCATGCGGACTTGCTAAATGGTCAAGTGGTCAAGTGGTCAAGCGCCGATCCAGGGCAGGCCGGCCTTGCACCAGCCGCCGACGGTCTTGCGGTGGCCTTCGCTGTCGCGGTCGCCTTCGAAGCCTTCCAGGATGTCGAAGGCGTTTGCATAGCCGAGCTCGGTAGCGACACGGGCCGCATGGCGCGAACGCACGCCCGAGCGGCACAGGAAGAGCACCACGTCGTCCTTGTCGGCGGTCTGCTGCAGCTGGGTGGCAAAGTCCGGGTTCGGCGCACCGCCCGGGTACAGGCTCCATTGCACGGCGCCGTGCTGGGCTTCAGGGAGGGCAGGGCGGCCGATCCAGTCGCGCTCCGCATTCGTGCGCACGTCCACCAGTTTGACGCGCGGATCGGATTGCAGCAGGGTGTAGGCTTCCTGCGGCGTGACGGCGCCGGCATAGGGCTGGCCGGGAGCGCGCTCGCGGGCCTGGTTCAGGATGTCGTCGGTGGAAGGCATGTGTTCTCCTAAATAGTGCAAGCCGCTTCAACTTGGTGCATACTGCCGCACTTGCACCAATGTGGTGCGTATGGATGAGTTGGCGTCGCCCCTGCATCAAACTTGTGCACCGGATCCGGGCCGTTGATTTTACGGCGCAAAACCCGGACGGTCCAAGGACAGATTGCTTATTTGCTCATAGTAAAGTGCTGGCACACTTACTGCTTTAAGTGGAGTGTGCATTTTTTCACTCAGGAGAATTCGAATGGCAAGGACCGCCGCAGATGTGATGCAGTTGCTGAAGGATAACGAAGTCAAGTTCGTCGATTTGCGTTTCGCCGATACCCGCGGCAAAGAGCAGCACGTGACCGTTCCTATCTCTCACTTTGACGAAGACAAGTTCGAATCCGGCCACGCCTTCGACGGTTCGTCGATCGCCGGCTGGAAAGGCATCGAAGCGTCCGACATGCTGCTGATCCCGGACCCGAACACCGCCAACATCGACCCGTTCATGGAAGAGACCACGGTGTTCATGCAGTGCGACGTGATCGAACCGTCGGACGGCAAGGGCTACGACCGTGACCCGCGCTCGATCGCCAAGCGCGCCGAAGCCTACCTGAAATCCTCGGGCATCGGCGACACCGCCTTCTTCGGCCCGGAGCCGGAATTCTTCATCTTCGACTCGGTCCACTGGAAGATCGACATGTCGGGCTCGATGGTCCGGATCAGCTCGGAAGAGGCATCCTGGTCGACCGACAAGGAATTCGAAGGCGGCAACAGCGGCCACCGTCCGACCGTCAAGGGCGGCTACTTCCCGGTCCCGCCGGTCGACAGCTTCCAGGACATGCGTTCGGAAATGTGCCTGATCCTCGAAGCCCTGGGCATCCCGGTCGAAGTGCACCACCATGAAGTGGCCGGCGCCGGCCAGAACGAAATCGGCACCAAGTTCTCGACCCTGGTCGAGCGCGCCGACTGGACCCAGAACCTGAAGTACGTGGTCTGGAACGTCGCCCACAGCTACGGCAAGACCGCCACCTTCATGCCGAAGCCGATGAACGGCGATAACGGCTCGGGCATGCACGTGCACCAGTCGATCTGGAAGGACGGCAAGAACCTGTTCGCCGGCGACGGCTATGCCGGCC
>Ga0065165_1002435_pt1 | contig 15761 bp, 14 predicted proteins | sample AraplaMF_Cvi_mMF_FD_63813 | JGI IMG/M metagenome (GOLD analysis project Ga0065165, IMG submission 63813) | Arabidopsis root microbial communities from the University of North Carolina, USA - plate scrape MF_Cvi_mMF (version 2) (version 3) | ecosystem: Host-associated > Plants > Roots >...
GCTCAAGCGATGGCGATGCGGAGACTCTTGTGGGGCCGATTCGTTACAGCTAGAATCACCATAGCTGGCCAGTGGGCAGCCGGCCCGGTGAGACGCTTAGATGATCCTCGAATGCAGCCAATGCCGGACGCGGTATCTCGTTCCTGATAGTGCAATCGGCGCCGAGGGCCGCACAGTGCGGTGCGCGAGCTGCAAGCACAGCTGGTATCAGGCGCCCGCCGTCGCCGATTTGACGACGCGGCCCGCGCCGGCCGAAAGCCGCGCCGCGGCCGGGTCAGTCGCAGTCGCCGAGCGCCCGCGTCCGCAGGCCTCGCTCCAGCCGCAGGGTTTCGCCAAGACCCGCGCGCCCGAGCCGGAGGCTGCACCCATACCTGCTGCCCCGCGTGTTGCGCCCCCGCCAGCGCCGATCCCCACGCCGCGCGCGGAAGCGCCGCGCGTCTATGAAGATCCGATCGCCGACGCGCCGCCCGAATATGATCCGTTCGCGCCGTCGCCCCGTCTCAAGCCGCGCCGCAATCCTGCGAAGCGCTGGACCGCCGCGGCGGTGATCGCCGGCGTGTCGATGCTGCTCGGTACCGGCGCTATCCTCTATTCGGGCGCACCCGGCATCGCTGCGTCGCTGGGGCTCGGCATCGGGGGGGAGGCGGAGACGCCGCTGCTGTTTGTCGACAAGAATGTCGAGCTGCGGTCGCTGCCCAACGGCAGCGAGGCGTTCGTCGTGTCCGGCAAGGTCAACAATCCGACCGGGCAGCAACAGCGCATCCCCGACATTCGCGTCGAATTGCTCGATGGCGGCGATCAGGTCATCTACAGCTGGCGGATCCTGCCGGAAAACCGCGCGCTGGGCCCCAAGGCCGCGCTCGATTTCACCGGTGCCAAGCTCGATGTCCCCACCGGCGCCAAGTCGGTGAAGCTCAGCTTCGCGAGCGAAATCGGCGGCTGATCCAGACGAGCCGCGCGCCGTGGAGCACGGCGGCGGCGACCATTCCCAGCCCTGAGGCGAGCACCAGTCCGTTCGGGCCGTAGCCGTGGTGGACGAGCAGCGCGCCCAGACCGCCGGTGATCACGAAGAAGGCGATGATCCCGTTGACGCCGGCCACCACCTGGTCGCCGAGCGAACGCAGCGCGTAGACGAACACCACCTGCACCCCGTCAAACAGGATGAACGGCGCCCATGGCACCAGCATCGCCGCGGCGAGGCGGTGGACCTGGTCGGTCGCGGGGAAGATCGCGACCACCGGCAGCGCCAGGACGATCAGCAGCAGCGACAGCGCCCCCGTCGCCAGCGCGGCGAGCAATGCGGCGATCGCGGTCCGCCGCGCCGCCTGTTCGGGCACGCCTTCGCCGACTGCGTTGCCGGCCCGCACCCCTGCCGCCGAACCGAGGCCGAGCGCGACTGCAAAAGTGACGTTGTGGATCGAGAAGACGATCTGGAAGGCATGCGCAGTGGCGCCGCCGAGCTGGGTCGACAGCGCGATCAGGATCGCGAAGCCGACCAGCTCGAGCCCCGAGGCGATTGCGGGCACCAGCCCGAAGCCGGCGAGCCGCAGCGCGCCGGTCCAAGAATCGCGGCTGCCGAGGTCGCTGAGGTCGTGCACCCCGCGCTGGCCGGCGCGCGGCAACGTCCACGCCGCGGCCACCATGCCGATCGCCCCCAGCGCCGAGGCGATCGCCGTCGCCGCGGCCGCGCCGACCGCGCCCAGCACCGGGAAACCGAACTGCCCGGTCGCCAATATCCAGGCGAGCAGCGCATTCAGCGGCAGGATCGACAGATTGATCACGGTCACGCGCCGCGGCCGGCTGACGCCTTCGAGGAAGAAGCTCGCCGCGACGATGATCAGCTGGAAGGGATAGGCCGCCGCCATCACCTGCACCACGTCGGCAGCGGCGGGCGCGGTTGCCGGCGCGACGCCCAGTCCGCGCAGCATCGGCTCGGGCCACAGGAACAGGGTCAGGCCGCTGACCAGCCCCAGGATCGCAGCGAGCAGCAGCCCCTGGTGGAACACCCGGCCGGTCTCGCGCAATTCGCCGGCGCCGTCGGCGCGCGAGACGAAGACCAGGATCCCGGTCAGCCAGCCGACCCCGACGACGATTCCCGGAAAGGTCAGCGAACGGCTCGCGCCCAGCGCCGCTGCCTCGCTCGTGCTCACCAGCCCGACCACCGCAACGTCGGTGACGTGGAGGATCGTCCAGTTGAGCCCGGTCAGCACCACCGGCCATGCCAGCGCGAGGATGCGGCGCATCTCGGCGGCGAGGGCGGGGGAGAGCAGCATGCGGGCCGCCGCGTGTAGAGACATCTTCGATTTCGCGAAAGCGCATCTGAGTGGTTGCATGCCCCCAAACGCTTTGCTAGGGGCCGCGCCTTACCAGACGCCGGGACCCTCCCGGCGAGTTTCACGTGCGGTCGTGGCGGAACTGGTAGACGCGCAACGTTGAGGTCGTTGTGGCCGAAAGGCCGTGGAAGTTCGAGTCTTCTCGACCGCACCAGAAACAAGAGGGCGCCGCTTCGGCGGCGCCATACTTTTCCCCAGCTCTGGCACAATTCTGCGACAAGTCGCGGCTAGCCAGCCCCCGTACATGCGGCCTCGCAAAGGGTCGCACGCGTCTGGTTGGGAGTATTCGGCATGGTGAAATGGGGTTGCGCGATCGGTGCGCTGATGGTCGGTGCGCTGCCGATGACGGCAATGGCGCAGGATCAGGCGGCGACCCCGGCGCCCCAGCCCGCGCCGCCGCTGGCCGACGGCGCCACCCAGGCGCAGCAGACGCCACCGCCTGCCGAGAGCGAGGAGGTGGGCGAGGACATCGTCGTCACCGGCCAGCTGCGCGGCGTGGTCCCCGGCGACGTCAAGCCCGAGGTCCAGCTCGGCCCGGCGGACATCCGTGCCTATGGCGCGTCCAACGTCACCGAACTGATGAACGCCCTGACCGCGCAGCTCGGCAGCGGTTCGGGCCGCGGCGACGAGCAGCCGGTGATCCTGCTCAGCGGCCGCCGCTCGAGCCTCGCCGAGATTCGCAACCTGCCCACCGAGGCGATCGAGCGGATGGACATCCTGCCCGAGGAGGCGGCGCTCCAGTTCGGCTATGGCGCCAACCAGAAGGTGGTCAATTTCGTGCTGCGCCGCCGCTTCCAGGCGCTCACTACGGTGTTCGAAGGGGCGATGCCCACGGCGGGCGGCAATGCCGGCGAGGGCTTCAACGCCAATCTGCAGAGCATCCGGCGTAACGAGCGCATCGAGCTCGACGTCAAATACGGCCAGAATTCGGGACTGCTCGAAAGCGAGCGCGGCGTCACCCGCGCCGCGTCGACCCTGTTCGACACGCTCGGCAACGTCACCGGAGTGAACGGCGCCGAGATCGATCCGGTGTTGAGCGCGCTGGCCGGCGGCCCGGTCACCGTGGCGGGGGTGCCACTCGGTGCGGACGGCGCGGCGCCGAGCCTCGCGGGGTTCGCGGCCAACGCAGGTTTCGTCAATGTCAGCGACCTTACCCCCTATCGCACGCTGTCGGGCGGCGGGCGGGCGCGCCAGTTCGGCGAGAATACCGCGCCGCTCAGCGGCACGCCGCAGAAGAACCTCGCGATAACCGGCACCTACACGCCGGCGATCTCGGACAAGGTCAGCGCAGTCGCGACCGTGGGGTTCACCGCCAACCACAGCGATTCGCTGCTCGGCCTGCCCAGCGCGACGCTGGAGCTGCCGGCGGGCAATCCCTTCTCGCCCTTCGCCAACGACGTGCAGCTCTATCGCTATTACGACAATCTTCCCCCCCTCGCGCGCTCGACCGACCGGCGCGGGATCAACGGCAATCTAAGCCTCAACGGCACCACCTCGCCCTGGCTGGCGAGCTGGAACTGGTCGCTCCAGGCCGAGTATCAATATAGCGAGAACAAGTCGGTGACCGCGACGGGCGTGGATGCGAGCGCGGCCCAGGCGCGGCTGGATGCCAATGATCCGGGCTTCAATCCGTTCGGGCCGATCGCGGCGTCGCTGGTCAGCCTGCGGCCCGACCAGATCTCCAAGTCGAATTCGAACCGGCTCAATCTCGACTTCGCCACTTATGGCGCGCTGTTCAGGCTCCCCGCCGGCGACGTGCGCGCCAGCCTGCGCGTCGCGGGGCGCACCGAAGACCAGCACAGCGTCGCGCTCGGTCTCAATCGCTTCCAGACGAGCGACATCGCCCGCGATACGGGCAGCATTCGCGCCAATGTCACCTTCCCGATCGCCAGCCGGCGCAACGCGGTGCTCGACGCGATCGGCGATCTGTCGCTCACCGGCAATGTCGAGGTCGAGCAGCTCTCCGATTTCGGCCGGCTGACCAGCACCACTTATGGGCTCAACTGGTCGCCGATCACCCAGGTCCGCGCGAATGTCAGCGTCACCAACGACAGCAATGCGCCGAGCCCAAGCCAGCTCGGCGATCCGACCCTGGTCACGCCCAACCAGCGCGTGTTCGATTTCGTCCGCAACGAGAGCGTCGACATCACGGCGATCACCGGGGGCAACCCGTCGCTGCGCGCCGACGATCGCCGGGTGTTCAATGCGCGGATCAACATCCGGCCGATGACCGAGACCAACCTCACCTTCAATGCGAGCTACAGCAATTCGCGCATCCGCAACGGCACGCTGAACTTCCCGGGCGCCAGCGCGGAGATCGAGGCAGCCTTCCCCGATCGTTTCGTCCGTGATCCCAGCGGGCGGCTGCTCAGCGTCGACTATCGCTGGGTCAATGTCGATCGCCAGGAGCGGTCGCAGCTGCGCTGGGGGATCGACCTGTCGATCCCGATCTCCTCGCCCCAGGCAACGCGGCTGCGTGAGCGCCGCACTGCCTTCCAGGCGGCGATGGCCGAATCGCGCCGCACCGGCCAGCCGCTGCCGCCCGAATTCGCCGCACAGCAGGACCAGTTTCGCCGGCTCGGCCAGCAGCAGAGCCTGTTCGGCGGCGACCAGCGCGGGCGCGGCCAGGGACAAGGTCAGGGGCGGGGCCAGGGACAGGGGCAGGGACAGGGACAGGGGCAAGGGCAGGGCCAAGGCCAGGGCCAGTCGCAGGAACAGCGGCCGGCGGGCGCGGAGCCGGGGCGCGAGGGACAGGGTCCGGGCGGCGGCGGTTTCCGCGGCGGACAGGGCGGCGGCGGACGCGGTTTCGGCGGCGGTGGTGGCCGTGGCGGCTTCGGCGGCGGCAATATCGTCCGCTTCACGCTCAACCACAGCTGGATCCTCAAGGACGAAGTCCGCATCCGGCCGGGCCTGCCGGTCATCGACCGGCTCGACGGAAGCAGCGCGCAGAGCGTCGCCGCGCATCAGATCGACGCGCTGGCCGCGGTCAAGCGCGACGCCTGGCTGCTCCAGGCCACCGGCGCGTGGCAGAGCGGATCGCAGCGCATGACCGGCGGGATCGGCAGCCAGACCCAGCTCAACTTCGGCAGCCTCGCCACTGTCGGCCTGCTCGCCGAGTTCAATCCCGGCCAGGATTTCGATTTCCTGCTCAAGCATCCCTGGTTCCGCGGCTCGCGGATCCAGTTCAGGGTCGAGAACCTGTTCGACGCCCGGCAGCGAGTGACCGATTCGAACGGCGAGGTGCCTGCGGCCTATGCGCCCAATCTGGTCGATCCGCTTGGCCGCGTCGTGCGGCTGACCTTCCGCAAGCAGTTCTTCTAAAGCGCGGCGGCGCCTCAGCGCGCCGCCAGCACCGGCTGCTTGATCCGCCGCTCGAAGCGGCCGCCGCCTTTGTCCTGATCCATGATCCGGCGGTAGAGCAGGGTGATCGAGACGCGGCGGTTGCGCGGGTCGGTGGGGGTCTCGACGATCAGCGGCTCGCGGTCGGCGACGCCTTCGATCCGCTCGAACCGCGTCTCGGGCACGCCTCCGCTGAACAGCCGGCGGCGAGTCGCCTCGGCGCGGCCGCTGGAGAGCATCCAGTTGTTCATGTTGCGCGGGTCGCCATAGCCGAGGCTGTCGGTATGGCCGCGGATCATGATCGGATTGTCCATCCCCGCGATGCTCTCGGCGATCGTCCCGATCAATGCGCTCGCGTCGCTCACCAGCGCCGTCGTGCCGAGATCGAACATCGAGTAATTGGCGTCGTCGAGCAGGTCGATCCGCATCCCGTCGCGCGTCGCGACGAAGCGGATGTGCTTGGCAAGCTTGGCCAGCTGCGGCCGCGCGCGCATCTTGTCCTGGATCGCCTTGGCGGTGCTGTTGAAGTTCTTCTGGTCCTGCGCCTCGAGCGCGCGCTGGTCCTTCAGCGTGCCCTTCTCGCCGGTGCCGACATCCTTGCCGCCGACGCCGCCCACCGGGATGGTCATCGACTTGGTGCCGGTCTGCGAGGCGCGGTTGGGGTAATTGTCCTTGGCGTTGAGCGCGTCGCCGCCGAACAGGCCATTGGAACCGGCGCTGTTCTGCTTGAGCTCGACCAGGGTCGGCGCGAAATAGTCGGCGAGCGCCTTGCGCTGCTTCTCGGTGGTCGCGCCGAGCAGCCACATCAGCAGGAAGAACGCCATCATCGCGGTCACGAAATCGGCATAGGCGACCTTCCAGGCGCCGCCGTGATGGCCGCCATGGCCTTCGACGAAGATCTTCTTGACGATGATCTTCGGCGGCTGGTTCGATCCGTGGGGCGCACGTGCAGCCATGACGTCAGCGCCCGCGCAGCCCGTCGAACACTTCGCCGAAGCCCGGCTGGTTGTGGTGCGCGATGCCCGAGCGTGCGGCCTCGATCACCAGCGGCTGCGGATGGCCGTGGAGCGACGCGATGATGATCTGCTTGACGGTGTGATAGATCGCCGCATCGGCGTCGATCACCTGCTGGAGCCGGGTCGCGAGCGGGCCGACGATGCCATAAGCGAGCAGCACGCCGAGAAAGGTGCCGACCAGCGCCGAGCCGATCATTGCGCCGAGGATGCTCGGTGGCTTGTCGATCGAGCCCATCGTCTTGACCACGCCGAGCACTGCCGCGACGATGCCGAGCGCCGGCAGCGCATCGGCAAGCCCCTGGAGCGTCGTCTGCGGCCCCTGCACCTCGTGGTGGTGGGTCTTGATCGCATTATCCATCACTTCCTCGACCGCGTGGACGTCGAGCGTGCCCGACGAGACGACGACAAGGCGCAGCGTGTCGGTGATCAGGTTGATCAGCGTGTGATCGGCGAGCAGGCGCGGATATTCGGCGAAGATCGCGGAGGACTTCGGATCCTCGACATGCGGCTCGAGCGCGATCGGCCCCTCGGTGCGCAGCATCTTCATCAGCTTCGAGACGAGGAAGATCGTGTCGAGATAGTCCTGCTTCTTGTATTTCGGGCCCTTGAAGACCTTCATGAAGCCGCCGCCGACGGCCTTCAGCTCCTTCGTCGAATTGCCGATGATCAGCGCGCCGACCGCGGCGCCGCCGATGATCAGCATCTCGTGGGGAAGCGCGTGGAGCACGGGTCCCAGCGCACCGCCGGTGATGACGAACCCGCCGAACACCATCGCGATCAGGACGACAAAGCCGATCAGCACGAACATGCGACTATACTTCCCCCTGCGCCGTCAGCCGGCCCCTCGATTTGGTAAACGACCGCTTCGCCGTAAGTTTGAGCGGAAAATCGTGCTTTTGGCGGCGGACTCTCAGAGATAGTCGAACAGCGACAGGCTCGACAGCTTGGTGAAGGTCGCCTGGGTCGCCTGGAGGATCGTCAGCGTCTTCTGGAGCTCGGTCACCGCCGTGGTGACGTCGGTATCCTCGAGCGCCGAGCGCACGTCCTCGCGCGCCTCGCCGGCCGCGGTCAGCCGCTCGGTGTCGAGCTCGAGCCGGGCCGCGCGCGCGCCTGCCGAGGCGCGGGCGAGCGTGACGCTCTCCAGCGAGCCCTTGATCCCGCCGAGTGCGGCATCGGCTGCCGCCTTGACGTCGCCACCGGCGCTCAGCGCCGCGGCGAAGTCGGAGAGTACGGCGAACATGTCGCTGCCGCCGCTGGCAAAGGCCCGCGCGCCGGTCACCGTCCCCTGGATGCCCACGCCCTCGCCGATCGGGATCGCCGACGGCTCGCCGGTGCCGCCGGCAAAGCCGATCGACCCGTCGGCGGCCCGGACATAGGCGACGTCGCCGGTCGCGCCGCCGAACAGCGGCTGGCCGCGCACGTCCTTGGTGTTGGCGAGCGCGAACAGCGTGTCACGGATCGATTCGAGCTCCTTGCCCACCGCGGCGCGATTGGCGTCGGACATCGTGCCGTTGGCCGCCTGGGTGGCGAGCTCGAGCGCACGGGTGAGCTGGGCCTCGACGCTCTCCAGCGTGGTGTCGGTCTGCGCGAGCAGTCCCTGCGCCATGCCGATATTGGCGGCATAGGTGCCGTCGTCGGCGCTCTGCCGGCTGATGCCCTGCAGCCGCAGATAAGCGCCGGGATCGTCCGACGGGGCGAGCAGCTTCTTGGTCGTCGCGATCTGGGTCTGGATGCGATCGGCATTGGCCGTCAGCCGCGTCATCAGCGACGTGTTGTAGAGCTGCGAAGTCGCGACACGCATGGGTCAACCTCACCGGATATCGAGGATGGAATTGAGCGTCTCGCGCGCGATCTGGATCACGCGGCTCGACGCCTGATAGGCCTGCTGGAAGCGGATCAGGTCGACGGCCTCCTCATCGACATTGACCCCCGTTGCCGCGGCGCGCTCGGCGACGGCGGAGTCGCGCATCGCGGTCTGCGCCTCGGCCACCGACTTGCGCGCCGAGAGTGCGGCGGCGTTGGACGAGGTGACGCTGGCGATCGTGTCCTCGAAGCGGCCGTCGCCGCGCAGCGACTCGAGCTTGGCCAGATTGGCATTGTCGCGAATCCCCGCGCCGGTCGCCGCGGCGGCGATGCCGCGCGGATCGTCGAGCACCAGGGTCAGCTTGTAGGCGGGGTCGCCGCTTGCGAACATCGGTGCGCCGGCAGTGCCGTCGAGATCGTCGCCGCCCGCCTGGACGGTGTTGACGCCCTCGGCGAAGGCAGTGGCGAGCTTGTTCACTTCGTCGAGCGCCGAGGCGATGCGTTCGGCACCCTCGGCGAAGCCGGCGAGCACGCCGCCGCCCGGGAACACCGCGCTGCCTTCGCCCTGGAAATGGAGCGTGTAGGCGACGAGCCCCTCGTCGCTGCGCTTGTAGGTGATCGCGCCGCTATTCTCGCCCTGGACCAGCACCGGTCCGGCGACGCCGCCGACGCGGACCACGGCGCGGCCCGCGGGATCGGTCATCACCGAGACGTCGGTGATCGCGCTCATCTGCTCGAGCAGGCGGTCGCGTTCGTCGAGCAAGGCGGCCTGGCCGCTGGTGCCGTTCTGCTGGCGCCCGAGCCCGGCATTGACTCGGCCGAGCGACTTGGCGAGCGCGTTGAGCTCGGTGGTCGCAGCCTCTGCGCTCTTGTCGAGATCGGCCGCCGCGCCGTCGAGCGCGGCGCCGGTGGCGGCGAAGGACGAGGCGATGCTGGAAGCCGCCTCGATCATCGCGGCGCGCGGCGCCAGCGACGCCGGATCGGCGGCAACCGCCTTCGCCGAATTGAAGAAGGTGGTCAGCCGGTCTCCCAGCTTGTTGCCCGTCAGCGACTCCTCGACGCGCTGCAGCCAGGTCGCGCCGGCCTCGGTCTTGGCGAGATCGGCGGTGGCGGTGCGCACCTCGGCGGTCTTGTAGACATCGGCGGCGCGGATCAGCCCGCGCGCGGCGACGCCCATGCCCTGCGCGGTGCCGGTGGTGATACCGGCAGGCGCGACGACTTCGCGGATATCGGTGGTCCTGCGCGAATAGCCGGCATTGCCGGCACTCGCGATATTCTCGGAAACCGTGGTGAGTGCGGTCTGATAGGCCTTGAGGCTCGACAGACCGATCGACAGCATGTCGCTCATGGCGTGCTCCCTTCGGCCGGTGCCGCGGGTTCGAGCGCGGCGGACTTGGCGAGGAATTCGGTCATCGCCTTGCCGATGCCCATCGGCGCGTGCGCCGCCATCGCAGTGGCGAGCTGCTGGTCCTGCATGTCGCGGAACTGCTGCGTCGCCTTGCTGTCGAACAGCCCGTCGCCGAGCTTGGCGGCGCGCATCGACTTGAGCATCATGCCGGTGAAGATCGCCTCGAAGCGCTTGCCGGCGGCATCGAGATTGTCCTTCGACGCCAGCCGCGACGTATCGAGCGACGTCCCGCCGCTGCCGGCGATCGGGGCGAGCGGCGTGCTCACAGGATCACCAGCTCGGCCTTGAGCGCGCCGGCTTCCTTGAGCGCCTCCAGGATCGCGACGAGATCCGCCGGGGAGGCACCGATCGCGTTGACCGCCTTGACCACGTCGGCGAGCTTGGGCCCGGGCTGCAACAGGAACATCGGCTTCTTCTCCTCCTCGACGTTCACGCTGCTGTGCTGCTCGGTGACCGTCTCGCCCTTACTAAACGGCAGCGGCTGGCTGACATTTTGGGCCTCATCGATCCGAACGGTCAGTTTACCATGAGTCACCGCGGCGGGGCTGACCCGGACGGCCGAGTTGATCACCACCGTGCCGGTGCGCGCGTTGACGATCACCTTGGCCGGCGCCTCTGCCGCCTCGACCGAGAGATTCTCGATCTCGGACATCAATTCGGCGCGGACGTCGGCGCCGGCGGGCGCCTGGACGGCGATCGAAACGCCGTCGATCGCGCGGGCGCGGGTGCCGCCGAAGCGGCCGTTGATCGCGTCCTGCACGCGCTGCGCAGTCGTGAAGTCGGCGCGGGCGAGGTTGAAGGTGAGGAAAGGCGTGCGATCGAAGCCGGTGTCGACCAGCCGCTCGACCGTGGCCCCCTCGGGGATGCGGCCGCTCGAGGGCGTGTTGACGACGATCTTCGAGCCGTCGGCACCGTCGGCACCGAGCCCGCCGACCGCGAGATTGCCCTGCGCCATCGCATAAATCTGGCCGTCGGCGCCCTGCAGCGGGGTGAGGATCAAGGTGCCGCCGCGCAGCGACTTGGCCTTGCCCATCGACGAGACGGTGATGTCGAGCTTCTGCCCCGGCTTGGCGAAGGGCGGCAGCTCGGCGGTGATCATCACCACCGCGGCGTTCTTGAGCGCGGGGCTCACGCCCGGCGGCAGCTGGAGGCCGAAGCGCGACGCGACGCCCTTCATCGACTGCACCGTATATTCGAGATTGTCGTCGCCGGTGCCGGGCAGGCCGACGACCATGCCATAGCCGGTGAGCTGGTTGGTGCGGATGCCCTGGAACCCGCCGAGATCCTTGACGCGCTGGGCGTGGGCGGGTGCGATGGCGAGCGTGGCGGCGAGGAGAGTTGCGATCACGCCGAATCCGTTCGTGCTGAGCTTGTCGAAGCACTGTTCTTTCTTCTCCCGACGGAAGGAAGAAGAACGGCCCTTCGACAAGCTCAGGGCGAACGGGGAGAGGTGGCCGCGCAAGCGCGAGATTAGATTGCGGATCATGGCTGCGGCCCCTCTCAAAACGGGCTGATCATCTGGAAGAACCGGCTCAGCCAGCCCTGGCGGCTAGCGCGGGCGACGTCGCCCTTGCCGGTATAGGCGATGCGGGCATCGGCGACGCGGGTCGAGGCGACGCGGTTGTTCGCGTCGATATCGGCGGTGCGGACGATGCCCTTGATCTGGATGAACTCGTCGCCGCGGTTGAGCGTGACGCGCTTCTGGCCCTGCACCAGCATCGTGCCGTTGGGATAGACCGCCGCCACCGTCACGCTGATCTCGCCCGACAGCGCATTGGCCTGGTCGGCGGTGCCGGTGCCGGTGAAGTTGCGGTTGCCGCTCACCGTGGCGTCGCTCTTGTCGAACAGGTTGAGCGCGCCGGTGGTCGGCGGGGTCAGCGAGAAGCCGCCGCCGCTGTCGAGCTTGGTGCCGGCCGATTTCGACGCACTGGTCCGTTCGACCAACACGATCGTCAGCGGATCGCCGACGCGGCGCGCGCGCATCCCTTCGTAGAGCGCGGCATAGCCCTCGCCCGGCTGGAAGATGCTGCCGTTCGCCGGCGCGGCGACGGGCACGGGGGCGGGAAGCGTGGCGGAGAAATCCTCCTTCGCCTTCTTCTTGCCGAGCCCGAATTGCGCCTTGGCGGGCGCGGCGCCCATGCCGAGCGCAGCGACGGCGAGCGCGCCGGTGGCGAGGCCGGTGAGAAATTTCATCAGCGCGTCCTCAGATGTTCTGATTGACATATTTGAGCATCTCGTCGGTGGCCGAGATCATCTTCGAATTGACCTCATAGGCGCGCTGGGTCTCGATCATGTCGACCAGCTCCTCGACGACGTTGACGTTGGATGCCTCGAGCGCACCCTGGCGGATCTTGGCGCGGCCGGTGTCGCCCGGAGCGCCCAGGCTCGCCGCGCCGCTCGCGGTCGTCTCGATCAGGAAATTGTCGCCGGTCGCCTGGAGGCCGCCCGGATTGGGGAAGGTCGCGACCTGGAGCTGGCCGATCTGGCTCGCCTCGGTCTGCCCGGCGATCGTCGCCGAGACAGTGCCGTCGGCGCCGATCGTGATCCCGGTGGTGCCCTCGGGGATCGTGATCCCGGGCTGCACCTGATAGCCGTCGCTGGTCACCATCAGCCCTTCGGCCGAGCGCGAGAAGTTGCCGGCGCGGGTGTAACCGAGCTGGCCGCCCGGCATCTGCACCTGGAAATAGCCTTCGCCTTCGAGCGCGAGATCGAGCGACCCGCCGGTGTTCTGGAACGAGCCCTGCGTCTCCACCCGGGCGGTGCCCTGGATGCGTACGCCGGTGCCGAGGTTGAGCCCGGTGGCGTATTTGGTCTCCGCGGTGCTCGCTGCGCCGGGCGCAGTGACCACCTGATAGGCCAAAGTCTGGAACGACGCGCGGTCGCGCTTGAACGCCGTCGTGTTGACGTTGGCGAGGTTGTTCGAGATCACTCGCATGCGCATGTCCTGAGCGTCGAGCCCGGTGCGCGCGATGTGCATTGCCGAGGAACCCATCGTCTAAATCCTTTCGATTACGCGGGCATTCGCATCAAGGATGCGGCGCTCTCGTCCATGGTCTTGGCTTCCTTGAGCAGGCCTGCCTGCACTTCGTAGCTGCGCTGGTTCTCGATCATGTCGACCAGCGCCTGGGTCAGGTTGACGTTCGATTGCTCGAGCGCCCCCGACTGGAGCTTGCCGTCCAGATCCTCGGGCAGCGCGCCGCCGCCCTTCACGTGGAGAAGGTTGTCGAGGCCCTTCGCAGTCTGGCTGCCGGCGGGGCTTGCCAGCTTGATCTTGTCGAGCACCTGCGGCTGGGTCGGGTCGCCCCCAGCGGGGACGATCGAGATGGTGCCGTCCTCGGCGATGGCGATCGACTGGTGGGGCGGCACGGTGATGGGGCCCCCCGACCCCATCACCGGGAAACCGTCACCGGTTTCCAGCACGCCCGAGGCCGCGACCGACAGGTCGCCGCGCCTCGTATAGGCTTCGCTGCCATCGCTGGCCTGCACCGCGATCCACGAATCCGACGTCACCGCCACGTCGAGCGGCCGTGCGGTGTGGACGATCGCGCCGGCGCGGCGGTCGAAGTCGTTGACTTCTTCCGACGCCAGCTGGCGCGTCTCGTAGCCCGCGCCCTGCAGCACGAGGCGGTCGAAGCTGACCCGCTCGGCGCGATAGCCGGTGGTCGACGCGTTCGCGATGTTGTTCGCGATCGTCGACTGCGCCGCCATCTGGCTGCGCAGTCCCGACATTGCCGTATAGACGAGCCGATCCATGCCGTGTCCCCCTCAGCCTCTCGTCAGCTGCGGATGTTGAAAATGGTCTGCGAGATCTGGCTCGCGGTATCGAGCGCCTTGGCATTGGCCTGGAAGGCGCGCTGCGCGGCGATCAGGCCGACCAGCTCCTCGGTGATGTCGACGTTCGAGCGCTCGATCGCGCCGGTCATCAGCCCGCCAAAGCCCTGCGTGCCCGGCTCGCCGAGCCGCGGGTCGCCCGACAGTCCCGAGGCCGACCAGGTGCTGCTGCCGAGCTGGCGCAGGCCGGTGGGGTTCGAGAAACTGGCGAGCACGACCTTGCCGAGGATCTGGGTGTCGCCGTTGGAGAAGCTCGCTCGCACTGCGCCGTCCTCGGCGATGGTCACGCCCTCGAGCTGGCCGACCGGCGCACCGTCCTGCGTCGCCGCGTCGACATTGAACGGCTTGTAGACCTGCGTCGTCGCGTCGCCGAAGTCGACGGTGAGCACCTGATCGACCGTGGTGCCCGGCGCGAGGAAGCCGGCAAAGGTGGTCGGCGCGGTAGGTGCGCTGAGCACGCCCTGCGCATCGAAGGTCAGCGCGATCGGCGTGCCGGCTGCCGGGTCCGAACCCGCGCTCAACTGCTTGTCGCCGACGAACGAATAGACGTTCCAGTCGCTGGTCGGATCGCTGCTGCTCGGCGTGCTGGCGCGGACGAAATAGTTGGTCAGCGTCATCGCGTTGCCGCCGGCATCGAAGATCGTCGTCTGGGTCGAGTGATTATAGGTCGACGGATCGAAGCGATCGAATGCCTTGGTCGGCACGGTCGAGTTGGCGTTGAGGTTGAGCGACAGGTTCACATTGCCCGTCACCACCGGAACGCCGCTGGTCTGCGGCAGCTGGAGCGCGACCGTCGAGCCGAGCCCGGTCGCGACCACCGCGCCCGAGCCGTCGACCGGATAGACCTGGAGCTTGTTGCCCTGGGCATCGACGACATTGCGGTTCGAATCGACGAGGAAGCTGCCGTTTCGGGTATAGGCAACGCCGTTGCCGCTCGCATCGGGGCTCTTCACCACGAAGAAGCCCTCGCCCGAGATCGCGACGTCGAGCGCCGACGACGATTGGGTGAAGCCGCCCTGGCTGAACTGCTGGCGCACCGATTTCACCACCGTGCCCGAACCGATCACGTTGGTCGGGTTCGAATTGGCGGTCGACGCGATGACGTCGGCGAATTGCGTGGTCGAGCGCTTGAAGCCGTTGGTCGAGACGTTCGCAAGGTTGTGCGAGATCGTCGACATTTCGGTCTGGGCAGCCTGGAGCCCGCTCAAAGAAGTGAAGAAGGACATGTGCGATACTCCTTGGGGTCAGCCGACTTGCCAGACGGCATCGAGAGAGATCTGGCCGATGCCAGGAAGCGTGAGCATCGGCTTGCCGTCGGTGCCCAGCGACACCGTGGAGACCGGGGCCCAGACGAGCGGCGCGGCATCGACCCGTGCGCCGGCGTTGAGCGCGTTGACCTTGACGGTGTACGGGCCGGCGCCGGCGTCTTCGCCGCTGTCGGTCTTGCCGTCCCAGTCGAAGGCGACCGCACCCGCTGCCTGCTTGCCGAGCGCGATCGTCTTCAGGGTCTTGCCGTCGGCGTCGCTGATCGTGACGTTGACGTCGGTGGCGTCCTTGGCCAGCGCGACCGCGCCGGCGATGCCGCCGCTCTCGCGCGGATAGGCGGTCGCGCCTTCGGTCAGCACGGTCTTGCCGACATAGCCGAGCGCGTCGCCGAGCGAGGTGCTGCCCAGCTTCGCCGCGATCGACTTCAGCGTCGTGCTCATCTCGGTGATGCCGGAGAGCGACGAGAATTGCGCCATCTGCGCGACCATCTGGGTGTTGTCGACCGGCGCGAACGGATCCTGGTTCTTCAGCTGCGCAGTCATCAGCGTCAGGAAGTCACCCTGGTCCATCTCGGTCTTGCCGAGGTTCGAAGTGTCCGAAGTGCCCGACGAGGACGTCGCGCCGTAGCGCTTGATGCCCAGGGTTTGCAGCGTGCTATCGAAATCCATGATCAGCGGCCCAGCTTGAGGGTGTCGACGATCAGCTGCTTGGCAGTCTGCATGACCTCGACATTGTTCTGGTAGGTGCGCGACGATTCGAGCATGT
>Ga0065165_1002437_pt1 | contig 15751 bp, 13 predicted proteins | sample AraplaMF_Cvi_mMF_FD_63813 | JGI IMG/M metagenome (GOLD analysis project Ga0065165, IMG submission 63813) | Arabidopsis root microbial communities from the University of North Carolina, USA - plate scrape MF_Cvi_mMF (version 2) (version 3) | ecosystem: Host-associated > Plants > Roots >...
CAGGAAGCCGGCCGAAAGCACCAGCCAGACGCCGAGGATGACCAAATAGAACTGCTCGGTCGACAGATACGCCCCCTTGAACGTCAGGTCGTCGACCGAGACGGTCACCCGGCCGGGCTTCGAGCTGTTGGTGGCGATGGCGATGGCGTGGATCGCCTTGAGGTTCGGCGCGGCCTCGTCCGCCGACAGGCCATGGTCGGCCGCCCACCACTCCTCGACCGCCAGTTGGTCCAACGGCAGGCTGACCTCGTTGCGTCCCTGGACGACCGGGATGTCTACGGCCAGGGGCATCGGGTCGCCCTTCACCCTGTCGCGCACGGCCGGTCCCGGCGACGCCTTGAAGGTCAGCCTCAGGCGGTCGCTCCGCCCCTGGTACGAGAAGCGCAAGGTGACGGTCTGGAACCGCGAGAAGTCCAGGCCGTCGGCGTCCCGCCCGAGGTCCAGTTGCAGGCCGTAGCCGCAATAGGGGTAGTCCGCGCCCTCTCGGAGGTCGCACGACCAGGACAGCAGCCTGCGCGGATCGACCGAGACGACCGAGCGCCCGCCGGCCTCGGCGTCGGAATAGCTGTAGGTCGCGAACCGCCCCGATTGCGACGACAGGACCAGGGTCTGGCTGGTGATGGCGCTCTTGCCCAGCACCGCGGCGAACGACACGGCCACCAGCAGGAAGACCGCGGCCTCAAGGCGGAGATTGGCGTAGCCTAGCCACGGCTTGCGGGCGCCCTGGACGGCGTGGCCGAGTTCCGCTGGTTTCCGCAAGACGCCCTCCCGCTTCCCCGACTGACGCAAGGAAGCCCCCAAACCAAGGGACAGGATTACCCCGGGCATCGTTTCCCCAAGGTTTAACGACGGGCGGGTGCGACATTTTGTTGTGTCCGGACGTCGCCTTCCAAAATCATATAAAGATATCTTTATATCCCTCTTGACGCAGGGCAGGAACGCGCGCCTTCTGGAGGGGTCGTGGTCTGCGGGCGTTCACGCGCCCGGAGCTAAGAGGGAAGTCGGTGAGGGCCTCACGGGTCCGAATCCGGCGCTGCCCCCGCAACTGTGAGCGGCGAGCCGCTGTCCGATACGTGTCACTGACGCGCCGAAGCTGGATCGGTGGCGTGTCGGGAAGGCCAGGACAGGGGCGCTGACCCGTGAGCCAGGAGACCTGCCCCGACAGATAACGTCCTCCGGCGGGGTGCCCGGTCTGGCCGCATGCAAGGCGTGACCGGACCTCCACGGCCCGTGCGCGACCTCGCGCGCGTCCCGATCCGCCTCCGCCATCACACCGGCAGAGGTTTTTGAAGATGACCGTCACCGTCGCCACCCTGGGCTTTCCCCGCATCGGCCCGCGCCGCGAACTGAAGTTCGCGCTCGAGAACCATTGGGCCGGCAAGACCGACGCCCCGGCGCTGCTGGCCACGGCCGCGACCCTGCGCGCCGCGGCCTGGACCCGCCAGGCCGCCCTGGGCGTGGTCCATGTGCCCAGCAACGACTTCTCGCTGTACGACCACGTGCTCGACACCAGCGTGATGGTCGGCGCCATCCCGGCGATCTACGGCTGGACGGGCGGCCCGATCGACACCGCCGCCTATTTCGCCATGGCGCGCGGAACCCAGGGCGCCGCCGACGGCGAGGCCTGCGCCCACGGCCACGCCCATCACCACGGCCACGGCCTGCCGGCCCTGGAGATGACCAAGTGGTTCGACACCAACTACCACTACCTGGCCCCGGAGATGTCGCGCGACCAGGCCTTCGCCCTGACCTCCACCAAGCCCGTCGACGAGTTCCTGGAGGCCAAGGCCCTGGGCGTCCACACCCGCCCGGTGCTGCTGGGCCCGGTCACCTTCCTCAAGCTGGCCAAGACCAAGGACGAGGGGTTCTCGCCGCTGTCGCTGCTGTCGGCCCTGATCCCGGTCTATGCCGAGGTCCTGGCCCGGCTGCAGCAGGCCGGCGCCGACTGGGTGCAGATCGACGAGCCCTGCCTGGCGCTGGACCTGACCGAGTTCGAGCGCGGCGAGCTGCGCCGGGCCTACGGCGCCCTGAGCCACGCCACCCCCGGCCTCCGCCTGATGCTGACCAGCTATTTCGGCGGCTACGGCGACAACCTGGCCACGGCGGTGAACCTGCCGGTCGACGGCGTCCACGTCGACCTGGCGCGCGCGCCTGAAGAGCTGGACGCCGTCCTGGCCCTGGCCCGCGAGAGCCTGGTGCTGTCGCTGGGCGTGATCGATGGCCGCAACGTCTGGCGGGCCGACCTGCCCGCCCTGCTCGACCGCCTGGACCCGATCGTCTCCAGGCGCGGCGGCGACCGGGTGATCCTGGCGCCGTCCTGCTCGCTGCTGCACGCGCCGATCGACCTGGACCTGGAGACGGCGATCGATCCGGAGGTCCGCCAGTGGCTGGCCTTCGGCGTCCAGAAGATCGAGGAGCTGGTGGTCCTGGCCACGGCGCTGAACGAGGGCCGGGCCAGCGTCGCGTCCCAGCTGGCCGCCAGGCAGGCGGCGGCGGCGGCGCGCCGCGCCTCGCCCCGGATTCACGACGCGGCCGTGGCCGCGCGCCTGGCCGCCACGACCCCGGCCATGGCCCAGCGCCGCTCGCCGTTCGGCCGCCGCCAGGCGGTGCAGATCCCGCGCCTGGACCTGCCGGCCTTCCCCACCACCACCATCGGCTCGTTCCCGCAGACCGAGGCGGTGCGCCAGGCGCGCTCGGCCCACGGCAAGGGCCAGCTGAGCGACGCCGACTACGCCGCCTTCCTGCGCGCCGAGACCGCCCGCACCGTGGCCTGGCAGGAGGAAATCGGCCTGGACGTGCTGGTCCACGGCGAGTTCGAGCGCAACGACATGGTGCAGTATTTTGGCGAGCAATTGGCCGGCTTCGTCTTCACCCGGCACGGCTGGGTGCAGTCGTACGGCTCGCGCTGCGTGCGGCCGCCGATCCTGTTCGGCGACGTCTCGCGCCCGGCCCCGATGACCGTGGAGTGGTGGGCCTACGCCCAGTCCCTGACCGACCGGCCGATGAAGGGCATGCTGACCGGGCCGGTGACCATCCTGAACTGGTCTTTCGTCCGTGACGACGTCCCCCGCGCCCTGGCCTGCCGCCAGATCGCCCTGGCGATCCGCGACGAGGCGGCCGACCTCGAGGCGGCCGGCGCCAAGGTGATCCAGATCGACGAGGCGGCCCTGCGCGAGGGCCTGCCCCTGCGCCGCGGCGACTGGGCGGCCTATCTGGACTGGGCGGTCGAATGCTTCCGCCTGGCGGCCTCGGGCGTGGCCGACCACACCCAGATCCACACCCACATGTGCTATTCGGAGTTCAACGACATCATCGCCGCCATCGGGGCGATGGACGCCGACGTCATCTCCATCGAGACCGCCCGCTCGAAGATGGAGCTGCTGGAAGCCTTCGAGGCCTACGCCTATCCGGCCGAGATCGGCCCCGGCGTCTACGACATCCACTCGCCGCGCGTGCCGGCCGTCGAGGAGATGACCGACCTGCTGAGAGCCGCCCAGGCCCGGCTGTCGGCCGGCCAGCTGTGGGTCAATCCCGACTGCGGCCTGAAGACCCGCAAATGGCCGGAGACCCAGGCCGCCCTGGCCAACATGGTCGAGGCCGCCCGCATCGTCCGCCAGACCGTCGGCGCCGCCTGACGACGGCCGGCCGCCGCCGGGGTTTCGACAAACCCCGGCGGCGCTGGCATCCTGGCCCGATGACCGAGCTCTTCCGACTTGCCGGCGCCGTGCGGCGAGACCCCGACGTCGACGCCTGGTTCGCCGCGCCCGAGCACGACCTGCGGCGCCTGGCCCAGCCGTGGTTCGAGCGTCTGCGCGCCTGCGGGCCCGACGTTCGCGAAGTGCTGCACGACGGACATCCCACCGCGTGCGTGGACGACGCGGCCTTCGCCTATGTCGATGCGTTCAGCGCCCACGTGAACCTCGGCTTCTTCCACGGCGCGGCGCTGGACGATCCGTCCGGCCTGCTGGACGGCGCTGGCAAGCGCATGCGGCACGTGAAGATCCGCTGGGGCCGGCCGGTGGACGCCGCCGCGCTGAACGCCCTGATCGCCGCGGCCTACCAGGACGTTCGCGCGCGGCTGCGGTCCGAATAGATCAGTTCGGCATGCCGTCGAACTGCGGCAGGTCCAGCGGCGTGTTCCAGTGCAGCCGGCGGGCGGGGGAACGACACCCCCGACGGCGATCTTCCCTCGGCGCCCGCGTCGCGCAAGCGGGCGTCAGCGGTCGAACTTGGTCGACAGGATGATCGACGAGGTCGTGCGCTCGACCCCGGCCACGTGGCCGATCCGGTCCAGCACCTCGTCCATCTCGGCGACCGTGGCGGTGGCGGCGATGGCGATCATGTCATAGTCGCCGCTGACCGAGTGCAGCAGCCGCACCTGCGGGATGGCGCGCAGGGCGGCCTCGACGGCGCGGGCCTCCTTGGGGCCGATCTTGATCATCACGTGCACCCGCACCGCCCCATGGGCGTGGTCGGGCGCCAGGCGGGCGGCGTAGCCGACGATCACTCCATCGCGCTCCAACCGCTCGATCCGGCTCTGCACCGTGGTGCGCGAGCGGCCGACACGCCGGGCGAGGTCGGCGGTGGAGGCCCGGCCGTTCTCGCGCAGGGCGGCGATCAGCTTCTCATCGATGGCGTCTATCGTCATTATGAAGGCCCGAACCTGCGTTTCGCCGAAATCTAGCCGGCGAACCGACCATCCGGCCACTAGGATTCGACGAAACGGCGGGGATGATGTCCGCCCCTGGAGTTTGCGCCGCCCGTGCTCAGCCAAGACCACCAAGACGCCCTGGCCGCCCTGGTCGGCCCCGGCGGCCTGATCCTCGATCCGGCCGGCCGCGCCGCCTACGAGACCCCGGCCCGCTACGCCGGCGGGACGGCGGCGGCCGTCGTTCGCCCGGCCACGACGGGGGAGGTCTCGGCCGTGGTCGGCTACTGCGTGCGCCACGGCCTGCCGTTCCTCCCCCAGGGCGCCAACACCGGCCTGGCCGAGGGCTCGACGCCGGACGCCGGCGGGACGCAGATCGTGCTGTCGCTGGACCGCCTGACCGCGCCGCTGGAGATCGACCCCGCCGACCGCACCGCGACGGTGGGCGCGGGCGTGCGGCTGTCGGCCCTGAACGCGGCGCTGGAGCCGCCCGGCCTGTTCCTGCCCATCGACCTGGGCGCCGATCCGTCGCTGGGCGGCATGGCCGCCACCAACACCGGCGGGGCGCGGTTCCTGCGCTATGGCGACATGCGCCGCCACGTGCTGGGGCTGGAGGTGGTGCTGGCCGACGCGGCGGGCACGACCCTGACCCTGTCGCACGGCCTGCGCAAGGACAACGCCGCCGTCGCCCTGCGCCAGCTGTTCGTCGGCGGCTGCGGGGCGTTCGGGATCATCACCCGGGTCACCGTCGAGGTCCACCACCGCCCGCGCCAGACCGCCGCCGCCCTGCTGGTCCCGCGCGACGCCGAGGCGGTGCTGCCGCTGCTGCAGGCCTTCGAGGTCCAGGCGGGCGCGACCCTGACGGCGTTCGAGGGCATGTCGAAGGCGGCCATGACCCGGGCCATCGACCATGTGCCGTCGCTGAGCAACCCGTTCGCCGGTGGCGTTCCCGACTATGCGGTGCTGGTCGAGCTGACCCGGACCTGGGCCTCGCGCGAGGGCGAGGCGAGCCTGGACGAGGTGCTGCAGCAGATCGCGGCCGACCTGCTGGAGCGCGACGACAGTCCGCTAGCCGACGCCCTGTTCGGCCCGGTCGACAGGATGTGGGCCCTGCGCCATGCGCTGTCGGAAGGCCTGCGGGCCAGCGGGCCGGTCGTCGGCTTCGACCTCAGCTTCCGCCGCCGCGACCTGGCCCGGTTCCGCCGCGAGGCGACGCTGATGCTGGAGCAGGACTTCCCCGACTACGCCCTGTGCGACTTCGGCCACGTGGCCGACGGCGGGGTGCATTTCAACCTGGTCGGCCCGGCCGATCCGGCCCGCCGCGCCGCCCTGCGCGAGGCGGTTCTGACCCTGGCGGTCGATGGCTTCGGCGCCAGCTTCAGCGGCGAGCATGGCCTGGGCCGGGCGTTCCAGGACGCCTACGACCGCTTCACGCCGCGCCGGGTGCAGGAGTATTCGGCGGCGGTCGCGGCGGTGTTCGGCGCGGGCTCGGCGGCGGTGCGGCTGGGGCCGCCTTTAAAGTCATGAGCTTTCCGCCTACCTCCGCTCATCCCGGCGAAAGCCGGGACCCAAGCCGACCGTCCGATTTCGCCCTGGACGATCGAGCCGCACGGGCTCATTCCACGCGCCGCTTGGATCCCGGCTTTCGCCGGGATGAGCGGACTATGACGAGATCGCGATGACCACCCCGCCCTCCGCCATCCCCGAAGCCCGCGCCCTGCTGCAGCGCCTCGGCGTCCCCGCCGCCGCCCTCGACGGCGGAACCCTGGCGGCGCGCTCGCCGGTGACGGGCGAGACCCTGGCCTGGCTTCGCGAGCACACTGCCGACGACGCCAAGGCCGCCATCGACGCCGCCCATGACGCCTTCCTGGCCTGGCGCAAGGTCCCCGCCCCGCGGCGCGGCGAGCTGGTGCGGCTGCTGGGCGAGGAGCTGCGCGCCGCCAAGGCGGACCTGGCCGCCCTGGTCACTCTGGAGGCCGGCAAGGTGGTCTCCGAGGGCCTGGGCGAGGTGCAGGAGATGATCGACATCTGCGACTACGCCGTGGGCCTGTCGCGCCAGCTGTTCGGCCTGACCCTGGCCACCGAGCGCCCGTCGCACCGGATGATGGAGACCTGGCATCCGCTGGGCGTGGTCGGGGTGATCAGCGCCTTCAACTTCCCGGTCGCCGTCTGGTCGTGGAACGCGGCCCTGGCCCTGGTCTGCGGCGACAGCGTGGTGTGGAAGCCGTCGGAGAAGACCCCGCTGGTCGCCCTGGCCACCCAGGCCCTGTTCGAACGCGCCGCCGCCCGGTTCGGACCGGACGCTCCGGCCGGCCTGTCCACCCTGCTGATCGGCGGCCGCGCGGCCGGCGAGGCCCTGGTCGACCATCCGAAGGTCCCGCTGGTCTCGGCCACCGGCTCGACCGCCATGGGGCGGACGGTGGCCCCGAGGCTGGCGGCTCGCTTCGCCCGCGCCCTGTTGGAGCTGGGCGGCAACAACGCCGCCATCGTCGCGCCCACGGCGGACCTGGACCTGACCCTGCGCGGCGTGGCCTTCGCGGCCATGGGCACGGCCGGCCAGCGCTGCACCACCCTGCGGCGGCTGTTCGTGCACGACAGCGTCTATGACGCCTTCGTCGGCCGGCTGAAGGCCGCCTATCCGTCCGTGCCGGTCGGCGACCCGCGCGCGGCGGGCGTGCTGGTCGGGCCGCTGATCGACAAGGCCGCGTTCGACGCCATGCAGAGCGCCCTGGATGCGGCCCGCGCCGCCGGTGGCCGGGTGGTCGGGGGCCACCGCGTCGAGGCGGCCGGACCGGACGCCTGGTACGTCGCCCCCGCCCTGGTCGAGATGGACGCCCAGGCCGAGATCGTGAAGCACGAGACCTTCGCGCCGATCCTCTATGTGATGCGCTACGCCGAGCTGGCCGACGCCATCGCCGCCCAGAACGACGTGGCCCAGGGCCTGTCGTCGTCGATCTTCACGCTGAACGTCCGCGAGGCCGAGCTGTTCGTCTCGGGCGAGGGCAGCGACTGCGGCATCGCCAACGTCAATATCGGCCCCTCGGGCGCCGAGATCGGCGGCGCGTTCGGCGGCGAGAAGGAGACCGGCGGCGGCCGTGAAGCCGGCTCCGACAGCTGGAAGACCTACATGCGCCGCGCCACCAACACCGTGAACTACGGGACCACCCTGCCGCTGGCGCAGGGGGTGGTGTTTGATGTGTGAGGCCTTTCATCATCGACGCTTGTCCAGACCCAGGTGAACCGCAAGGCCTTCGCCCGGTCCCCTGGATCCCGGACAGCCTCTGCGAGGCTTCCGGGATGACAACGGATCAGCCCCCCCAGAACCCAGCTCCCGCCCATCATCGGACCACCCCATGAGCCACCTCTCCACCCTCGTCGCCTCGGCCGTCGGCCAGAAGGCCGCCGCCACGATCCTCGAGGTGCTGGACATCGCCCCGCCCCTGGCGGTCGAGGCCGAGGGTCCGGTCTCGCGCGCGGTGTTCGCCATGGCGCTGAACGCGGTGCTGTTCCACGACATCATGGGCCGCGTGCCGCTGGGCGCGGCCTATGTGCAGGAGCGCCGGGCGGCGGGGCGCAGGATCCTGTTCGACCATGGCGCCCTGCGCACCATCGACTTCGGGACCGGCCCGACCGGCGCCCTGCCGGCCGGCCACCTGGCCTTCGCGCGGATCCTGGAGCCCCTGGGCTACGCCGTCGCCGACCTCTATCCGCTGGACCGGCTGAAGATGACCGGCCGGGCCTACGCCCACCTGGATCATCCCGAAGCCATCCCGCAGTTCTTCGTCAGCGAGCTGCATGTCGAGCGCTTCTCGCCGGCCTTCCAGGTGATCGCCCACGCGGTGTTCGACTCCACCGCCGACGCCCTGGGGATCGAGGCCCAGCGCGCCCTGGCCGCCTTCGCCGCCGAGGGGCGCTGCGAGCTGGACGCGGCCCGCGCCGCCTTGCCCCAGGTGGTCGCCGCCTTTGAGCGCACCCATGGCATCCCGCGGCTGGAGCACTACAGGGCCCTGCTGGCCGAGTCGGCCGAGGCGGCCTGGATCGCCACCGAGGGCCAGGCCTTCAACCACGCCACCGACCGGGTGCCCGACGTCGAGGCCGTGGCCGACGCCCAGCGGGCGCTGGGCCGGCCGATCAAGGACAAGGTCGAGGTCTCGGGCTCGGGCCGCGTGCGCCAGACCGCCTTCAAGGCCCAGCCGGTCGAGCGGACCTTCGTCACCGACGGCGGCGAAACGATCCTGACCGTCCCGGGCTCGTTCCACGAGTTCATCAGCCGCGACCGGTTCGTGGACGAGGCGGGCGTGGAGCGGCTGGACCTGCGGTTCGACAGCGGCAACGCCCAGGGCATCTTCAAGATGACCGGGACGGGCTGAGGCCAGTCCCTGGGGCGGATCATTCAAGGCCGTGCGTGGTCCTCATCCTTCGACAGGCTCAGGATGAGGACCAGTGACAGGCTCGGTCGGTCGAAAACCTCATCCTGAGCTTGTCGAAGGATGAGGTTTTCGGTCGATCCGCGCTAGGCCTGCGGGCCGACGAAGGTGTAGTCGCCCATCGGGATGCGGACCGGCTGGCCCGAGATCAGGGCGTCGAAGTTGCCCGTCAGCTTGGCGGCGTCGGGGTGACGGGGGTGGCCGACCGGCAGCACCCAGTACTTGTAGAACGTCACGGCCGCGCCCGGCGGCAGCTTGCCGAACCGCACCGTCAGCTCGCCGGCGTAGCGCGGCGGGGCCTCGATCTCGGCGCTGACCACCTGATAGTCGTTGGTGATCGCCACGTCGGTCGCCTTGAGCAGGCCGGCGATCCCCAGCGACACCTTCGTCCCGTTGTCCGCCCGGTGGACGTGGGCTTCGAAGACGAAGCGTTCGGCGCTGTCGTCCTGATTGTAGAACTTCAGGACCGCCTCGCCCGTGCTGGAGACGTCGAGATTGTGCCAACCGGCCGCGCCGTTGCACTGCAGCCAGGTCGCCGAGTTCCAGTTCCCGCCGCCCGAGTCGGGCTTGTTGGCGAAGAACTCCGACCCCGCGGCCGTAATCATGCAGTAGTGGCCGCTGCCGGGGAAGTTGACGCCGAACGCCAGCTGGCTCGCCGACCGGGTTCCCGGCGGCAGGGTCAGGTTGCCGTTGATGTCGACCAGCGGCGAGGACTCCAGCTGGTCGTCATAGGTGAAGACCTGGTTCCAGCTGCTGGGCGGCGGCACGAAGCCCGCGTCGGTATAGTACATCCGCACGCTGGGCTTGGTGATCGTGACGCCGATGTTCAGGCTCTGGGCGCGGCCGTAGGCGTAGTTCTTCAATCCCGCCTGCGGTCCCCAGACGCTCTGGTTCCAGTTGGTGATGATCAGCCGGGGGATCAGCGGCGTGGAGCCGTTGACCAGCACGTCGGGGCTGGCGGTCAGCGTGCCCTGCTTCGGAATCTCGCCGGTATTGGCCGTGTTGCCGCGCACGAACAGGCCGTACCAGCGCGAGAAGGCGAACTGCGCCGCCCGGGTCGCGTCGGGCAGGTTGACCCCGATCGCCGCGCTCAGGTCGCCCGCCAGCTGGGAGACGGACATCTTCTGGCCGTCGCTGGGCGTCGCGGCCCAGTAGGTGTCGGCGTACAGGGCGCCGACGATGGCGGCCAGCGAGCCCAGGTCGAACGGCGGTCGCCAGTCCAGGTACAGGTTCTGGATCGCCGTCGGCGCGTCGTCGCCGGCGTTGAAATACTTCAGGCCCTTGTCCCAGTAGATCTGCGGAATGGCCGCGACAGCGGCCTCGGCATCGTAAGCCATCGCATACTCTCCCTTGGTGATTTGACTGACGGTGCGCCGGGGCGGCTTGGCCCCGACACAGCCTTTCGGTGTGGGGATGAATGTACGCCACTTATAGATGTATATCACAGCGCGCCCCACCCAGGGGTGCAGAAATGCACTTAATGGTTCTTATTTTGCAGAAACTGACTCATAGGTTGTGATGGACGATCCCCTCAAGGGCCCGGCAAAAAGGGGGACGGCCGGCGGCGCCCCTATTCCTTGTCGATGGTGTCGCCGATCCGGGGGCGCTGCACGTAGACCCGCTGGAAGTCATAGCCGTGCCCGATCACCGACAGGGCCGACGAGAAGGGCGTGTCGAGATGGTAGCGGGCTCGAACCACCACCATCTCCACGCCGCCCTCGACCAGGGCCGAAGGAACGGCCACCGGCGGCGCCGCGCCCTTGGCTGGAGCGGTGTCGTGCTCGGCCGCGCACCACTTGACCTTCTGGGCGCCGCCGGCCGTCGTGACGACGCAGGCCTGGATCTTGAGGCCGCTGATGTCATAGGGCGCCAGGGTGGCCTTGGCGCCGGCGAAGACGTCGTTCATGTCGTCGGTGGAAAGGCTTTCGCTTTGGGCCATCAGGTCGGCGGTGACGACCGCGGCGTTGTTCAGCTTGCGGGCGACGGTCAGGCCCTGGCCGATCTCCACCGTACCGGCATAGAGCAGGAGCAGGCTGGGCAGGATCAGAGCGAACTCGACCGCCGCGACCCCCGCCTGGTTTCGCCGGAAGACCGCCAGCATGCGGACGACCCGGCTCAATTGAACGGCTCGTTGCGAAACACGGCCGCCGAGGCGATCAGGGTCCGGCCATCGGACAATTTCGGCGTCGCATAGGCCAGGACGTTGAACATCGGATCCCAGGGCAGATAAGCCTGCACGACCACGATATCGCCGGCGTTGCCCGGGTCGAAGACGCTGGCCGTGCTGAGCTTGCCGCCGCTGATCGGGGTGCTCAGATCGACGTCGGCGAAGGCCGAGACCACCGAGACCCGGACATAGAGGTTCTTTTCGCAGTAGAAGGCGCCGACCACGCCCGAGCAGATCCGGCTTCTGAACGCCCCCGCCGTCATGCTGGAGGTCTGGACCTGGCCGGTCCTGATCAGGCGGCTGGCGTTGCGCACCGAAGCGTCGAGGCCGGCCGCGGCGAAGTACATGATGGCGGTGTCGAGCGTGGCGGCCAGGATCCCCATGAACAGGACAAGCAGCATGGCGAACTCCACCGCCGTCGCGCCGCTCGTCGACCGCCGCCAGCGCTGAAGAAGGCCGGGCCGCCGAGGATGGGAGGAGGAAGACGTGCGCATCTATTGGATCAGGTGCACGGAGTTCATGTATTTCGTGAACAGCTTGTTCATGCCGTTCTTGATCGCGTCCTCGGACTCCGCGCCCATGTAGAGATCCTGGGACGAGGCGCAATCCTCCAGGGCGTAGGGCAGGTAGGATTGCCGGGTGATCGAGGGACTGACCCCCGAGCGCAGGGTTCCCGTCCAGGACCCCGGCATGGCGGAGCCCAGGGTGCCGTTATAGCCCCAGTCCAGAGGGATCGGCAGGTACTGGGTATAGAGCACCGCCATGGTCACCTTGTTGTTCTTTACATAGTTGCACCAGGCGGGATTGAGCGGCGTCACGTCGTAGGACGCCGTCGACATCGGATAGGAGACGCAGACCGAACCCACCTTTTTCTTGCAGGTCCAGGCCGAGGCGCCCACCCAGCCGCGTTGCGACTGGACGCCGTCGGTGACCAGCATCACGAACTTCAAGGGCGTGGACGGCGTCTTGCCGTCGCCGCTGGACCCGACAAGCCCCGCCATCGCCTTGAGCGAGGTGTCGAAGGCGGTGCCGTCGACCGAGGTCGTCGGGGTCAGGGCCGAGCGGACCGCGCCGGTGGAAAAGGTCGGGGCCAGCACCGTGGTCGTGGTGGTGTTGAAGTTGTAGACGCCCACCTTGATGCGTTTGTGGGTCGGATCGACCAGGTCGACGGACGACACCATGGTCTTGGCGGCGTCCAGCAGAACATCGGAACGCAGGTTGATGTTCTTCGCCTTCGCATAGAGATAGTTGTTGGCGTAGGCGATGTTGTTGACCGTGTGCTGGTCGCCCGTGTGGCAAGCGAATTCGCAGCCGATGTCCTTGCGCATGGCCGCCTGGCCATCGGCGTTCGAGGCCAGCATCTGGGACGCCGAGGTGTCCAGCATCAGGTAGATGTTGATGTAGGAGGTGCCGGGTCCGGCGACGGCGCTGCTGGCGGCGATCGGGATGCTGTTGATCCCGAAAACGCCCATGATCATGGTCGGGACCGATGCGGTGGCCTTGGCCTGGACCACATAGCTGGACTGGTCGATCGTGATGTCGTCCAGCTTGTAGCCGCCGCGATTGGTCTGGGTGGCGAACCAGGTGCGAACCTTCGTCCGGACCGCGGCCGGGTCGCCGGTGTTCAGGGTCTTGACGGCCGCCAGAAGCGCCGCGTCGAGGTCCCCCTGCATCCGGTCCTTGGCGTTGTAGGCGAAGGTGAAGTCCAGGGCCGCGCCGATGGCGATGATCAACGGAATGATCAGGAGGGCGTAGGTGACGGCGACCGCGCCGCGCTGGTCGCGCCGCAGACGGAAGACCAGCCGCTTCGCCGCCGCGCGACCGGCCACGTCGCGCATCACCCTTGAAAACCGATGCATAGAGCCCGCTGATATCGCCCCGCCCGCCCCCCGGACAACGCTGTCAGCAGGATATTATAATATTTACCATAACCATAAGATTTACCGCGTTCGGCCGCGCGCCCGAACTCATCCCATGCGATAGATTGCCGCAGCCGCCCGCGTCTGAACGCGAGCGGCTTTGAAGGCCTACGCCTCCAGCGCCGTCGCGATCGCCATGCGCAGCTGGCGGTCCGACACGGGCTTGAACAGCACGCCGGCGGGGTGGTCCTCGTAGATCCGGGCGATGGTCGACTGCTCGCGCGAGCCGGTGATGAAGATCACCTTCGAGCCGACCTCGGCGTGGATGGCCAGGGCGGCGTCGACGCCGTCCTTGTCGCCGCGCAACCGCATGTCCATCAGCACCACCTCGGGCCGGTGCATCATGGCCAGGGCCACGGCCTCGTCGGCGTTGGTGGCCGTGCCGCAGACGGCCATGTCCATGTCCTCGACCTGCATGCACAGGCCCTCGGCGATCAGGAACTCGTCGTCGACGACCAGCACCGTGGATTTCTGCAAGGTCAGCGCGTTCATGCGGCCACCTGGCTCGTCAGGGAGCCGGCGACGGGACCCGTCATGAATCCCGCCTGGGGCGCCGCGACGCGGATCTCGCTGCGGGTCAGGCCCGGCTTGCTTTCGACCATGATCGTTCCCTCCAATTGTGCGACCAGCCCCTTGATGATCGTCGAGCCCAGCGCGACCTTCGACGCCCCCGGCCCGGGCGGCCGGCCGTCATAGCCCTTGCCGTTGTCGGCCACGACCAGCAGCAACTCGCCGCCGTCGGTGCGGCTGAGATTGACCGCGATCTCGCCGCCGCCGTCCGGGAAGGCGTGCTTGAGCGAGTTGGTGACCAGCTCGTTGACCAGCAGCCCCAGCGGGATGGCGAAATCCAGGTCGACGTCCAGCGGGATGGCCTCGACCGACAGCGCCACTTCGCCGCCGGCCCCGCCATCGACGATGTTGTTGGACAGCTCGCCGAGGAAGGGCGCGACGTCGAAGGTCTTCAGGTCGCTGGAGCTCATCAGCTGCTGGTGCACCAGCCCCAGGGCGAAGATGCGGTCGCGCAGGCCGCGCAGCGCCTTGCGGGCGTCGGGGTCGGTGATCTGGCGCGACTGCATGACCAGCAGGCCGTCGACCATCTGCAGGTTGTTCTTCACCCGGTGATAGACCTCGCGCAGCAGCAGGTCGCGCTGGGCCAGGGTGGCCCTTTGTTCCTCGACCATCCGAGCCAGCTCGGCCGTGCGCTCCTCGACCCGGCGCTCCAGCTCGGCGGCGGACGGCAGAGCGGCGACCTTGGGTAGCAGCGGCCACAGCAGGGCCGCCGTGGCGATCGACAGGATCGCGGTGACGAGCTTGATCAGGCCGTCGATCCCGTAGGCGGGGACCCACAGGGTGAGGATGGCCATCAGGTGGGTGGTGCCGCAGGCCAGGATGAAGGCCACGAACAGATAGGCCACCCAGCCGTACTTGATGTCGGGCCGCATCCTGACGAAGGCGGCGATGGCCAGGGGGATCGACAGATAGGCCAGGCCGATGACCGTGTCGGATCCAGCGTGCAGGGCCACCAGCCCCGGGGCCCAGCTCAGGCAGAAGCCGTGGGGCGTCAGCCCCGTCGGATTGAGCAGCCAGTCGAGCAGCGACATGTCCACACTCCCCCGCGGCCCGTCTTCCGCGACCCGCCGCGTCCGCATCGACGACGCTCGCGCCGTCTGCGGTATGAAGGCAGAAAAACACCGCCTCCGGTAGCGCTTTCGCGTGGTCCTTGGTTAGCGCGGCGCTCCTAAACCCGAAAAACCGGCTGGCTCCGCGGGGGAGGAACCAGCCGGCCGTCGGCGGCCAGGTTCCGGGGGGGAGGGCGAACCGGCCGCGAGGCCCTCCGGCGCGTCGATCGGGGGGAGGAGTCGAAGCGGCGGAGGGCGTTGGGTCAGGCGGTTAGCCGAACAGCTTGGCCGCCGTCTTGGCGACCAGTTCGCCCTGGTGGCGGGCGCCGGCCAGTTCCAGCTCGCTGGGCTGGCGCGAGCCGTCGCCGCCGGCGATGGTGGTGGCGCCGTAGGGCGCGCCGCCGGTGATCTCCTCCAGGGTCATCTGGCCCTGGTGGCTGTAGGGCAGGCCGACGATGGTCATGCCGAAGTGCAGCAGGTTGGTGATGATCGAGAACAGGGTGGTCTCGTTGCCGCCGTGCTGGGTGGCCGACGAGGTGAAGGCCGCGCCCACCTTGCCGTTCAGCGCGCCGCGGGCCCACAGGCCGCCGGCCTGGTCGAGGAAGTTGGCCATCTGCGAGGCCATGCGGCCGAAGCGCGTGCCCACGCCCACGACGATGGCGTCGTAGTTCTCGAGGTCGGCGATCGTGGCCACCGGGGCGGCCTGGTCCAGCTTGTAGTGCGACTTCACCGCGATCTCCTGCGGCACCAGTTCCGGCACGCGCTTGATGTCCACGGTGGCGCCGGCGGCGCGGGCGCCTTCGGCGACGGCCTCGGCCATCTTCTCGATATGGCCGTAGGCGGAATAGTAGAGGACGAGAACCTTGGCCATGAGGGCCTCCTTATGGGGAAACTAGGGACTGGGAGATGGCTGGGGACAGGCGCATGCGCTTGTCCCAGTCGGGAAGGATTAGAGTTCGGCGGCGTCGACG
>Ga0065165_1002438_pt1 | contig 15751 bp, 12 predicted proteins | sample AraplaMF_Cvi_mMF_FD_63813 | JGI IMG/M metagenome (GOLD analysis project Ga0065165, IMG submission 63813) | Arabidopsis root microbial communities from the University of North Carolina, USA - plate scrape MF_Cvi_mMF (version 2) (version 3) | ecosystem: Host-associated > Plants > Roots >...
TCGGCGCGGGTTCCGTCGGGGCGGCTATTGCGATTTCCAGCTGGATGAAGGCTCATGACGTCAAAGGCCAGATCCGACTCTATGGCGCGCCCGCCGAGGAAGGTGGCTCAGGCAAGGTCTACATGGTTCGCGCCGGATTGTTCGACGATGTTGACGTGACGCTGCATTGGCACCCCGGCGACAGCAACGGCGCATGGCAGGACAAGTCGCTCGCCAATATCAGCGCCAAGTTCAAGTTCCACGGCATTTCCTCGCATGCGGGGATCGCACCGGAAAAGGGTCGTTCCGCGCTCGATGGTGTAGAATCGATGAACTACATGGTGAACATGATGCGCGAGCATGTGCCTGAAAAGGCGCGCATCCACTATGTCATCACCAATGGCGGCAAGGCCCCGAATGTCGTGCCGGATTATGCCGAAACCTATCTCTATGTGCGCCATCCCGACGCCGCCACGGTCTCCGACATCTTTGCCCGTATCACCAAGGCTGCCGAAGGTGCGGCGCTTGGCACCGGAACGACCGTGGAGATAGAAAGGGTCGGCGGCGTCTATTCGCTCCTGCCCAACAATACGCTCGGCCAGGTCGTCGACGAGAACCTGCGTGCAGCGCGCCCGATCAAATGGACGCCCGAGGAAACGCAATTTGCCAACAAGCTTCAGGAGAGCATGACCAAAAAGCCCAATATGTCGAAAGCCTTTGACATCGAGACTTACGAATTCGGCCATCAGGGCTCCTTTTCGACAGATGTCGGCGACGTCAGCTGGGTGACGCCGACCGCGGGTCTCGGCGCGGCGAGCTGGGTGCCAGGCACCTCGCCCCATTCCTGGCAGGCAGTTGCTGCCAGTGGAATGTCGATCGGTGAGAAAGGTATGGCTCTGGCAGAGGAGACGCTAGCAACTGCCGCAGCAACCCTTTTCCAGTCCCCGGATGTCGTCGCCAAGGCCAAGGCCGAGTTCGAAAAGGCGCGAGGATCGAATTTCCGTTACGTCGCCATGACAGGCGATCAGCCGCCGCCACTGAATTATCGCGATAACGCCGAATCGCAATAAACCCACCTGGTGTATGAAATGACCCGATTGCCGGGTCCGTTTCCTGATCCAGTGCCGGCAGTTTGAAATGGGACCCGACGATCGAGATCGTCGGGTCTTTGATTCTGACTATCCCTTCAACGATGCGATGAAGTTTCGCCAGCCGCCCAGCGCGGTGATGTCCCGGGCGCCGGCAATCGCATGGCTCTCGCACAGGAAGCCCGAGACTTGCGATCCGTCGTCCAGGGTGATCTTGCCGATCCCAAGCGGTGCGGGAATGTTCTGGACGAAACGGCCGAACACCGCCGGCGTCACCTTCCAGACCTCCACTTCGAGTCCTGCTCCCGCATAACCCGGCTCGCGCACCAGACCAGGCTTCGGCGGCGTCGTGTTGGGCAGCGCAAACAGCCGGTAATCGCCGGCCGTGCGGCAGACCTTCTGCAGCACCCCTCCCTGCGCCGAAAGCTCGTGGTTCAAAGGCATGCCGCTGAGGTGGGCGCCGACAACGACGATGCTGACCAGCCCGTCATCGCCGGCCGCCACCCTGCTCTCCTCCGGGAGGGCCGCGGAACGGTCCTTGCCCATGCCGGCGGCAAGCGCCCGGTGCATCGCATCCGCGAAGGGCGCAAGCGCATCGTCGGCAAATTCAGGCCCGAACAGCGTCACGCCGCCGGGCAGACCGCGCGCCTCGTCGAAGCCGGCGGGAATGGCGATCGCCGCATAGCCGAACAGGTTGGCAAAGTTCGTATAGCGACCAAAATGACCGTTCCTGACGATCGGATCGGCCAGCATCTCCTCGACCGTGTAGATGGTCGGTGCGGTCGGCAGCATCAGCACGTCGACCTTGTCCCATTCGACCAGGGTCTTTTGCCGCAGGGCTTCCAGCCGGTAGCGCCCCTCGAAGGCCGCGACCGCATCATAGGCGCGCGCGCCTTCGATGATCGTCCTGACAGTCGGATCGACGTCGCCGGCATTGGTCGCGATGAAATCCTTGACCGCGGCCAGGCGCTCGGCAACCCAGGGCCCGTTGTAGAGAAGCTCGGCGGCCTCGCGGAACGGCGCATAGTCGAACGGGACCATGGTCGCCCCAAGCATCTTCGCCCGCTCGATGGCCGCATCGTAGAGCGCTTCATACGCCGTGTTGCCGAAAAACTCGCGCTCGTTGTCGGCAAGCACGCCCACCTTGAGGCCCGATTGCGGCAGCAACGCCGGAACGGCCAGCCGCGAAAACGGATCGGCGGCGTCGTAGCCGTCGAGGACGCGCCGCACGGCCACGCCGTCGCCGACGGTCGCGGCAAACACCGTGACCACGTCGACGCTGCGGCAAGCCGGCACGACGCCGACATTCGGCACCAGACCGGGCGTCGGCTTGATGCCGACGAGATTGTTGAAGGCTGCCGGCACGCGCCCGGACCCCGCCGTGTCGGTGCCGAGCGCAAACGAGACAAGCCCGGACGCCGTGGCGATCGCCGAGCCGGAACTGGATCCGCCCGAAACATAGGCCTTGTCGAACACGCAGCGCGGCGCGCCGTAAGGCGAGCGCGTGCCGTTGAGCCCGGTCGCGAACTGGTCGAGATTGGTCTTGCCGATCAAGATCGCACCGGCCGCCTTCAGCCGCGCGATCAGCGTCGCGTCCCGTTCGGGCGTGTAGGCATAGGCCGGGCATCCAGCCGTCGTCGGCACCGCGGCGACATCGATATTGTCCTTGGCGGCGAACGGGATGCCCCAGAGCGGCAGGCTGTTTGCCTCCGGCGCGCGGTCCAGCAGCTCCCGCGCCGCACGGCGCAGGTCGCCGTCGGGGATGGCGGTGATGAAGATGGCCGGATCGGTCGAAGCATTGCGGCGGGCGATGACCTCTTCCACGAGGTCGAGCGGCGACAGGCCCTTTGCATAGGCTTGGGCGACCGAAGCGAGATCGAGAATGGGTGGGAGCATCAGTTTTCCTCTAGGATCGCCAGCACGTCGCCGGCCTTGATATTGCGGCCCGGGCCGACGCGCAGCGTACGCACGGTCCCCGAAGCATGGGTGGTAAGCGGGATTTCCATTTTCATCGATTCGATGATCGCCAGCGTATCGCCGGCTCGGACGGTCTGCCCCGGTTCGACGAGCACCTTCCAGACGTTGCCGGGGATCGCGCTTTCGACCCCGAAGCAGCCGGCCGGAATATCGCCCTCCGCAGCCGCCGGCTGCTCGGTCACCGAAAAACTGTCGAGCCCCTGATCCTTCCACCGCCGGCGTTCTGCTTCGAAGGCCGCCTGCTGACCCGCCTTGAAGGTCCCGATGGACTGGCTCTCCGCCGAAAGCTCGCGCTCGTAGTCCGCATAGGAGAAGGTGCCGTCCTCGATCCTGATCGGATAGGCATCGTGCGGAAAGGCCTCGCGCGCCTCTGTCAGTTCCTCGTGGCTGACGGGGAAAAAGCGGATCTGGTCGAAGAAATCGAGCAGCCAGGGTTTCCCCTTGGCGAAGGCGGAGGTCTGGCGCCAGGTATTCCAGACCTGGACGGTGCGACCGAACAACTGGTAGCCACCCGGTCCCTCCATGCCATAGATGCACATATAGGCGCCGCCGATGCCGACCGCGTTTTCCGGCGTCCAGGTGCGGGCCGGATTGTATTTGGTGGTCACCAGCCTGTGGCGCGGATCGAGCGGCGTGGCGACCGGCGCGCCGAGATAGACGTCGCCCAGGCCCATCACCAGATAGCTGGCGTCGAAGATCGTCTGCTTGACTGCCGCCTCGTCGGGCAAACCGTTGATCCGGCGGATGAACTCGATATTGGAAGGGCACCAGGGCGCATTCGGGCGCACCAGTTCCTGGTATTTCCGCATGGCAAGCTCCGCCTGCGGATCGTTCCACGAGAGCGGCAGATAGACGGTGCGGCTCGGCACCGTTACCTGATCGACCGGCGGCAGACCCTCTTCCAGTTCACCGAGCAGCCCGACAAGCCGGCTACGGCCAAGCGTCGAACCATCATAGTGGACCTGCAGCGACCGCACGCCGGGCGTCAGATCGACCAGCCCGGGAAGCTTTGCCTCGCGGATCGCCTGCATCAGCAGATGTACGCGCAGCCTGAGGCCGATATCGAGCCGCATCGAACCGTATTCGACGAGCAGATTGTCGTCCCCCTGTCGGCGATAGACGACCGGGACATCCCGATCCTCGAGCGCGCCGACAATCGCCGAGCCGGCCTTCTCGCCGATGCCTGCCACATAAGGGCCGGCCACCGGTTCTTCAGCGTCCTGCACCGGGTGGAAGCGGATGCGGTCGCCGGGTCTGAACTGGCCCATCTTCCACTGGTCTTCGCGGGTGATGACCGCGGGGCAGACGAACCCGCCAAGGCTCGGGCCATCGGGACCGAGGATGATCGGCATGTCGCCGGTAAAGTCGATCGCACCGATCGCATAGGCATTGTCATGCAGGTTGGAGGGATGCAGCCCCGCCTCGCCGCCATCCTCGCGCGCCCATTTTGGCGCAGGCCCGATCAGCCGCACGCCGGTGCGGGCGCTGTTGAAATGCACTTCGTACTCGGTCGCAAACAGGGTCTCGATATCCTCGTCGAGGAAGAAGTCCGGGGCGCCATGCGGACCATAGACGACGCCGACGCTCCAGTCGCGGGTCAACGGAGCCGGTTCGCCGACCGGCTGGGCGTCATGCTGTTGTACCCGCGCAAGCCTCAGGCTGTCGCCCGCCTTCACCACGCCGGTCCCATGACCACCGAAATGACCGAGCCCGAACGTCGCTCTCGATCCAAGCACGACGGGTGCCGCAAAGCCTCCGGCGACGGCGAGATAGGCCCGCTGCCCGGCGCCGGAAATGGCGCCGACCGAAAGCGTCTGCCCCGCCTTCACCGCAATGGCGGCACCATGCTCGACCTTGGCGCCGTCGAGCAGCATCGGCATGTCGGCACCGGCAAGCGCGATCGTGACGTCGGAAAAGAATTTGAGCACCGGCCCGGCGACCGTCAGCTCCAGCGCCGCCGTCTCGTCGTCATTGCCGACCAGCCGGTTGGCATGCCGGAACGATCGCTCGTCCATCGGCCCGCTCGGCGGCACCCCGACATGCCACAGACCAAGCCGGCCCGGCAGTTCCTGGATGCTGGACTGGGCGCCGGGCGCGATCACCTCGATCACGTCGGGCTGGAAGGCGAAGTCCCGGAGTGCCGTCGTCGCGACGTCGCCGCTCGAAAACAGCTCAGAGCGGGCGATCGCGCGCAGATAATCCAGATTGGTCTCGATCCCCGCGACCGACGTCGCGTCGAGAGCCTTCGACAGCACGTCGATCGCCAAGGCCCGGTCGTCGCCGGAGACGATCAGCTTGGCCAGCATCGGATCGTAGAAGGCTGTCACCTCTGTGCCGGTCTCGATCCAGCCGTCGACCCTGATATCGTCGGGAAAGGAAACCTCGGTCAGCAGCCCGGCGCTCGGCCGGAAGTTCGCATGCGGCATTTCCGCGTAGAGCCGCGCCTCGATCGCCGCCCCGCGCGGTCTCAGATCCTTGGCGCCGCCAAGCACGTCTTCTCCGGCCGCCTGGGCGATCATCCATGCGACGAGGTCGATCCCGAACACGGCCTCCGTCACCGGGTGCTCGACCTGCAGGCGGGTATTGACCTCGAGGAAATAGAATTCCTCCCGCGCAGGATCGTAGATGAATTCCACCGTTCCGGCGGAGGCGTAGTTCACGGAGCGCCCGAGTGAGACGGCCGCCGCATGCAGCCGCTGCCGCAGGTCGTCGGAAAGGCCAGGCGCCGGCGTCTCCTCGATCACCTTCTGGTTTCGCCGCTGCAGCGAGCAATCCCGTTCGCCAAGCGCGATCACCTCGCCCTTTCCGTCGCCAAAGATCTGCACCTCGACATGCCGCGCCCTGGAAACGAAACGCTCCAGATAGACGCGGTCATCCCCGAAGCTGGCCGATGCCATGCGCTTGACGGTCGCAAACGCCGCCGCCAGCGCTGCGGCATCCTGGCAAAGCTGCATCCCGATGCCGCCGCCCCCCGCCGTCGATTTCAGCATCACCGGATAGCCGATCCCGTCGGCCGCCGTCAGCGTTTGCTCGACCGTATCGAGCAGCCCGCTCCCCGGCAGCAGCGCAAGACCGCTTTGCACGGCAAGTTCGCGCGCGACGTGTTTCAGGCCGAAGGCCGCGATATTGTCGGCACTCGGCCCGATGAAGCAGATCCTCTCGGCTTCCAGCCTCTTTGCAAAATCGATGTTTTCCGACAGGAAGCCGTAGCCGGGATGCACCGCCTCCGCCCCCGTCGCCTTGCAGGCGGCGATCACGGCATCGATGTCGAGGTAACTCTGCGCCGCTGGCGCGGGACCGAGACGGACGGCCTCGTCGGCCATCAGGACAGCCTTCGAAAAGCGGTCGGCATCCGAATAGACGGCGACCGAGGCGATCCCCAGCTTTTTCAGTGTCCGGATAATCCGCACCGCGATCTCGCCGCGGTTGGCGATGAGGACTTTTGCGAACATGCCTATTCCTCGGCGTCCCAGACGAGCACCCGGACCGGCGTCGGATCAAACCCGTTGCAGGGATTGTTGATCTGCGGGCAATTCGAAATGACCAGCAGAACGTCCATTTCGGCCTTCAGCTCGACATAGTCGCCGGGCGCCGAGATGCCATCGACGATCGTCATCTCGCCGGTCGGCTCGATCGGCACGTTCATGAAGAAATTGATGTTGGGGACGACATCCCGCTTGCCCATGCCGTGCCTGGAAACCTCCAGCACGAAATTGTCGCGGCAGGCGTGCAGGTAGCGCGTCTCGTGACCAAAGCGCACGGTATTGCTCTCGCAGGAGCAGGCACCGGCGGAGGTATCGTGCCGGCCGCAGCTGTCGGCGGTCATCGTCAGCATCACCCGCCCCTCATTGGAGATGATCTTCGTGCCAGTCGAGATGTAGGCCGCGCCCTGTTCGCGCATCGTATCCTGGCTCGAATAGCGCTCCGAAGTGTCGGAGGCGTTGTAGAACAGCGTATCGATCGCCTGCTGGCCGAAACTGTCCTCGATGCGCACGGTCTGCCCCTTCAGGACGACCGTCGAGAACGGCGCCTCGGCGGCGATAAAATGATCCTGCGACGCGTTGTCGAGCCTGCGGGAGGGCGAAGTCTGTCGAAATCCGGTCATGATCTGGGTCCTCAGGCGTCGGCAAGCGTGTTGTTCTCGAAGCCCCGCACGGCTTCGGCGGTGGCGGTGCGGCAAAGGTCGTCGGCCGCAGGCTCGGTGGCCCTGATGCGGGTGACGGTAACCGGATTGGGTGCATAGACCGGGTTGGGATCGAGCGGGTGCGGGCAGTTGGAAAAGCCGACGACCATGTCCATCTCGGCCCGCAGTTCGACGTAATCGTCGTCTGCGACCAGGTCGGGCTTCCACTGGAAACTTCCGTCGGAATCGACACGCACCGGCGCAAACAGCGCCAGCGCCGCCGGGATGTCGCGCTTGTCGAGGCCGAGCTTGGTCGTCATCTTGACGAGGTTGTCGCGGGTATTGCGGATTTCCGCGCCGTTGGCCCCGGCATATTTGCGGGTATTGGATGACGCCGTCGAACCGCCCATCAGGCAGTCATGCGCGCCGCAACTGTCTTCCACGAACGAAAACATCACCTTTCCCATGTCGGACAGGATGACGCGGCCCTTGCCGAGCCCGGTCGTCCACTGCACCTTGACAGTGTCCGGCAGGTTCAGTCTTTCGCTCGGCTCGTCGGCATTCCAGGCAACCACCGTGACGGTCGAAAAGCCTTCGTCGAGCGAGACGCGGAGCACTTCGTTCCGCCGCACCCGGGTCGACCAGTACCAGCCGCCCGGAATGACCTCGCGGTGCAGAACACGGTCCGCGTCAACCGCCGGCGCAGGCCTCCCACTCTTGCCCGGCAGCGCCTTGGGCGCAAACTCCAGGCCCTTTTTCTGGTGTTCATCGTAGCGTGCCCTGTTGGCTTCTATCTCTTCGGGTGAACGTCTGATGTGCACGGTCGTGCCTCCTTGCATGTCTGCTTATTCGCTTTGCGGGGCTGCCTGGGCCGGGCCGTCGCGGCCCGGTCTGATCAGCGATGGAAGGCCGGCGCGACGCGGCGGCCAGATCGGAATGTCGCGGGTGATCGACGCGCCGTAACGCAGCTTTTCTTCCGGCCTGTCGCGGCGGCGTTCGAAGGCGACAACCCGGGTGGCAAGCGTGAAGGCTTCCGCCATGTCATGCGTCACCATCACGACCGTCATCGGATGCTCGTGCCAGAGGCGCTTCATCAGGGCGTGGATCTCGGCCCGGATACCGGGATCCAGCGCCCCGAACGGTTCGTCGAGCAGAAGCACCCGCGGCTTCATCACCAGCGCCTGGGCAAGCGCCAGCCGCTGCTGCATGCCGCCGGAAAGCTGTGCCGGATATTTGGCCTCGACCGCATGCAGTCCGACCTGGGCGAGCATCTCGCGTGCTTCCGCAATCGCCGCCGTCCGCCGCCGCCCGAAAAGCCGCGCGGCATGCCGGGAGCCGGACATTTCCATCCCGAGCAGCACGTTGCCGAGCACGCTCAGGTGCGGAAACACCGAATAGCGCTGGTAGACGACGCCGCGATCGGGCCCCGGCTCGGCCGGCAACGGCACGCCGTCGAGCAGGATTTTCCCGCGTGTCGGCGCTTCCTGGCCGAGCAACAGCCTGAGGAACGTCGTCTTGCCGCAGCCGGAGGCGCCGACCAGCGCCACGAAGGCCCGCGGCTCGACCTCGATCGAGACGTCCTCCAGAACGATCTGGTCGTCGTACTCCTTCCACACCCGATCGACCGAAAGACGGCTCATGACGGGTTCTCCAGGACGGTCCAGGGAAAGATTTTCCGGCGCAGGGCATCGAGCGACCAGTCCATGCCGGCGGCGAGCAGCGTGATCCAGGCGACGTAGGGAAAAATGATGTCCATCGACAGGTAGCGGCGCACCAGAAAGATCCGGTAGCCGAGCCCGGCATCGGAGGAGATCGCTTCGGCGGCGATCAGGAACAGCCAGGCCGGCCCCAATTGCAGTCGAAGGCAGGTGATCAGCCGCGGCAGGATCTGCGGAAGAACCACACGGATGGCGATCTGCCAGGAACTGCCGCCGAGCGTCTGGGCCTTGACGATCTGCTCGCGCGGAATTTCCGCTGCCCGGAGCGCCAGATCGCGGATCATGATGGGTGTCACGCCGATCGCGATGAGGGCGATCTTCGACGTCTCCCCGAGACCGGCGATGATGAAGATGATCGGCAGCAAGGCCAGCGGCGGCACCATGGAAAGGGCGGCGACGAAGGGCGAAAGCAGCGCCCGCATGTAAGGGAGCATGCCGATCAGCATGCCGATCACCAGCGCGATGGCAACGCCGATCCCAAGCCCGCAGACGAGCCGGCTCAGGCTGGCGAGCGTGTCGGTCCACAGGATGTAGTCGCCCGTGCGGGCATCCGCGACGAAGACGAGACGGTTGATAGCCTCGGCGAAGTCGCCAAGGCCGGGCAGCAGCTTGTCGCGCGCATTTGCCGCCAGTCTCGCCGCCGATCCCGCCGCATAGACGACAAGCAGCAGGGCGAAGGGTGCAAGGGCAAGCGCAAGCTTTGCGCCTCTGCCGGGCTGCAGGTTGATCCAACGCATGGAATGGCTCCGCTTCGGTTTTGCGGCGCGGCATCGATCGACAGGCGATCGGCCCGTTCCGCTCTCGTCTCAGAGCTGTCGCTCAGAGCGACCCATGGGCGGCCGCGTCCATATAGCTTGTGGTGAAGCGCAGCTTGATATTGCCCGGATCACCAAGCACCTTGCCGCCCGGCATTTCGATGCCGATGAAATCGGCCGAGGTCGCGCCGTTGCCGAGCAGGGACTTCGAAAACAGGAAGGTGCGGACCAGATCCATCGTCTTCGGCAGTTCGGGCGAAGACGTGAAGGCGGCCGCATCGGCCGGCTTGTCGAACAGCTTGGTGGCCTTCATCTGCGCTTCGAACCCGGCAAGATCGGTCCCCGACGCTTCGCCCATTTCCTTGCGGGCGGCTTCGCCCTCGGCACCTGATGCGGCCATCACCTTCATCGTGTCGTACCAGATGCCGGCCAGCGCCTTGCCAAAATCCGGATTATCCTTGAGCACAGCCGTATTGGCGACCATCAGGTCGATGATCTCGCCCGGGATCTGCGAACTGTCGAAAACCTTCTTGGCAGACGGATCTTCCAGAATGGTCGAGACCAGCGGGTTCCAGGTGACGACGGCGGTCACGTCCGGCGTCTTGTAGGCGGCGACCATATCCGCATCCGACGTGTTGACGACCTTCACGTCGCGCTCGCTCGAGCCCATCGTCTCCAGCGCACGGGTGAGCAGATAATGCGACACGGAAAACTCGACCAGGTTGACGTTCTGGCCCTTGATGTCGGTGAGTTTGGCCTTGTCCTTGAGGATCACGGCGTCGTTGCCGTTGGAGAAGTCGCCGACGATGACCGCGGTCGTATCGACGCCGCCGGCCGCGGGAATGGACAGGCCGTCCATGTTCGTCAGCGTCACCGCATCGAAGGCACCGGCCGTATATTGGTTCATCGACTCGACGTAGTCGTTGAATTGCGTGACATCGATGGTGATGCCGTACTTGTCGGCCCATTTCTTGACGATGCCCTGGTTCTTGGCATAGCCCCACGGCATCCAGCCCACATAGATCGACCAGGCGACCTTGAATTCCTTCTTGGCCTCGGCATGCGCACCGGAAACGACACCGAACGCCATAGCGGCGGACAAAGCAGTGATCGACATCAATTTTTTGAAATGCTGCATTGGCTTCCCCTTTGTTTTAAAAAAGGGATCGGCACAGACCAACGCCGCCAATCCCTTGGCTAACGAGGTCTCCCGGGCTTTTATCCCGCCGTGCACCCGACGGGATGTCTCCCCGTCGGTGGCTGCTCTCGGACCAGCACGTCAAAGACGCCGGAACCCTAGCTGCCAACTCAGAGAAAGATAAGCAAGCCGCATGCCAACCCGTCCCACGCGGGATCATCGGCGGTTTTGATCAAGAGTCAAAATGCCGGCTGGCAGTTTTTAAGCAGCGATCGGAAGGTGCCGGTCAGAAACTAGGCATTTCCCGCAAGGCGCAGGGTAGCCGCGGCCAGTACCTCGCACCCGGCAACGGCATGGCGCGGCTCAACGTACTCCGCTTCGTTATGGCTCAGGCCGTCACGGCAGGGAACGAAGATCATCGCCGCCGGTGCGACGCGGTTGACGAAAAGCGCATCGTGAAACGCGCCAGACAGCATGTTTGCGCTTTTGAGGTTTCGGTCCTTCGCTGCAAGCTCGATCGCCTGCTGGAGCGCGTTTGAAAATGTGCACGGCGGCATGTCGAAAGATCGGGAGATCCGCGCGGAACAGCGCTGCCGTTCGGCCTCCGTCGCGATCATCGAGGCGACCCGTTCCTCAAGGTCGTTGAGCCTGCCCTGATCGGGATGGCGAAGATCGACCGTGCAGCGGACCTCCTCCGGAATGGCGTTGACCGAGCCCGGCTCGACCGAGATGCGCCCGATCGTGAAGCGCGCGTCGGGGTCCGCCGGCATCACCGTTTCGTAAAGGCTGGAAAGCGCGGCGGTCAGCGCCCGCACCGGGTCGCGCCGATAGGCGAGCGCCGTCGTGCCGGCATGCGCGGTCTGCCCCGTCACGGTGACGTCCAGCCACCGTGTTCCCTGTATGCCGCCGACCACACCGATCGGAATGTCGCTTGCTTCGAGCGACGGGCCCTGTTCGATATGCACTTCGAGATAGGCGTGGACGGGAAAGCCGAGGCCGACCATATCTGCCATGGGCAGGCTTTCCAGCGTCGCCGCCAGCTCCGCGACGAAGGGCGCGCCATCCGTTGCAAGCTTCGTTTCCCACTCCGGCGGGATCCGGCCCGAAGCGAACGCCATCGACCCCATGCAGCCGGGTGCGAACCGGCAGCCTTCCTCGTTCGTCCATGCCACGACGACGACCGGACGATCCGTCTCGATACCGGCGTCTTCCAGGCTCTCCAGCACTTCCAAAGCCGACAGCGTCCCGAGCGCCCCGTCGAAGCGGCCGCCGGACGGCTGGCTGTCGAGATGGCTGCCGATCAGCAGGGGCGGCAGGTTGTCCTGTCGACCGGAACGGCGGATGAACAGGTTGGCCATGGGATCCTGGACAATCGAGAACCCGCGCGCCGCGCCGAGTTCGGCGAGCAGCCGTCGCGCCTGCCGGTCCCCTTCGCTCAGCGCCTGCCGATTGACACCGCCCTTCTGCGTCGCGCCGATGGCAGCGAAAGCGTCGATCCTGGCATTGAGGCGGTTGCCGTCGATCTCGATCATCTGTTCGTCCTCACAGATAGGGGGCGTCGTGAAAGGCGATCTCGAGAGCCTGGGCCCGGCCGAAGATCCCGCTCAGGCGTGACCTCTCCTCCGCCGCCATGCCCTCGCCGGCCTGGTCCAGCTCGGTCTTCAGCCATTGTGCCTGTGCGTAGAAATCCTCATGGGCGTGGAGATCCACCCACTCCTTCAGCAGCGGGTCGCTGATCGTGCAGCCGGCCGCCTCCCTGGACCACGTCCAGTACATCCACTCCGCCGCAAACATCGCCGCGACCGTGTCGAGATAGCCGCCGTCCCGCGACACCGCCAGCATGCCGTCGCGGAAGGCCGCAACCTGCGGGATTGAGGTGTCGAAGGACGACGGGTCGAGGCCACGCCCGGCAAAGGTTTTCTCGAAGTAGGCGATCTGCTGGTTGGCCAGCGCGTCCAGCACGCCGATCAGCCATCTCTTCTGCGCCATCGTCCCAGCCTTTGCCGCCGCAAAGGCGAAGATCGAGATGGCCGTATCGACGAAGGCGCCCTCGAAAACGAGGTAACGCTCAAACACGCGGCTCGGCAGCCGGTCAGCCTTGATGTCGTTCACGAAGCGGTGGGCGACCATCGCATCGAACACGGCCTGGTTTTCCCGCAGGATCTGCTCGGACAGCGTTTCGCCCATCTTCAGCGCTCCAGTGCGGGACGGGCCGCTTCGACGAAAGCCTTGACGCGGGAAGGTTCGACCGGGTTCCACCAGACGCCGCCCTCCTTCAGCGACGACGCGACGATGACGCCGTTCGTCCGAGCGAGGATCTCGACAATGTTGTCGCTGGTGACGCCGGAGCCGACCAGCAGCGGCAGATGCGTGGCAGCGCCGATCGTCTCGATCTCTTCGATGGTCGCCGAATTGCCGGTGCGCTGTCCCGTGGCGATCACCACGTCGGCGTCGAAGAAGGCGAGATCCCGCGTCAGTTCCTCGATCGTCCGGTCGGCGGTGATCGCGTGGGCTCCGTGCTTTACATGGCTGTCGGCAAACACCTTGATGTGCTCGGCCCGCAGCATCGAGCGGTAGCGCATCGCTTCGGCCGCCCGGCCTTCCATGAACCCCTCATTGGCGACGTAGGCATTGGCCCACTGGTTGACGCGGATGAATTTGGCGCCGCTCGCCATGGCGATGGCGAAGGCCGGGATAGGTGCGTTGGCAAGCACGTTGATGCCGGCCGGGACCCCGACCGACCGGATGATCCTGTCCGTGACGACCGCCATGAACGCCGAGGTCTCGGGCCCAATATCGTCAGGCTTCGAGAACGGAATGTCGCCGTGGTTTTCGATGATCAGGCCGTGCATGCCGCCGGCGATCAACGCCTCCGCATCGCGCATGGCGGCGTCGTAGATCGCGTCCATTCCGGCCCCGCGATAGCGCGGCGCGCCGGGGAAAGGCAGGCAATGGATCATCCCGATCAGCGCCTTGTCAGTGCCGAATATTTCCCTTATGGCGCTCGAACTGTTGTCGGATATCGTCAGCATTTTCTCGTTCCCTTCAAAGGCCTGCTATGCGTGCTTATGTCATTGGCAACGTCGCCGTCGACGAAACCATATCCGTGGCGACGATGCCGGAAGCCGGGGCTTCGATCCTCGGTCGCGAGGAAACCCGCGATCTCGGCGGCAAGGGCGCCAACCAGGCCGTGGTCATGGCCCGCACGGGCCTTGCCACCACCCTCGTCGCGGCCGTGGGCGAGGATTTCCGCGCCCAGACCATCCACAATCAACTCTCACCCGAGCCGGTCGAGGCGCGCTTGATCACGCTTCCCGGCCGCTCGAGCGACTTCTCCATCATCTTCACCACGCCGGATGGCGAAAACGCCATCGTCACGACCACCGACTCCGCCGGCGCATTGACGCCGGGAGACGCCGTCGCCGCGCTGGATACGGCCGCAGCCGGCGACCTCGTCGTGCTGCAGGGCAATCTCAGCCAGGCGACCACCCTTGGCCTGCTCCGGGAAGCCCGCCGCCGCGGCCTGGTGACCGCCTTCAACCCCTCGCCGCTCCGACCCTATTTCGGCGACTTCTGGTCGCTGGTCGATATTGCTTTCCTGAACCGGGGCGAGGCCGAAAGCCTGACCGGTTCTTCGGACACGGCCGCAACCGCCAAGCTGCTTCACGCCGGCGTTCGCCACGTCGTGCTGACGCTCGGCGGCGATGGTGCGATGCTCGCAAGCCAGGCCGCGGAGATCGCCACCATCCCGGCCGTCGCCGCCGCCGCGATCGATACCACCGGCGCCGGCGACACGTTCATGGCCGTCGCGCTCGCCTCGGCTGCCCTGCGCGGCGTCGAACTCGACGCCCGTGCGGTGGGCCATGCCGCCGCCGCGGCCGCACTGACCGTCAGCCGCCGCGGCACGCGCTCCGCCTTTCCGACCGTCAGCGAATTGCAGACGATCCTTGCCCGCTGAGCCGCGCCGGCGGCGGAGGACGCATCAGTTGCTTTCGCTGAGCCAGCCCAGGATGTTCTTCCACAGCCGGCCGTAGCCCTCCCATTCGCAGAAGGCGGGCGACAGCCAGTGCGGGCCGATATCCGAGGTCCAGGCGGCGCTGCGACCCTTTCCGAACTTGCCGGTCACCAGCAGCGGGTGACCGCCCTGGTCGTCCGGCAGGCGGGCGATGACTTCGACATCGGCGCGATCGCGCACTTCCACCTCGTTGACGCCGAGCAGCAACGGCCACTCGCCGCCGATCCCGGCAACCATCGGATGGTCGGCCATCGTGATGACGGCACCGGTGCCTTCCGGGATCTCGACGCGGTCGTCATAGGGCAGGCAGGTGACGGGCAGCACGTCTTCCACCGCCGTGCGGCGCCAGCGCGCCTTGCCGTCGATGCCCTGGAAGGAAAAGTAGCCGCCGACCATCAATAGGCCGCCGCCTTTTTCCACCCACGCCTTGATGAGTTTCAGACGGTTCGGCACGGTCTTGGAATGCAACCACACCGCCGGCGGCAGCAGCAGTGAATTGGCGCCGATATCGGAGAGAATGACGACATCGTAGGCGTCGAGCCCCTCCATCTCGAAGGGGAACTTCTCGACCGCCTCATGGGCCGGCATGTAGGTCAGTTCGTATTCGGTCCCTTCCAGGGCCTTCACCAGCGGTTCGGCACCGAGATGGAAGGTGACGCTTCCGAACTGGTCGAAGCCTTTGTAATGGGTGGCGGAGCTGACCCAGCTCTCGCCGACGAGGAGGACTTTCTTGGTCATGGTCTTTCCGTTTCTGCACGTGTTCCGGTGGTCAGGCTTTCGCCTCGAACACCGATCTCGGATTGCCGCGCATGAGGGTTTCCAGCTGCGCGTCGTTGACACCGTGCCGCTTCAGCCGCGGCAGGAAATGCTTGAGGATGTAGGCGTAGCCGTTGCCGCCATATCTGGTCAGCATCATCTTCAGGAAGACGTCGTGAGACAGCAGGATGCGGTCGATATG
>Ga0065165_1002439_pt1 | contig 15748 bp, 16 predicted proteins | sample AraplaMF_Cvi_mMF_FD_63813 | JGI IMG/M metagenome (GOLD analysis project Ga0065165, IMG submission 63813) | Arabidopsis root microbial communities from the University of North Carolina, USA - plate scrape MF_Cvi_mMF (version 2) (version 3) | ecosystem: Host-associated > Plants > Roots >...
GCCGAGGCCTCGGCTGCCGGAGCGGCCTTGTCTTCCTTCTTCGAACAGGCGGCGAGGGCCAGCAGGCTCAAGCCCAGGACGGCATAGATACGCATCTTGATCTCTCCGAGCACGTTCCCCAGCTTCGAACCCTACGCGGAGTGGAAGACGGTTCAATGCCCGAGCTCAGAGACACCGGCGAACGCTACGAGATGGACGAGGAGGGGCTGACCTCCTACGCCGACTACCGGAAGACGGGCGACCGCCTCTACATCGACTATGTGTTCAGCCCCGTGCCCCTGCGCGGGACGGGCGCCTCGGGCCGCCTGATGGCCGCCGTCGCCGCCGACGCCCGCGCCAAGGACCTGCGGATCACGCCCATCTGCGGCTACGCCGCCGCCTGGCTGCGGCGCAGTTCCGAGTTCCGCGACCTGGTGGGCTAGCCTAGCCTCAGCGCGCCCGGTTCGGGCTCAGGAAGTCCGACGCGTTGAAGCCTTCCGGCGCCGCCACCTCGACGATGGGCTCCTCGCGGTTGTCGTACTCCATGCGCAGGGCGCGGGTGATGACCGCATGCATGGCGTAGAGCGTGGTGATGTAGGTGAACTCGAAGATCTCCTCATCGCCCCAGAAAGTGCGGAGCTTCTCGAACACCTCGATCGGCGTGCGGCCCGAGCCGTAGGTCAGGCAGTCGGCATAGGCCAGGACCGCGCGCTCCTGCTCGTTGAACACGTCCGACACCGTCCAGTGGGCGATGGCGTCGATCTTCTCGTCCGGCACACCCAGGCCGCGCAGCGACTTGCAGTGCTGGGAGAAGACGAACTGGCTGCCGTGGACCCAGCCGGCGCGGGTCTGGCCCAATTCGCGCAGCACGGGGTCCAGCTTGCGGTCGGGATGGCGGTAGACCGCGAAGCCGTCGACGGCGTGCTTGAAGATGTCGGGGGCGATGGCGAAGACCGTCCACCAGTCGCCGGGCGTGCCGGTGGCGGTGCCGGGGCTGGCGACCGGATCACGATCCGGGCCGAACAGGCGGTCGTAGTAGGCCTTCACGACGTCCGAGGTGACCTCGGCGCGGGGAATCTGCTTCAGGACGGGCATCTCAGGTCTTCCTCACGCGTATTTGCGGAATTCGGCGACGCGGGCGCTGTCGAAGTACTCGTCCAGCCGGGTGATCTTGCCGTCCTTTACCGCGCAGACGATGCAGGCCGGCAGGTGGACGCGGACGCCGTCCTGGCTGCGGGTGCCGCGCAGCACGTGCTGCTGCACGAAGCCGCCGGGGAACACCTTCACGCGGCGGTCGTCGTAGACGCGGTCCAGGATGCGGGTGACCATGCCGGCCAGGGTCTTCCTGTTGTCTTCCGGTCCCTGGATCAGCTCATCGGTGTTGTGCCAGATCTCGGCGCCGGGCGCGTAGCAGGCCACCAGGCCGTCGATGTCGCCCGCCTCCACGCAGTCGAAGAAGCGCTTGGCCAGCGCGCGGATGTCGTCGAGCTCGGACATGGGTGTACTCCTCTGAAGGGGGCTTGCGGCCGGGCCTTACTTGCCCACCGCCACGTTCATGCGCCTGGCGCCGTTCGCCGCGACCAGGCCGGCGATGTCGTCGCCCTGGTAACCGGGGTCGGCCGACTCCCCGAAGGCGGCCAGGATCTCGGCGAAGCCCGCCTCGGTCATGGCCTTCCACTCGGGGTGGGTGAAGATGAAGAACTCGCCGGACTCGATGGCGCGGGCGACGCGCTCGCCGATGGGGCCGGGGGCCATGCCGCCGGCCAGCACGCCGGACATGTTCTGCGCCGTCTGGGCGGCCGCGCCTTGCTCGCCCGCGCCGGGCCGCAGCTTGGCGGTGGTGGCGACGATGTTGGTGGCCGACATGCCGGGGCAGAGCACCGAGATGCCGACCTGCGTGTCCGCCAGCTCGTTGCGCAGCGCCATGGCGATACCGAGCGTGGCGAACTTCGAGGAGATGTAGGCCACCGAGATCGGCGGCGGCACGATGGCCACCATCGAGGCGGTGATCGCCAGGTGCGCCGGCTCGGCCGCAGCCTTCATCGCGCCCAGGAAGGTGCGGCAGGCGTAGAGGTGGGCGTGGGCGTTGACGGCGTAGGCCCAGCGCCAGACGTCGGTGTCGTAGGTCTCGAACTTGCCCGACCCGCCGCCGACCCCGGCGTTGGAGAAGAGGATGCGGACGTCGCCGAACCGCGCCGCCTCTTCGCCGGCGCGGGCCCAGTCGGCCTCCTCGGCCACGTTGAGCTGCAGGCCGACGGCGTCGGCGCCCTCGGCGCGGAGTTCGGCCGCGGCAGCCTCGGCGCGCGCGCCCTCGATGTCAGCCAGGATCGGCCGCGCGCCGCGCTTGGCCAGCGCCCGCGCGGTCTCCAGGCCGATGCCGCTGGCGCCGCCGGTGATGAAGGCGGTCTTGTCCTTCAGGTCCTTCATGCGGCGGCCTCCTTGAGCGCGGCTTCGGCGTCGCGGCCCACCACCCGGGTCACGGCCCAGTAGGCGAGGGCGGAGAGCACGGCGACGGGCGTGGCGCAGAGGAGAGCGGTGCGCAGGGGCGTCTCGGCGCCGCTGGCGGCCAGGGCATCGCTGACCATGCCGATGGCCAGCGGGCCGCCGCCCAGCCCCACGATGTTGAAGGCCAGCAGGACCAGCGCCGTGGCGGTCGCCCGCGCGTTCACCGGCATCAGGTTCTGGACCAGCGCGAGCACGGGCGCAGTGAACATGGTGCAGGCCACCATCGGGACCAGCATCAGGAGCAGCGACGTCTGCCAGGAGCCGGCCATGACCGCGAGCGCCAGCGTCGGCGCGGTGACCAGGACCGCCAGGCCGGGGACATAGGCGAAGGCGCGCAGGTCGCGCTTGCCCAGCCAGTTCACCAGGGCGCCGCCGCCCCAGATGCCCAGGCCCATGCAGAGACCGGCCGCTGGGCCGAACCACTTGGCCACCTCGGCCAGCGGCATGTGCTGGACCCGCATCAGATAGGCCGGGATCCAGTTCAGCATGCCGTAGCTGACGAAGGCTGAGAGCCCGCTGGCCAGCAGCAGGAGCCGCAGGCTGGGCCGCGACATGAAGAGCGCCAGCGTGGGGCCGAGCTTGGCGGGCGCGTGAGGCCTGGTCGGCGCAGGGTCGAGCGCGCCGCGCACCGGCTCGCGGACGAACAGCGCCAGCAGCAGGGCGGCGACCACGCCGATGCCGGCCACCATCGCGAAGGCGCCGCGCCAGCCGAACTGTTCGGCCGCCCAGCCGCCCAGGCTGGCGCCGACGAAGACGCCCAGCGGGCCGTTGCAGGTGAAGAGCCCGATCACCGCCGGCCGCTGCGACGGCGGATAGTAGTCGGCCAGGATCGAGAGCGACGGCGCGGTGCCGCCGGCCTCGCCGACGCCGACGCCGAAGCGGGCCAGGGCCAGCTGCCAGAACGAACCCGCCAGCGAACAGGCGCCGGTGAAGCCGCTCCAGACCAGGCAGGCGGCCGCGACCAGCCGGACGCGATGGACGCGGTCGGCCAGCATGGCCGCGGGGACGCCCATGACGGCGTAGAAGAGCGCGAACGACAGGCCGGTGAGCAGGCCGAGCTGGGTGTCGCTGAGATGCAGTTCCTGGCGGATCGGCTCCGCCAGCACCGACAGGATCTGGCGGTCGACGAAGTTCACCGTGCCGACGGCGGTCAGCAGCAGCAGCGCCAGGGTCCGGCCGGGCCGCGCGGCGGCGACGGGCGGGCTGATCGTGGCGGTGGCGGCCTGGTCCATCTCACTCCCAACGGCGTCGTGTCGCGCCTTGCGGGCCACCCTATGACGGGGTCCCCTAGTGTCAATCAAGTTTACGGTTTCGAACGGCGTCGGCCCGGCCCGTCCGCCGGGGCGCGATCCGGCGCCGAAGCTCGGAGAAATGCTTAGATAGCTATCCAATATCATGTAGCGTGCCGCAACAAGGGGCTCAGGTGAGGAGCAAGCGAATGGCCGGTCGTCTCGCGGGCAAGGTCGCGATCATCACGGGTACGGGCAGCGGCATGGGACGCGCCGCGGCGCTGATGTTCGCTCGCGAGGGGGCGAAGGTGGTCGGCTGCGACATCAATCCGAACGCCGGGTCGGTCGCGGACGAGGTGTGCGCGGCGGGCGGCGAGATGGTCTCGCTGCAGCCGGTCGACCTCTCGGTGGAAGCCGGCGCCGCACAGCTCGTCGCCTTCGCGCTGGACGCGTTCGGCGGCTTCGACATCGTCTACAACAACGCCGCGATGGCCTATTTCGCCTTCGTCGGGGAGATGGACTTCGAGACCTTCTCGCGGACCCAGCGCGAGGAGGTGGACATCATCTTCCACCTCTGCCGGGCCGCCTGGCCGCACCTGGTGGCCCGCGGCGGCGGTTCGATCATCAACATCGCCTCGACGGCCGCCAAAAAGGGCTCCACTGGCCAGGGCATGCTGGCGCACTCGGCCGCCAAGGGAGCGGTGATGGCGATGACCCGGCAGTACGCCTCGGAGGGCGGGACGCACCGCATACGCGCCAACACCATCTCGCCCGGCATGATCCGCTCGGCGCAGACCGAGGTCCTGATGGTTCAGCCGGGGTGGACCGATCGCGCGATCGCGCGGCAGGTGATCAAGCGGGTGGGCGAGCCCGAGGACGTGGCGGCCACGGCGCTGTTCCTGGCGTCTGACGAAAGCAGCTTCATCACCGGCTCCGACATCACAGTGGACGGCGGGACGATGGCGAACTGAGCGGATAGAGCCGCGCTCGCGTCCTTCACGCTTCACGCGCCGCAGGCGCTGTTTTCTGTGGTTTGAGTCTTTCGGGCGCTGGCGCGTCACGGCGCCGGCTGGGCTGTGCGTCGCCTCTAAGCCTCGCTGCTCTTGAGCATGTTCTCGCCGAACAGGTTGGACCACTGCTCGGGCGTGAGCGTGGGGCGCAGGCTGGAGAGGTTCGGCGCGTTCTTGACCTCGGTGCCGCGCTGGACGGCCGGCCGCGCGCCGACGGCCTCGAACCAGCGGACGACGTTCGGATAGGGCGCAAGGTCCAGCGCGATGGCGCGAGTCGCGCGCACCCATGGCCAGGCGGCCATGTCGGCCACCGAATAGTCGCCGGCCAGATAGTCGGCCTCGCCCAGGCGGCGGTTCAGCACGGCCAGCAGGCGCTTGGCCTCGTTGGTGTAGCGGGCGACGCCGTAGTCCTGGCCCTCGGGCGCGTAGCGGACGAAGTGGTGCGCCTGGCCGTGCGAGGGGCCCAGCCCCGACATCTGCCACATCAGCCACTGCAGGCAGAGCGAGCGGCCGCGCGGGTCGGACGGCACGAAGGCGCCGCCGGCCTTGTCCGACAGGTAGAGCAGGATGGCGCCCGACTCCATCACGCTGAACGGCGCGCCGCCGCCGATGGGCTCATGGTCGACGATGGCCGGAAGCCGGTGGTTCGGGTTCACGGCCCGGTACTCGGGCTTCAGGTGGTCGCCGGCCAGCATGTCGTAGGGGATCAGCCGGTAGGGGAGGCCCGTCTCCTCCAGCATGATGCTGACCTTGTGGCCGTTGGGCGTGGGCACGAAGTGGACGTCGATCATGCGGGGTTCCCGAACCTTTCACGGGCCGCGGTGAAGGCGGCGTCGAATGCCGGCCGGCCACCCTGATGGCCCGCCAGGCGGAAACTGCAGGCCGAGATCTTCCAGGCGCCACCGTGGCGGCGGAACCGGTGGACATAGGTCCCGCAGGCGAAGCCCTGCAACTCGCCGATGAAGTGGGCGGCGTCGACGTAGGAAGTGACGGTCGCGGCGCCGCCGGCGATCTCGACTTGGAAGTTGGTGACCTTGTGGTGGGTGGCGTCGAAGGCGCCCAGCACCTTGCAGCGGTCGGTCCAGGCCTGCGCGGGCATGACCGCATGGATGGAGCCGAGGGAGCTGTAGTCGACCTCGATCTCGTCTTCGAAGAGGGCGCGGAAGCCCGCCCAGTCGCGGGCGTCGAGGGCCATGGCGTAGGCCGTGACCGCGTCGGTCAGGATGAGGCGGACGGCGAGCGCTTCGGAACCCACGCTCGCCGCCCTTCCTCGGACTAGAACTTCAGGCCGCCTTCGATCGCGATGCTGCGGGTCTCCTCGAGGTAGAGGATCGCGCGCGGCGCGGCCGTGATCGGGGCAGGCAGGTTGAAGGCGCTGCCGGTGGTCAGCTCGTCGGTCAGGTTCTTGCCGACCAGGGCCACGTGCCAGCGCTCGTCGGTCGGGCCGTACTGAACGCGGGCGTCCAGCTTGGCATAGCCCTTCTGGCGGCCGAACAGCGGGCTCTGGTTGTCGCTGTCGAAGTACTTCGAGCGGCCGTGCACGGCGAGCGTGGTGTCGAGCGCCATGTCGTTGCCGAACTCGTAGCGGTAGTGGCCCTGCGCCGAGAAGCTGAACTTCGAGGTGTAGGGGAGCGGCGCGCCCTTGATGTTGTTGGCCGCGATGCTGGCCGGGACCGCCGGGTTGCACTCGGTGATCGGCTGCGTCGCCAGGCAGGCCGCGCCCGGATAGTCGTCGTACTTGGCGTCCTGGTAGGCGGCGGCCAGGGTGAAATCGAGGCCCTTGGCCGGGTAGAACGCCGCCGACCCTTCGATGCCCGTCGAGCTGGCGTTGGCCGCGTTGCCCGTCTGGTAGGCCGAGATCGTCGGGTTGTAGACCGAGACCTGCAGGTCCTTGAACTTGGTCTTGTAGACCGAGACGTTCAGGATCGCCCGGCCTTCGGCGAGGGTCGACTTCACGCCGGCCTCGAAGTTCTCGGACTTCTCAGGCTTGTAGGCGAAGGTGGCGTTGGTCGTGCCGTAGGTGTTCGACACGAAGCCGCCCGACTTCGAGCCCCGGCCGTAGGTGGCATAGACCATGACCTGCGGGGCCACGTCGTACTGCAGGGTGATCGACGGATCCCAGTTGTCCTCGCCGTTGATCTCGCCGTTGGCCCGGGTGTTGACCGGCCGCAGGGCGAACGGGCCGTAGAGCAGCCGGCCGAAGAAGTGGCCGCGCTTGTCGGTCGAGGTGTAGCGCAGGCTGCCCATCACGCGCAGCTGGTCGTTCACGTGGAACGTGCCCTGGCCGAAGGCCGACCAGGTCTGGCTGCGCTGGCGGAACTCGGTGTTGAGCAGGCCGAAATAGTTCAGCGAGGCGATGTTGAAGCCGCCCAGCTGCGTCAGCTGATAAAGCGCCGTGTCGTAGTAGGCGCCGATCACATATTCGAACTTCTGGCCCGTGGGCGAGAGCAGGCGGATTTCCTGCGACCACTGGCGGAAGTGCTCGGGATAGCTGTTGTAGACGCTGTTGGGCGTCACCGCGCCGTTGCCACCCGGGATCGTCTGGTCGAAGCCGTTGATGATGTTCGAGCGGAAGAACGAGTAGCCGGTCACCGACGTCAGGGTGAAGTCGCCGATCGACAGGTTGCCCGTGCCCGACACCAGCCACGAGGTGGCCTCGGTGCCTTCCGGACCCAGGGCCGACTGCGCCAGATAGCGGGTCTTGTGCGGGTCCTGGCCGGTGGTCAGCGGGCTGGAGACCGTAAGGCCGCCCTTCACCTGGCGGTCGCTGTATTCCGTCTTCAGCGTGTAGTCGAAGCTCTCGTTCGGCCGGAACTGCAGGGTCAGGCGGGCGAGGGCCATCTTGTTGCCGGGGTTGTCGTCGCCCGTCGCGCGGTTCTTGATGTAGCCGTCCTGGTCCAGCAGCTTCACGGCGAGGCGCGCGCCCACCGTGTCGCTGATCGGGCCCGAGACGTAGCCCGACACTTCCGGACCCTTGAGCTCGAAGTTGTAGAGCGCCGTGACGCTGCCCTCGAACGACGAGGTCGGGCCGGCCGAGACGATGCTGACGGCGCCGGCCGGGGTGTTCTTGCCGAAGAGCGCACCCTGCGGCCCGCGCAGCACTTCCACGCGCTGCAGGTCGAAGAAGGGCGCCTGGGCCTGGCGGTTACGGCCGGCGTAGACGCCGTCCATGTAGAGGGACACCGCCTGGTCGAACGAGAAGTTGGCGGGCGGCGAGCCGAAGCCGCGGATGTAGATGGTGTCGTTGCCGGCGGTGGTCTCGACCGAGACGTTCGGCGTGAACTTCACCATCTGCTTGAAGTCGTTGGTGGCGAAGTCGGACAGCCGCTCGCCGGACACGACCTCCATCGAAATCGGAACGTCCTGGAGCTTCTGCTCGCGCTTCTGGGCGGTCACGACGACCTCGACCAGCGTGGACGAATCGTCGGCCTCCGCGGCCAGGGCCGAGCCTGCGCTGAGGCTCACGAGCATGGTGGTGGACAGTAGCAGCCGGGCGATCATCGCCGTCTCCCCCTCTTAGATGGTCTGGTCGTTCTGTTGGTCGAACGTTTCTTCGGGATATCTGCGCTTGCGCGCGTCGAGTGTCAATTTACTTGACGGTTGTCAGCCGCCGGAACCTGCACTTCTAGGCTGGGTGGCGGCCTTTGCTTTCTCGCCTCCGGGTGGAGGTTCGGAGCGGATCATCGCCTCCACCAGGCGCCGGCCCCGGAGCGAGTGGACATCGGCCCGCAGCGGGACCTCGTCGAACTCGCCGGCTGCGCCGAGGAGGCGCTCGATCTCGCCGATGGCCTCCACGTCCTCGGTGAAGATCTTCAGGGCCGAGGCGGTGTCGGGCGGATATTTGCGGCTGAGCTCGAAGGTGGCCGGGTCGACCGCGCTGGACGCGAAGTAGTGGCAACTGTTCAGCGTGGCTGGCGTCACCGCATGGAAGATGCGGATGTCGAGCATCGGGGCGGCGGTCGCCGGGGTCGAACCGGCCGGGAAGTAACGGTCGTGGCCGAAGTGGAAGCCGGGGGCCACGAAGGTCAGCATGATCTCGCGGTCGACCTCGCCCTCGATCCCGCGGCTCTTGCGCACCCAGTCGGTGACGACGGCGTTCGGGATCCAGCGGACGCTGCGCACCCAGCCGTCGCCTTCCTCGGACCGCTCCTCCGTCCCCGCCACGTCGCCGCCGCCGATGGTGTCGGCGTGCAGGACGGTGAGGTGGGTCAGGTCCAGCAGGTTGTCGTTCAGCAGCTGGTAGCGACCCTCGACCGGCCAGTAGAGCGGCGGGCGCTTGATCCAATTGGGGTCGGTCAGGCCCAGGGCCTGGTGGTCGGGCAGTAGGGCGGGGTCGGCGAGCTCGGGATCGCCGGGCCAGATCCACATCCAGTCCCATAGTTCGACCAGCGGATAGACCTTCACGCGCGCCTTGGGCGGCACGATGGCCTGGCTGGGGATGTGCGAGCAGCGGCCGTCGGTCTCGAAGCGCAGGCCGTGGTAGCCGCAGACGATGGCGTCGCCGCAGACCTTGCTCTTGCCCAGGGGATAGCCGCGGTGCGGGCAGCGGCCGGCCAGGGCCACCGGCTCGCCCGCTTCGGTCCGGTAGAAGACGACCGGCTCGTTGAGGATGAACCGCTCGAGGGGCGCACGGCCGACCTCCGTCGACCGGGCCGCGACATACCAACGGTTGCGCGGGGCATAGAGACCCGCAGCGAAGGGATACATCCGCGCCTTCCTCGTTGGCGTTGGACGCATAATTAGATTGCTAAGTGTTTCTGTCAATCGCCTCCCGTGCGGTGGTTCCCGCTACGGGAGGGGTACTGGAAAGCCCGGACCTACTTCGTGGTTTCGAGCGCCCGCTCATCGTTCTGGGCGAGCAGCGTCTCGGCCTTGAGGACCACGGGGCGGGACTTCTTGCCCTCGGCGTCCACGGCCTCGTGGGCGACGTCCTTCTCGGTGAAGCCGTTGTGCGTCCAGGAGGCGAATTCCAGCATCACGCCGTCCGGATCCCAGAAGTAGACCGAGCGGACGAACACGTCGTCGTGCAGCTCGGAGGCCACCTGGGTCTCGGAATTGTCGTGGTTGAGCACCTTGCCCAGCTTCACGCCCTTGGCCTTCAGCTTCTCGACGTACTCGTCGAACTTCTCGGCCGGCACGTTGAGGGCGATGTGATTCATCGAGCCATGGGCCGAGCGGATGTCGCCGCCGCCGGGCAGGTCGGCTGGCGCCGAGATCCCCGGCGCCGCCTCGGGTGCGCCCGGGAACCAGAAGAAGGCCAGCGAGTCGCCGTTGCCGATGTCGAAGAAGAAGTGCTGGCCGCGGCCGCCCGGAAGGTCGAGCGTCTTGATCAGCGGCATGCCGAGCACGTCGCGATAGAACTCCACGGTCTTGGCCATGTCCTTGCAGACCAGGGCCAGGTGGTTCACGCCGCGGATGTCGAACTCGCGGTTGGTCGGCTGAGCCATTACGTCCTCCTGTCGGGCGCACGAGCCCGATCGTCGTTGGATACAATAAACGCCCCGCGGTCAGCGGCGTCAATTTAATTGACACTCCAATGCCGCCGCTGGACCGGAGTCACTTAGAGTTCTAACTATCATGACCGTGCCACCGGAAACCGACATCGTCGAGGCCCTGAAACGGGGCGGATTCCTGTCTCCTGACGCCCAGCCGCACCTGGAGTCGCTGACAGGCGGCGTTTCCAGCGACGTGTTCCGCCTCGACACCCCCGACGGCCCGGTGTGCGTGAAGCAGGCGCTGGCGAAGCTGCGGGTGGCGGCGGACTGGCGCGCGCCGGTGGAGCGGTCGCACTACGAAGTGGAATGGTTGAAGACGGCGCGGCCGTTCGCGGGCGACGCTGTACCTAATGTACTGTTCGAGGACGAGGCGGCCAACCTTTTTGTCATGAGCTTCTACGACCCGGCGACGCACAGCGTGTGGAAGTCGGACCTGGCGGCCGGGAAGGTCGACGCCGCCTTTGCTGGGCAGGTGGGGCGGATGCTGGCGGCGATCCATGCGGGCGCCGCGGGTTCGGCCGAGGTCGAGGCGAAGTTCCAGACCACGGCGCTGTTCGAGGACCTGCGGCTGGCGCCGTTCCTGCGGCGGTGCGCGGAGGTCCACCCCGACCTGGCCTGGAGCCTGGTCCCCCTGGCCGACCGGACGGCGGCGGCGCGGATCACGCTGGTGCACGGCGACGTCAGCCCGAAGAACATCCTGCACGGCCCGAACGGCCCGGTGCTGCTGGACGCGGAGTGCGCCTGGTATGGCGATCCGGCGTTCGACCTGGCGTTCTGCTCGGCGCACCTGCTCTTGAAGACGGTCTGGAAGCCGGCGCATCGGGCCGCCTATCTCGACGCGTTCTACGCCCTGCAGCGCAGCTACCTGCCCGGCGTGGCGTGGGAGAGCCCGGCTGCCCTGGATTCGCGCGCCGCGCCGCTGACGGCGGCGATCCTGCTGGCGCGCGTGGACGGCAAGTCGCCCGCCGACTACCTGCAGACACCGGAGGACAAGGGATTCGTCCGCGACGTCGCCCGGCGGCTGGTGGGCGAGGGCACGCCGGCGATGGCCGCGCTGGCAGGCGTTTGGAAGGAAGCCTTGGGGACACGATGAAGACGACGATCGCCGCCGTGCGCGGACGCCAGGTGTGGGACAGCCGCGGGCGGCCGACGGTCGAGGCCGAGGTGACGCTGGAGGGCGGCGCCGTGGGTCGGGCGATGGCGCCGGCCGGCGCGTCGCGGGGCGCGCACGAGGCCATCGACCTCAGGGACGGCGGCGAACGCTTTGGCGGCATGGGCGTGGATCGGGCCACGGCGGCGGTGAACGGCGAGATCGCCAAGCTGCTGGTCGGCCGCGACGTGCGCGACCAGGAAGGCCTGGACGCCGCGATGGCCGAGGCCGACGGCACGGCGAACCTGGCGCGGCTGGGCGGCAACGCCACGGTGGCCGTCTCGCTGGCGGCGCTGCACGCGGCGGCGGCGGCCGAGGGGCTGCCGCTGTGGGCGTACCTGGCGGACGGGCGGAAGGTGCGGATCCCGCTGCCCGAGATCCAGATCTTCGGTGGCGGCGCGCACGCCGGGCGGCGCACCGACGTGCAGGACTTCATGGTCATGTGCCCGAAGGCGTCCACGATCCGGGAGGCGTTCGAGATCACCGCCGACGTCTTCCGCGCGGGCGGGCGGCTGATGGAGGAGACCGGACGGCTGGCCGGCGCCGCCGACGAAGGCGGCTGGTGGCCGATGTTCGACAGCAACGAGGACGCGCTGGCGGCGCTGCTCAGGTCCATCGAGATGTCGGGCCATCGGCCGGGCGAGGACGTGTTCATCTCTCTCGACGTGGCGGCCAACGAGCTGGACAGCGGCGACGGCCGGTACCGCATGGGCCTGGACGGCGCCGAGTACGGCCGCGAGGCCATGGTCGAGCGGGTGGCTGACTGGGTGCGGCGCTATCCGATCCTCTCCATCGAGGACCCCGTCAGCCAGGACGACCTGGAGGGCTTCGCCGACGCCACGCGGCAGTACGGCGACCGGGTACAGCTCATCGGCGACGACATCCTGGTGACCAACGCCGACCGCGTCCGGCGGGCCGCGGCGGTGAACGCGGGCAACGCAGTACTGGTGAAGGTCAACCAGGCGGGCACGGTCAGCCGGGCCAAGGCGGCGCTGGATGCGTCCAAGGCGCTCGGCTGGGCGGCCATCGTCTCGGCGCGGTCGGGCGAGACCGAGGACGTCTCCATCGCCCACCTCGCGACGGGCTGGGACGCCGGCCAGATCAAGGTGGGCAGCTTCTCGCGCTCCGAACGGATGGCGAAGTGGAACGAGCTGCTGCGGATCGAGGAGGCCATGGGCGCCGACGCGTCGTTCGCCGGCGCCTCGGCCTTCGCGGCGTCGGTCGGGGCGAGCCTCAAGTGAAGGCGGTCCTGCACTACCGCGCCTCGGACGGGTTCCGGGCGATGCTGGCGGGCTATGCCCGGACGGCGGGCGTCCAGGCGGTGGTGGTGGACGAGTTCGACGATGCGGCGTTCGCCCGCGAGATCGCCGACGCCGACGTGCTGCTGCACGTGCTGAAGCCGGTGACGGCGCAGATGATCGGCGGGGCGCTGGGCCTGCGGCTGGTGCAGAAGCTGGGCGTGGGGGTCAACACCATCGACCTCGAGGCCTGCAAGGCCGCCGGCGTCGCGGTCTCCAACATGCCGGGGACCAACAGCCAGGCGGTGGCCGAGATGGCGCTGGCCCTGATGCTGTCGGTGCTGCGTCGGCTGTCCTACCTCGACCCGCTGACCCGCCAGGGGCTGGGCTGGCAGCCCGACCCCGACCTGATCGACGGCGTGGGCGAGATCGCCGGCCGCACGGTGGGCTTCGTCGGCTACGGCGGCTCGGCCTCGCGGCTGGGGTCGGCGCTGGAGGCCCTGGGCGCCACGGTGATCTACACGGCGCGCAGCGAGAAGCCGGGCCTGCCCGGGCGCTATGTCGGCCTGCACGAGGTGCTGACCCAGGCCGACATCGTCTCGCTCCACCTGCCGCTGACGCCGGAGACGCAACGGGTGATCGACGCCGGGGCGATCGCGGCGATGAAGCGGGGCGCCATCCTGATCAACACCGCGCGCGGCGGGCTGGTGGACGAGCCGGCCCTGGTCTCGGCGCTGTGCTCGGGCCAGCTGCGCGGGGCGGGCCTGGACGTGTTCGACCAGGAGCCGGTGGACCCGGAAAACCCGCTGCTGCAGCTGCCCAACGTGGTGGTGGCGCCGCACCAGGCCTGGCTGACGCCCGAGACCCTGGACCGCAGCCTCGCCGCCGCCTTCGAGAACATCCGCCGGCTGCAGGCCGGGGAGCCGTTGAACAACCGGGTGGTCTGATGCCGCGTCCCGCCCCAAGGCCCGCTGTCGTCTTCGCCTCCGGGCAGCTCCTGACCCATGAGTGCTGGGGGCCGCAGCTCGCCGAGCTGTCGGTGGACTGGGACCTGCGCTTCTCGGACCACACGCGCGACGAGACCATCGCCGGGATGGCCGGCCGGCTGCTGGCCGAGGCGCCCGAGCGGTTCCACCTGGTGGCCCACGCCATGGGCGGGTTCACGGCCTTCGAGGTGATGCGCCAGGCGCCGGAGCGGGTGCTCAGCCTGGCGCTGATCGCCACGCTGGCCCCCAACGACGGCCCGGCCCAGACCGAGCGGCGGCAGGGCTATATCCGGCTCGTCGAGGCCGGGCAGTTCGCCGAGGTGGTGGAGGAGCGCATCCCGATCCTGGTCCACCCGGCGCGGCGCGAGGACGAGCGGCTGCTGGCGGTCGTGCGGCGCATGGCGGCCGAGACCGGACCCGAGACCTTCGTGCGCCAGCAGCGGGCGATCATGAGCCGCGCCGACAGCCGCCCGTCGCTGGGGGCCATCGGGGCCCGCACGCTGCTGGTGCGCGGGGCGCAGGACGGCATCACCACCCCGGCCCACGTCGAGGAGATCGTGGCGGGCGTGCCGGGCGCGCGCTTCGAGGAGATCGCCGACTGCGGCCACCTGCCCACGCTGGAGAAGCCCCGGACGATGAACCGACTGCTGGCGGGGTGGCTGGCGGAGCGGCCCTAGGCGCACAAAAAAGGCCTCCGGAGGGGAACACCGGAAGCCTCTTCGTCTGCCGGCCGGAAAGGCCTGGCCGCGGATGCGGGCCGGGTCTCTCGGCTGGAAGGGTTAGGCGGCCGCGAGGCCCAGGGTGCGCCGGCGGCGCATGACCGCGCCCGCGAGGCCGAAGCCCATGATCATCATGGTCCAGGTCGCCGGCTCGGGCACGCCGACCGCCAGGTTGTCGATCTCGAACGAATTGCTCGACGAGGTCAGGGTGATGCTGGTGAAGGCCTCGCCGGCCGTGCTCCAGATCGTGAACAGGCCGTTGGTGCCCGGGGACACCTGGTTGCCGTTCGCGGGATTGGTGAAGTTGCCGCCCGGCACGATGATCGGGTCGGAGCCCGTCGACTGGATCGACAGGGTGTTGAACGCGTCGATGGAGCCCCAGTCGAACTGGAACGCCGTGACCGCCGAGCCGAAGCTGAGGGTGGCCGAGCCGCCGGCCAGGACCGACAGGTAGGGCGTGCCGGCCGGCACGGAATTGGCGGGCGGGGCGCCGTCGCCGTCGGCGGGCGGCGTCTTGATCTGGAACCCGGAGCCGGTGATGCCGGCCGCGGTGTCGAAGGTGTTGATCACCGTGTAGCCGAGGCTGGGCGACGGAAGGCCCGGATCGAACGACCACAGGATCGCCGCGCCGGCGGGGGCGGCGGCAAAGGCCAGCGGCGCCGCGAGGGCGGCGGCGAGAAGTCTCATTTTCATGGTGTTTGCACCCCGGCCCGACCGCGGGGCGAGGGGGTTCACCGCGCCAATCTGGACCGGCCGGCACGCTAGGCCGCCGTTCGCTGAAATGCGACAATATTCTGTAGTGAAGCTTAGAATAGATTAGTATTGGATGAAATAATCGCCTCTCAGGAGAAATATGGCCAAAGGATATTTGGTGTATATGGCCTTGTTGTGGTGAAGCTTGATAAGTCGTCGTGTTCGAAGCGTGTGCTGGTTTCGCCCTGGTTGTGGTGGATGTGCGTCGACGCTGCCGTGAAGACCTTGGGGACCGTCGGCGGTGGGCGCGGGAATGAGGTGCGGACCTTGCGGGCGCACGGGTATGGATCCCCGGGTCGAGCCCGGGGATGACGCGGTGTGTGTGAGGTGAGTGGGCCATGCCGCACCGCTGTCATCCCGGCCGAAGCGCCGGGACTTGAGGGGGATGGGCAGTGCGGTGGGGATCTGGGTCCCGGATCGGCCTGCCGGCCGTCCGGGATGACAGCTTTGGGGGGACTAGCCGCTACTTCGCCACTTGGGGTGTTCGCCGTCGTCGGAGTCGTCGGCAAGGAAGGCCTCGACGTCGTCAGGGTCGGGATCGGGGAGCTCGCGCCAGCGAGCGACGTTGTCGGGGTTGAGGCCGAAGGCTTTGGCGAGTTCGGCGATCTGTTCGTCGAGGTCGCGGGTGGTGAAGTCGTCCTTGAGGCGGTCCTCGGCGAGGAAGTCTTCCAAACAGCGGAAGAA
>Ga0065165_1002440_pt1 | contig 15736 bp, 12 predicted proteins | sample AraplaMF_Cvi_mMF_FD_63813 | JGI IMG/M metagenome (GOLD analysis project Ga0065165, IMG submission 63813) | Arabidopsis root microbial communities from the University of North Carolina, USA - plate scrape MF_Cvi_mMF (version 2) (version 3) | ecosystem: Host-associated > Plants > Roots >...
AGCACCACAAATCGACGCAAGAATGCGCTCAAAACTTGCGTCGTAAGAAGAGATATCTTTAATATGCTCCCAGAGAGTGCTTTTTAGCGCTTCAGGAACTTCACAATCCTCGATTACGATCGGAATCAATCTACTACTACCATTTACCTTCCGCACAAACGCAGCATTCAGCTCTTCTTGGACCCAAGGTTTGGCAACACTAAACTTAGATAGAACAACGATAACAGCGCTAGCGCTTTTTATCCCTTCCTCAAATATTTTATCGACAAGGCTGTCACCGGGATACATTTCCCACTTATCTACCCAAGCATCAATGCCGCAGTTGCGCAATTTCGTTGCAAAATCCAATACAAATCGCTCTTTATCTTCGCTTGCATGGCTCACAAAAACTTTTGGATTCATAAATGTTTTTAAAAGTAAAATTTAGTTAGCCACGCCGAGCTTATATGCCAATACACGAGATAACACATCCCGATCGCGAAATGCCTTTTAACTATAAAACTGCATTAAATAATTCGAGCCGCCGACTCAACCATCCCGTCTCGCAATCCACTGCGTATGCTCTCGTGAAAAGGCATTTTCAGCGTCACCAACAAATTCTGAAAATTTTATCTCGCTCGACACCTCAAAAAGCTGCTCACGTATCAAACTAATCTCATTAGCTGTAAGCGAATAAGAAGCACTAAGCTCTCTATATCGTTTGGCTTGAGCCCACGCTAAGATTGCACCAGCAATAGCCACGAAAATATCTGTTGGCCAAAACGACGCATCCGGAAAACGTATTTTCAAGAGCGAAAATATTATCGCCAAGATGTTTGCCGCGCACAGAGCAATGAAATATCGAGATGCTGATCCATTGTTTTCTTTCGCCTTTTTTTGATACCAAGCTTGCTGGTCCGATATGCGACCTTGTCGATATGTTTCTTTACGACTTGCAAACGAAGACGCACGAGTTGAAATCATTGGATCTGTGACTTGAGCCCCATTTCCTGCACTGGCGATTTGCTTCGACACGTCCCCATTCGATGCAACTAGCTTCTTCAAAACATCAACAAAGATCCTTCGCGCATCGCTATCGGAAACATTATACGGTTCTGCCCTCATCATATAGCGCCACGTGACAGTCTTCACCGACTCAGCAAGCGCACGACCGCTATACCAATTTTTTTCTGGCCTAGCAACCCCCAAATAAATAGCGCAACCCAAGCTAATTAGCAATACAAATGCTTGAGCGTAAGCCATTTCCACATATGGAACATTAAAGACGGATAACGCAGCAGCACCAACAAGCAAAAAAAGATTTAAAAAAAGGACTTTGAAAAAATGTGTTTGCGCCTTTATTGAAAGCTCATCTGCAGCACGATATAAAGCAGGAAAATCTTGTTCATTCATTCTATCCCCAACTGACTGTAGACCTCATCCGGATAGTAACAGTCAGTTATCCCCCTGAACAAAACACTAGAATAATTCCCACAAAAATCATCTAATGCGTGTTTTATGATCTTCATTTTGAAAGGCACATGCACTACAGGCTTTCCTTTTAATATTGGCGGACAAAGCTTATCGTCCATCTTACGCAATCCGTTTAAATTTACTGCGACGATGGGAATCCCCAAATCAATGCAACAGTCAATTTCCCAGCGAACATAGCGATACAGATTTTTTGTACTATCGCCAATTAGAACCACCGCCTGCTTAGTATTCGCAAGCCGCTCTTTTAGCTTCCTTTTTACAGTCGGCTCTAAGGTTCCATCCCTAAGCTCATTAATGTCATGCGCATCAAAGAAATTGAAGTCAATGTTAGGGAGAGCGTTCCACCCCTTCATGCGACCATAAGCCCAAATATCTTTATCACCATCAAAAATTACATATGTTTTGTTTTTGTAGCTCACTCTACTCTCCAAAACTTTAATAACTTGATTTAATTGACAAACTTTGGCGAAGATGAAGTCAAACGCTCTTTAATGATCAGTCCCAGCTCAGCGCACCACCGGTCTGGTACTCAGTCACGCGGGTTTCGAAGAAGTTGCGCTCCTTCTTCAGGTCGATCATCTCGCTCATCCACGGGAACGGGTTTTCCTCGTTCGGGAACAGCGCATCCAGGCCGATCTGGACGGCGCGGCGGTTGGCGATGAAGCGCAGGTAGCCCTTGAACATCGGGGCGTTCAGGCCCAGCACGCCGCGCGGCATGGTGTCTTCGGCGTAGCGGTACTCGAGTTCGACGGCCTTCAGGAACAGCTGCTTGATCTCTTCCTTGAACTCGGCGGTCCACAGCTGCGGGTTTTCCATCTTGATCGTGTTGATCAGGTCGATGCCGAAGTTGCAGTGCATCGACTCGTCGCGCAGGATGTACTGGTACTGCTCGGCAGCGCCGGTCATCTTGTTCTGGCGGCCCAGCGCCAGGATCTGGGTGAAGCCGACGTAGAAGAACAGGCCTTCCATCAGGCAGGCGAACACGATGATCGACTTCAGCAGTTTCTGGTCGTTTTCCAGGGTGCCGGTCTTGAATTCCGGATCGTTGATGACCTCGATGAACGGGATCAGGAACTGGTCCTTGTCGCGGATCGACGGGATTTCGTTATAGGCGTTGAAGATTTCCTTCTCGTCCAGGCCCAGCGACTCGACGATGTACTGGTAGGCGTGGGTGTGGATCGCCTCTTCGAAAGCCTGGCGCAGCAGGTACTGGCGGCATTCCGGCGCCGTGATGTGGCGGTAGGTGCCCAGCACGATGTTGTTGGCGGCAAGCGAGTCGGCGGTCACGAAGAAGCCCAGGTTGCGCTTGACGATGCGGCGCTCGTCTTCGGTCAGGCCGTTCGGGTTCTTCCACAGCTCGATGTCGCGCTGCATGTTCACTTCCTGCGGCATCCAGTGGTTGGCGCAGCCGGCCAGGTACTTGTCCCAGGCCCACTTGTACTTGAACGGCACCAGCTGGTTGACGTCGGTTTTGGCATTGATGATGCGCTTGTCGTCGGCGTTCACGCGCTTGGCGACGTCGGCGGCGCTGGCGCCCTCCGGTGCTGCGGTGGCGGCCGGTGCGCTGGTAATCGGTTCATCGTCCCATGACAGAGCCATGATCTTTTCCTTCTTTATATAGTTGATGCCCCCGCCTGAGCGGGGGCTGAATATTTACTGGCAGGCTTCGCACTCGTCGAAACCGGCGTCGCCCGGACGCAGGTAGCAGGCCGCGCCTTCCACCACGTCCGCTGCCGCTGCCGGAGCAGCCACCGGGGCCGGAGCCGCTGCCGCCGCTGCCGACAGGCCGCCATCGACCGGCACGGCATTCAGGGCGCCGGTGCGGGTGGTCGACTTCTCCATGTGGGTTGCGGCCACGGTGCGCAGGTAGTAGGTGGTCTTCAGGCCGCGCAGCCAGGCCAGCTTGTAGGTCTCGTCCAGCTTCTTGCCCGAGGCGCCGGCCATGTAGATGTTCAGCGACTGCGCCTGGTCGATCCACTTCTGGCGGCGCGATGCGGCTTCCACCAGCCACTTCGGCTCGACTTCGAAGGCCGTTGCGTAAATATCGCGCAGGTCCTGCGGCACGCGGTCGATGCGCGACAGCGAGCCGTCGAAGTATTTCAGGTCGTTGATCATGACCTCGTCCCACAGGCCGCGCGCCTTCAGGTCGCGCACCAGGTAGCCGTTGATCTCGGTAAACTCGCCCGACAGGTTCGACTTCACGTACAGGTTCTGGAAGGTCGGCTCGATGCAAGCCGACACGCCGATGATGTTCGAGATGGTCGCGGTCGGGGCAATCGCCACGCAGTTCGAGTTACGCATGCCGAACTGCTTGATGCGGCTACGGACGACGGTCCAGTCCATGGTCTCGGACGTATCCTGCTCCAGGTAGCCGCCGCGCTCTTCCGCCAGCAGCTTGATCGAGTCCTGCGGCAGGATGCCGCGGTCCCACAGCGAACCTTCGTAGGACTGGTAGCGGCCGCGCTCTTCGGCCAGCTCGGTCGAAGCCAGGTAGGCGTAGTAGCAGACGGCTTCCATCGAGACGTCGGCGAACTTCACGGCCTGTTCCGAGGCGAACGGCACGCGCATCATGTGCAGGCAGTCCTGGAAGCCCATGATGCCCAGGCCGACCGGACGGTGGCGCAGGTTCGAATTACGGGCCTTCTCGACGGCGTAGTAGTTGATGTCGATGACGTTGTCCAGCATGCGCATCGCGGTGCGGATGGTCTTCTGCAGCTTGACCACGTCCAGGCCGTCGCCCTTCATGTGCTGCGGCATGTTCACCGACCCCAGGTTGCAGACGGCGATCTCGTCGGCGCTGGTATTCAGCGTGATCTCGGTGCACAGGTTCGAGGAGTGCACCACGCCCACGTGCTGCTGCGGCGAGCGGATGTTGCACGGATCCTTGAAGGTGATCCACGGGTGGCCGGTCTCGAACAGCATCGACAGCATCTTGCGCCACAGGTCGAGCGCTTCGATTTTCTTGTACACGGTCATTTCGCCGCGCGCCGCCTTGGCTTCATAGCCCAGGTAGGCTTCCTCGAAGGCCTTGCCGACCTTGTCGTGCAGGTCCGGCGCTTCGGACGGCGAGAACAGGCTCCACGAGCCCTTCTCCATTACGCGCTTCATGAACAGGTCCGGAATCCAGTTCGCGGTGTTCATGTCGTGGGTACGGCGGCGGTCGTCGCCGGTGTTCTTGCGCAGGTCGAGGAATTCCTCGATGTCCAGGTGCCAGGTTTCCAGGTAGCCGCAGACCGCGCCCTTGCGCTTGCCGCCCTGGTTCACGGCCACGGCGGTGTCGTTCGCCACTTTCAGGAACGGCACAACTCCCTGCGACTTGCCGTTGGTGCCCTTGATGCGCGAACCCATCGCGCGGACCGGGGTCCAGTCGTTGCCCAGGCCGCCGGCGAATTTCGACAGCAGCGCGTTTTCCTTGATCCCGTCGTAGATATCTTCCAGGTCGTCGCCGATAGTGGTCAGGTAGCACGAGGACAGCTGCGAGCGGCGGGTGCCCGAGTTGAACAGGGTCGGGGTCGAGCTCATGAAGTCGAAGCTCGACAGCAGGTTGTAGAACTCGATCGCGCGCGCTTCGCGGTTCTCTTCGCGCAGGGCCAGGCCCATGGCAACGCGCATGTAGAAGGCCTGCGGCATCTCGATGCGGGTTTCGCGGATGTGCAGGAAGTAGCGGTCGTACAGGGTCTGCAGGCCGATGTAGCCGAATTGCAGGTCGCGGTCGGCGACGATGGCCTTGGCCAGCTTCTGCAGGTCGAACTTGCCCAGCTCTTCATCCAGCAGCTCGGCGTCGATGCCCTTGGCGATGTATTGCGGGAAGTAGGTCACGTACTCGGCGGCGGCGCCGGCTTGCGCGACTTCCTTGCCGAAGACTTCCTTGCGGATGGTGTGCAGCAGGATGCGGGCGGTGACCTGGCTGTAGGCCGGATCCTTTTCCATCAGGGCGCGGGCGGCCAGGATGGCCGACTTGTGCAGCTCCTCGACCGGCACGCCGTCGTACAGGTTCTTCACGGTTTCGGCCAGGATGGCGTCGGCATCGACGTGCTTTTCCAGGCCCACGCAGGCGGCGCCGATCAGGGCCGACACTTCGTTCATGTCCAGCGGGCGGCGCACGCCGCCATCGACCACGGTGAACTGCGGCGCATCGGCCGCGCTGACGCCCGAGGCTTCCTTGGCGGCGCGGCGCTCGTCCATGCGCTTGGCGCGGTACAGCACGTATTCGCGCGCGACGTCATGCTCGCCCGAGCGCATCAGGGACAGCTCCACCTGGTCCTGCACATCCTCGATGTGGAAGGTACCGCCGTTTGGCTGGCGGCGCACCAGGGCGGCGACCACGTTGTTGGTCAGCTGCTCGACCAGTTCGCGGATGCGTGCCGACTCGCGGGCGCCTTCGCCGTTCACGGCGAGGAAAGCCTTGGTCATGGCGACGGCGATCTTGGTCGGGGCGAACGGCACCACGGCGCCGTTACGGCGGATGATGCGGTAGTCGTTGTTGGCGACCAGCTCGTTGATGGAGATGTCCGAAGATGTTTGCATTGAGGCTCCCAGGATGGCAACGCGCCACCGACTAAAAACGATGAATGCCAACTGAGCAAAGTTGGCAGCCTAATAACTTTTTAAGAATAATAAAGAGGAGTGGCCCGTTCTGAAAAAGCCTGCAACCGGCCCTCCTCTTGCTTGGCTGACTCTGCCACCGACCACTAGATCTAGTGTGTGAGCGCCTTATGAACCTAAGTATAGTCGATATTCGGCAAGATCAAAGGGCCTGCTGAGCGGATTTTTTTCTAGCGCCGAGCTTGACTTTTGCCAAGGCGAACCATTCCGGGCCTTGGAATGAAAGTGAGCACTAACATAACGATTTCAGGGCCCTGACATGGTGCGGCTTGGCGTTGACGCAGCCGGCGATCAGGCCATACTGCGATGGCGAAAAGCCAACACCTTTTCGCTCATCCATGAGCCGAATCAAGGTTCGGGCGCATGGATATCCAGCTTCTGCATCTGGTAGCGCAGCTGGCGGACGCTGATGCCGAGCAGGCTGGCAGCCTGGGTGCGGTTGAACTGGGTCTGTTGCAGCGCGCGCTGGATGATGTCGCGCTCGATCTGTTCGAGGTAGTCCGGCAGGTTGCTGGGCAGCTCGCCGGCGCCGAGCGCGGGCAGGCTGTCGGACGGCGCCGGCACCAGAGCCGGTGCCGGAACCGGAGCAGACGCCGGTGCGGGGCCGGCTTCCGCCGCCGGCTGCGCTGCCGGCGCCGGTGCGGGCGCCGGTGCGTGAGCCTCGGCCTGCTCGGCCAGGCGCGCACCCTTCAATGAAAGGTCGCCGACTTCGATCACGCCGTCGTTGGCAAAGGCGAGCGCCCGTTCCAGCACGTTTTCCAGCTCGCGCACGTTGCCGGGGAAGGCATAGCCCTGCAGCGCTTCCAGCACGCCGGCGCCGAGGCGCGCATCGCCCGGTCCCGCCAGGCGCGCCAGGATGGCGTCGGCCAGTAGCGGCAGGTCGTCGAGGCGCTCGCGCAGCGGCGGCAGGGTCAGTTCGATCACGTTCAGGCGGTAGAACAGGTCCTGGCGGAACTGCCCGCCCTCGACCAGCTTCGCCAGGTCCTTGTGCGTGGCGCTGATGATGCGCACGTCCACCGCTTCCTCGGCGGTCGCGCCGATCTTGCGCACGCGCCGCTCCTGGATCGCGCGCAGCAGTTTCACTTGCATCGCCAGCGGCAGGTCGGCCACCTCGTCCAGCATCAGGGTGCCGCCGTTGGCAGCCTGGAAGAAACCGTCGCGATCGTCGGTGGCGCCGGTGAAGGCGCCCTTGCGGTAGCCGAAGAACTCGGCCTCCATCAGCGCTTCCGGAATCGCGCCGCAGTTGACGGCTACGAAAGGCTTGCTGGCGCGTGCGCTCTGGGCGTGGATCTCGCGCGCCGCCAGTTCCTTGCCGCTGCCGGATTCGCCGTTGATGGCGATCGGCGCCTGCGAGCGCGCCAGCCGCCCGATCTGGGCGCGCAGCGCCTGCATCGCCTGCGAACGGCCGAGCAGGCGCGAGTTGCCGCCATCGCCCTCCCCGTCTCCCGGCGCCGGGTGATTGGCCTTGGTTTCGGAAAGGCGCAGCGCCGAGCGCACCATCGTCCGCAAATCGTCCAGCACCACCGGCTTGGAGACGTAGTCGAAGGCGCCGGCCTTCAGCGCGATCACCGCGTTCTCGGCGCTGCCGTAGGCCGTGATCACGGCGATCGGCGTGCCGCGCCCCTGCCCGGCCACTTCGCGCACCAGCTCCAGGCCGGTGCCGTCGGGCAGGCGCATGTCGGTCAGCACCAGCGCATACTCGTGCTGGCCGAGCAGCGAGCGGGCTTCGCGCACGGTCGAGGCGCTGTCGACGTCCAGGCCCATCTTGACCAGGGTGATCTCGAGCAGCTCGCGCAGGTCGGCTTCGTCGTCAACTACAAGGATGCGGGGAGAACTCATACTATCTATATAGAGAAGGTGATCACGAAGCGTCCCGGGGCGTCGAAACCGGCCGGACCGTCGACCCGGTATTCGTAGTCGAGCATGGCGCCGTTGTTCAGGCACAGCTCGCGCGCCAGGTAGAGCCCGAGGCCGGTGCCCTTGCTCGAGGTGGTATAGAAGGGCTCGAACAAATGGGCGCGCACCTCGGCCGTGATGCCGGGACCGTCGTCCTGCACGTGCAGTTCGACGCGGCCGGTGGCATCCAGTACCGGGAACAGCCGGATGCTGGCCGGCTTGCCGCTCGCATAGCGGATCGCATTGCCGAGCAGGTTGACCAGCACTTCGCGCAGGTGCAGGCCGTCGAAGCGTACGGTGCGGCTGCCGGCATCGCCGATCCACACCATATTATCGGCCAGGCCATGGGTTTCCGTGAATTCGGCTTTCAGCTCGGCCAGGAAAGCGCCAAGGCGCACCGGTTCGCCGCCCGGCTGCACCTTGCGTGACAGCTTGAGGATGTCCTCGACCATGCGGTTCACGCGCGCCACGTTGTCGCCGACGATGCGCAGCAGGCGGGTCTCGGCCGGACCATTCAGGTCTTCGGCCAGCAGCGAGGTCGCGTGGCCGATCGCCGACAGCGGGTTCCTCACTTCATGCGCGATGCTGGCCGTCAGCCGGCCCATCGAGGCCAGCTTCAGCTGCTGCGCCTGGTTCTCGATGGCGCTCACGTCCTGCATGAAGATCACGCTGCGCCCGGCCGCACCAATCGGCGTGTCGACCCGGGCGAAGCGCAATTTGAGGTGCACCGGCTGGTCGAGGCGGCCGCGCACCGGGCCGTCCTGCTCCTGCCAGCGCTTGATGGTGACGTAGGCATCGCTTGGGCCGGCATCGAGCCAGGCCTCGAAGCCCTGCGCCACCGGTTCCAGCGCGGGACTGCCGCTCAGGCGGAACTCGCTGTCCGCTTCCAGGCCCAGCATGCGCCGCGCCGCCGGGTTGCCGGAAAAGACGAAGCCATCGCGTCCCACCACCAGGATGCCGTCGCCGACGTCGTCGACCACGATGCGGTAGACCGCCTGCTGGATACTGAGGTCGGCGCCGCGCCGGGCCGCCAGCTCTTCCTGCCCGATCAGGCGCGCCGCCAGCCGGTTCACCACCAGTACCATCGCAAAGAAGGCCGCGCCCATCATCCCGGCCTGGAACAGCGGCGGATCCCGTTCGCTGAGGAAGATCCGCCAGGTGCTCTCGGCCAGCATGAACAGGGTCACGAGCGAGGCCGAGAACAGCGCCAGCACCAGCGGCGCCAGGATCGCCGCGCCGGCCAGCGGGAACAGGTAGAGCAGTCCGAGCCCGCTGCGCGCGCCGCCGGCGGCCAGGTAGAGCAGAGAGATCGCGCCGATGTCGGCCAGGATCTGGCACGACAGCTGCAACAGGAAGCGGTGGCGCCAGCGCTGGGTGGCGATGGCGAACAGCAGGGCCGCGACCAGATAGGCGATGCAGGTCTCGGCGTAAGGCGTGCCGCCCAGCTGGCCGCTGGCGGCACTGTGGCGCGCATCGATGCTCAGGTAGACCAGCAGCACCAGCGCGATCACGATGCGCGTCACGGTGAAGGTCTGCAGCGAGCGCCAGAAGGTCTCCCTCGACGCGGCGGACAGGGGCTGCCAGGGCGCCATGCGCCTCAATTCGGTCGGGAAGCGGCCGTCTGGCGCGCGTGCGCCTGGCTGCAATACTCGCGGCCGCCCTCATGCACCGCCTCCGAGGACGGGAAGTAGATGCCGCAATGGGCGCAGCTGGACATGCGCTCGGATTCCTCGACCCGGGGCTGGGCCCGCGCCGTGCCGCCGGGCTGCGTGCCTGGACCGCCTTGCGGATGGTAGCCGCGCGCCGCCACGGCCGCCCGCAATTTGCTGCGGATCGCCGCCACCACCAGGATGACGAGCGCAATCCAGAATAAGAGTCGCGTCATGTGAACCCCCGGTGCAGAACGACTTCAAAGACAAAACGGCTGCCGACATAGGCCAGCGCCAGGGTGGCGAATCCCGCCAGCGTGAAGCGCAGCGCGGTCTTGCCGCGCCAGCCGCGCCAGCGCCGTCCGGCCAGCAGCGCGGCGAACAACAGCCACGACAGCAGCGCGAACACGTTTTTATGGTCCCAGCGCAGCGCGCGCCCGAACAGCTGTTCCGAGAACACGATGCCCGACAGGACGGTCAGGCTGAGCAGCACGAAACCGATGCCGATCATCCGGAACAGCAGCTTTTCCATGGTCAGCAGGGCCGGCAGCTGGTCGATGGCGGCGCCCAGCCAGCCCTTCTTGGCGCTGCGCGCATGCAGGCGGGTTTCCTGCAGCGCCATCAGCACGGCGTGGAAGGCGGCGATGGTGAGCGTGCTGTAGGCCATGACGGCCACCGCCACGTGCCAGCCGAAGGCGGGCGTCTGCGCCTCCACCGGCATCAGGCTGCCGGGGAACAGCGGCGGCAGCAGGCTTGATGCGGCCGCGCACGGCATCACCATGCGGCGCATGCCGTCGAGCGCGAAGTTGCGGTTCTCGAGCCACCAGGCCGCCACCGAAATCCATAGCGCGGCCGACAGCATGAAGGCGAAACCGACCCGCAGCGTGCCGTTCGCCAGCATGTCCGGCCACAGCGCGCCGCCATGCAGCACCCACGCCAGCGCGGTCACGCCGGAAATGACGGCGCCCCGCCGCGGCGGCAGCAGGGCGCACACCGCGTACAGGATGGCCGCGGCGATGAAGAAGGTGGTTTGCATAGGGCGAGTCTACACTATCCGGATGCCGCCGGGACAGCTTGACTAATTAGTACGTCATTCCCGCGGAAGCGGTAGTCAGGTCGGGCAATGCCCGGCATGACGGCGTGGTTAATCGACGGCGGCCGACTTCATTTCCGCCTCATGATGCCGTTGCTGCTCTTCCATCACCAGCTGCCCCAGCTCACGCTTCAAGGCATTGAACTCTGGCGCCGACGGATCGCGCATCCGCGGCAGCTCGACCAGCATGTCGCGCTTGACCGTGCCCGGCCGGTAGGTCATCACGACGATGCGGTCGGCCAGGTAGATCGCTTCCTCGATGCTGTGGGTGACGAAGATGACGGTCTTCTTCAGCTCGGCCCAGAGGCGCAGCAGCTCGTCCTGCAGGTTGCGGCGGGTCAGCGCGTCGAGTGCGCCGAAGGGCTCGTCCATCAGCATGATCGGCGAGTCCAGCGCCAGCACGCGCGCGATCGCGACCCGCTGGCGCATGCCGCCGGACAGATCTTTCGGATAGCGCTTGCCGAAGTCTTCCAGCGACAGCAGCTTCAGGAGCTCGGCCACGCGCGCCGCGATCTGCGCCTTGGCCATGCCCTTGATTTCGAGCCCGAAGCCGACGTTCTGCTCGACCGTCATCCAGGGGAACAGCGCATATTCCTGGAATACCATGCCGCGTTCCGGGCCCGGACCGTGAACCGGGGCGCCGTCGGCCACCACCGTGCCGGCGGTCGGCGGCGCGAAGCCGGCGATGGCGTTCAGCAGGGTCGACTTGCCGCAGCCGGAGGGGCCGAGCAGGCAGACGAACTGGCCGCGCGGGATCTCGAGATCGATGTTCTCCAGCGCCACCATGCGCCGGCCGTCGGTCTCGAATACCTTGCTCACTTTATCGATGACGATGTGCGCGCTCATGTCAGTGCTCCAGGCCGCGGTGCCAGCGCAGCAGATAATTATTCAGCTTGTTCATGCCGACGTCGATCGCCAGGCCGAGGATGCCGATGGTGATCATGCCGGCGATGATCTTGTCCGACCAGAAGTACTCGCGCGCTTCGAGGATGCGGAAACCGAGGCCGTTGTTCACCGCGATCATCTCGGAGACGATCACCACGATGAAGGCGGTGCCGATACCGATCCGCATGCCGGTCAGGATGTAGGGCACGGCGGCCGGCAAAATCACGCGCAGGAACATGGTGCTGCCGCCGGCGCCCAGGTTGCGCGCCGCGCGCAGGTAGATGCCGTCGACCTGGCGCACGCCGGCGATGGTATTCATCAGCACCGGGAAGAAGGCGCCCAGCGCGATCAGGAAGATCGCCGGCGGGTTGCCGAGCCCGAACCACAGGATCGACAGCGGGATGTAGGCGATTGGCGGGATCGGGCGCAGCAGCTGCACCAGGGGATTCATCCAGGCATACACGATGCGGCTCGCGCCCATCGCCAGCCCGAGCGGCAGGGCCAGGCCGGCGCCGACCGCGAAGCCGACCACCACCCGGTACAGGCTGCCCAGCGAATCGATGATCAATTCGCCCGACGTCGCCCACGACCACCAGCCGCCCTGCGGGTTGTTCTCATGCCAGGTACCGAAGTCCTGCATCGGCAGCAGATAGGCCACCCACTTGCGCCACACTGCCAGCGGCGAGGGCAGGATGTTCTCGTTGACCCATCCCATGCTCGCCACCCACTGCCAGATCCCGATCGCGACGACCGGCACGATCAGGCCCACTGCGATGTCCTTCCCCCTGCGTTTCATCATGCCGGCCTCTTACTTGACGTTCAGGCTCTTCTTGGCCGCTTCCAGCAGGTCGGTCTTGACCCATTCCTTCGCTGCTGGCGGTTTGGCCATGCGGCCGACGCCGGTCTTGTACATGATGTCGGTGGTGACCTGGATGTGCTCCGGAGTGATGTCGTAGGTGTACTCGGCGTTGTCCATCGCGTCGCGGAAGTCGTCGCTGGTGATCTGGCCCTTGAACACGTTCTCGCGCACGTACTTCTCGGCCAGTGCCGGATCCTTGATGAAGGTGCTGGTGGCCTGCACAAAGCAGCGCATGAACTTCTCGGCCAGGGGACGCTTAGTGTTATAGAACTTCTCGGTCATGACCATGGTCCGCACCGGCTCGCCGATCGGGGTGTCGTAAGGCTTGATGATCTCGGTGCCGAAGCCCTTGTTGATGGCCTGCGAGGACTGCGGCTCGGACTGCATCATGGCGTCGATGTTCTTGCCCAGCAGCGCCTGGTTCAGGTCGGCGTAGGCCAGGAACACCAGCTGCACGTCCTTGCCCGGCGCAGCGTCGGCGCTCAGGCCGGCCTTCTGCAGCTCGGCCATCAGCAGCACTTCCTGGATGCCGCCGCGGGTCACGCCGACCTTCTTGCCCTTCAGGTCCTTGACGCTCTTGATATTGGTGCCCTGCCCCGCCACCAGGCGCGCGCCGCCCTTGGCGAAGCCGGCCACGACGTAGATCGGCGCATTGCCGGCGCGGCCGGAGATTGCCGCTTCCGAGGCGGTGGTGCCGACGTCGATTTCACCGGCAATGATGGCCTGCATCACGTCCAGGCCCTTGGCGAACACCCGCTCCTCGACCTTGATGCCGCACTTCGGTGCGATCTCCTTGATGTACGACACCGCGCCATAGTGCGCGAACTTGAGGTTGCCGAGGCGGACGACCTCCTGGGCCTGGGCGCTGCCCGCGGCCAGCAGGGCGGCGATGAGGATGGTCTTGCCGAATGCTTTTGCTGTCATTGCTGTCTCCGTGATGTGCTGCTTCAGTTTGCCGTTTCGATACGCTCGCGGTGCTGCCGTACAGATATTTATTTCAAAGAGGCTATAACGTTAATCGACGTATTGTCAAACAGTACAAGTACGTATTTACCAAGTATCAATTGAGCTGCCAAATTGTCAAATCGCGCACTTGCGCCAATCGCTTGCACAGCAGCCTTTAGAGGGTGCGAATGTGCCTACATCGAATGCCTGTGTGACATTTGATGACTTTTGGGGCGCATGCCATGTGGATAATGATGCGATTGTTCAATTTAATCAGATACATCATGCGCTCATTGTCTCCCCTGCTCCTCTGCGCCATCCTCGCTGCCTGCGGCGGTGGCGGTTCTTCGGCCCCCAGCTCCGCAGTCCCTGCACCGCCGGTATCGGTTACCCCGCCCCCACCTACGCCGGCGCCGACCTTGACCCTGTCCAGCCCGACCCTGCGCACCATCGCCGGCGGCAGCGCCATTCCCCTGAGCGCCAAACTGTCGAGCGGTGGCACGGTGCACTGGCAGCTGGCGGCCGGCACACCCGGTTCGCTCAGCGCGGACAGCGGCGCCACCGTGCGCTACCTGCCGCCGGCCGGTGCGCTGACGGCGCCGGCGATCGTCACGGTCACTGCCAGCGGCGATGGCGCCAGTGCGTCGATGAACCTGGCCGTGACGCCGGATCCGGGTGCGCCTGGGCTGTATCCGATGGCTTGGCGTACCGAAACCGATCCGACGATGCTGTTTCCATCACAGTTGGCTGCCGACCTGGCGGGCAATGTCTATGCGATGCTGTATGTCAGCGGCCAAAGCCCATCCAGGGCGGGCGGGCCGTCCCTGGTGAAGATCGCGCCGGATGGCACGATCACGAATCTCATCGGCAAGGGCTGGTTCGGCCAGCCGGCTGCGCCGGCCAACGCCTCCCTGCTCGAATCCACCGCGGGCTTCGTCGTCGATCGCGCGGGGAATATTCTCATCGGTGGGGTCCGCTCGTTTGCCGAAGGCGGCTCGATCCTGAAAATCACGCCGGCCGGCGCCCTGTCCGTCTTGGCGGGTAATGCACCGCTGGCGAGCGGGCAGCTTGAGACCATTACCGACGGCACCGGCGCGGCCGCGCACTTCCGCTTCCCCCACATCGTCGGCATCGACATCGACGACAACGTTTACGTGATGGACAAGGACGACAAGCCGCGCAAGGTCACCCCGGCCGGCGTCGTCACGACCCTGAGTGCCCTCCCCGCCGGCCTGAATGCGGACATGAACGGCAACACCTATGTGTACGATTCGGCCTCGAACAAGCTGATGCGCACCGGCCCGGACGGGATCAGCACAGTGGAAACCGGCGTAGCTTACTGCGCAAGCTTCGTCCCCACCCCACCGCTCACCTGCCTGGACGACAAGGGCTTGTACGGGATCGTCCCGATTGGCGGCGCGAGCTTCGTCGGATACAACAGCTGGGGCGAACTCCGGCGCCTGGTCGTGCAAACCGCCCAGCCGCACTGAGGTAAAATGGCGTATTGCACGCTAATTTTTCCCGAGACGCAGACATGCTAGACAATCTGACTCAACGCCTTGCCAAGGTCGTCAAGACCATGCGCGGCGAGGCCCGCCTGACCGAGGCCAATACCGCCGAGATGCTGCGCGAAGTGCGCCTGGCCCTGCTGGAGGCCGACGTCGCGCTGCCGGCCGTGCGCGAATTCATCGCCAAAGTGAAGGAAAAGGCACTCGGCGAAGAAGTCATCGGTTCGCTGTCCCCCGGCCAGGCCCTGGTCGGCGTGGTGCAGAAGGAACTGGCGGCCCTGATGGGCGCCGACCTCGGTCCCGAGGCTTCCCAGCTCTCCTTCGCCCAGCAGCCGCCGGCGATCATCCTGATGGCCGGCCTGCAGGGTGTGGGTAAAACGACCACCACCGGCAAACTGGCCAAGTACCTGAAGGAACAGAAGAAGAAGGTCCTGACCGTCTCCGCCGACGTCTACCGCCCGGCCGCAATCGCGCAGCTGGAGTCCGTGACCAAGCAGGTCGGCGCCGACTTCTTCCCGTCCACCGCCAACGACAAGCCGGTCGACATCGCCCTGAATGCGCTGGACTGGGCCAAGAAGCACTACCACGACGTCCTGATCATCGACACCGCCGGCCGCCTGGCGATCGACGAAGCGATGATGCAGGAGATCGCCGCGGTGCACGCCGCCGTCAAGCCGATCGAGACCCTGTTCGTGGTCGACGCCATGGTCGGCCAGGACGCGATCAACACGGCCAAGGCCTTCAACGATGCGCTGCCGCTGACCGGCGTGATCCTGACCAAGCTCGATGGCGACTCGCGCGGCGGCGCGGCGCTGTCGGTGCG
>Ga0065165_1002441_pt1 | contig 15728 bp, 17 predicted proteins | sample AraplaMF_Cvi_mMF_FD_63813 | JGI IMG/M metagenome (GOLD analysis project Ga0065165, IMG submission 63813) | Arabidopsis root microbial communities from the University of North Carolina, USA - plate scrape MF_Cvi_mMF (version 2) (version 3) | ecosystem: Host-associated > Plants > Roots >...
GGGGCGAGCCCCGCGCACCGCTTTCAACACAGCCCGGTCGATCCACGGAGCCTGAGGCTCGCCCCCTCCACCACGCGCTCTGCGGCGCGCGGTCCCCCTCCCGCCGCTGCGCGGGGGAGGTAAAGCGTTGTGCGAACGCGGGCGCGTCGCCATAGTCCGCCTCGTCGCAACGCCGACTGGGGAGCCTGCAATGCAAACTTTCATGTCCGAACCGAACACTCCCCTTCACCTTCAGGACATGAAGCATGCCTTCGCAAATCCGGAGGGCGCCGGCGCGCGACGCCGCATCTAGCGACCTTCCGAAGACGCCGCCCCGCGCGGCGACCGCCCTCGACCACGACACCTCGGAACCCGACGGCGTGCGCACCCGCGCGCGCGTCCGGCGGTTCCTGTCCTACTACCGGCCGCACCTGCCGCTGCTGGCGGCGGACGTGGCCTGCGCGTTGCTGGTCTCGGCCACGGCGCTGGCCCTGCCGCTGTGCGCACGGGCCGTCACCCTGCGGCTGCAGGCGGTCGAGGGCGCGGCGTCCCTCGCCCCGATCTACGCCATGGGTGGGCTGATGCTGGCGCTGCTGGCGGTGCAGACCGCCAGCTTCCTCTTCGTCGACTACAAGGGCCACGTGATGGGCGCGCGCATGGAGGGCGCGCTCAGGCGCGAGCTCTTCGAGCACTGCCAGAAGCTGTCGTTCGCCTTCCACGACCGTCACCGGGTGGGCCAGCTGATGAGCCGGATCACCAACGACCTCTTCAACCTGGGGGAGCTCTACCACCATGGGCCCGAGGACCTGGCGATCTCGCTGCTGAAGCTGGTGGGCGCCACGGCGATCCTGGCCACGCTGGACCTGCCGCTGACCCTGCTGGTGCTGGGGCTGATGCCGCCGGCGACGCTGTACGCCCTGCACTTCAACAGGCGCATGGGCCGGGCGCTGAAGGTCAGCCGCCAGCGGATCGGCGAGATCAACGAGCGGGTGGAGGATTCGCTGGCCGGCGTGCGGGTGGTGAAGTCGTTCGCCAACGAGGCGCTGGAGGCGCGGCGCTTCGAGGTAGAGAACACGCGCTTCCTGGAGAGCCGGCGCGCGGGCTATCTCAGCGAGGCGTTCTTCTGGGCGGGGACGCAGACCTTCGCCCAGCTGCTCACCGTCGTGGTCATCGTCATCGGCGGCGTCCGCGTCGTGCGGGGCGGGATGGGCGTGGCCGACCTCGTCACCTTCCTGCTGTGCGTGGCGGTGCTGGTCGATCCGATCCAGCGGCTGGCGAACTTCATGCGGCTCTGGCAGCAGGGCTGGAGCGGGTTCGTCCGCGTGATGGAGGTGCTGGAGATCGAGCCCGACGTCCGCGACCGGCCGGCCGCACGCGAGCTGGCGCGGCCACGTGGGGCGATCCGCTTCGAGGGCGTGGGCTTCGGCTACGACGAGCGGCCGGTGCTGAGCGGCCTCGACCTCGACATCCGGCCGGGCGAGTTCGTGGCCCTGGTCGGGGCGTCGGGGGTGGGCAAGAGCACGCTCTGTTCCCTGATCCCGCGGTTCTACGACGTGACCGCGGGCCGGGTGCTGGTCGACGGCCAGGATGTGCGCGACGTCACGCTGGGCTCGCTGCGGCGGGCGATCGGGGTGGTGCAGCAGGACGTCTATCTGTTCGCCGGCACGGTGGCCGAGAACCTGCGCTACGGTCGCCCCGACGCCACCGACGCCGAGGTGGTGGCCGCGGCCAAGGCGGCCAATGCCCACGACTTCATCCTGGGCCTGCCGGGCGGCTACGACGCCGACATCGGGCAGCGCGGGGTGAAGCTGTCGGGTGGGCAGAAGCAGCGGCTGACCATCGCCCGCGCCTTCCTGAAGGACCCGCCGATCCTGATCTTCGACGAGGCCACCAGCGCGCTCGACAACGAGAGCGAGCGGGCGGTGCAGCAGGCGCTGCTGGCGCTCAGCCGGGCGCGAACGACGCTGGTGATCGCCCACCGGCTGTCGACGGTGCGCCACGCCGACCGGATCCTGGTGCTGACCCGGGACGGCATCGCCGAGGAAGGGACCCACGACCAGCTGATCGCCGCCGGCGGGGCCTATGCGGGGCTCTACCGGATGCAGGCGAGCATCTGAGCTCCTTCCCTGTCATCCCGGACGGCCGCGAGGCCGATCCGGGACCCAGGGGCCGTGCGCACCGCCCTAGGTCCCGGCTCTCCGCTGCGCTGCGGCCGGGATGACAGGAATTTTCGTTGTCCGCGCAGCGCGGAGTGGTGGCCGCCACACCGCTCTCCAACGTACATACACGTACGAATCCCTCAGGAGCCCCCGCATGTCCCAGAGCCCTTGGAGCCACACCCGCAGCGCCGGCGTGGCCGACGACATCGACTTCGAGATCAAGGGCCAGGAGCTGCAGTTCCTGGAGATCGAGCTGGATCCGGGCGAGAGCGCCGTGGCCGAGGCCGGTGCGCTGGTCTGGAAGGACGCCAGCATCGAGATGACCACCGTGTTCGGCGACGGCTCGGGCGGCCAGGGCGGCGGCTTCATGGGCGCGCTGCTGGGCGCCGGCAAGCGGCTGGTCACGGGCGAGAGCCTGTTCACGACGGTCTTCACCCACCAGGGCCGCGGCAAGGCGCGCGTGGCCTTCGCCGCGCCGACGCCGGGGGCGATCCTGCCGCTGAAGCTGTCCGACCTGGGCGGCACGCTGATCTGCCAGAAGGACAGCTTCCTGGCCGCGGCGCGGGGCGTGCAGCTAGGCATCGCCTTCCAGAAGCGGGTGATGACCGGCCTGTTCGGCGGCGAAGGCTTCATCATGCAGAAGCTGGACGGCGACGGCTGGGTGTTCGTGCAGATGGGCGGCACGCTGGTGGAACGCGAACTTGCGGCCGGCGAGGAGATCCACGTCGATACCGGCTGCCTGGCCGCCTACACGCCCACGGTGGACTTCGACCTGGTGATGGCCGGGGGTGTGAAGAGCGTGTTCTTCGGCGGCGAGGGCCTGTTCTTCGCCCGCCTGCGCGGCCCCGGGAGGGTGTGGATCCAGTCCCTGCCCTTCTCGCGCCTGGCCGGCCGGATGCTGGCGGCCGCGGGCGGCGGCGGCCAGAACCGCGGCGAGGGTTCGATCCTCGGCGGCCTGGGCGACCTGATCGGCGGCAACAACTAGCGGCTCCTCGCCCCCGACACGCAGTGCGAGGGGAGAGGCTGGGAGAGAGGCGGCTCTGTGGTCCGTGTTCCGCTCCCGGTTGGTCGAGGGCCCTGGCTGAGCCGGGAGCGCGAGCTCACGTGCCTGCGCCGCCCCTCTCCCTGCCCTCTCCCCTCGGGCTTCGCCTCGGGGGAGAGGAGGTCGCGCTTCGCTCCGCCTCGCGTCCATGCTAGGTGCGGCGCCTTCTCTTCCTAGGAACTGCACCTACCCATGGCCCTGAAAGTCGCCATCGTCGGTCTGCCGAACGTGGGCAAGTCGACGCTGTTCAACGCGCTCACCCAGACCGCCTCCGCCCAGGCGGCGAACTATCCGTTCTGCACCATCGAGCCGAACACCGGCGACGTGGCCGTGCCCGAGCCGCGCCTGGACGCGCTGGCGGCCATCATCCCGTCGAAGGAGATCATCCCGGCGCGGATCAACTTCGTCGACATCGCCGGCCTGGTGCGCGGCGCGTCGAAGGGCGAGGGCCTGGGCAACCAGTTCCTGGCCAACATCCGCGACTGCGACGCGGTGGCCTTCGTGGCGCGCTGCTTCATCGACGACGACATCACCCACGTGGAGGGCAAGGTCGACCCGTTGGCCGACCTCGAGACCATCGAGACCGAGCTGATGCTGGCCGACCTCGAAAGCCTGGAAAAGCGGGTGGTGAACCTGGAGAAGCGCGCCAAGACCGGCGACAAGGAGAGCGCGCTGACGCTGAAGCTGGTGCAGCTGGCGCTGACCGAGCTGAACGCCGGCCGCCCGGCCCGCAAGGCCGTGGTCTCCAAGGAGGACGACAAGGCGTGGCGGATGCTGCAGCTCTTGACGTCCAAGCCGGCGCTCTATGTCTCCAACGTGGACGAGGCCTCGGCCGCCGACGGCAACGACCTGTCGGCCCAGGTGGCCGAGCGGGCCAAGCGCGACGGCGCCGACCACGTCGTCATCTCGGCCCAGATCGAGAGCGAGGTCGCCATGCTGGAGCCGGCCGAACGCGCCGAGTTCCTGGAGACCCTGGGCCTCAGCGAGCCCGGCCTGAACAAGCTGATCCGCGAGGCCTATCACCTGCTGGGCCTGCAGACCTATTTCACGGTGGGGCCCAAGGAGGCGCGCGCCTGGACGATCCACAAGGGCGACACCGCCCCGCAGGCGGCCGGGGTGATCCACACCGACTTCGAGAAGGGCTTCATCCGGGCCGAGACGATCGCCTATGACGACTACGTCCGCCTGAAGGGCGAAGCCGGGGCCCGCGAGGCCGGCAAGTTCCGCCAGGAAGGCAAGGAGTACGTCGTCCAGGACGGCGACGTGATGAACTTCCGCTTCAACGTCTAGAACCAGTTCAGAGGGGGCTTTTGAGATGGGCGAAACGATCACCCTGGCCGGCGCCGACGGCTTCGAATTCAGCGCCTACCACGAGCCCGCCTTCACGCCCCACAAGGGCGGCGTGATCGTGCTGCAGGAGATCTTCGGGATCGACAAGCACGTGCGCGCCGACGTCGAGCGCTGGGCGAAGATGGGCTACGAGGCGCTGGCGCCCTCGCTGTTCGACCGCCGCGAGCGCAACTTCATCGCCGAGCACGATCCGCCGGGCCTGCAGGCCGGCATCGCGCACGCCCGCGGCACGCCGCTGGAGCAGGCGCTGGGCGACATCGCCGCCTGCCGCGACTTCCTGAACAAGCACGGCGGCAAGGTGCATGTGGTGGGCTACTGCTACGGCGGCTCGCTGGCGTGGCTGTCGGCCGGCAAGGTCGAGGGCCTGGCCGCTGCGTCCAGCTACTACGGCTCGATGGTGCAGGCGAACGCCGAGCTGAAGCCGATGTGCCCCGTGATCGTCCACCTGGGCCGCACCGACCCCGGCATTCCGGCCGACGAGGTGGCCGCCGCGCTGGCGCAGCACAATCCGGACGTCCCGGTCTACATCTACGAAGGCGCCGGCCACGGCTTCAACAACCAGAGCCCCGAGCGCTACAACGCCGAGGCCGCCGACCTGGCGCGGCATCGGACGCTCGAGCTCTTCGACAAGGCCTGAAGACCGTGGGCGAGGTCGTGCAGGTCCTGAGCGCCGCCGACGGCTTCGCCTTCGACGCCTACCGGGCGGTCCCGACGGACGCCCGGCGGGGCGGGCTGGTGATCTGCCACGCCATCTGGGGCGTGACGCCCCACTTGCGTGAGCTGGCGGACGGCTTCGCCGAGGACGGCTACGAGACGCTGGTCCCCAGCCTGTTCGACCGCTTCCATAAGGGGTTCGCCGAGGCGGACACCGACCCGGCGCTCTATCCGCGCCAGGACGGCTTCGCCCGGGCCACGCACTGGGGGGCTGACGTGCTGGACGCGGTGCAGGCGGCGATCGACGCGCTGCAGCCGCCGGTGTTCCTGCTGGGCTTCTGCTTCGGCGGCACCACGGCCTGGCTGGCCTCGGCGCGCTGCACGGGCCTCACGGCCGTGGCCTCGTACTATGGCGGCCAGATCAAGGACTACCTGTCCGAGACGCCGAAGATCCCCACCATCCTGCACCTGGGCAAGACGGACGAGCTGATCCCGCCACCCGACGTGGAGGCGATCCGCGCGGCGCATCCCGAGTTGCCGGTCTATGTCTACGACGCCGGCCACGCCTTCGTGGCGCCGAACGGCTTCCACGCCGACTCCGCGCGCCTGTCGCGCCTGCGCACCCTGGCCCTCTTCGCCCGCAACGGTCAGGGGCGCGGGGGAGAGACAGGGTAGGGCCGTTCACTGCCGTGGCGCGTCAGCGCGGCTATATTTGACCACGAACCACACGAACCACACGAACGGGGCGAGACAGCCACCGGCGCGGAAGCGACGCATTCGTGAGGTTCGTGTGGTTCGTGGTTCGAAAAGACAGCGCCTGCGGCGCGGGGCGGGCTGGAAGGTGGTGCGCCCCTACAGCTCGATCTCGCGTTTCACGTCGGGGTGGCGTTCCAGGACGCGGACCAGGGCCGCCTGGGCGGCCAGGATGCCGATGCCGGCGGCGTAGCCCGAGAAGACGCCGGCGGGATAGCGGCCGCCGTTGGCGGCGTTCTGGATCTGCCAGTAGATCAGGCCCGCCGCGCCGCCCAGCAGGGCCACGCCGTAGAGGATCGAGCGCAGGTTCTGGCCGAAGCCGGCCTGGAAGCTCATCCAGACGTAGCGGGCCAGGGGACGGCGCACGACGCCGATCAGCAGCGGCAGGGTGAAAGACAGGCTGAGGAACACCGAGGGCCAGAGCAGCGTGCGCTGGACGATGAGGTCCGTTCCGCCGGGCAGCCGCCCGAAGGCGTGCGCCACGGCCCCGGCATAGATGAGCACGGCGGTGGCGACGGTGAGGTCCTGGGTTCGCCTGAAGCTGCGCCAGGCGGGCGTGTGCGGCATTCCCTCAATGTAGGGGCCAAGACGGGGCGGCGATAAGGCGGAAACTCGCTATGGTTGGGCGTGGCCCGCGTGAATCCCCTTCGCCTCGCAAGTCCCCTGCCCGTCGTTCTGGCGATGCTGGGCGCGGCCCCGGCGCAGGCGGGCGAGGTGGCGTGCCGGTTCGAGCGGGGCGTGATCACCGTGCCCGCCGAGGTGGCCGGGATCGCCGGCGACTACATCCTGGACACCGGCGCGGCGCAGACAACGCTGCACGAGACCAACGCCCAGGCCAACGGCGTCGCCGAGACCGCGCTGACCGGCGAGGTGCGGCTGGCCGGGCTCGCGACGCCGGGCGTGGCGATGAAGGTCGCCGACCTGGACATCCGCACCTGGAACCTGCCGACGCCGGCGGCCGGCGTGATCGGCGCCGACGCGCTGAAGGGCTTCGTGCTGGACGTGAGCTACGCGCCCTGCCGGGTGCGGGTCTCTCCGGCCGGCAAGGCGCCGCGGTTCTCGGGGCGGCGCTACGACCTGGGCTGGGACCTGGGGCGGCCGACCGCGCGGGCGGCGGTCTCGGACGACGCGCACCGGATCAGCGGGCGGTTCGTGATCGCCACCGGGGCCAACGTGCCGGTGCGGCTGGCCGACGACCTGGCCCAAGGCGGCGCCGAGACCAAGGAGCTCTATCCCGACGGCGCGTGGCTGGCTCGGCTGCCCGAGGTGGACTTCGGCGGCGCGCGGGGGCGCGACGTGGCGGCGGGGCTGATGAAGCCCGAGGGCGAGGTGGTGGGCCTGCTGGGCGGCCAGGTGCTGGCGCACTTCCGCCTGCGCTTCGACTTCCCGGCTGGGCGGCTGCTGGTCGATCCGGTCCGCTAGGCCCAGAGGTCGAGGAACTCGCCGAGGTTCGGCAGGAAGTCGACCGTCGCGTGCAGCAGGACGACCAGCAACAGGCTGCGGGTCCGGGTCCAGAGGACGCCGAACAGGATGGCGATGGGCGAGAGCGTGGCGACCGTGAAGGCGATCACCTGCAGCAGGTCTGTGGAGTAGCCGTCGACGCCCGGCGAGCCGCGCAGGTAGAGGCCGGGCGCATGGGCCAGGGCGAAGACCACGGCGCCGATCGCCACCGCGCCCACCTCGCTGCGCAGGGCGGCGGCCAGGCGGGTCTGCAGCACCGCCCGGAACAGGAACTCCTCGCAGAGGCCGGCCTCCAGGGCGACCCAGACGAAGCTGAGAGGGGCGGCCCAGGCAAGGGTGACGAGCGAGGGGTGCAATCCGGAGATCTGCTTCAGGCTGGGGGTCACCACGGACAGCAGGCCCGTGAGGATCACGGCCAGCACGACGAGCGGCAGCCAGAACGCCCTCCCCTTCGCGCGCGCGGCGAACAGCGGCGCGAGGCGGGCGCCCGGGGCGGCCAGCAGCAGCGCCGGCAGGGCCACGTGGACCAGCAGCTTGGCGCCCAGGACCAGCAGCTCCTGCTGCGGCCCCGGCGGGAAGACGCCGCGCACGACGGTCATGCCGTAGCCCAGGAAGCCCACCGCATAGACGGCGAGGAAGGCCAGCACGGCCGCGAGTTCGACCGCCGGCCGCTGGACCAGGATCGCGGGCGGCCGCGCGCTGCGGGTCAGCGCCCAGGCCAGGCCCGAGAGAACCAGGCCGAAGACGCCGAGCGAGACCAGCGGGAACGTCCAGTCCGCGCCCTTCACCGCCAGATAGGCGGTCGAGCCGCCCCAGAGGGCGAGGTAGAGGCCGGCGAAGGCGGGGGCCGGCAGGGCGGCGGGACGGGTCATGGCGAAGCTTGCCTCCGATGCGGGGGCCGCTTTCGCCCACCGGGCCGGACGGGCGCAACTTATCGATTGTTCATGCGAAAAGGGCCCCGGATCGCTCCGGGGCCCTTCGAGCTTGGTTCGGCGTGCGGCCTTAGTGGGCCACGTTGCGCCAGATGCGGCGATAGCTGAAGTACAGGATCACCGTGAAGATCAGCAGGTAGATCATCGCGCCCAGGCCGAACTGCTTGCGCTCCTGCATCTTGGGCTCGGCGGCCCAGTAGAGGAACGCGGCCACGTCCTTGGCCTGCTGCTCGACGGTCGACGGGCTGCCGTCGTCGAAGGTCACCTTGTCCGGCGCCAGCGGCGGCGGCATGGCCACCACGCCGCCCGGCGGGACCTTGTGGTGGTCGCCCTTCCAGGCGCTGGTCAGGTCGCCGTTCATCGAGACGTTGTAGTGCTGTCCCGTGGCGACGGTCAGGCCGGCCGGCGGCTCACGATAGCCGGTCATCAGCGAGTAGATGTAGTTCGGCCCGCCTTCGCGGCCCTTGGCGATCACCGACAGGTCCGGCGGCAGCGCGCCGCCGTTCGAGGCCCGGGCCGCCGGCTCGTTCGGGAACGGCGACGGGAAGCGGTCGGCCGGGGTGGCCGGACGCTGGATCGTGTCGCCCGTGTCCGAGTCGATGTCCGGGACCTGGATGTCCTTGGCCAGCGACTTCACATACGGGTTGTCGTTCGGGTTCGGGTACTTCGGGTCGTAGAACGGCCCGCCCTTTTCACCCAGGTTGCGGAACGACAGCATGTGCATCGCGTGGCAGGCCGAGCAGACCTCGCGATAGACCTTGTAGCCGCGTTGCAGTTGGGCCGTGTCGAACTTGCCGAACGGGCCGCTGAACGACCATTCGACTTCCCGCTCGATCGGCTTCGGGTGGGCGGCAAGCGCCGGGGTCCCAAGCAGGGCCAGCCCCAGCGCGCATCCGGTCACAACGGCTTGGAGCATCCGGAACGGATGCGCGCCGAAGAAGGAGTGACGAGCCTCCTGGTCCCGGCGGTCACGAACCGCCGGGGCAGGCTCGTGGGCCGCGAGCGCGATACCTTTGCGCAGCATCTTCAGGCTCAGCCCCTCTTTTCAGGCGACGCCGTGGCGCCGGCAGGCGTCGTGGCGGGATGCGACAGGACAGGTTCCGAGATCGATTCCGGGACCGGCAGCGGCTTTTCCGTCAGGCCGAGGACCGGGAGGATGATCCAGAAGTAGGCGAAGTAGTAGAGCGTGGCCACGCGGCTCAGCCAGACGAAGCTGTTGATGTCCGCGTCCAGCAGCAGCAGGCCGCTGGGCTGGGCGATCACCGGGTCGTCCGGCAGCTGGCCGCCGCAGTAGCCCAGGACCAGCGCCGCCAGGACGAAGATCCAGAAGTACAGCTTGGCCTGCGGGCGGTAGCGCATGGAGCGCACCTTGGACGTGTCCAGCCAGGGCAGGATGAACAGGGTGGCGATGGCGCCGAACATCAGCAGCACGCCGCCCAGCTTGTCCGGCACCGCGCGGAGGATCGCGTAGAACGGCAGGAAGTACCATTCGGGCACGATGTGCGCGGGCGTCACCAGCGGGTTGGCCGGGATGTAGTTGTCGGCGTGGCCCAGGACGTTCGGGTTGTAGAACACGAACGACGCGTACAGCAGCAGGAACACCGCGATCGCGAAGCCGTCCTTCACCGTGTAGTACGGGTGGAAGGGAACGGTGTCCTTCTCGGACTTCACGTTCACGCCGGTCGGGTTGTTGTTGCCCGGCACGTGCAGCGCCCAGATGTGCAGGACCACGAGGCCCGCGATCACGAAGGGCAGCAGGTAGTGCAGCGAGAAGAAGCGGTTCAGCGTCGGGTTGTCGACCGCGAAGCCGCCCCACAGCCAGGTGGTGATCGGGCCGCCGATGATCGGCAGCGCGCCGAACAGGTTGGTGATCACGACCGCGCCGTGGAAGCTCATCTGGCCCCAGGGCAGCACGTAGCCGATGAAGGCCGTGGCCATCATGGCGAGGTAGATCAGGCAACCCAGGATCCACAGCACCTCACGCGGGGCCTTGTAGGACCCGTAGTAGAGGTTGCGGATGATGTGCAGGTAGACCGCCAGGAAGAACATCGAGGCGCCGTTGGCGTGCATGTAGCGGATCAGCCAACCGTAGTTGACGTCGCGCATGATGCGTTCGACCGAGGCGAAGGCGTAGTCGACGTGCGGCACGTAGTGCATGGCCAGGACGATGCCCGTGACCAGCTGGATGCCCAGCATGAGCGCCAGGATGCCGCCGAAGGTCCACCAGTAGTTGAGGTTCTTCGGGGTCGGGAAGCTGAGGGCCGTGTCGTACGCGAAGCGCACGATCGGAAGGCGGGTGTCGAGCCAGCGCTCGATGCCGGTCTTCGGCTCGTAGGTGGAATGTCCGCTCATCAGGCTCAGCCCACCTTGATCTTGGTGTCGGAGAGGAAGACGTAGTCCGGCACGACGAGGTTCTTCGGCGCCGGACCCTTACGGATGCGGCCCGAGGTGTCGTAGTGCGAACCGTGGCACGGGCAGAACCAGCCGCCGTAGTCGCCGCCGCCGACCGTAGGCACGCAGCCCAGGTGGGTGCAGGTGCCGATCAGGATCAGCCATTCGGCCTTGCCCGGCTTGTGACGGCTCTCGTCGGTGGCGGGATCACGCAGCTGGGCGTGGTCGTCCTTCACCGCCGCGGCGATCTGTTCCGGCGTGCGGTTGCGCACGAACAGCGGCTTGCCGCGCCACTTCACGACCACCTGCTGGCCGGGCTCGACCTTGCCGAGGTCGAACTCGATCGAAGCCAGAGCCAGCGTGTCGCCGGCCGGGTTCATCTGGTCGACCAGCGGCCAGGCGAGCGCGCCAACGGCGCCCACGGCCGCCGCACCGGCGGCGATGTGGATGAAGTCGCGACGGCTCGGGTCATCGCCCGGAGCGTGCGGGTCGGGAGTTGCGCCCACGACGGTGTCGGCCACCTTGAAGCTACCCTTCGATAGAGCCCTCACGACGCGCCGGAGGGCCTTAAAGCTTGCGGCCGCGCCAGAGGATGGCGGACGGCCTTATTCCGAGAGCGGTCGGGGGCCGGGCACGTTACACGGAAGGAATGCGAACGATGCGTCCGCCCACCCGTGATTCGTGCCCCTGCGCCCCGGCCACGCCCGATGGCGAGAGGCCTTAGAATGCGTTTGGCCCTTTTTCAACCGGACATTCCGCAAAACCTGGGCGCCGCGATCCGCCTCGCCGCCTGCCTGGGCGTTCCGCTGGACGTGATCGAGCCCTGCGGCTTCCCCTTGAGCGACGCCGCGATCCGCCGCGCGGCCATGGATTACACGGCCATCGCCGAGGTGAAACGGCACGCCGGCTGGGAGAGCTTCCGCGGCGATGCGGCGCAGCTTGGACGCCTGATCCTCTTCACGACGAAGGCCGACACCGCCTTCCACGACTTCGCATTTTCGGCGTCCGACATCCTGCTGTTCGGCCGCGAGAGCGCCGGCGCGCCCGACGAGGTGCACGCCGCGGCCGACGCCAGGCTCACGATCCCGCTGGTCCCGGGCGCCCGTTCCCTGAACCTCGTGACCGCCGCGACGCTGGCGCTCGGCGAAGCATTGCGGCAGATCAAGGCCTTTCCGGCCGCCCACGTGACAGACCCGCCCGCATGACCACGACCCTCCCCCCCGAAATCCTCGAACGCCGCGGTCGCGCCAAGGAATGGTTCGAGACGCTGCAGCAGCGGATCTGCGCCGAGCTGGAACGCCTCGAGGACGAGGCGCCGCCCGAACTGTTCCCCGAGCCCGCCGGCCGGTTCGAGTTCAAGCCCTGGACCCGCGAGACCGGTGTCGGCGGCGGCATCGGCGCCTTCTTCAAGGGCCGGCTGTTCGAGAAGGCGGCGGTGCACACCTCGGCGGCGCTGGCGAAGTTCTCGCCCGAGATGGCGGCGACCATGCCGGGCGCCGACAAGGACCCGTCCTACGTCTCGGCCAGCATCAGCCTGATCGTGCACCCCAAGAGCCCGCGGGTGCCGACGGTGCACATGAACACCCGCTTCCTGTCGACCGCCGAGAGCTGGTTCGGCGGCGGGGCCGACCTGACGCCGATGCTGGAGGAACAGCGGAGCGAGGACGCCGACGACGCCAAGCTGTTCCACGCCGCCATGAAGGGCGCCTGCGACCCGTTCGATCCCGAGTGGCACCCGAAGTACAAGGCCTGGTGCGACGAGTACTTCTACCTGCCCCACCGCAAAGAGACGCGCGGCGTCGGCGGCATCTTCTACGACCGGCACAACTCGGGCGACTTCGAGAAGGATTTCGCCTTCACCCGCGCGGTCGGCGAGGCGTTCCTGGACGTCTATCCGAAGATCGTGCGCGAGCGGATGACCCAGCCCTGGGGCGACGCCGAGCGTGCCGAGCAGCTGGTGCGCCGCGGCCGCTATGTGGAGTTCAACCTGCTCTACGACCGCGGCACGATGTTCGGGCTGAAGGCCGGCGGGAACATCGAGACGATCCTGAGCTCGATGCCGCCGATGGTGGCCTGGACGTAGCGGCGGCGCTGGCCTCCTATTCTCCTCCTCCGTAAGGGGAGGAGAAAGGAAGACCTGTGACGAGCCTCGCCGAACGCCTGGGCCACGCGGCCGACGCCAGGTTGCTGATCGTCAACTGCGACGACCTGGGCTCCAGCGCCTCGGCGAACCGGGCGACGGCTCGGGCGCACGCGGCCGGCACGGCGACCAGCGCGACGCTGATGGTCCCCTGCCCCTGGGCGCTGGACGGCGTGCGGACGTTCGGGGGCGGCGTCGGCGTGCACCTGACGCTGACCTGCGAATATCCCGGCTACCGCTGGCGCAGCCTCACGGGCGCGGCCTCGCTGCACGACGAGACAGGCTACATGCCGGCGACGGCCCAGGCCGTGTGGGACCGGGCCGACCTCGACGAGGTGCGGGCCGAATGCCGGGCGCAGGTGGACCAGGCGCTGGCCTGGGGCGTCGACGTCACCCACCTCGACGCACACATGGGGACGATGCAGATCGACCGGCGCTACTTCGAGACGTTCGTCGAACTGGCCGCTGAGTACGACCTGCCGCTGCGGATGTTCGGGGCGCGGGCCGAGACCGAGCTGGGCTTCCCCGGCCGGGCCATGGCGGCCGAGCGGGGGCTGGTGTTCCCGGACCACATGACCACCACCTGGGGCCGGCCGGCGAAGCCCGCCTTCGCCGACATCCTGGCGCGGCTGAAGGCCGGCGTGACCGAGGTCTACGTCCACCCGGTCGAGGACGGGGCCGAGCTGCGCGGCTACGACCCCGACCATCCGCAGATCCGGGTCGACGACCTGGCGGTGCTACTGGACCCGGAACTGCCGGGGATGATCGCGGCGGCGGGCGCGACGCTGATCGACTTCGCGCCGCTTCGGGCGCTGCAGCGGGCGCAATGACGGTGGAGATCCGGCCCTATCGCCCGGGCGACCTCGACGCCCTGCACGACATCTGCCTGAAGACCGGCGACAACGGCGCGGACGGCACGCACCTCTACGCCGACCACCGGATCATCGGCGAGATCTTCGCCGCGCCCTACGCGGTCCTGGAGCCGCAGCACGCCTTCGTGGCCGAGGACGAGCACGGGGTCGGCGGCTACATCCTGGGCGCGGCCGACACGCGGGCGTTCGAGGCGCGCTGCGAGGCCGAGTGGTGGCCGGCCCTGCGCGCCCGCCACGCCGACACCGCCGACGTGCCGTCGTGGAAGCGGACGCGGGAGCAGTGGGACGCCTACTACATCCACCACCCGCCGCCGAACCCGCAGGCCGTGGTGGAGATCGCCCCAGCGCACCTGCACATCGACCTCTTGCCGCGGCTGCAGGGCCAGGGCGTGGGCAAGGCGCTGATGGACCGCTGGCTGGCGGCGATCGGCGGGCCGGCGCACCTGGGCTGCCAGGCGCCGAACCACCGAGCGCAGCGCTTCTACGAGCGCTATGGCTGGCGTCGGCTGGAGGGCGTGGAGCCGAAGGCGGTCGTCTGGATGACCCACGGGGTCTGACGCCCCGCGCCAACGCGTCGCGGCGCACGGCCGGTCACGACCTGTTAACCGTTGGAACGCGCCCGGCAGAGCTTGGCGCGGACCAGGGAAACATCGGATGGGCTTCGTTTGCGAGACCGGCCGCGACGCCGCGCCGAAGGGCGCCAGGCGCGTCCGCGTGCTGGCCGTCGACGACGCGCCGATGAACCTGGAGCTGATGGCCGCGATGCTGGAGGCCGTGGGCTACGAGCTGGCGTTCGCCGCCAACGGCGCGGAGGCCGTGGAGCGGGCCGAGGCCGAGGCCTACGACCTGATCCTCATGGACCTGCAGATGCCGGTGATGGACGGGACGACGGCGGCGCGGCGCATCCGCGCCTCGGAGGGACCCAACGCGGCGACGCCGATCGTGGCGGTGACGGGCCACGTCAGCCAGGACCATATCGACGCCTGCGCTGACGCCGGCATGGACGACCACATCGCCAAGCCGTTCAGCGTGTCCAGCCTGGTGGTGAAGGCGGCCCACTGGGCCGGCCGCCAGCGGGTGGCCTGAACCTCAGGCCACGGCGCGGCGGCGCCTGAGGGCCGCGCCCGCCAGGCCGAAGCCCGCGATCAGCAGCAACCAGGCCGAGGGCTCGGGCACGGGCGCGCCGGACGGGCCGACGTAGGCGACGGTCAGCGTGCCCACGTAGAAGTCTGTCTCGGCCAGCAGTTCGCCGTAGTCGTCGGGCTTGTAGAGTCGAAGGTTGCCGCCGCCTTCGGCATAGACGGTGAAGGGCGCCTCCAGGTCGCCGGGTGCATCGTGATAGACCGTGACCCCGAACTCACTGTTGACGTTGCCCGGCGTCGCCTGGCGGCCGAAGAGCGACGTCCATTCGCCGGCGTAGGAGTTCGCGTAGCCGTAGTAGGACAGGTCCAGCGCCCGGGTGACGTCGCCGATGGTGATGGAGGCCGCGATGATCGGGCTCGTGGTTCCAAACGGATTGCCCCCATAGACCGTCTCCTGCCCGTCGCTGACGATCGGCGCGCCCAGCTCGGTGTCGTAGGTGAAGCTGAGCGTCACGTTCTTGTAGGCCAGGCTGGCGCCCGGCGCGCCGAACAGGCCGGCGTAGTCATAGCCCCCGAAGTCCGTAGCGCCGGTGAGGGTGGCCATCATCACGGCGGCCGCGGCCGGCGACGCGCTGATAGCGGACGCGGCGAGGCCGGCGGCGAAGATACTCGGGATACGCATTGGAAGAGCCCCGTCTCCAACAAATGACACAACTCGTGCCATTACAATCGGAGGCAGGGATAGCGTCAAGGGAACTCGCGGATAAGGCGAGCCGATCAGGCGTCGATGAAGGCGTTGATCCAGTGGCCGACGCGGGCGCGGTCGTCGGGGCGGCCGTAGCTGGCGACGGCGCGGTCGGCCTGATCGTTGGCGTAGACCTTCCCGCGGCGCGCCTCGATCAGGGCCTTGGCG
>Ga0065165_1002442_pt1 | contig 15727 bp, 7 predicted proteins | sample AraplaMF_Cvi_mMF_FD_63813 | JGI IMG/M metagenome (GOLD analysis project Ga0065165, IMG submission 63813) | Arabidopsis root microbial communities from the University of North Carolina, USA - plate scrape MF_Cvi_mMF (version 2) (version 3) | ecosystem: Host-associated > Plants > Roots > Endosphere...
CGGGACGTTGCTGCTGTCGATATCGAACAGGGTTTTTCCGAGAGGAACGGCTGACGCCAGTTGCGCGACGAGATAGGTGGTTTCGGTTTTGAAATTGCGTCTGATCACCTCGTTGAGCGTCGCCTGAATCACGAAAGGTTCAGCTTGGGATACGAACGCGAGGAAATAGAAATTCGGACGCGTCAGGTTGTAGGCCGTGCCTATGAGGACATCTGCAGTCGGCGTTGCAGTTGAAGTCGACGCTGATGAGGATGGTTGAGAAAGGGAGGGGGCGGCAGTTGTCGGCTTTGCCGGCGGACAATACGAAGCGGTGGCGTATTTGGCCGGAACGATCAGCACCTTTGCGAGGAACATCGTGCCGCCAAAAACAATGGACACGATCAGGAACTTGACCGCTGCGGCTCGCCCCTTCGGCAAATGGTGGCCTGAGATCATGAGAATCGCCAGACAAGCCATGGCGACGCCCGTTCGGAAGCCGGCGTACATGTCGGCCAGCAGCAGGCAGCTCGCAACGCCGATGATCCATGGCTTGCGGTGAATGAATGCGGCGGCAAGCGTGAGTTGAGCCGAAACCGTTGCGTAATTATACCAATTGTCGATCTCGGCGAGCGTCATGTTCTTGTCGATGCAGAGAAAATACAGCCCGGTGTGGTCGATCGAGACGGCGGTCGATATTACGGCAAACGCCAGTAAGACGCCGGGGACGGTGAGCTGCCATTGGGGTCGCCAATCCATCTTGATCGGAAACCGATCGACGATCGCTGCGGCTATGACGAGCCCCAACAGGACCATTCCCATCGCTGCATAGGCGCCGGGTACAAAAACCTCGTAGTAGTGATCGAGCCCTTCGCCATAGGAGAACAGAGCTGCGCCGACCAAGCCTGGCGTGAAATAGATGAGTGAAGATCCGAATGCCGTCGCGAGCGGATCGAGTTTCCATCGCCGTGTGAAAAACGCCGTCGCGAATATGGCGGTGATTACAAAAGCTGCGTGAGCCATCAGTCCAAAGGGATTGGCAGATACTGACAGATGTCGGGGGCGGCGATGATGGCCATCGCCACGAGCATCGGGACTATCGCGCAGCAATCGCTCTTGCGAGCGATATCGGGAAACAGCACTGATCTCCAGTTGCGGGTTCCCAAGTTTCACTCCCTGTCGAGGTGAGAAAATTAGCACTGCAATCGGGAATGGAGCAACCCCACGTCCCGCTGAAATCCGTTTGCAGAAGCGCCCATCCACATCCGCCTTTCATCGAACTCTCCCGGAGGCGAAGAGGCCATTCAGATGCTCGACCTGCATCGCATGTCGCGCGCGTCGCTCGACGGCGGCGCGTTTCGTCGACGACCTCAAGGCCAAGGGTCGTGCGGTCTGTCGGCTGCAGGCGAGAGCGGCTCGGTGGCGCGCATCGTTTCCAGCCGTCGCTGGGTCGCCGCCGGCAGATTCAAGCCATTGTCGCCGGCATCGCGCGGCGTGTCCGCCGGGCAATGCGATCGGATCCGTCGAAGCAGCGCGGCCAGGTCATCGGCACGTCGAAATGTCGGCGTCGACACGCCAAAATGCCCAAACTCCTTTGATCACTCACGCTTTTTAGTGGCGATCCCAGCAGGACTCGAACCTGCAACCCGCGGAGTAGAAATCCGCTACTCTATCCAGTTGAGCTATGGGACCGTCTTGAGGCCGGGTATGAACAGCCTTGGCCAGCCTTGAACCGGCGCCGGCTGCCGCCTGCCGGTGTTCTAGCACGCCACATATGAAAAATCCTCACGCGAGCCAAGTCCGAACCGAACCGTTTTCCCGGCTGAAGCGACAAAGCGGAACGGTGGGGTGTCAGGGTGCCGGGTTGAGCGGCAGCGGAGCGGACGATGGTTCACATCGCCGGGGACGCTGATCAGCTTCCGGGACATGGCCGCCGGTCGACGGGTCGGATAGGGCTGCGCCATCAGGACGGCGTGCGCGGCGATATCTCGGCCGGTCCCCCCAGGGCGTGCCTTGCCATGTTGCAAGAATTGGCGAATGCGACGATTTGCACCTTTGGTTCCATCGCCTTGAGTCCGTCACCTTTCCGCGCATTTCATGCTCACGCGGCGTTCGCCGTGATTTCCGGGAGTCCATTATGATCGGTCTTGTTCGCGCCGTCACAATCTGCGCCACGCTGGCGTTCGGCCTGAGTGCGGCCTGCGCCGCCGACAAGGCGTTCAAGCGCGACGACCTCGCCGATTCCGCGATCAAGCTCGAGGCGCAGATCAAGAGCGAGGCCGGGCCGGTCGCCAAGACCAATGCGACGCTGAAGACGGACGCCGACGCCGCGTTCCGGCGCAACGACTACCGCACCGGCCTGTCGGTGCTCGGCCAAATCGCGGCGACCACGCCGGAAGACACCGGCAACTGGTTGCGGCTCGCCAAGGTGATCTTCCAGATCTCGCCGAAGAGTTCGAGCGAGCAGACCTTCCTGATGGAACGGGCCTCGACCGCCGCCTACATCGCCTACCAGCGCGCCGGCAATCCGGGCGAGGAGGCCGACGCACTCGCCGTGCTCGGCAAGTCGCTGGCCGAGCGCAAGCTGTGGCGGCCGGCGCTGGACGCGCTGCGGCTGTCGCTCGACATGCGCGAGGTCGCCGACGTCCGCGGCCAGTACGAGAAGATGCGCGACGAGCACGGCTTCCGGCTGCTCGACTACACCGTGGACTCGGATTCGGCGAGCCCGCGCGCCTGCTTCCAGTTCTCGGAGGAGCTGGCCAAGCGGACCGATTTCGGGCCGTTCCTGGCGCTGGCGGGCCAGGACAAGCCGGCGCTCTCGGCCGAAGGCAAGCAGCTTTGCGTCGACGGGCTGAAGCACGGCGAGCGCTACAACATCAATCTGCGCGCCGGGTTGCCGTCCACCGTCAAGGAGGGGCTGCCGAAATCGGCCGAGTTCAACGTCTATGTGCGCGACCGCAAGCCGTTCGTGCGCTTCACCAGCCGCGCCTATGTGCTGCCGAAGACCGGCCAGCGCGGCATTCCCGTGGTCAGCGTCAACACGCCCGCGGTGAACGTCAATGTGTTCCGGATCGGCGACCGCAACCTGATCAACACCGTGGTGGACAGCGATTTTCAGAAGACGCTGTCGCGCTATCAGCTCTCCGATCTCGGTGCCGAGCGCGGCGTCAAGGTCTGGACCGGCGAGCTCGCGACCGCGATGACGCTGAACCAGGACGTCACCACAGCATTTCCGGTCGACCAGGCGCTTGGTGAGCTTCAGCCCGGCGTCTACGTGATGACCGCGGCCGCCAAGGGCCCGGGTTCGGACGACGACAATCAGCTTGCCACCCAGTGGTTCATCGTCTCCGACCTCGGCGTGACCGCCTATTCGGGCAATGACGGCATCCATGTCTTCGTGAACTCGCTGGCGTCGACCGATCCGGTCGGCAAGGCCGAGGTTCGACTGGTTGCCCGTAACAACGAGATCCTGGCGACGCGCAAGACCGACGAGATCGGTCACGTGCTGTTCGAGGCGGGGCTTGCGCGCGGCGAGGGCGGTTTGTCGCCGGCGATGCTGACGGTGACCGGCGAGAAGGCCGACTATGCGTTCCTCAGTCTGAAGACCTCGGCCTTCGATCTGTCCGACCGCGGCGTCTCCGGCCGCGTGGTACCTGCCGGTGCCGATGCCTTTGTCTATGCCGAGCGCGGCGTCTATCGTTCCAATGAGACCGTCTATCTGACCGCGCTGCTGCGCGACGGGCAGGGCAATGCCGTCAACGGCGGACCGATGACGCTGGTGATCGAACGTCCTGATGGCGTGGAGTATCGCCGCGCCGTGCTGTCCGACCAGGGCGCTGGTGGCCGCTCGCTCGCCGTGACGCTCAATTCCGCGGTCCCGACCGGGACCTGGCGGGTGCGCGCCTTCACCGATCCGAAGGGCTCATCGGTCGGCGAGACCTCGTTCCTGGTCGAGGATTACGTTCCGGACAGGATCGAATTCGAGTTGTCCGCCAAGGACAAGCTGATCAAAGCTAATTCTCCGGTGGAGCTTAAGGCGGACGGCCATTTCCTCTATGGCGCGCCAGCCTCGGGACTTGCACTCGAAGGCGACATGCTGATCGCGCCGGCGAGCGAGCGCCCGGGCTTCGCCGGCTACCAGTTCGGCGTCGCCGACGAGGAGACCACCTCGAATGAGCGCACGCCGCTGGAGAATCTGCCCGAGGCCGATGCCAACGGCGTTGCGACCTTCCCGGTGACGCTGGACAAGCAGCCGGCCTCGACGCGTCCGCAGGAAGCGCAGATATTCGTCCGCATGGTCGAGACCGGCGGCCGCGCCGTCGAGCGCAAGCTCGTGCTGCCGGTCGCACCCGCGACCGCGATGATCGGAATCAAGCCGCTGTTCGCGGACAAGAACGTCGCCGAAGGCGACAAGGCCGAGTTCGACGTGGTGTTCGTCTCGCCCGAGGGGGAGAAGCTGCGCCGCGACGGCCTGCGCTACGAGCTCCTGAAGATGGAGTCGCGCTACCAGTGGTATCGCCAGAACAATTACTGGGAGTATGAGCCGGTCAAGTCGACCTCCCGCGTCGCCGACGGTGACGTCACGATCGCCGCCGACAAGCCGTCGCGGATCTCGCTCGCCCCGCAACCCGGGCGTTACCGGCTGGACGTGAAGTCGAACGACGCCGACGGCCCGGTGACCTCGGTGCAGTTCGACGTCGGCTGGTACTCCGACGGCAGCGCCGACACGCCGGACCTGCTGGAGACCTCGATCGACAAGCCGCAATATGCGTCGGGCGAGACCATGACCGTGTCGGTGAATGTCCGCACCGCCGGCAAGCTCACCGTCAACGTGGTCGGCGACCGCCTGCTGACGACGCAGACCATCGACGTCAAGGAAGGCACCGCGCAGGTCAAGCTCCCGGTCGGCAAGGACTGGGGCACCGGCGCCTATGTGGTCGCAACCCTGCGCCGTCCACTCGACGCAGCCGCCCAGCGCATGCCGGGCCGGGCGATCGGACTGAAATGGTTCGGCATCGACAAGCAGAGCCGCACGCTGACCGTGAAGCTCTCGCCGCCGGACCTGATGCGGCCGAACTCCACGCTGAGGATCCCGGTCAAGCTCGACGGGCTCAATCCGGGCGAAGACGCCAAGGTCGTCATCGCCGCCGTCGATGTCGGCATCCTCAACCTCACCAATTACAAGCCGCCGGCGCCCGACGATTACTATCTCGGCCAGCGCCGCCTCAGCGCGGAGATCCGCGACCTCTACGGACAGCTGATCGACGGCATGTCGGGCACGCGCGGCCAGATCAAGTCCGGCGGCGACGCGGGCGCTGCGGATCTGCAGGGCTCGCCGCCCGCGCAGAAGCCCTTGGCGCTCTACTCGGGCATCGTCACCGTTGCCGCTGACGGCACGGCGGAGGTGAGCTTCGACATTCCGGAGTTCGCCGGCACCGCGCGCGTCATGGCGGTGGCGTGGACTGCGACGAAGCTCGGCCGCGCCAACATCGACGTGGTGATCCGCGATCCCGTCGTGCTGACCACGACGCTGCCGCGCTTCCTGCTCAATGGCGATCACGGCACGGTCAATCTCGAGATCGACAATGTCGAGGGCCAGGCCGGCGATTACGTCATCAACGTGAAGACCGGCGGGCCGGTGAAAATGACCGGCAATCCCGCCACCACCGTCAAGCTCGCCGCCAAGCAGCGCAATTCGTTTGCGCTTGCGATCGATGCGACGGCGGCGGGGCAGGCGACGCTCGACGTCGACATCAAGGGCCCGAACGGGCTGACGCTGGCGCGTCATTATGCGCTCGACGTCAAGGCAGCAACCCAGGTGCTGGCGCGGCGCTCGATCCGGACTCTGGCGAAGGGTGAGAGCCTGACGCTGACCTCGGACATGTTCGCCGATCTCGTGCCGGGCACCGGCAGCGTCTCGATCTCGGCCAGCCTGTCGACCGCGCTCGATGCGGCGACGATTCTCAAGGCGCTCGATCGCTATCCTTACGGCTGTTCGGAGCAGATCACGAGCCGTGCCATGCCGCTGCTCTATGTCAACGACCTCGCGGCCGGTGCGCATTTGGCCATGGACACCGAGGTCGATCAGCGCATCCGTGACGCCATCGAGCGGCTTTTGGCCCGTCAGGGCTCCAATGGCTCGTTCGGCCTGTGGTCGGCCGGCGGCGACGACGCGTGGCTGGATGCCTATGTGACCGACTTCCTCACCCGCGCCCGCGAAAAGGGTTTTGTGGTGCCGGATGTGCTGTTCAAGAACGCGCTGGATCGCATTCGCAACTCGGTCGTCAACGGCAACGAGCCGGAGAAAGACGGCGGCCGCGATCTCGCCTACGGCCTCTACGTGCTCGCCCGCAACGGCGCGGCGCCGATCGGCGATCTCCGCTATCTCGCCGATACCAAGCTAGGCAACCTCGCAACGCCGATTGCAAAGTCGCAGCTTGCGGCGGCACTGGCGCTGGTCGGCGACCGCGGCCGTGCCGAGCGCGTCTACGGTGCCGCGCTCGACAGCCTGGCGCCAAAGCCCGCGCTTGAGTTCGGCCGCACCGACTACGGCTCGCAGCTTCGCGATGCCGCGGCGCTGGTGTCGCTTGCGAGCGAAGGCAACGCGCCGAAGGCGACGCTGACGCAGGCAGTGTCACGCGTCGAGACCGCACGCGGACTCACGCCCTATACCTCCACGCAGGAGAATGCGTGGCTGGTGCTGGCGGCGCGGGCGCTGGCCAAGGAAAACCTCTCGGTCGAGGTTGACGGCCAGGGCGTCAAGACCGCGCTCTACCGCAACTACAAGTCGGACACGCTGAGCGGCAAGCCGCTGAAGATCACCAACACCGGCGATGCGCCGATTCAGGCGGTGGTCTCGGTGTCGGGCTCGCCGGTGACGCCGGAGCCGGCGGCTTCGGCAGGCTTCAAGATCGAGCGGAATTACTTCACGCTCGACGGCAAGCCCGCCGACATCAGGAAGGTCAAGCAGAACCAGCGCTTCGCCGTGGTATTGAAGATCACCGAGGCCAAGCCGGAGTACGGCCACATCATGGTGTCCGACTATCTGCCCGCGGGCCTCGAGATTGACAATCCGAAGCTGGTGTCATCCGGCGACAGCGGGACGCTGGATTGGATCGAGGACGGCGTCGAGCCTGAGAACACGGAGTTCCGCGACGACCGCTTCACCGCGGCCGTGGATCGGGCGTCGGATTCAAAGGCGGTGTTCACCGTCGCCTATGTCGTCCGTGTCGTCTCGCCCGGCAAGTACGTGCTGCCGCAGGCCTATGTCGAGGACATGTACAATCCCTCGCGCTATGGCCGGACGGGAACGGGCAGTGTCGAGGTGCAGGCGGCGAAGTGAGTGGTGGGATGACTGACGCTCCGAACGGGCCTCATACGCAGTCGTCGCGCCCGGGCAAAGGCGCGAAGCGCGTCTTCGCGCAGATGTCCCGGGCATCCACGGACGTAGGTGCCGGCGCCAAGAACGTGGATGGCCGGGACAAGCCCGGCCATGACGGGACGGGGTGGGGCTTCCGCATCCTCTCCGCTCTCGCGCTCACGCTCATTCTCTGCATCGGTGCGTTCGTCGGCTGGGTCTACTCGCTCGGCCCGCTTCCGCTCGACGAGGCACGGCAGGTCTCCACCACAGTCGTCGACCGTAACGGCAAACTGCTGCGCGCCTATGCCATGGCCGACGGCCGCTGGCGGCTGCCGGTCGATGCCAAAGCAAACGTCGATCCGACTTACCTGAAGCTGCTGTTCGCCTATGAGGACCAGCGCTTCTACGCGCATAACGGCCTCGATCCGCTCGCGCTTGGCCGCGCCGCGTTGCAGCTTTCGACCCGAGGCCACATCGTGTCGGGCGGCTCGACCATCTCGATGCAGCTGGCGCGGCTGATCGAGCCGCGGCGTCAGCGCTCGCTCTACGCAAAGCTGCGCCAGATCGTGCGCGCGATCGAGATCGAGCGCAGCATGAGCAAGGAGCAGATCCTCGACCTCTATCTCGCGCTGGCGCCATACGGCGGCAATCTCGAAGGTATCCGTTCGGCCTCGATCGCCTATCTCGGCAAAGAGCCGAAGCGGCTGTCGCTGGCCGAGGCTGCGTTGCTCGTGGCGCTGCCGCAATCGCCGGAGACGCGGCGGCTCGATCGCTATCCCGAGGCTGCGCGCAAGGCACGTGACCGCGTGCTCGACCGCATGGTCGCCGAGCACGTGGTGAACGTCGATGATGCGCAGCAGGCCAAGGCCGTGCCGGTGCCGAAGCTGCGCAAGCCGATGCCGATCCTGGCGCCGCATGCCTCCGACACGGCGCTTTCAACGGTCAAGGATACGCCGGTCATCAAGCTGACGCTGGATGCAAACTTGCAGAAGGTGTTGGAGCCGCTCGCGCGCGATCGCGCTATCGCGCTGGGGCCGAACATCTCGGTCGGCATCATCGTCGTGGACAATGAGAGCGGCGACGTGCTCGCGCGCGTCGGCTCGGCCGGTTATTTCGACGAGAGCCGGGCAGGGCAGGTCGACATGACCCGCGCCGTCCGCTCGCCGGGTTCGACGCTCAAGCCTTTCATTTACGGGCTCGCCTTCGAGGACGGCTTCGTCCACCCCGACAGCCTGATCGACGATCGGCCGGTGCGCTTCGGCTCCTATGCGCCGGAGAATTTCGACATGACGTTCCAGGGCACGGTGCCGGTGAAGAAGGCGCTGCAATTGTCGCTGAACGTGCCGGCGATCGTGCTGCTCGATCGGGTCGGCGCGAGCCGGCTGACGGCGCGGCTGCGGCAGGCCGGCGGCAATCTTGTATTGCCCAAGGACGAGGCGCCAGGGCTCGCGATGGGCCTTGGCGGCGTCGGCGTGACGCTGCAGGATCTCGCCCAGCTCTACACGGGCTTCGCCCGGCTCGGCACCACCAAGCCGCTGCGCGAGGTCATTGCCGGCAAGGACGATCGCGAGCCGATGCGGCTGCTCGATCAGGCCGCAGCCTGGCAGGTCGGCAACGTGTTGCTCGGCACGCCGCCGCCGGAGAATGCCGCGCACAACCGCATCGCCTTCAAGACCGGCACGTCCTACGGCTATCGCGACGCCTGGTCGGTCGGCTTCGACGGCCGCATGACCATCGGCGTGTGGGTCGGCCGGCCCGATGGCGCACCGGTTCCCGGATTGATTGGCCGCGGCGCCGCCGCGCCGATCCTGTTCGACGCCTTCGCCCGGACCGGCAAAACGCTGACGCCGCTGCCGAAGCCGCCGAAGGGAACCCTTGTAGCCAGCAACGCGAAGTTGCCATTGCCTTTGAAGCGGTTCCGTCCGGTCGGGGAACTGGTGCGGACCGGCAGCGAGCAGGCGCTGCACATCCAGTTCCCGCTGAACGGGTCGCGGATCGACGTCGATCGCACCAGCGAGGAGAGCGCGGCCATGCCGGTGAAGGTCGCCGGAGGCGTGCTGCCCATGACCGTCATGGTTAATGGAACCTCGCTCGGCGAGATCGACGGACGCCGCCAGCGCCTGATTGATCCGCCCGGTCCGGGCTTTGCGCGGCTCACGGTGATCGATGCCACTGGCGCCGCGGACACAGTTGTCATTCGAATTCAATGACGATGGCTTAAGCGGTTGTAGCGATGGCGGTTTCAGCGTAAGCGGAACCAATGGCCGAGACCTACCCAACTCCCCGTTTTGGAGCGCCCCGCGAGCCGAAAACGCCCGTCAATCCGGGCAGCCGGCTCGTGTCCCTGTTCGACGTCGTCACGGCCAGTCACTCCCGTGCCGTCGCGTTCCTGGTGCTGTGCGGGCTGCTGTTGTTCCTGCCCGGCTTCTTCACGATCCCGCCGGTGGATCGCGACGAGGCGCGCTTTGCGCAGGCGACCAAGCAGATGGTCGAGAGCGGCGACTATGTCGACATCCGCTTCCAGGAAGACGTCCGCTACAAGAAGCCGGTCGGCATCTACTGGTTGCAATCGGCCGCAGTTGAAGCTGCCACCGCGCTGAAACTGCCGAAGGCCGAATTACGAATCTGGGTCTACCGGCTGCCGTCGCTGCTGGGCGCGATTGGTGCCGTGCTGATGACCTATTGGGCCGCGCTCGGCTTTGTCACGCGGCGCGCTGCGACGCTCGCGGCACTCTTGATGTGCGCCTCCGTTCTGCTCGGCGTCGAGGCGCGGCTGGCGAAGACCGACGCGATGCTGCTGTTTTGTGTGACCGCCGCGATGGGCGCGATGGCGCGCGCCTATCTGTCGTGGCAGCGCGCTGAGGACGAGACGCATCCACCGTGGAGTTGGCCCGCGATCTTCTGGACCGCGATCGCCGTCGGCATCCTGATCAAGGGGCCGCTGATCCTGATGTTCGCGGGCTTCACCATCGTCGTGCTCGCATTCCAGGACCGCGATGCCTCCTGGCTGTGGAAGCTCCGCCCGGTCTGGGGCCTGATGTGGATGCTGGTGCTGGTGCTGCCCTGGTTCATCGCGATCTTCTGGCGCGCTGGCGATGCGTTCTTTGCCGATTCCGTCGGCGGCGACATGCTGAGCAAAATCGGCGCCCAGGAATCCCATGGCGCGCCGCCGGGCCTCTATCTGGCGCTGTTCTGGATCACGTTCTGGCCGGGTGCGCCGTTGGCGGCGATGGCAGCGCCTGCGGTGTGGCGGGCACGGCGTGAGCCCGGCGCGCAGTTCCTGCTGGCCTGGCTGATTCCGTCCTGGATCGTGTTCGAGGCGGTGCTGACCAAGCTGCCGCATTACGTGCTGCCGCTGTATCCGGCGATCGCGATCCTCACTGTCGGCGCGCTGGAGCGGAACGTGCTGTCGCGCTCCTGGCTGGCGCGCGGCTCGGCCTGGTGGTTTGCGATTCCCGCGTCGGCCTCGTTCATCGCCGTGCTCGGCGCCGTCATGCTGACGCGGCAGCCGGCCTTCGTCGCCTGGCCGTTCATCGCGGCCGCGCTGATCTTCGGCCTGTTCGCCTGGTGGCTGTTCGACACCAACCGCGCCGAGCGCTCGGTACTGAACGCGCTGGTCGCTGCCGTGATGCTGGCGGTGACGGTCTACGGCGTCGTGCTGCCGTCGCTGACACCACTGTTTCCAAGCATCGAGGTCGCGCGCGCATTGCGCAACGTCACCTGCGTCGGGCCGAAATCCGCGGCAGCCGGCTATCAGGAGCCGAGCCTCGTATTCCTTGCGGGCACCCAGACGCTGCTCACCGACGGCTCGGGGGCTGCGGATTTCCTGCGGCAGGGCAGTTGCCGTTTCGCGCTGATCGAGCAGCGCTCGGAGCGCAGCTTCGTGCAGCGGGCCGAGGCGATCGGGCTGCGTTACAAGGTCGGCGCGCGGATCGAGGGTTATAATTTCTCGCAAGGGCGCGCGATCACGATCTCGATCTTCCGTTCCGAAGGCACCGAGTAGCATGCCCGCGACGACCGACATCGCGCCGCGCCCGGGCTATCCCGCGCAATTGCTGGCCGTGTCGGGGCGGGCCCTGGCGCAACTCGTGCGGTCGCCTTCGCATTCGCGCCGTGCCGAGGCTGCACGCCGGCTGGCGCGGCACTCGTTGTGGCTGAGCGCGGCGGGTGCGGCGCTGGTCATCGTGCTGATGGTTGCGTTCGACCGGACCGAGATTCAGCTGATGCCGGCGCGCGGCACGCCAAGCCTGTGGCCGATCCGTATCCTCACCGATTTCGGCAAGGACGACTATGTGCTCTCGGCGCTGGGGATTGCGCTGGTGTTGGTCGCACTGGTCGCGGCAGGACTGCACGGCACCCGCCGCATGCTGTTGCTCGGTCTCGGCACCCGGCTCCAGTTCCTGTTCCTGTCCGTTGCGCTGTCCGTGTTCGTCGGCGAGATCCTGAAATATGTGATCGGCCGCGGGCGTCCGTTCGTCGGCGGTCAGGCCAATCCGTTCAATTTCGTCCCGTTCGAGGGAACGGGGGCGCATGCCAGCCTGCCGTCCGGACATGCGATCACCGCATTCGCGCTGGCCTTCGCGGTCTCGGCGCTGTGGCCGCGGCTGCGCGTGTTCATGTTCACCTATGCGATCGTGATCCTGCTCACGCGGCTGGTGCTGCTGGCGCATCATCCGAGCGACGTCGCGGCCGGCGCCCTGGTCGGCATGGTCGGCGTCATGGCAGTCCGCTACTGGTTTGCAGGCCGCCGGCTCGCTTTCGCGATCCGCGCCGATGGCACCATCGTGCCGCTGCCGGGGCCGGTCCCAGGCCGCTTCAAAAGGGTTGCCCACGGCCCATCCGCCCCATAAAAGCGGCTGCTTGCCGGGACCGCCGGTTCCCCTGGGTTGCAGGCCCATTCCAACCACGAGCCTCCTTTGTCGACGTCCCAGCCTTCGGTTTCCATAGTCGTTCCCGTGCGCAACGAAGCCGACAACATTGCGCCTCTGATCGCCGAGATCGGTGCGGCGCTCGACGGCCGTTGGCCCTACGAGATCATCTACGTCAATGACGGCTCGACGGATGCGACCGGCGAGCGGCTTGCCGCCATCATGCAGCAACGGGACAATCTCCGACAGCTCCGGCACGCCAAATCGGGCGGCCAGTCCGCGGCCGTGCGCAGCGGCGTGCGGGCGGCGCGCGGCGAGATCGTGGCGACGCTCGACGGCGACGGACAGAACAATCCGGCCTTCCTGCCGGATCTGATTGCGGCGGTGGAAAAGGGAGCCGGGCGGGTCGGTCTCGCCGCAGGCCAGCGCGTCGGCCGCAAGGACACCGGCTTCAAGAAATTCCAGTCACGCGTTGCCAACAAGGTCCGCAACGCGATCCTGCAGGACGGCACGCGCGACACCGGTTGTGGACTCAAGGCGTTCCGCCGCGATGTCTTCCTGATGATGCCCTATTTCGATGGCCTGCATCGCTTCCTGCCGGCACTGGTGCGCCGCGAGGGTTTCGAGATCGCCTATGTCGACGTGATCGACCGGCCGCGGCATTCCGGCGTATCGAACTATGGATTCTTCGACCGGCTGTGGATCGGCATCATGGATCTTGCCGGCGTGTGGTGGCTGATCCGCCGCAAGAAGCCGACGCCTGACGTGACCGAGGTAAACGCATGATCATCCACTACGGCCAGGCGCTGAGCGACTATCTCTACGACGTCTTCGTTGCCAAGTTCGACTTCTGGCTCGCGTTCGGCCTGGTCGCGCAGCTGTTCTTCACGGCGAGATTCCTGGTGCAGTGGATCGCGAGTGAGCGCGCCGGCAACAGCGTGGTGCCGATGGCGTTCTGGTTCTGCTCGATGGGCGGCGGGCTGATGACGCTGGTCTATGGCGTGGTGAAGCGCGAGCCCGTCATCATCCTCGGCCAGGCGCTGGCGACAGTCATCTATATCCGCAACATCATGCTGATCCTGAAGAACCGCGGCCGCGGTTCGAAGACGCTGGATCGCTAGCGCGCTAAAGCGCGCTTCGATGAATCGTCATCGCGCTTTAGATTGTTCTTTGCGCATGATCTTTCGGAAGACCGCTTCGCGCTTGTCCGGATCATGCTCGCTACCGCGGCAGCGCCGACGCCGCGCCTGACGCGGGCAGGGCGGATGTGTCTTCCTCGGTCTTGCGATAGGGCTCGCCGGCCGCATCCAGCACGGGATAGGCGACCGAGCAGATATGCGAGTGGATGCGGCGCAGGTCGCGCAGCACGTCCAGATGCAGCGAGGTGGTCTCGATGGTCTCGGGCCGGCCCTCGCGCAGGCGATCGAGATGACGCTCGATTGCGGCGAGCTCCGTGTTTTTCAGCGCAGTCTTCTCCACCAGCAGCTTGCGCGCCTCGTTGGCATCGCCCGACATAAAGACGCCGAAGGCGATCCGCAGCGAATCCATCGTGCGCTTGTGGAAGGCGGCGAGCTCTTCGGCGCCTTCGGCCGAGAACTGGAAGCGGCGCTTGATCTTCTTGGTGGCGAGTTCGCTGAGATTCTTGTCGATGATGTCGCCGATATGCTCGAGGTTGATGGCGAAGGAGATGATCTCCATCGCGCGCCGGCCTTCGCTCTCGTCGAGACTGCCACGCGTCAGCTTGGTCACGTAGAGCTTGATGGCTTCGTCGAGGCCGTCGACGACATTGTCCATCTTCGAGACCTGGTCGACCAGCGCGCGGTCGCCCGTCATCATCGCGGCCATCACCTTGCGCAACATGGATTCGACGACGTCACCCATGCGCAGCGTCTCGCGGGAAGCGTCGGCGAGTGCCAGTGACGGCGTGTCCAGCGCGGTCTCGTCGAGATAGCGCGGCCGGGCCGGATCCGTTTCCTGGACACGATCGGGCAGCAGGCGGGTCAGGAGCCGCGACATGGTGTCGAGCAGGCCGATGAAGAGGGCGGCCGTGCCGACGTTGAAGGCGATGTGAAAGGCCGCCGTCATCTTGGCAAGATCCGGCTGCCATTCGTGCATGTGCTCCGCGATCACGCCCAGGAACGGCAGCACGAGCGCAATTCCGATCACGCGGTTGGCGAGATTGCCGACCGGCAGGCGATAGCTCGCGGGGTCGTCGCGCTTCGCGCCCTCGAACACGGGGTTGATGGCGCTGCCGAGATTGGCGCCCAGCACCAGCGCGAGCGCGGCGTAAGGCGTGATGAACTGCGAATAGGCCAGCGACATGATCAGCAGCACGCTGGCGACGCTGGAATGCACAGCCCAGGTAATCAGCGCCGCGATCACGATGCAGAGGACGGGATCGCCTGTGATCGAGGCCATCACCACGCGCACGCCGGGCGCGTTCTCGGCCGGCGCCAGCGTATCGAGCAGGATGTGCAGCGACAGCAGCATCAGGCCGAGGCCGATCAGGATGCGGCCGATGTCCTTGATGCGCGAGCGCGGGCCGGAGCGGAAGGCAACGAGCCCGAGGACGAACAGCACGGGCGCGACGGCTGCGATGTTGAATGACAAGGCCTGCACGATCAGCGTCGTGCCGACATTGGCCCCCAGCATGATCGCGAGCGCCGCAACGAGACTGAGCAGGCCCTCGGCGGCAAACGAACTGGTGAGCAGCGCGGTCGCCGTGCTGCTCTGGAGCAGCGCGGTCAGCCCGAGGCCGGCGCCAAATGCGCTGACGCGGTTGCCGAGTGCCTTGCCGAGCAGGCGGCGCAGGTCGGGGCCAAAGGCGCGCAGGATGCCGCTCTGGACCATATGAAGGCCCCACAGCAGCAGCGCCACGCCGCCCATCAGATCGAGCAGTACCAACGTTCCCATGCTCCGTATCCGGAATTCGAGTCGATTGGTGAGGCTAGCGCCAAATGCTTGAGGTTCAAACCTTTTGTTGGCGCATCGTCGTTAACGTTTGCGTCGGGTGCGCGTTCCCGCGGACCATGGCGCCTCAACAGGCGCGATGCCCTGTGAGGAGGCTCACATTGCCGCCCTGAGGGCAGCGAAGCCGCGGTCGAGATCGGCCTTGAGGTCGTCGACGCTCTCGAGCCCGATATGCAGACGCAGCGTCGGCCCGCCCGGCGACCACTTGGTCGCGGTGCGGTAGTCGTTGCAGTCGAAGGGAATCGCGAGGCTCTCGAAGCCGCCCCAGGAAAAGCCCATGCCGAACAGCTTGAGCGTGTTGAGCATGGTGTCGACCGCGCTCTGCGGGGCCGGCTTCAGCACGATGCTGAACAGGCCCGAGGCGCCGGCGAAGTCGCGCTTCCAGATCGCATGGCCGGGATCGGTCTCCAGCCCCGGATGCAGCACGCGGGCGACTTCGGGACGGCTCGCGAGCCAGCGTGCCATCTCGAGCCCGGAGCGATGATGCTGTGCCAGCCGCACCGACAGCGTGCGCAGGCCGCGCAGTGCCAGGAAGACGTCATCGGGGCCGGCG
>Ga0065165_1002443_pt1 | contig 15725 bp, 13 predicted proteins | sample AraplaMF_Cvi_mMF_FD_63813 | JGI IMG/M metagenome (GOLD analysis project Ga0065165, IMG submission 63813) | Arabidopsis root microbial communities from the University of North Carolina, USA - plate scrape MF_Cvi_mMF (version 2) (version 3) | ecosystem: Host-associated > Plants > Roots >...
CAGCCTGGTAGCGTACCTGCATGGGGTGCAGGGGGTCGGAGGTTCGAATCCTCTCGCCCCGACCAATGAATTTGATGAGAAAAGCCAGCCTGGTCGTTTGGACCGAGCTGGCTTTTTTCGTTTCAGCTTGTAAGCTTCCTCGCATGTCCTGTCGATTCCGCTATTCTTGAGTCCACCATAGGAATGGAGGTGATCATGAAGCGATTCACAGGCGCCATCGCCACCGCCGCGATGCTGCTGGCGGCAAGCCAGGCGTTTGCCGGCGAGGGAAGCCCGGCTGCCCAGCGCGAGGTTGGCCAGCTGCTCGACTTCGTCGCGAAATCCGGCTGCCAGTTCAACCGCAACGGCAGCTGGTACGAGGCCGGGAAGGCGCGCGAGCACCTGCAAGAGAAATACGATTACCTGAACCGGCGCGGACTCGTGCCGACGGCGGAATCCTTCATCGAACTGGCGGCGTCGAAAAGCAGCATGAGCGGCAAAGCCTACCAGGTACGGTGCGGCGAGAAACCCGTCATCACCAGCACTTCCTGGCTGACGAACGAGTTGAAGCAGCTGCGCGCGGGCGGGCGCTGAGCCGAGATATCAGACCGCTTTATTCCGCATATTTGAAAACGAAATTGGATGGATGGCTGGTGCGGACATAAGATGCCGCACCATGAACGCATCCACCGCCAGCAGCAAGATTTCCTCCGGCCCGAACGCCGACAGCGCCGTTCGCCGCCTTTTCCGCAGCATTTGCCGTGGCCTGCGCCGCTCTCTCGAGCTTGCCGGCGAACCGTATCGAAACGGTGGCTGCCCGCCGCCGTAATCGCAGCATAAAACCGGACAAGGGCCAGCTTCGCGCTGGCCTTTTTCATTTCACCGCACGATCCAGCGCGCCAGCGGCTGGGGCAGCACATGCCCGGCACATCTGACTGTCAACTAAGAATTTGCGTGCAAATGTGTTTAACAGTTTGCAACGTTTTAGTTTAGAATCTGGGGTCCACGTTTCCCAGCCCAGTCCCCCATGGTACGTTTCCGACCGATCCACACCGTTCGCCTGCGCCCGCTCGTCCGCAGCCTCGCCGGCATGTTTGCTTTGTCCCTGATTGCCGCGCATGCCCACGCCGACCAGCTCGGCACGACCAGCACCGACATCGCCGACCTCAGCCTGGAAGAACTGGCCAACGTGCAGGTCACCTCGGTGTCCAAGCGTCCCGAGTCGCTGTCGAATGCGGCGGCATCGATCTTCGTGATCACCGGCACCGACATTCACCGGTCCGGCGCCACCACGCTGCCGGAGGCCCTGCGCCTGGCCCCCAATCTGGAAGTGGCGCGCGTCGATGCGCGTAATTATGCGGTCACCGCGCGCGGCTTCAGCAGCCCCTTCGAAAACAAGCTGCTGGTCCTGATCGACGGGCGGACCGTCTATTCCCCGCTGTTTTCCGGTGTCTACTGGGATGTCCAGGACGTGGTGCTGGAAGACGTCGACCGCATCGAGGTCATCAGCGGTCCGGGCGCCACGATGTGGGGCGCGAACGCCGTCAACGGCGTGATCAACATCATCACCAAACCGGCGGCGGCGACCCAGGGTGCGCTGCTCAGCGCCACCGCCGGCAAGGACGAGCGCAACGGCGCGGTGCGCTACGGCGGCGCGCTGGGCAATGGCGGCCACTACCGGGTGTACGCCAAGTACGCCGCCAACGACGACCTGCAGAACGAGAAGGGGGCGACCGTGCTGACCGGCTGGCACCGCGAGCAGGCGGGCTTCCGCACCGACTGGGGCGACGAGCAGCGTATCGTCACCGTGCAGGGCGATGTGGTCGACGGCAGGCTGCACCAGCAGGGCACGGCCGACATCCAGGTGCGCGGCGCCAACCTGCTCGGACGCGTGAACCAGACCCTGGCCGGCGGTTCCACTGCGACCCTGCAGATGTATTGGGACCACACCGAACGCGACCAGCCGCTGGCCTTCGTCGAGCACCTCGACACGCTCGACCTGCAGCTGCAGCACAGCGTCGGCCTGGGCGACAATCACCGCCTGGTCTGGGGCGGCGGCTACCGCTGGGGCCACGACCGCGTGCAGAACGGCGCCGCCTTCGGTTTCCTGCCGGGGACCCTGAACCTGCATTGGGCCAACCTGTTCGCGCAGGACGAGATGGCGCTGCGCGACAACCTGCGCCTGACGGCGGGCCTCAAGTTCGAGGACAACAACTACACCGGCGTCGAGGTGCTGCCGACCCTGCGCCTGGCCTGGAATCCGCAGCCGGCGACCCTGGTATGGGGCGCGCTGTCGCGCTCGGTGCGCGCACCGTCGCGCATCGACCGCGACTTCTACAGCCCGACCGTGCCGGCCGTGGTGAACGGCGTGCCGCAATACGCCATCGCCGGCGGTCCGGACTTCGAGTCCGAAGTGGCGAACGTGTTCGAGCTGGGCTACCGCGCACAGCCGACGCCGAGCTTGTCGTACTCGGTCACCGCTTTCGTCGGCCGCTACGACAAGCTGCGCACGCTGGAGCCGAACCAGCACGGGACCGGTTCCGTGTTCCGCAACTTCGCGAACGGCCATACACGCGGCATCGAGACCTGGGCGACCTGGCAGGCCGGCAAGAGCTGGCGCCTGTCGGGCGGTGGCGTGGTACAGCGGATCGACACTTCGGCCGACCCCGCCAGCCACGACCTGAGCGCCGGCACCGGTCTGGCCACGAGCGACCCGAGCCACCATTGGATGCTGCGTTCGTCCCACGACCTCGCGGCGAACCAGGAGCTCGACCTGACGCTGCGCCGCGTCGGTGCGCTGGCCAGTCCGGCCGTGCCCGGATACACGGCGCTCGACCTGCGTTACGGCTGGCGCCTGCACAAGGGACTGGAGCTGGCGCTGATCGGGCAGAACCTGTTCGACCCCCACCACGCCGAGGCCGGCGCCGCACCGGGACGCCACAGCTACGGGCGCGCCGTGCTGCTGAAGCTGGTCTGGACCCCGTAAGCCGCGGGCCGCACCGATGTCCTCCCATCCGAACATGAAGCTGGCCACGGCGCTGCTGGCCGCCTGGCTCGGCATCGCCGGCCTGGCGCCGGCCGTGCCGGCGTTCGCGGCCGGGCCGGCGCTCGCCGCCAGCGAGGAAAAGCTGGAGGCGGCCTACCTGCACAAGTTCCTGAATTACGCGGACTGGCCGCCGGCCTCCTTCCCGCAACCCGACACGCCGTACGTGATCGGCGTCGCCGGCGACGACACGGTGGCCGACGAGCTGGCGCGCATTGCCGCCGGCCGCAGCGTCAACAACCGCGGGGTGATCGTCAAGCGCCTGCTGCCGGGCGATGCCGCGAATGAGCTGCACATGCTGTACATCGGCCGCGGCGAGCGCGCGCGCCAGGCGCAGTGGCTGCGCCAGATGAAAGGCAGGCCGGTCCTGACCGTGACCGCCGCCGAGGGCGGCCTGGAGCAGGGCAGCATCATCAATTTCCGCATCGTCGACGAGCGCGTGCGGTTCGAAGTATCGGCCGACGCGGCAGAGCAGAGCGGCATCCGCCTGAACTCGCGCCTGTTCAGCGTCGCCATGAATGTCGTAAAAGGGAACCGTTGACCATGTTTGGCGCCATCAAACACTCCATCTCGCGCAAGCTGGTGCTTGGCGTGCTGCTTACCACGCTGACGGCGCTGCTGGTCGCCTGCGCCTCGATGCTGATACTGGACATCCGTGCCTACCAGGCCGGCTGGGCCGGCGACCTGCAGGCCCAGGCCGACATCATCGCCCAGGTCACCCAGCCGGCGCTGGAATTCAACGACACCAAGGTGGCGCAGGAAAACCTGCTGCAGCTGCGCGCCCGCCCGCTGATCGTGCGCGCCGCGGTCTACCGTCCGGACGGTTCGCTGTTCGCCTACTATGCAAAGACGCCGGACGAGGTCCAGCGCCTGCCGACGCAGGTGCCGCGCGCCGGCCACATGATCGATGGCGGGCAGATCGCCGTCGCCACCCGCATGCTGCGCAACGGCGAAGTGGCCGGCACCGTTTATCTCGACGCCGAGTATCCGCTGATGGCCCAGGTGAAGCGCTATCTCGCCATCCTCGGCGCCGTGCTGTTCGGCAGTCTCCTGATCGCCGTGCTGATGTCGGCTTGGCTGAAAGCAGCCATCATCAAGCCGGTGCTGGCCTTGACCGAAGCCGTGGACCAGGTGATCCGCCGGCGCGACTTTTCGATGCGGGTGCCGAAGACCACCGAGGACGAAGTCGGGGTGCTGGTCGACGCCTTCAACGGCATGCTCGGCGAAGTCGGCGAGCGCGCCAAGGCGCTGGAAGCATCGCACGCGCAGATGCAGCATGAGATGGACGAGCGGGTCGCCGCCGAGGAAGCCGTGCGCCAGCTGAACAATTCGCTGGAAGCGCGCATCCGCGAACGCACGACGGAACTGGAAAAGACCCACGCCCAGCTGCGCCAGTCGCAGAAGCTGGAAGCGATCGGCCAGCTGACCGGCGGCGTCGCCCACGACTTCAACAACGTCCTGCAAGTCATCTCGGGCAACCTGCAGCTGCTGCAGATGTCCCTGGCCGGGAATCCGGAAGCGCAGCGGCGCCTGGAAACGGCGGCCTTCGCGGCCGACCGCGGCGCCAAGCTGTCGTCGCAGTTATTGGCCTTTGCGCGCCGCCATCCGCTGCAGCCGGCATCGACCAACATCGGCCGCATCCTGCGCGGCATGGACGACCTGCTGCGCCGCGCACTGGGCGAATCGGTGCAGATCGAGACCGTGGTCGCCGGCGGCCTGTGGACTACCCTGGTCGACCCGCACCAGCTGGAGAACGTGATCCTCAACCTGGCCATCAATGCGCGCGACGCGATGAAGGGCGAGGGCCGGCTGACGCTGGAACTGAACAACGCCATGCTGGACGATCACTACGTCCTGCACGAACCCGAAGTCATCGCCGGCCAGTACGTCATGCTGGCGATTTCCGACACCGGCTGCGGCATGCCGCCGGAAGTCATCGCGCGGGCCTTCGAGCCCTTCTTCACGACCAAGCGCGAAGGCGAGGGCACCGGCCTGGGCCTGTCGATGGCTTATGGCTTCGTCAAGCAGAGTAATGGCCATATCCGCATCTACAGCGAAGTGGGCAGCGGCACCACCATCAAGATCTACCTGCCGCGCTCGATGCAGCCGGAAGTCGAGCTGCCCAACCTGCGCAATGCGCCAGTGGTGGGCGGCAGCGAGACCATCCTGGTGGTCGAGGATGATCTGGCAGTGCAGGCCACCGTGGTCGACATGCTGCAGGCCCTGGGCTACCGCGTGCTGAAGGCCAACGATGGCCAGGGCGCACTGACCATCCTGCAGAGCGGGATCCCGATCGACATGCTGTTCACCGACGTCGTGATGCCGGGACCGGTGCGCAGCATCGAGGTGGCGCGCCAGGCCAAGGAGATGTTCCCGGACATCGAGGTGCTGTTCACCTCGGGCTATACGCAGAACGCCATCGTGCACGGCGGCCGCCTCGATCCGGGCGTGGAACTGATCAGCAAGCCTTACCGCCGCGACGAACTGGCGCGCAAGATCCGCCAGCTGTTCGCCGCGCGCAAGGACCGTTCGTCTGCCGTCATCGACGCGCCGCCGGCGGCGAAGGTGGAAGCGGCCGAGCCGGCCCTGTCCGCAGCCGGCAATCCGCTGTCCATCCTCGTGGTGGAAGACAACCACGATGCCCGCACCATGCTGTCCGAGCTGCTGCTGATCCTGGGCCACAGCGTGGAAGGCGTGGGCAGCGCCGAGCAGGCGATCGAGGTGCTGGCGCAGAAGCGCTTCGACGTGCTGCTGACCGACCATTCGCTGCCGGGCATGTCAGGCCTCGAACTGGCGCGCAGTGTGGCGGCGCAGAAGCGGGACATGAAGATCATCTTCTCGTCCGGCTACGGCGCGCCGGAGACCGCCAGCCTCGGCTTCAAGCCGCTGTTCCTGCCGAAGCCCTTCACGCTGGCCGCGCTGCAGAAGGTGCTGGAGGAGTTGAGCTGCGAGGGCAGCGTCTAAGAGGACTTGACGCTCTAAAACGGCAGCGGCTCGTCCGGTACCGGCGGCGCCTTGGCGAGGTCGATCTCGATGCGTCGCAGGCCGTCCAGGTCTTCACCCTCGACCAGGGACTGGGCCTGGAAGGCCGCATGCGCGCGCACGCCATGCGGCTGCTTCGATACCAGCAGCACCGGCAGGGCAGGGAACCAGGGCTGCAGCCGCGCCAGCAGCGCATCGCCCATGCCGGGCACGACCCAGGCCGGCGGCGGGAAGGCCACCGCCACCCGTACGCCTTTCAGCACCGTCACCGCCACCGCGATCTTCATGTTTTAAATCCGGTCGCTTTCCTTGCGCACCACGCGCCCGATCACCAGGCAATCCGTTCCCTTGCACTGCTTGCGGTAGAACCTGCGCTGGTCCGGATTGTCGGACGTCAGCCACCACTGGCCGGCATCCCGCGTCAGACGTTTCACCACCGCTTCGCCCTCGTAGTTGAAGGCGTAGACGGCGCCGTCGACCGGCCTGGTGTCGAGGGTATTGATCACGACGATATCGCCTTCGTACAGCGAGGGCTCCATGCTTTCGCCCTTCACGACGATGGCGATCAGGTGCTCGGGGTGCAGCTGGTGGCGCTCGATCCAGGAGCGGCGCAGGCCGAGGGTGCCGCCGTCGCGCTGTTCCGGCTCGGTGCGAAAGCCCGTGATGCCGGCGGACAGGCGCAATTTGACCATCTGGATCTGCACGAAGTCGGCGTCGTCGTTGGCGGCAGCGCGCACCGGCATCGCATTCTTCACCCCGTGCAGCGGCGCCTGGTGCGGATCGCCTTCGCCGGTCATCAGCCAGATGTGCGAAAAGCCGAGTTCGCGCTCGATGTTCAGCGCGTAGCGGATGTCCATCGACTTGATCTTGCCGGTCAGCCACTGGTTGACCACGCTCTTGGATGCGCCCGACGCCTTGACCAGGCCCGTCTGGCCGCGTTCGCCTTCGAGCTGGGGCGTGTCTTGATGAATGACGTGGAGACGTTCTGCGAGGGAGTTCATGTTTAGCATCCTAAACTATTTGCGCTTAGTTGCAATAAGTTGCGTTCGATTGGTTTAGTGTTCTTGACTTTGATCAGTTTAGAATTCTATACTCATATCAAATACTAAACCTTTGCAAGGCAAACATCAACCGCCTGGAGACCCTCATGTTCGCAATGACGCTTTTGAAGTTCGCCGCCGTCCCTTTTGCTGCCGGCATGGCGGCGGCCGGTCTCGGCTTTCTGTTCCTGTGGCCGAAGTCGGCGCGCGAGGCGGTGGTCCGGTTTGCCTGCAGCCTGACCGCCAGCGCGGTGGCCGGGCCCTGCCTGGCGGTGGCCGTGTACTGCTGGTGGCCGTCCCTGTTCTCCTCGAGCGGGAAGCTGGCCATACTCGCCGGCGGCCCGCCTGAACTCGGCGTGCTGCTGGTGGCCGCGCCCTTCCTGGTGCTGGCCGGGTTGCCGGCCTGGTGGCTGCTGGGCGCGGTGCTGCTCTGGCTGGAGCGCCGCCGCAGCAAGGACATCGCCGAGATGGCCCAGGATGCAGCCGAGGCCGTGCGTCAGGTCAGGAAGACCTGGTGAGGTCCGGCATGTCGGTTTGATCGACATCAAGGCGCGACCTGCTCCCGGGGACAGTGTGAAAGCTGGGCGGTCCAGCCGCCGGGGAGAACGCGCGTGGATAGCAAGGCCGGCAACAAGGCCGACGACAAGACGGAAGACAAAAGCGGAGCGATCCGGCCGGGCCTAGGGTACTGGATGTTCGGACTGCTGCTGTTCATGCTGTCCCAGTCCCTGTTCGAGCTGATGACGACCTCGCCGCTGGCCTACAGCGAATTCAAGCAGCTGCTGCACGGCGGCAAGGTCAAGGAAGTGACGGTGTCGGAGACGACCGTGTCCGGTTCCCTCAAGGACAGCGGTCTCGATGCCGTGCTGCCGAAGCAGCGCGCCGACGCCATCAAGTGCGGCGCGGACGGCAACTGTCCCTTCACCACCGTGCGCGTGGACGATCCCGGCCTGGTCAAGGATCTCGAAGCGGCCCAGGTGCGCACCGTCGGCCAGCAGCGCAACGAATGGCTGTCAACGCTCCTTTCGTGGGTGCTGCCGCTCATGCTGCTGTTCTGGCTGTGGAGCAGCATGCTGAAGCGTGGCGGTGGCATGGCGGCCGGCCTGTTCGACATCGGCAAGAGCCGCGCCCGGGTGCACATGCAGAGCAGCACCGGGGTCAGCTTCGGCGATGTGGCCGGCGCCGACGAGGCGCGCGAGGAGCTGATGGAAGTGGTCGAGTTCCTGAAGAACCCGCAGCGCTATCACCGCCTGGGCGGACGCATCCCGAAAGGCGTGCTGATCGTCGGCGCGCCCGGCACCGGCAAGACCCTGCTGGCGAAGGCGGTGGCGGGCGAAGCCGGCGTGCCCTTCTTCTCGATTTCCGGCTCCGAATTCGTCGAGATGTTCGTCGGCGTCGGCGCCGCCCGCGTACGCGACCTGTTCGTGCAGGCGCAGAAGGTGGCGCCCTGCATCATCTTCATCGACGAGCTGGACGCGCTGGGCCGCGCGCGCGGGATCGCCGGCGCCGTCGGCGGCTACAACGAGCAGGAGCAGACCCTGAACCAGCTGCTGGTCGAGATGGACGGCTTTGATACAGGCAAGGGCGTGATCATCCTGGCCGCTACCAACCGCCCGGAGATCCTCGACCCGGCCCTGTTGCGGCCGGGCCGTTTCGACCGCCACGTCGCCCTGGACCGGCCCGACCTGCGCGGGCGCCAGCAGATCCTGCAAGTGCACGTGCGCAAGGTGTTATTGGCCACGGACGTCGACCTGGCCCGCATCGCCGCGCGCACGCCCGGCCTGTCCGGTGCCGACCTCGCCAACCTGGTCAACGAAGCGGCCCTGCTGGCGGCGCGGCGCGGCAAGGAGAGGGTCGACCGCGCCGACTTCGACGATGCCACCGACCGCGTCATCGCCGGCATGGAAAAGCGCTCGCGCCTGATCAATCCCTTGGAGAAGGAAACCGTCGCCTTCCACGAGGCGGGGCACGCGCTGGTGGCCGAGTTCCGCCCCCACGCCGACCGCGTCGCCAAGGTCTCGATCATTCCGCGTGGCATCGCCGCGCTCGGCTACACCCAGCAGCTGCCGACCGAAGACCGCTACCTGCTGCGCAAGAGCGAGCTGCTGGACCGCATCGACGTCTACCTCGGCGGCCGGGTGGCCGAGGAGCTGGTGTTCGGCGACGTGTCGACCGGCGCCCAGAACGACCTGCAGATGGCCACCGAGCTGGCGCGCCACATGGTCACGCAATACGGCATGAGCGAGCGCCTGGGCCTGGCCGCCTTCGAGCAGGGCGCCCGCAGCATGCTGTATGACACGGCCCCTGGCCAGCACCGCGACTACAGCGAACGCACCGCGCGCCTGATCGACGCCGACATCGCCCGTTTGCTGGACGATGCCCACGAGCGCGTGCGCGCGACCCTGCGCGAGCGGCGCCCGCTGCTCGACACGCTGGCTCACGCATTGCTCGAAAAAGAGACCGTGGACCGCGAAGCGCTGGACGCACTTATTGCGCTACGCTAATCTTCATTCCTGGTCGCATCACATTCCGATCGTCTCCTCGATATAACGCAAGGGTTCTCGCCGAACCTGCCTTGTTGTGCTCGTCTTCGGTGGCTAGATTGGGACCGTGCCGTCGAGTCCGCCTGCGGACCGCAACGGCTTACCGATCACCTTCGAGGAGAGCATCATGCAACGCAATCTTCCGATTTCCGGACTGGCCCGCCACGCGCGCGCCGCGCTGGCCGCCGGCCTGCTGGCCATGGCCGGGCTGGGAATGACGTCGCTGCCGGCCATCGCCCAGGACTGGTCCACCGAACACTGGGTCGGCACCTGGGGCACGGGACCGGCCGGACCGCCGCTGCCGGCCGCCACCCAGACCTTCACCGACCAGACCCTGCGCCTGATCGTGCACACCAGTATCGGAGGGAATCAACTCCGGATTCGTGTATCCAACGAGCTGGGCACGACGCCGCTGCGCATCGGCTCGGCGCACATCGCGCTGCGCCAGAGCGGTTCCAGCATCGTCGCCGGCAGCGACCGCCCGCTGACCTTCAGCGGCAACGCGGCGATCACGATCCCGCCGGGCGCGCCGGTGCTGTCCGATCCGGTCGACCTCGACGTGCCGGCGCTGTCCGACCTGGCGATTAGCCTGTATTTGCCGGGCAGCGTGCAGGCGACCACCATCCACGGCTCGGCCTTCCAGACGAACTACGTGTCGCTGCCGGGGAACTTCACCGGTGCCGCCGCCTTCCCGACCGACCGCACCATCACCTCCTGGCCTTTCCTGACCGAGGTCGACGTGAATGCCCCCGGCGCCTCCGCCCTGGTGACCCTCGGCGATTCGATCACCGACGGCTCGGTCACCACCATCGACGCCAACCACCGCTGGCCGGACCTGCTGGCGCTGCGCCTGCAGACTGCGCGCGACGCGCTCGGGTCCTCGGAGCTTGAGGCCAACAAAGCTGCCGCCGGCCTGGTCGCCTGGGGTACGCGCATCGGCGTGGTCAACCGCGGCATCGGCGGTAACCGCCTGCTGCGCGATCCGGGCGAGCAGCCGCTGTTCGGCCGCGCCGCGCTGGCCCGCTTCGACCGCGACGTGATCGCGACCGCCGGTGTGCGCTACATGACGGTCCTGATCGGCATCAACGACATCGGCCATCCGGGCACCGGCACGATCCCGATATCGGAGGAGCCGACGCCGGAAGAGCTGATTGCCGGCTACCGCCAGCTGATCGCACGCGCCCACGCCAAGGGCATTGCCGTCTACGGCGCCACCCTGACGCCCTTCGAAGGCACGATCTTTCCGGGCTATTACAGCCCCGCGAAAGAGCAGATCCGCCAGGCCGTCAACAACTGGATCCGTTCCAGCGACGAGTTCGACGGCGTGATCGACTTCGACCGCGCGGTGCGCGACCCCAGCCATCCGACCCGGATGCTCCCGGCCTATGACAGCGGCGACCACCTGCACCCGAACGACCTCGGCATGCAGGCGATGGCCAATGCCATTCCGCTGCAGCTGTTCCGCAGCCTGGGCAATGCTGCCGGTAGCGCCCCGGCCCGCACCGCCTCGACCGCCGCGGCGGCGAGCGTCAGCCTGCGCTAGCATCGAGCGTGCCTTCATCGACGGCGGCATCGGTTTCGGCTGCGGCTTCGGCTGCGGCTGCGGCCGAGGCCGGTGCCGGCGGCAGCAGCTCCAGTACGGCCTCCACCACGCGTTCCGGCGCCACGCCCGCCAGGCATTCGTGGTGGCCGGCCGGGCAGGCGCTCTTGAAGCAGAAGCGGCAGGGCACGTCCTGGAACAGCACCCGGCTGCGCACGTTCCAGGGCGTGTGCTGGGGATTGGTCAGCGCATACAAGTTGACCACTGGCGTGCCGACCGCGGCCGCGATGTGCGCCGGCCCGCTGTTGTTGGTCAGCGCCACCGCCGCCAGGCGCAGGGCCGCTCCCAGTTCGCCCAGGCTCAGCTGGCCGGCCAACGCGTGCGCCGCCGTGCCGCTGGCGGCGCGGATGTCTTCGACCAGTTCCGTCTCGGCGGCGCTGCCGGTAATCACCACCGGCAGCCTGCTCCGCTGCGCCAGCAGGGCAAGCACGCGCGCCCAGTGCCCGGCTGGGTAGCGGCGCGAGGCAGCGCTGGCGCCCGGATGCAACAGCAGCCAGGGACGGTCGGCGGCTATGCCCAGGCGCCGCAGGCGCGCCCGCACGCTGGCCAGGTCGGCCGCCTGCAGTGCGAACGACAGGCCCGGCGCCCCTTTCGGCTGCGCTCCGGCAGCCACGGCGGGCTTCGCACCGGCATGCCGCACGAGGTCGAGCTGGCGCTGCACCTCGTGGCGCACCATCACCTGCGGCTCGGGATCGGGAATCCAGTCGGTGAGCAGGTGGTAAGGGTTTTCGCGGCAGTGGGCGAGGCGCAGCGGAATCCCGGCCAGCCAGCACAGCAGCGCGGCCGGCAGCGCGCTCTGGGTGTAGGTCGTGAACACCACGGCCGCATCGAAGCGGCGCGCGGCCAGCAGGGCGGCCAGTTCGAGCAGGGCGCCGGGATGCGCCGGCATGCCCGCCTTCATCCAGGGCGCCGCGTGCACGATCGTGTCCTGGACGTCCGCCAGGTAGGGCGCCGCCGCCGCGCCGGACGGCGAAGTCAGCAAGGTCAGGCTGCGCCCGGGCAGGGCATCGCGCAGGGCCCGCATGGCCGGCGTGCACATGAGCACATCGCCGAGGGCGTCCAGGCGTACGCATAGGATGCGGCGCGCCTGCTGCCAGTCCGGCCTCATTCCGGATCTCCATGGCCGGCGATCAGCACCGCCGCCGCGTACAGGTCGGGCGCCATGCGGGTCGGGATGCGGCGCGGGCCCAGCCGCCACTCCGTTTCATTGCCATTGTCGATCAGCACCGTGCGGCAGCCAGCGCGGTTGCCCGCCTCGACGTCGTGCAGGATGTCGCCGATCATCCAGGACGAACGCAGGTCGATGCCATGGTCCGTGGCCGCCTGCAGCAGCATCCCGGGCAGCGGCTTGCGGCAGTGGCAGCCGCGGGCATAGGCGGCGACGCTGCCGTCCGGGTGGTGCGGGCAGTAATAGAAGCCGTCGAGCGTGAGCTGCTCGCGGAACAGCAGGTCCTGCAGGCGGTTGTGGACGATGTCCATGGCCGGCTCGCCGAAGCGGCCGAAGGCGATGCCGGCCTGGTTGCTGATGACGAATAGCCGGTAGTCGAGCCGCGACAGCAGGCGCAGCGCCGGGCCGGCGCCGTTGCACAGGGTGATGCGCTGCGGCTCGACGTTGTAGGGCAGGTCGTCGACCAGGGTACCGTCCTTGTCGAGGAAGATGGCTTTCATGAGGATGGCGTCAGGGCCAGGATGTTTCCCGCACCGGCAGCACGGTCAACTCCGGCACCACGCTGGTGCGCGGCAGCAGCAGGACGCCGAGGATGGCCTGGGCGACATCGAGAGGGTCCTGCAGGACCTCGGGATCGAGCTCGGGAAAGCGGTCCAGCAGGAAGGGCGTGCGCATGCCGCCGGCCACCACGGCGGTGACGCGGATGCCGTGCGGGCGCAGCTCGGCATGCAGCGCGTGCGACAGGCCCAGCAGCCCCCACTTGCTGGCGTGGTAGGCGCTGGCATTCGGCCAGGCCCGCTTGGCCGCGGTGGAGGCGATGTTGACGATGTCTCCCGTGTTCTGCAGGCGCATGGCCGCCGCCGCATGCTTGGCCAGCAGGAAGGGGCCGTTCAGGTTGGTGCCGATCACGCGCAGCCAGTCGGCTTCGCGCAGTTCCTCGATCGGCAGCGTGACGTCGGTGCCGGCATTGTTGACCAGGATGTCGAGGCGGCCCATACGGTCCAGCGTGCCTTCGATGGCATTCAGCGCCTGCGCCGGGTCGGCCACGTCGAGTTCGATGGCCTCGGCGCGCACGCCGTGCTCGCGCAGGGAAGGGACGATGGCCTGCAGGGCAGCCGGGCGGATATCGGCGGCGACGATGTCGGCGCCGGCGGCGGCCAGCGAGCGCACCAGGGCGGCCCCGAGCCCGCTGGCGGCGCCGGTGACGAATGCAGTCTTCCCGCGCAGGGCGTCGGTTGAGAAGAGGGGGGATGGCTCGGCCATGTTGGCTCCTAGGGTTGGGTGAGATCGATCGTGGCGCGCGGCTGCGTTTCCGCCAGCACCGCGGCATACACCGCGGCCACCTGCTGGGCGACGCTGCGCCAGGTGTAGTGGCGGTAGGCCCGCCGCAGGCCGGCATCGCCCATGCTGCGGGCGAGCAGGGGATGGCGGTGCAGGGTGGCCAGGCGTTCGGCCACCGCCTGCGGATCGCGCGAGGGCACCAGGAAGCCGGTGCTGCCGTCGACCACCGTGCTCTTGATGCCGCCGACTTCGGAGCCGATCACGGGCCGTGCGCAAGCCATGGCTTCCACCGGGGTGATGCCGAAGGGTTCGTACCATGGCGTGGTGACGAAGACGTCGGCGGCGCTGTACCAGGTGCGCAGCTCGGCGCGCGGCTTCTTGCCGACGAAGTGCACGTGGCCCGGGATGCCGAGGCGCTCGGCCAGCGTACGCAGGCGCGCGATCTCGGTGCTGTCGCGGCCATCCGCGTGGATGTCGCCGCCGACCACCAGCAGCTGCGCATCGATGCCGTGCCGGCTGCGCAGCAGGGCGGTGGCCTGGATCACGGTGTCGACGCCCTTGCGCGGCACCATGCGCCCCAGCTGCAGCACGGTGAAGCGGCCCGCACCGGTACCCGGTTCGAGTCCGAGCTGGGCGCGCGCCTCGCGCTGGTCCTGGGGCCAGAGTTCGGCCGGATCGAAGCCGCAGGGCGCGACCTCGATGCGCGCCGCGCTGGCACCGTAGAGCTGCTCCATGTCGAGCCGGTCCTGGGCGCATTCGGCGATGATGCGGTCGGCCTGCTGCATCAGCTGGGTCTCGATGCGCATGCGCGCCGGCGGAAAGGCGTCGTCCGCGCCCTGGGCCAGGCGGCGCACCTGGCCCAGCGCGTGGAAGGTGATCACGAAGGGGATGCCGAGCGCCTGCCGCAGGTGCTGGGCCACCATGCCGGACATGAAGAAATTCGCGTGCACGATGTCGTACCTGGCCGGCTGGTGGCGGGCAAAACGGGTCGCGAAGCGCGCGAAGGCCTGCACGTGGGGCAGCAGCTGCTCCTTGGGCACGTGGTGGGCCGGCCCGGCCGGCACGTTGATCACGCGGACCTTGTCACGCCAGCGCACCAGCTGTTTCTGGCCGATGCCGTCGCGCCGCGTGAAGACGTCGACCAGGTGGCCGGCCATGGCCAGTTCGCGCGCCAGGTGGGCCACGTAGACGTTCTGGCCGCCGCAGTCGATGCTGCCCGGCGTCGCCAGCGGCGAGGCATGGTCGCTGATCAGGGCGATGCGCATGGGGGCAGCTGCCGATGCGGGGATGGGCAAATCCGCGATCGCGGGGAGCGCTTGGTCGTCGATTTTCATCGGGCCGTCCTGCTAGCTGGTCACGTAACGCAGCGCGGCATCCCAGTCGGCGCTGAAGCGGTCGATGGAAAAGCGGTCGAGCGCGGTGCGGCGTGCGCCTTCGCCCAGGCGGCGCGCCAGGCCGGCGTCGTTCAGCAGCGCGAGCATGCAGGAGGCGAGCTGGCGCGTGTCGGTGACGGCGAAGCCCGATATGCCATGTTCGATGACGGTGGCCATCTCGGTGGTGGCGAGGGCCACCACCGGCAGGCCCACCATCATGGCTTCGAGCGTGGACAGGCTCAGGCTGGAGTAGCGGACCGGACTGAACAGGAAGCGGTAGCGGGCAATGAAGGCCGGCAGGGCCGGGTGGTCGATCTCGCCGAGCCCGCCGAGCTCATCGGCCCCCATGCCCAGCAGGTCGAGCGGCAGTTCCGTGCGCAGGGCGGCGAACAGGTCTGCGCCCATGCGCCGCCCGCGCCGCGCCAGGTGGTTGGTGATCGTCAGGCCGCGCGCGGTGTCGCCGCTGTAGCGCACGCCGGAAGGAATGGCGACGCCATGCTCGATCACGCGGGTGGTCGTGCGTCCGCTGTCCCACATCAGGGCGTTGAAGGGGGTGACGTGGACCAGCAGCACGCCGGGATCGTCGATCAGGTGGCGGGTGTCGGTCGGCCAGGCCGTGCCGGTTTTGCCGCCGCGCACCGCGCCGCCGCCGGGAGCGGTGATGCCGGGCGGATCGTGCTCAAGGTAAATGCGGGGCAGGGCGCGCTGGGCCGGGG
>Ga0065165_1002444_pt1 | contig 15721 bp, 16 predicted proteins | sample AraplaMF_Cvi_mMF_FD_63813 | JGI IMG/M metagenome (GOLD analysis project Ga0065165, IMG submission 63813) | Arabidopsis root microbial communities from the University of North Carolina, USA - plate scrape MF_Cvi_mMF (version 2) (version 3) | ecosystem: Host-associated > Plants > Roots >...
CGAACGGTCCTTCCTCGACGCGCAGGCGCAGGTGCTGGCGAGCATGCACCTGACCGATGGTGAACCGTGTCCCGTCTGCGGGAGTCCGGAGCACCCTTCACCCGCGCACGGTGATGGTGATCCTCGCACACTCGAGACGGAGATGCGCGCCGCACGTGGGCTTTTGGACGGTGCCGTGCGGGCGGCCGATCTCGCCGATGCCGCCGTCACGACCGCCGAAACGACGTTGGAGGAGCGCGTCAGCGAACTCGCCGCCCTGACGCAGTCGAAGTCGTCGATCGTGGACGCGTCAGGCGAAGTCTCACGCCTGCAAGGCGAACTGAACGCGCTCGGGGAGGTCGCCGCGCCGGCCGAGCTCGAGCTGCAGGCTGGAGAGGCGAGGGCGTCGTTGAGCACTGCCGCCACGGAGTCGGAGAAGGCGCGGGAGATCCTGCAAAAGGCCCGCACCGACGAGGCCGTCGCCGCGCGGTCGTACGAGGACGCCATCGCCGGCGTGCCGGAATCGCTCAGGGGCGAGGGCGCCTTGGATCGGGACGGGGCGACCATCGCCGCGTCGATCAAGGCGCTGCGTGATGCGCTGGCCGCAGCGGAGGAACGCCTGCGGAAGGCCGCGACCGACAGGGACACGACCGTTGCCAAGGTGATCGGTGCGGTAGATGCCGTCGCCCGGGCCGAAGCCGAGGTCGCGAAGGGGCGGTCGGCCTTCGATGCGCGCCTCGTCGAAATCGGGCTCGACCGGCCATCCTACGAACTCGGGTGCGCGGACATCCCGCGGATCGCCGCGCACGCGGAGCGAATCAGGGGCTATCGGCACGATGTCGCGGTCGCCGAGGCACAGGCGAACGCCGCCAACGAAGCCATCAAGGACGTTGAGCGACCCGATGTCGCCGCTCTGACCGTGGCGCGGGACGCGGCTCGCGCCGAGTGCCTGAAGACCCGCAAGGCGGCGGCGGATGCAGATGCCGCCAGGAAGGTGCTCGACGATCTGCTGGCATCGCTCCGCGATCAACTGGACCGCCTTACAAGGCTCGAGGAGGAGACGGGACCGCTGCGGGGGCTCGCCGAGGCCTTCGCGGGCGAGAACCCGATGCGCACGCCGCTAGAGACGTTCGCCATCGGCGCGATGTTCGATCACGTCCTCGACGCGGCGAACCTGCGGCTCGATCCGATGACCGCCGGTCGGTACCGCTTCGAGCGCGACGCGCAGGCGGTCGGCGGCAGGACCAAGCGCGGCCTCGACATCCGCGTGCACGACATCCAGACCGGGCGTCCTCGCGAGATCAGCACGCTGTCGGGCGGCGAGACGTTCATCGCAGCCCTGTCTCTGGCGCTTGGCCTCTCCGACATTGTCGAGATGAGCCACGGGCGCATCCGGCTCGACACAATCTTCATCGACGAGGGGTTCGGCAGCCTCGACACCGAGAACGACAGCGGGACGCTCGATCTCGTCCTGCAGGTCCTTCAGCAGATCGTCGGCAGGAACCGCGCCGTTGGCCTGATCTCGCACGTGCCGTTGGTCCAGCAGGCCGTGCCGAACGGGTTCTCGATCGTAAAGGGTGTCGTTGGAAGCCGCATCGAGAGGAGGGCCGCGTAGCATGACGCTCAATGTCGTTCCAAGCGGACCGTTGCCCGAGCCCATTTATCAAGCGCCATCGAGCGCGTGCTTTCCCGGAGACGATCGATGAGTCGTGACCACGTCGGCCACAGTGACATCCTGCGCTTCGCGGAGGAGCGCGTGAATTTGCCGCAGGATAAGGCGCAGGAATACCGCGCACAGGCCCGTCGGCTGCGTGAGAAGCTCGAGGCGTACGTCGACGAGCACCCAGATTTCACTCTGCGCAAGATGCTGCTTTCCGGCAGTCTGGCGAAGGGAACGGCGCTGCGCTCGCTGAACGACATCGACGTCGCCTGCTACATCAGCGGCGCGGATGCGCCGCACTCGATCGACGCGCTGCTCACCTATCTGGCAGAGCGGCTGCGCAAGGCGTTCCCGAACTTCTCGCCCGATCAGGTTCAGCCGCAGACCTACTCCGTTACCGTGTCCTTCCGCGGCACAGGGTTGGACGTGGACGTGGTACCGATCCTCTATGAGGACGATCCGCAGTGGTACGGCAACCTCGTCAGTCAAGACGACGGCTCGTTCCTCGAGACGAGCATCCCGCTTCACCTCGAATTTGCGGGCAAGCGGAAGAATGCACAGCCCAAGCACTTCGCACAGGTGGTACGGCTGGTGAAGTTCTGGGCCAGGCGCCAGAAGCAGGAGCGCGACGGCTTCCGGTTCAAGTCGTTCATGATCGAGCTGATCCTGGCCAAGCTCTGTGACGACGGCTTGGATCTATCGGACTATCCCGAAGCCCTGCAGCACTTTTTCACCTACGTAGCGACGAGCGGGCTTCTCGACCGAATTGCGTTCTCCGATTACTACCCGCCATCGAGCATCGGCACATTCACCGAGCCCATGCGGATCATCGATCCGGTCAACGCCAAGAACAACGTCTCGCGGCTCTACACGTCCGCGAACACCGACATGATCGTCGACGCGGCGCTGGACGCCGGTGACGCGATCGACGCCGCGTTGGCGGCGCCCACGAAGCAACTGACCGTCGGCTATTGGCAAAAGGTCTTCGGCTCCACCTTCCAGGTCTAAGAAACGACGATGTCCAGCTACAGCTATACCGAAAGCACGACGTTCACGATCACCCATGCCAAGCACATGGCTGCGAAGATCGCTACCGACCTGAAGCGCATGCAGCGGTTCTATGGTCAGCCCTACGACTGGCAGATCGCGGAGTTCGAGGGCGAGGCAGCAGCTATGCTGAAGGCCGGTTACCTGCAGGACGTGACGTACGGCTTCCAGCGCAACGGTCAGTGGATCGAGCCGACGCTGAAGTACACGGCCAAGGATCTGGGGGGCGGCGCAGCCAACGACGACGATCCCGGCCGCGTCCTCCCCGGCAAGGACGTCTCCGGCGCCGCGTTCGGCAGCTTCCTCAACTACACGCTCGCCTACTTCCTGCTTCCTGAAAGCGACCGGAACAAGTTCAAGGATACCTTGCCGATGCAGCGGACTACAGCCTCCGAGCCGACGGTGAACGGCTATCTCACGTCCGACCGGACCTATTCGGCCGGTGGGCGTGCGCTCGATCGATCCAGCGTGAGGAGCTACTGATGCAGGGCATGCCCGGTCTCGACGACCTGTTCGAGCGTCGTCTGAGCTATCCGGACTTCGAACCGCAGGAGCGGCTTGCCCGTCTCGTCGGTCTGGACGACCATAAGTCCCGGCTCGCCAAGATCCTCGGTCTGCTAGTCAACCCGCAGGGGCTGGAGAAGTGGGCGGCTAGGTTTCACGGCGGCGAGGTGAGGCCGCTGCTCGATGCGGTGCTCCGCCGGCCGCCGCTCGTGGTGCTCGCCGGCGACGTCGGCTCCGGGAAGACGGAACTGGCCGAGACGATCGGGGATATGGTCGCGCGGCAGGAAGGCATCGAGATCACCCTCTACCCGCTCAGCCTTGCTACCCGTGGGCAGGGGCGCGTTGGTGAGATGACGCAGCTCCTGTCGGCTGCGTTCGAGCACACCGTTCAGGCGGCTTCGCGGCTAAAGTCCGCAGGGAAGGCGAAAGGCGGACTCATTCTGCTGGTCGACGAAGCCGATGCGCTGGCCCAGTCCCGCGAGGCGGCCCAGATGCATCATGAGGACCGGGCGGGCGTGAACGCCTTCATCCGCGGAATCGACCGGTTGGCGAACCTGCGGCTCCCGGCCGCCGTCATCATGTGCACCAATCGGCTGAACGCACTCGATCCCGCTGTCCGCCGACGGGCCGCCGACGTAATGGCCTTCGCTCGGCCGAACGACGAACAGCGTCGCCACATCCTGTCCATGCGGCTGGGGGGCTTGGGTATTTCCGGAGTCCAGATCCAGGCACTCGTGACGGCGACCGGTTCGTCCAGCAGTTCGCCCGGCTTCACGTTTTCCGACATTACCCAGCGCCTGCTGCCGGCGATCGCCCTTGACGCCTATCCCGATCGGCCGATCGAGGCCGGACGCGCACTCCAAATCGCGCGGGGCATGACGCCAACGCCGCCGTTCCGGGACGAGGTGCAGCTGGCGGGAGCCGCGCGATGACGTGGTCTATACAGACGCTGCTCTCGGAACTGCACGACGACATCCAGGAGCGGCTCGCCCGCGCCCGGCGGGCGTTTGGCCATCCCGGCACCAAGGGAGATGCGAGCGAGTCGGTGTGGCTTGAGCTGCTCGCGACCTACTTGCCGCAGCGCTATCAGGCCGCGTCAGCGCATGTGGTGGACAGCAAAGGCACCTTCAGCGAGCAGATCGATGTCGTGGTGTTCGATCGGCAGTACTCGCCCTTCATCTTCAGTTACCAGGGGCAGACCGTTATTCCGGCCGAAAGCGTCTACGGCGTCTTTGAGGCCAAGCAGTCGATCAACGCAGAGCAGGTGGCGTATGCGCGCAAGAAGGTGGGCAGCGTGCGACGGCTGCACCGCACGAGCCTGCCGATCCCCCATGCTGGCGGTACCTACCCCGCCAAACCTCTACAGCACATCGTCGGCGGGTTGCTGACGCTCGACAGTGACTGGAGTCCAGGTCTCGGTGATCCGTTGGTCAACGCTCTCGCCGTTGGCGGCCCGGAGAATCGCCTCGATCTCGGATGCGTAGCGGCTCACGGCATCTTCTCGTGCGACGACGAGGGCTGCGGTACGCTGACGCCGATCGGCAAGCCTGCGACGGCGTTCCTGTTCGAACTCATCGCCCGCTTGCAGGAGAAGGCGACAGTGCCGATGATCGATGTCCGGGCATACGCCCGCTGGCTGGACGTCGATCTTCCGGTCTGACGAATAGAGAATCGGCGTCCGGGCATGACCACTACGCCAGCTGCACCTGAGGGTAGGCTGGTGCGCATAGGAAACCGATTTCAACCCGCCAGGCGCACGTACGTCTGCTCTTGTCAGGATCTGCCGTTTAGCGAGCCGGTTCGCAATGACTGCTTCGTCCCAATCTCGGTCGTTCGAGCGGGCTTTAGCGCTGTCCGCTTTCGGGTGACCAGGATCCGGTCTTCTACGACTGACATCGGGGCGCAAAGCTGCCGCTCGCGACGCGCGAACTGCGGCTTGGCACCCATGCGTCAGATCACGCTGCGGCAGTGCGCTCAAGCGCAGCGATGTGCTCCTCGCATATGACCTGCACGGTCCTGCCGAGCATCTCGACTCGCTCGCCGAGCCAAGCCAGTTCCTCCACCGTGATCCGATAGTGCTTGGAATACCGGGCCTTCACATATGCCTGTTTGAGCTTCTCGAACCGCGCCCGATCGTCGCGGTTGTCGCGCGGCCAGGCGTCTATCAAGCGCGGGTCGATACGCTCCGCTTGGGTACGCAGGAATGAGAGATTGTGCACGTGCGGCGTGTAGAAAGTGCACACTAGGAGTACGCAGTGATAAAGGCGCTCGGTCGCCTGATGCGTCAGAAAAGCCCCATCTTTCAGTCGCCCCTGAGATTGGCTGAATTTAGCAGTTTCTAACATGCCCGCGGCGGCCGGAAACCACTCCTCGAAATACTCCCGCGCCATTGCGAGCGCCTGCTCCGGCGTCTTCGGTTTGGGCTGATGCAGCTCGGTCCCGTCGCTCTCGTAGAGCGCGATCCCGTCGCGAGCGATATCCATGAAGAAATAGCGGCCGTGCGCGAGACCGTCGTTCACCTCCTGCAGCGTGTGAACGATGAAGTTGACCGGCGTGCGCAGCGTCTTCGTGACCGCCAGCTCGCGGTTGAGGCGATCCTCGGCCGTCGCCCAATACTCGACCGGATCGGTCAGCCGCTTGTCGTTGACGATCACGAGCAAGTCGAAATCGGAGCGATAGCCCTTTGCGGTATGCGGCTCGTCGACCCAGCCCCCGCGCGCATAGCTGCCGTAAAGGATGATCTTGAGGATACGCCCCTTCTTCTTCCAGTCCTGGGTCGCAAGCGCTCTCGCCTCGTCGAACTCCTCGAACAGGATCTGCACCACGCGTTCGAGCTCGCGCTGCTTTGCAGGAGGCAGATGATCGAGGTCGGATCGCATCAGCGGAATCCTAGACGGCGTTTGCAGCGATGCAACAGGGTCGACACGCGATTAGCGCCATTTCCGGGACGTTTGTCAGCGATGTCGTCTTCGGCAAGCCGGCGGTTGATCGCGATGATCGCCTCGGCAAACAACCGCTCGACCTCGGCGATGTCGATGACAAGGCGGGATGCGATTTCGGCATAGTCCAGGCCATCGACGACATGGAGGAAGACCGTCCGCATGGGGTCGGGCAACGCGGCGAAAGCATCTCGCATCTGTTCGATCAATCGGGCATCGATTCCGGGCATGGCGCCGCTCCTTCCGGTCCGCCCGCAAAAGGCCGGGCGGCAGGTGCGAGACGGGTCGCGGCGACGGAGGCGGGCTGCACCGCAGGGCGCAGCGTCAGCGGAGCACCCGGGCTTTGCCCGGGTTGCGGTCCGCCGCGGCGCGACCAGAACGAGCACCGCCCGGCCCGCGGGCAGTTGGACAAGGTACGGCGGCGTATCGCGCGACGATGAAAGAGCGCGGCGGTTGCGCGCGGTCGCGATCTGGCGCAGACTCGATTGGCAGCGCGGTCGGAGCCGGCAGCCCGCTGCGGATTTGACCGCCAGGCATCAAGCGCGTCCATCCAGCACGGTCGGACGACATCCCCGAGGCATAGCCCGGCACGGGACTGGATCTCGTGCAAACCCTCTCGCTCGCCCTCGCCACGCGCCGGTGCCGCTGCGTTGCGTAATCCTGTGCGTCGCTCCGACGAGGAATCCGCAGCGCTGCCCGGCGGCTGCCCCGTCGACGATCAGGCGCGCGTCGAGCTGCTCTATCGCGAGCAGGCGCCGCAGCTGCGGCGGCGGATCCACGCGCATGTGCGCTCGAGCGAGGAAGCGAACGACATGGTGCAGGATGCCTTTGCCCGGCTGCTGGGTTCGGGGGCGCGGCGCGCGCTGCGCCAGCCTGAGGCCTTCCTCAACCGGATCGTGCGCAACCTGCTGATCGACCGGTCGCGTCGCCTGACCGGACGCCCGTCGCATGTGCCGATCGACGAGGAGAACGAGCCGGCCGAGCGGCCGACCCAGGAAGACGGGATCGAGCTCGAGCAGCTGCGCGAGCGTTACCGGGCCGCGGTAAGCGCCCTCCCCGCCCGCACCCGCGAGGTATTCCTGCTCCACCGGGTCGATGGCCTCGACTATAAGGAAATCGCGGCACGGCTCGGGATGAGCTACCGCACCGCCGAGTGGCATGTCGCCGAGGCGATCGTGAGGATCGGCAGGGACCTGGAGGGATGAACAGACCGGACGCAGCCCCGGAGGAGCCACGGGAAGCGCTCGCCCGCGAGGCGGCGCGCTGGTTCGCGCGCATGCGCGGCCCCGATGCCGAGGCGAGCCGGGACGCGTTCGAGGCCTGGCTGGGCGCGGGGCCCGAGCATCGCAGCGCCTATAATCGCGCGGCCGAGATCTTCTCGATGGGAAAGCTGCTCGGTGAAGCAGATGCACTGCCGACCCCGCGCCCACCCCATCGGCTGGCCACATTCGCGATCGCAACCGCCGGAGCATGTGCAATCGCTGCGGGAGGCTGGATGGCCATGCATCCGGGGGCTCTTACCCGCGGAACCCCGGCGGTCACCGCCAGCGCCGGCGACCAGCGCACCGTGTCGACGCTCGCCGGCGAGACCCGCGTGGTGCGGCTCGCCGACGGGTCGACTATACGTCTCGGCCGCGACACCTCGCTTCAGGTCACGATCGACGCCGGCAGCAGGACGCTCCGGCTGACGCGTGGGCAAGCGCGGTTCGAGGTCGCGCACGAGCATCGGCCGTTTGTCGTGTTTGCGGGCGGCGGCAGCGTAACCGCGCGCGGCACGATCTTCGAGGTCGGGCTGGTGCCATCCGGCCGGGTCCAGGTGCAACTGGTGCAAGGGGTCATCGACGTCGCGCTGCCGCGCCAGCCACAGAAAACCGGGCCGGCGGCGGTCCGCCGGCTCGCCGCCGGCGAGGGCCTGTCCTTCACCGCGGCGCCATCGGCGGTCGCCGCGGCCGGCGGATCGGGCGCCGCGCTCCCCGCCCCTGCTGCCGCATCGGGCACGATACGCGAATTCCAGGCCGTTCAGGTCGCGGCGCTGATCGCCGAAGCGAACCGCGGCGCGGCGCGACCCCTCCGGCTCGCCGACCCGTCACTCGGTGCCCGGCGTGTCTCGGGGCGATTTCGCGTCGACGACACCGGTTTGCTCGCGGAGCGACTGGGCGCGCTGTTCGGCGGGGAGGTAGACAGGAGCAACCCGCGGGAGATCGTCCTGCGCTAGGCACGAGGCTTGAAGCACCGCGCGACGACCTTGCCCAATGTTCCGTTTTTGTTCTATCATCGCACTCCGCCGATTCACGGCGATTCGAGACTGATGGAGCCTGAGCATGGAGCACGACCTCCAGCTGCGTGCGGCCGCGCGCGCGATTTATGACGCCTGCTATCCGGGCGAGGAATGGGCACCGGTCGGGTTCGACGAGGCGGAGCGGCTGGGGACGGTCCACTACCGCCAGGCGGTCGGTGCCGCGCAGCGGACGCGCTCCATTCTCGCGGAGCGCGGCGTGCAGGCCGAACTCTTCCCCCGGCCGACGAGACCCGTGTTCGCCTGACACGATGGTCCCGATCGAAAAGACCCACTGGCTCGCGCATCGCTGGGCGATCGAGCTGGACACCCAACCCTACGGCCAGTTGACCGCGCATGTCGGCAGGATCGAGGGCCACAGGGTCGGGCAACACGCTTCGCGTGCGGAATACGACGCATGGCTCGCGGCCATGCGTCCGCTTTGCCTGGCGCGCTTCGTCGCCGGCCGGCCCCGACTGCACCCTGCGACGGCGCTGATCGTCGCGGGTGAATATCGCCTTGGCCGGATCCCGCCCGAACTGTGGTGCGGATACGACGTGATCGAGCTGCTCGATCTGCCCGACATGACGCTCCTCTCGGCGAAGGTGCGCGCGATGTACCCGTCCTGGACCAATGCCATGATCCGCGTGGTCCGGCGCGGCGAGGTTGGACCGCTCCACCTGAAGCCGGCACCCAACGCCACGGGCGCACGGCTCACGCTGGTCGCATAGTCATGTCGCACCGGAGCCGCAGCGGCGAGAGAATCCCGGTCACCCTGTTCGAAGTGGCGGCCTACCATCGTTCGCTGATAGCCCGGTGCAGGCGATGCGGACACGAGGCGGTGTGCCGCTTTCGCGCCAGGTGCTTTACCCTCCTACAGGATCTGCGCTCGCTCGCCCGATCGAGCGAGTATCTTTTCCCTGCCCTGCACACGACTTCGCGTCCGCTTTCCGACAACAGGTTGAATGTCGCGCTCCGCGTGCGACTAAGGACGGAGTTCCTCACCGAGATCTGGGGAAGTCGCCCTCGATTGCATAGTCGACGGCCAGTCCGGTCTCGTCGCGGTTCCCTTCACCTTGGCATATTTGATCGCCGCGAGGCTGTCCGCGACCACCGATATCCCGGCGATGCCGAACGCCATGGTGCGGACTGGCGCATAATCGTGCAGCGCGTAGCGAATTCTGATCAGGGCAAAGTGCCAAATTGTTTCTGGTAAGCAATAATTAGGCCCGCTCATCAGGAATCCCGATGCCACACTGACTGCAGGCATGGCGGGTTTCGGCTGGCGCTTAGGGGAAGGGGCTCAGGCTATGTCGATGCGAACCCTCATCATCGGTGTGATCGTCGTATTGATCGCCGCCTTTGTCGGCTGGAAGCTGTTGGCGGGCGACAAATTGCCCGCCGGTTTCGCCTCCCGAAACGGCCGCCTCGAAGCGAACGAAGCCTAGATTGCCTCGAAACATCAGGGGCAGCTCAGGGAAGTCCTCGGGACGGAGCACCAGGGCCGGACCGAGCGTTCGATCTCGATTTGATCCAGCTGTGATAACAGATCGGCGAAGAGATCGTCGTTCGAAATCGGGATATGGTCGGTGAACGTCTCACCCAGCTCCGCCAGATCGCGCTGGGTAAGAAAACCGATAGAGACGATGGGATGTCTGGACATTGTGCTCCCCAGGGGCGGGAGCACATCGTCTCTCTGTCGCCGGCGCCCAAGCCGTCCCGGCGATGGAGGCAAGACGATCACCGTGCGATCAAAGTTCCTCGCATACGGTCGGAAGTGGCAAATTTCGACTTCGCGCGGCGTGCACCTCGTTGGGACCGTCCCGTGCACTCGCCGTGGCCAGCACGCATGCTGCCAGTGCTACCCGCGCCTCGGGCGACGGCTTCCCGGGTGCCTGGAAAGATGCGGTAGGTCAACATCGCGGCGCAATTCAGGGAGCTGCGCATGGGCGGACGACCGCAAGGAGGGTGCATTGCGTCACGGATCAACATCGTCATCGATCGCGTAGAAGACCGGATTGCGCTGCCACGCGCCGACAGCGGACTAATAGCAGCCGTCGCACCGCGTGCTTATCTGACGCTTCTGGGGGAGGTGCCGTCGTGCATCTTGCGGTCGAGCGTCGCCCGGCTGAGAGCGGTGCGCCCGAGGACGGTGCCGATCCGGAGAATGCGTTCTGGAGTGTCGGTCTGCATTGGCATCACCTTGCACCACGTGCCACTCGCCTCGGCGGTAGCGCGATCCCTCGCGACGTCGTCGATCACCGGGGCGCCCGGCGGCCTTATGGTGTGATAGTCAGAATCTCACGGACGGCCGTCACGAGTGCGTCCCCGAGCAAAGGTTTGGCCAGAAGACGGCAAGACCGATAGACAGGGGGGAGATCTGCGGGACTATAGCCGGTTGTCAGAACGAACGGTATATTGCGGGCCATAAGACGATCCACAATCGGGAAGCTGGTTTCCTGACCCAGATTTACATCGAGAATCGCTGCTGAAACTTCTGCACTATCCAGGAGATCGAGCGCCAGATCAACGGAATCTGCGGGTCCGACAATCCCGAACCCGGCGTCGAGAAGGTACTGTTTCATCATGTCGGCAATCAACCACTCATCTTCCACAACGAGAATTCGAGCCGGTACAGCTAATGGCGGCAGGGGTGCCGTCATGCTTCGTTACTTATCGCGTCCGCGATGGCGAAATCGACCTCCAAACCATTTGGATTGAAGACAAGCTGGGGTGCATTGCGAAGCGTTTGAGACGCCTCGCGCGCGACGAGCTCCAATCCGAAGCCAGTCTTCTCCGGTTTTATGACAGTAGGGCCTTCGCGCTCGCGCCAGCGTAAATTGACATCGTGGCCGTTCTCGCTCTGGGCGCGTTCCCAGGTGAGCTCGACATAGCCGTTGGCAGTTGACAATGAGCCGTACTTCATCGCGTTCGTGACCAGCTCGTGCAGGATCATGCTGACCGAGACCGCCTGTTTCGGATCCAGTCGAATATTTTCTCCACCCAGCGTTACCCGTTCCAGCCCCGATGGGGCGAATTGCGTATGGGCGATCTCCCGAAGTGATACGCCGGTCCAATTCTCCCTGGAAACGAGCTCATAGGAACGCGTCATTGCCGCCAGACGCCCGGAGAAGGCGTCAAAAAAAACATCGAGGTCGGCGCTACCGCGTCTCGTTAGCGTGGCGATCGCGAGCACGATCGCCAGCATATTCTTCACGCGGTGGTTGAGCTCGGCGATGAGCAGACGCTGGTGCGCTTCAGCCTTGGATATCTCGGTCACGTCGGTCACGGTGAGCACCAAGCCCGACGATTCGCCGTTCCCGTCTCGATAGGGGGCAATGCGCGCCAGAAACCAGGCCTGTCCATCGACGCTATTGACCTGTCGCTCGAACGTCTCGCCCGTTTCTCGCAAGGTGCGGAGCGCATTGGCGAGGTCGGGGAAGTCCAATATACTTGTCAGGTCGGTCAGCGGTCGTCCGAGGTCGCCCGGTAGAATCTTGAATACCGACGCAGCCGAGGGAGTGAACATCCGAATAGTAAAGGCATGATCGAGAAAGATCGTCGCGGCCGAGGTGCTGTCAAATAGGTTACGAAGGTCGGTGTTGGCCAGATCGAGTGCGTCAACCTTTATATTGAGCTCGGCGTTGACCGTCTGCATCTCTTCGTTGAGGGATTGAAGCTCTTCCTTCGAAGCCTCCAGCTCCTCGTTCGTGGATTGCATCTCCTCGTTGACCGAAAGCAGTTCCTCATTCGAAGATCTCAACTCTTCGATAGCGGTCTCATACTCCTCAATCATCGACTGCAAACGCTCTCTCGTGTCCCGCAGCTCACGTTCGAGATGGAGGCTGATTTCCTGCTCGCCACGATGGCGACTACGTGCTTCGTCGGCGCTGAGTGTCGGACCCTGATCGTGGAAGACGACCAGGAACAGGGGTTCATCGGACGAGCTGGGCAGCGGTTCGATGGTCAGCGACAGGACCTGGACCCGCAACTCTTCATCTTCAAACTCGATCCCGTCGCGTCGCGCTGGTTGTCGCAGCGTCGTCGCTTCATGGAGCGCGCTGCGCAGATCGAGCCGCAGTCCTTTCCGCGCCATGGCGAGCAACTGGCGATTGGGGGCGCCGGGCGGCGTCTCAAAATACTTGCCGGTGCGCGCCGAATAGTAATTGATGTCGCCGTCGCCGTTCACGACGACATGCGGCGGCGTATGTCGATCAAGTACATACGTCTCGACGGTCTGACGCATCGTGGTCGCGCGCAGGGTCGGGCGAGAACCTGCGCTGTCCAGCATGCCCGCTCGTGCTGTCGAAAGAGCTGGTGGCAGTCTAATCGATGCGCCTCCATCCTCAGCACGAAACAAGCGGTTTTTCTTGTCCACCGGTACGAACAAGTCGCTGAACTGACCAATGTTTTCCGAAGTGCCCAGGAACAGATAGCCGCCCGAACGCAGCGAATAGCGAAAGGTTGGCAGGACCTGGCTCTGCGCCTCGGGGCCGAGATAAATCAGCAAATTGCGGCATGAGATCAGATCGATCCGCGAGAAAGGTGGGTCGCGCAACACGCTGTGCGGTGAAAAGATGCACATGTCGCGGATGTCCTTCGCGACTACGTAGCTGCTGCCGTCCGGCACGAAGAAGCGCTGCCGGCGCTTCTCGCTGACGCTGTCAAGCAATGCCTCCGGATAGCGAGCGGCACGGGCAATTACCAGCGCCTGATCGTCGATGTCGGTGGCGAAGATCTGAACCCGGGGGACATTGCGCAATTCGTCCATATGCTCGCGCAGCAGCATCGCGATCGAATAGACCTCCTCGCCCGTCGCGCAACCCGGTATCCAAACGCGCACGACATCGTCGGCGCCGCGCCCCTTGAACAGCGCCGGAACGACTTGCCGCGCCAGCACATTGAAGGCATCCGCGTCACGGAAGAAATTTGTGACGTTGATCAACAGATCTCTAAACAAGGCGACGACTTCGGTCGGGTCGTTGCGAAGCAGTGCTACGAACCCAGGGAGCGTATCGATGCGGTTGACCTGCATTCGGCGCTGAACACGCCGCAGGAAGGTCTTGCTTTTGTATCCGCTGAAATCATGCCCCATCTGCGCGCGCAGCAGATCATAAATCTCGGTCCGGACGGTGCCTCTTTCTACATTACCGGACGCAGGAGCGTCCGCCGCCATACTTTCGACTACCGCGAAGCTCCGGCTAAACTCGATGAGCCGTTCGCCCATTTCCTCGGCGGGGATCGGAAAATCGACCATGCCGGTCGCGATCGCGGTATCAGGCATGCTGGAGTGGCGCGGCGGATGGCCATTGGCGACCTGCGCGATGGTGAGGCCTCCGCGCTCCTTGATTGCTTTAATACCGAGCGCGCCGTCCCCGTCGCCACCAGACAAAATGATTCCAGCCGAATATTCCTGGCGCTCCCTGGCGAGCGCACTAAGAAAAATGTCGATCGGATGGCGCTCTTTCAAACCGGCTGCGCTCTTCAAACGCAGCCGCCCCGCGCCGAAGTCGAGCACAGCGCCCGCCGGCATTACATAGACGTGATCGGGTTCAACCACCGCACCGTCCGTCGCCACCTGCACCGGCATGCCGGTAAAGCGCGCGACGACTTCGTGGAGCAGGCTTTCGCGTGCGTCGCTGAGATGCGTCACAATAACGAATGCAATTCCGCTCTCCGCGGGAAGGCGTGAGAACAGGGCCTCGAGGGCTTCGATGCCTCCTGCCGACGCACCGATCCCAACGATCGGAAACCGGTCAGTTTCGCAAGTTGGCATTCCTCTTTTTCCACCAAATGCATTTTGTCTTCAAACGTTTTGAAGGGCATTATGAGCCTTCATCCCGAGGCCTGATCGGTGTGGATTTCAGCCAGGAGAGCTATGTTGGCTCGCTCCGGCATAAATCGCAGGGCCGAACCGAATGCCGTCAGGCGGCGAACGCCCCAAATGCCGCCAGCGAATGTCTGTCGACATCCGATGACCGCAATCGCGGCGTTCGCGTCGTTGGATTTTACGGACCTCGCCCTGAGATCATCGACCGCCCTGATCGACGCTGCAGCGAAACGCGTGTGAACGCCACAGAGAGGTGCCGCAGCCAAGGTCAATTTGGGGGGAGAGCTCGACTGCGACTACGAGTTGCTGCCACGGCGAACGGGCGCGAGCAACCCGGTTTAATCCCCTCCCCCCGTCGCTGTGTTTCAGGCAAGGCTCATATTCTTCGGGAGCCTGGAATGCGCCGTCGACACCGCACTGGCCTTACTGCCCTCTCACGCGCCCGTTCTTGCTCGGCGCGTCTCGCCTGATGGGTGTGGTCATTTCGGTCGGACACAAAGCGTCTTTCGCTCGGGTAAATCACAGAAGCGCGGGTTTCCAGGCGGTCCTAAATCCGTCGACCTTGCGTGGTCCAAATCGGGCTTCCAACCCGCGACAAAACGCGTGTCCTGGGCCGATTCGGGCTACAAACCCATCCGTTTGAGCTTGGCTTCGATGGCCGCGGAGACCGGCGTATTCCGCGAAATGCGGTTGAGCGCGGTACGTAGCCTCGAAGCGGCGTTGCGATAGGCCTGCCACCGCGTGCGCCTTGCCGAACGGGTGACGTAGGGTGCAGGCAAATCCAGCTTGAGTTCTTCTGCCGCGAGCAAAGCTTCGACGACCTCAAGAGCCTGCCGAAAACCCTCTGCTCGGCCCGCACAATAATCGGCGCTTTCCATTACTGTCCCTTCCAGGCGTTTCCCGCATTATCTCCGAGCCGCGGCATTGAGGAGGATCTTCGCCAGAGCAAGTCCGGGATGCCGGGTCCCACTCGCCAGCCTCGGCGTGCGAGTGGGTCGCGCTACCCGTGACGAAATGCTGCGCCGGGGTTGCGGAGTCGGCGGACGGGGGCACCCTGGAGGCCGCCTCGACATGTCAGACGCAGACGATACCCGAGAATACTTGCGCTTTGGGGCTGGCGCTGCCCTACCGCCATCCCCACATATGTGGCATCGAGTTGTTCGTCCCGAGCCCGGCCGCGGCTGAGAGTTCTTATGGTCCCGCTCGGGCGTGGAACCTTTTGTCGTGGCATCCCTCCGCCGTCACCCGTTTTCACCCCCCGCTCGAACCGCGCATCGCTTTCGCTCACAACCAGACATCGGGGATCGAGAAAGGGCGGTCACGCGCAATTCCACGGCGCGGCGTGCGCGGCCAGGTTCGCCATTATTGTCGATCGTCGGGCACTGACATCTGCACCCAGGGCCGGTCGACCCGAATTCCAGGAGAGTAGCGCATGGCCAAGGGACAACAACGTAGCAACCGCGAGGCGCGCAAGCCGAAGAAGCCGG
>Ga0065165_1002445_pt1 | contig 15718 bp, 12 predicted proteins | sample AraplaMF_Cvi_mMF_FD_63813 | JGI IMG/M metagenome (GOLD analysis project Ga0065165, IMG submission 63813) | Arabidopsis root microbial communities from the University of North Carolina, USA - plate scrape MF_Cvi_mMF (version 2) (version 3) | ecosystem: Host-associated > Plants > Roots >...
GGTCGCAAGTTCAATCCTTGCCGCGCCCACCATGTAGAGAAGCCCGCCGGTCGAAAGACTGGCGGGCTTTTTGCTGTCGGGCCTCCGGGGCCATCCGGCCACGCCCATAAGATCGTTGCGATTGCAAAACTTCTCATCGACTCTCGCGCGGCGAGTATATTAATAATCCCGTAGAAATCGGCACAGCGGCGCCGTTGAGGCGGCTTGGGGAGGGCTCATGGCGACGATCGTGTGGGATCAGGGTGCGTTCAGCGGCGGCGGCAGCACGAATATCACGGGGGGTATCGTCGCCAGCGACTTCACGCTCACTTCGGCAACGCAACTCGCTGGCCTGCGCGTATGGATGAGTGATGGCGTCGCCAACAACAACGGCATCCTCGATAGTTTCGGCGGGATGCTGTCCTTTGCGATCTATTCGAATAATGGCGGCCAGCCGGGCGCGCTCATCTATACAGCGAGCGCGAGCGTCGCGGCCGGAACGCTGACGCTCACCGATACGGGTGTGAACGAAGGTGGCGCGTTCGATGTCGTGCAGGCCGATCTGGAACTCGGCGGTGGCTCGACGCTGGCGGCGGGCACCTATTTCATCGTGCTGCACGAGGGCCTCTGGGGATCGCCTGCCGACGGTTCGATCGTCTGGTGGGGGACGACCTCGGGCGGCGCGGTCGGCGCTCCGGGCTATTCGAGCACGACACTGGACGGGAGCGGCACGTGGTCGTCGACAGGCGTCGACTATGCGATGCAGCTTTTCGGTGTGGCCCCGCCGGTCGTCTCGCTGTTTAGCGGTGAGACGGCGAGCTGGAACGAGGGCGACGGTGCCGTCCGACTCGATCTGGGCAGCGATGCCGGGGTAAGCGACAGCGACAGCGCCAATTTCAACGGCGGCACGCTTGTCGTGACGCTTTCGGGTGGCGCCGAAGACCATCTCGATCTGGAGCTCGGCGGCGCGCTCTCGGTCAGCGGCGGGATCCTCATCGCCAACGGCTTCGACATTGGCAACGTCGCGTTCATCGGCGCGGACGACCATATGCTGGTCTTCAACTTCAACGCCTCCGCGACCGCCAGCGACATCGGACTGGTGCTGAAAAACCTGAGTTACTGGAACGGCGGCGGCGACGCGCCCACCGCCGGAACGCGCACGATCAGCTACACGCTCACCGACGATACGGGCGCTGCGACCAGCTGGACTTCGAACGTCCTCGTCACCGGCGTCGACGATCCCTCGACCGCGAACAACGACACCGGCAGTGTAAGCGAGGCGCACGCAGCGAACATCGCGGTGCTCGGCAATGACAGCGATCCCGATGGTGCGTCGACGCTCCATGTCGCGATGATCAACGGGCAGACCGTCAGCACGGGCGATCACCTCACGCTTGCCTCGGGCGCGGTGGTCACGTTGCTCGCCAATGGCGAGATCAGCTACGACACCGGCAGCGCGTTCAACTGGCTGACCTCGAGCGCGATCGGTGCGGCCACCGGCGCGGTCAGCTCCTATGTCGATCATTTCAGCTATTCGCTCGACGACGGAACCACGGCGGTGGTTGCGGTCACGGTCGACGGCATCGACAACGGCGATGGCCGGCTGAGCGGCGACGCGGGCCACAATACGCTCACCGGCACCAGCGGCAACGACATCTTCCTCTTCCAGGCCGGCGGCAACGACACGGCGAGCGGCGGGCTGGGCGATGACGTCTTTTATTATGGCGCGTCGCTATCGTCGCAGGATCAGGCCAATGGCGGCGGAGGCGGCGACACGCTCGCGCTGCAGGGCAATTACGGCAGCAGCGCCGGTGCGCAGTATAATCTCGGCGCGGCGATGATGAGCAGCATCGAGACCCTGGTGCTGATGGGGGGCAGCGACAACCGCATGGTCGCGGGGCCCGGAGGCGACCTCCATTACTATCTGCGCGAGAACGACGCCAACGTCGCGGCCGGGACGCAGCTGCTGGTGCAGGGTAGCCGGCTCGGCGCGAACGAGACGCTCTATTTCAACGGCGCGGCGGAGACGGACGGCAGCTTCAAGCTGGCGGGTGGCGCGGGGAACGACACGTTGATCGGCGGCGGCAATGCCGATTGGTTGATCGGCGGGGCGGGCGCCGACACGCTGACAGGCGGCGGAGGCAACGACTTCTTCGTCTTCCGCTCGACCGCGGACTCGACGGTGGCCGCATCGGACTTCATCAGCGATCTAAAGGCTGGCGACTGGATCGACCTGCGCGAGATCGACGCCAATGTGAACGCAGCGGGCGACCAGGCCTTTACGCTGATCAACGCCGATTCCTTCCACAATGTCGCCGGCGAGCTCCGGCTCTTTTACAATGGCGGCGCCTGGTGGCTTCAGGGCGACACCAATGGCGACGGCGCCGCGGACTTGCAGATCACCGTGATCGGATCGGCGACCCACTTCGATATCCTCTTCTGATCCGCGCGGGCCTGCGCAGCGAGCGCGAAACGGGCTGGAAATGGGGAATTGTGCCTGTCACGGTGCGGGCATGATCCGCTCCGCCCGTCTCGCCGCTCGCTTGCTCGCATCAGGGCGCATGGCGCGTGGCATGCGTCGGTGCAGGCGCAGCTCGGTAGCACTTCTCGGCATCGCGGCACTGCTCGCGCCGGCGACCACTTCGGCACAGGCGGCTAGCCATCCGATTCTCCTCGTGCCCGACCGCGTCTTCACGGGCACCGAGCGCGTGGCGCATCCCGGCTGGAAGGTGCTGATCGATGGCGACCGCATCGTCGCGGTCGGCCCCGACGTGACCGCCCCCGCCGGCGCCGAGACGATCACGCTGGCCGGCGAGACACTGATGCCGGGGTTGATCGACACCCACGTCCATCTGTTCCTCCACCCGTATAACGAGACCAGCTGGAACGACCAGGTGATGAAGGAGCCGCTCGCGCTGCGCACCGCGCGCGCAGTGGCGGCGGCGCGGGCCACGGTGATGGCGGGCTACACCACGGTGCGCGACCTCGGTACCGAAGGGGCGGGGGATGCCGATGCCGGACTCAAGGCGGCGATCGACCAGGGGATCGTGCCCGGGCCGCGGCTGCTGATCGCCGATCGCGCACTCGTTGCGACCGGTGCCTATGGCCCCAAGGGCTATGCATATGATGTGCCGCAAGGCGCGGAGGAAGCGAGCGGGCCCGATCTTGTCGCTGCGGTGCGCCGCCAGATCGCGCACGGTGCCGATTGGGTGAAATTCTATGCCGATTATCGCTGGGGGCCGGGCGAGCCGAGCCGCGCGACATTCGGCCTCGAGGAGCTCAAGGCAGGCGTGGCCGCGGCGCACGATGCGGGGCGCAAAGTCGCGGTTCATGCCTCGACGCCCGAGGGCATGCGCCGTGCTGCGCTCGCCGGCGCCGACACGATCGAACACGGCAATGACGGCACGCCGGAGGTGTTCGCGCTGTTGAAGACGCAGGGTGTCGCCTTCTGTCCGACCTTGGCCGCAAGCGATGCCGTCGCGCATTATGCCGGCTGGAACGGCGCGGCGCCCGAACCCGCGGCGATCGTCGCCAAGCGCGCCAGTTTCGCCGCGGCGCGCAAGGCCGGGGTCACGCTCTGCGCCGGCGGCGACACCGGTGTGTTCGCGCATGGCGACAATGTCCGCGAACTCGAACTGCTCAACGCCTGGGGTGTGCCGCTGCCCGACGTGCTGGTGATGGCGACCTCGGGCAACGCCCGGGTGCTGGGCCTGCAGGACCGGCTCGGAACGATCGCCCCGGGCCTCGGCGCCGATCTCGTGGCGGTAAATGGCGATCCGCTCGCAGAAATTTCCGCGATGCGCCGCGTGGGCCTCGTCGTCGCGAGAGGCGCGGTAATCCGCCATTAGCCATGGCGATGTCGCCGAACGGTAACCAGAGTCATCAATCTGCAACGCAAACGTCACTGAAGTTTCGCTGAATCTCCATCCCTCCGTCGTGACCCGCCCCTAGCGCAGGCCCGGGGTCGACAGGGGGATTTCCGAGTCGATCTGGGGGGCTCCAGCCCAGCCTTTTCATGCCGGAACGACCGGAACGGAGATTTTATGGCCAGCTTCAAACGCCTTAGCCTTGTCCTGATGACTACCTGCGCTGGTGCCGCTCTCTCGGCCTGCGACGGTGCCGTGAGCGTAGGTTCGCCCGGCGAGGGCGTGATCGTCGTGCCGGGGCCGACCCCGACCCCTGCGCCGACCCCGACTCCCACCCCGACGCCGACCCCGACCGGCGGTCCCGCCGCCTCGTGCCCGACCGGCACCACCGATGTCGGTGTCGTCGGTAATTTCCGGGGTTGCCGCCTGCCCTCGCTGCTGAGCGGCAGCGTGACGCTCGCGAAGCTTCCGGGCGTCGCCTATGAGATCAACGGCCGCGTCGACGTGGGCATCGACGTCACCGGCGCCGGCACCGGCTCGGGCGGCGCGATCCTGACGATCCAGCCGGGCGTGGTGGTCTATGCCAACGCCACCAACAGCGACAACGACTTCATGATCGTGAACCGCGGCTCGCGCATCTATGCCGAGGGTACCGAGGCCAACCCGATCATCTTCACCTCGATGCAGAATGTGAAGGGCGAGTCGGACGACAATTCGCAGGGCCAGTGGGGCGGCATCATCCTTGCCGGCCGCGCCCCGATCTCGAACTGCAATCTCGTCGGTGTGACCGGCGGCGCCTCGAACTGCGAGAACGTTGTCGAGGGCACCGGCACCGCGCTCTACGGCGGCAATGCGCCGAACGACAACAGTGGTACGCTGCGCTACATCCAGATCCGCTATTCGGGCACCGTGCTCGCACCGGACGTCGAGTTGCAGGGACTCACGCTGGGCGGCACCGGCTATGGCACGACGATCGACCATATCCAGGTCCACAACAGCTCTGACGACGGTATCGAGGTGTTCGGCGGCCGCACCAACCTGAAATATCTGGTGATGACCGGCGCCGATGACGACGGCTTCGACACGGATGTGGGCTGGAACGGTTACGTCCAGTTCCTGCTGACGATCCAGAAGCCGTCGAACTCCCAGAGCGACAATTACTCGACCGAGATCGACTCGAACAACGCCGAGGACGCGCTGCCGCGCCAGAAATACCACCTCGCGAACTTCACCTTCGTCCACACCTCGACCGGCACCAACGCCGCGATGCGTATCCGCGGCGGCGCCGACACGCAGATGGTCAACGGTATCGTCACGACGCCGCAGGCCTGCATGACCGTGGTCGCCGGCACCACCGACAATGGCGGCGTCCCGTCGACGATCCGTCCGGCGGGCGGCACCGGCGGCGTGCCGACCAATATCGAGGAAAGCGGCCCGCCGCAGTTCAACTCGGTCTATTTCGCGTGCGGCGCGACCAAGTTCGCCACCACCACCGTCAACGGCATCACGATCAGCGCGGCGGATCAGCAGGCGGCGATTACCGCGGCGCCGAGCTCGAACGTCAAGCTCGACGGCACTGCGGCGGACGCGCTGACCGACACCTATCTGCCGGGCGCCGGCCCGAAGGCGATGACGGCCTTCAACGCCGCCACGCTCAATCCGGCGGCCTCGACCGGGCTGGTCGCGTTCTTCGTGAACGCGAACTATCTCGGGGCGATCAATCCGGCGGGCGACACCTGGTACCAGGGTTGGACCTGCAACTCGAACCGCGCGAATTTCGGCGCGACCAGCAAGGCCTGCACGGCGCTTCCGGCCTGAGGCGAAGACTGACGGCAGGGGGCGATGCCGCGCGACGCGTCGCCCCCTGCCTCCGCCCTTGCCGCACCTCATGACCGGATATCACCGATGAAACAGCTTGCATTCGGAAGCCTCCTTCTGGCCACCTCGCAGCTGGTCGCCCCCGCGGCGCTGGCGCAGACGGCGCAGGCGGGCGCGACGCAGACCCAGACGCCACAGGACCAGACCCAGCCGCCTGCGGAGGAGCAGGTCGAGGTTTCGACCCCCGGCGCCGAAGCGGGCGACACCGGCGAGATCGTCGTCACCGGGCGCAACATCCCCAACATCGTTCGCGCGACCCCGCAGGTCATCTCGGTGCTGTCCGCCGGCGACATCGCGCGCACCGGCGAGGGCGACATCGCGGGCGCGCTCCAGCGCGTCACCGGCCTCAGCGTGGTCGGCAACGGCTATGTCTATGTCCGCGGCCTTGGCGACCGCTATTCGGCCTCGATGCTCAACGGCTCGCCGTTGCCCAGCCCAGAGCCGCTCAAGCGCGTCGTGCCGCTCGACATCTTCCCGACCAACGTCATCGCTTCGGCGCTCGTCCAGAAGAGCTATTCGGCCAATTATCCGGCCGAATTCGGCGGCGGCGTGATCAACCTTACGACCAAGGCCGTTCCGGACAAATGGTTCGTCCAGGCCGAGTTCGGCATCGGCTTCGACACGGTCACGTCCAGCGAGCTCGGCTATGTCCATGACGGCGGCGAGTCGGATTTCTTCGGCTATGACTCGGGCACGCGCTCGGTCCCGCAATTCATCACCGATGCGGGCGTCAACGGCACTGCGTTGCTGCCGTCGTCGGAGATCATCAACCTGACCAACGCCGAGACCACTTTGGTTCAGGCCAATTGGCACATCCCGCCCAATCTCCAGTGGGAGGCTAGTTTCGGCGGGTCGACCGATATCGGCAATGTCCGCCTCGGTCTGATTGCGGCGGGCGGGTTCAGCAACAAGTGGAACACGCGCGACGCGATCCAGCAGTTCGCGCAGGACGATCAGGGCGGCCTCAGCAAGGACTTCCGCATCGTCACCACCGACAATCGCGTGATCGTCAACGGGCTGGGCGGCATCGGTGCCGAGTTCGGTGAGCACAAGATCCGCCTGACGCAGCTCTACATCCACGACACGGTCAAGCAGACCAGTCTGGGCGAGGGCGGCGCGGGCAACAACTTCAACGTGATCGACGGCCACAAGGCGTTCATCGACCAGACCACGGCCTGGTATGAGCGCCAGCTGCTCGACACGCAGGCGGTGGGCGAATTCCGCTTCGGCGACCTCAGCCTCGACCTGCGCGGCACCTATGCCAATACCAAGCGCAAGGCGCCGTACGAGCGCGACTTCCGGTATGAGTACGTCACCAATCTGAGCTTCCTGCCGGTCAACGACTATGTGAACAATTTCGGCACGAACACCCCCGCTACGATCACCTTCAGCGACCTCAACGAGGATCTGTGGAGCGGCCAGGCTGACCTTGCCTACAAGCTCCGTGGCGCGATCCCGATGACGCTGTCGGCGGGCTATTTCTACAGCGACGCCGACCGTACCTCGTCGCGCTATTCGTTCCGCTACACCGGTCCGGGGGGCAGCTCGCTGCCGACCGAACTCTCGATGATCATCAGCCAGCTGCGGCCCGATTATCTGGTGTCGGACGACACGATCCTGAACAGCTGCAAGCGCTGGATCCCGGGCTTCACCGGCACCAACTGCATCCAGCTCCAGCAGACCAGCGGCGACGCCCCGGCCTATCAGGCCGAGCTGACCATTCATGGCGGTTATGCCCAGGTCGAGGCCGAGGTCACCACCGGCCTGCGCGCCAATCTCGGCGTTCGCTACGAGACCGCGAAGGAGAGCGTCGACACGTTCAGCACGCACGTGCCGGGCACGAATCTCGACAATGACTATTGGCTGCCGGCGGCGACGCTGACCTGGAACTTCGCGCAGGACATGCAGCTTCGCCTGCACGGCTCGAAAACCATCGCACGCCCGCAATTCCGCGAGCTCGCGCCGCAGGTCTATCAGGATTACGAGACCACGCGGACCTTCACTGGCAACCCGCTGCTGGTCGACTCACAGCTGTGGAACTTCGAGACCCGCTACGAATGGTTCTTCGCGCGTGACCAGAAGTTCACCGCGGCGGCCTTCTACAAGAGCATCGACAATCCGATCGAGACGATCGGGTTCTTCCCCGGCGGCGCGCAGGAGCTGACGGTCGGCTTCTCGAACGCACCCAGGGCGACGCTCTGGGGCGCCGAGTTCGAGGTGCAGAAATATTTCCCCGCACATTTCCTCGGGGACACGCGCCGCTTCCTCGTGATTGGCAACTACACCTATACCGACTCGAAGCTCCATGTCGGCGACGAGCTGGTGCCCAGCCCGATACAGCCCAACGCCAATCCCTATCAGCCGGCGAACCTGCTGTTCGTCGACGGCGCGCCGCTGGTGGGCCAGTCCAAGCACCTCGCCAATCTGCAGCTGGGGATCGAGGATACCGACCATCTGTCGCAGCTCACCTTGCTGCTCAACTATGCGAGCAAGCGCGTGGTGATCCGCGGGCCGGTGGGCACCGGCGGCGGTGCGCCACTGCCCGACATCTACGAATATCCTGGCTGCCGTCTCGACCTCGTGGCGCGGCAAGGCATCACCTTCGGCCGGGCGGAATTCGAGTTGAAGTTCGAGGGGCGCAACCTCACCGGGACGCGCCATCAGGAATATCAGACCTTCGAGAACGGCACGCGCCGCGACCTGAACACCTATGAAATGGGCCGGGTTTTCACGGTTTCGATCAGCGCAAAATACTGATATTGAAGCTTTAAAAGGGGGAGTGAGGCTCCGGGCGCCAAACACGCCCGGAGCCTTTTTCTCACGTCAGGGAATGGCTACCGCCACTCGCGCTCGCGGAACCACTTGGTCACGACGTATTTCAGTCCCGCGCGCACCTTCATCGCATGGTGCAGCGTCGAAGGATTGGGCCTGCCGTCGGCGCGCAAATTGCTCCAGGCGAGCAGCTTGCCGGTTTCCGGCTGCACGATCTTGTCGATCGCCTTGAAGCGCGTCGCGCCCCCCGCCTCGGGTTCGTTGAGATAAAGCATCACCGTCCAGGTGCGCTGGCCCGCGACGCTGCAATAGCGTTCGTAGTCGACGCCCATCGGCTCGAAATAGTCGGTATGCGCCTTGAATTCCTGGCCCACCGCATAGCGCTGCCCCTGCACCGGTTCGCCATGCGCCGGGTCGAGCCCGGTGAAGGCATAGATGCGCCGCTCCATCTCGGCGACTGCGGGCTCGCCCGAATCGAGATCGCAGGTCTCGCTCGTGCGGAAGGCATTGTCGCCATTGTAGTCGGAGACGGTCGACGGCCGCCGCCGGATGTCGATTAGCTCCATCAGCGCCTCACACAATTCGGGCTCGATGAAGCGCCTGGCGACGAACAGGGTAAGCTTGGGGCTGGGCACGCGCTGCACGCCGGGATGCGCCATCATACGGTCGATCACCGGCTCGGGTGGATAGCCGCAACCGGAGCTGGCGAGGGTGAGGGCGGGGCCTTCGGCGGTCTGCATGTTCCGGTTTTTGCCAAATCGTGTGGCGGCTGACCAGTATCCCGAGTGCCTGACACGAAGGCGTAACAAAAGCGCAAGAACAGAGTCCCGGCACCAGCCGATAACTGCGATAAACAGGGGAACGATGCAGCCGGATCCGGAAACGCTGCCGCGCGCCGTGCCCGAGGGGGAGCGCGCTCTCGCCGATCGGGCGGCGGCGCCCGAGCTTTCCTATGCCTATGCCCGCCATCACGGGTTGATCGTGGCCGATGCGCCGGATGCGGGCGCACGGCTGGGCGTGGCGTTGCGCGAGGGGGCGGATCCCGACGTGCTGTTCCGGCTGCAGCGCCATTTCGGCCGCCCGCTCGCATTGCGCTTCGTGCCTGCCGACACATTCGAGGCGCTGCTCGGCGCGCGCTACCCGACGGAGGGCTGCGTTATCGACGCCGCCGAGTTGCTCGATGCCGAGGCTGCTGCGCCCGAGGGCCCGGAGATCGACCGGCTGGTCGCGAGCATCCTCGCCGACGCCGCCCACCGCCAGGCGACCGACGTCCATCTCGAGCCGGCGCGGCCTGGCATGGTCGTGCGGATGCGCATTGCCGGCGTGCTGAGCGAGGCGCTGCATCTGCCGCCGCAAGCAGCGCGCGCGCTGTGCCGGCGACTGAAGGCGCTGGCCGACCTCGATCCGCGCGAGGAGGCGCGGCCGCAGCATGGCCGGCTGATGCTCGGTGAACCGCCGCTGCGCAACGCGACGATCGCCACGCTGCCGAGCTGGGATGGCGAGCGCGTCGTGCTTCGGCTGGGCGGCGAGGGCGATGCGCGGAGCGAATTGCGCGCGCTGGGCATGGCGTCGCCGGCGGCACGCGCGATCGAGACCGCGCTGGCGCGCAAGAACGGACTGGTGCTGGTAGCCTCGCCGCCCGGATCCGGCCGCATGACCACGCTGCGCGCGATGCTGCGCCATCTCAACAACGGCACGCGCAACATCCTCGCGGTCGAGCGGCGGGTGAAAGCGCCGCTGCCCGGCGTGGGCCAGATCGAGACCGTGCACATCGCCGACGGCCTGCGCGCCGTGCTGCGCCAGGACCCGGACGTGGTGATGGTGAGCGACCTCGAGGATCGCGAGACCGCGACGCTCGCGGCGCAGGCGGCGGCGAGCGGGCATCTGGTGCTCGCGGGAATCGATTGCGGCGACGCCGTGGGAGCGATCCTGCAGTTGCGCGCGCTTCGGCTAGAGCCTTTCCTGCTCGCCTCGACGCTACGCGCCGTGTTGGCGCAGCGGCTGGTGGCACGGCTGTGTCCGGCCTGTCGCCGTCCGATGCAGGCGCGCGGATCGGTCTCGGCACTGCTCGGCTTCGATCCGGGCGCGATCGTCTATGCGCCCACGGGGTGCGAATCATGCGGCGGTTCGGGTCTGGCAGGTCAGACCGGCGTGTTCGAGACGCTCGTGGTGGACGAAGGGATTCGCCGGCTGATCAACGATGGCGGCGACGAGGCGATTCTCGCGCGCCATGCCTTTCTCAATTCACCGAATCTCGGTTCGGCCGCGCGCGCGCTGGTCCGCGAGGGCGTGACCACCCCGGAGGAGGCGGTGCGCGTGTCACGCAGTGCTGCCCCGGCGGTGGTGCGATGAGCGACTTTGTAATATATGGAAAGCGGTGCTTGACGGTGCGCTTCGGCGCCCGTAAGCGCGGCATCCTTCGTGGCGACCGTAGTTCAATTGGTTAGAGCGCCGGCTTGTGATGCCGGAAGTTGCGGGTTCAAGTCCCGTCGGTCGCCCCATTTCTTCCAGCGATATCCGGACCCAAAGCCGTGACGATCAACTGGGGCTTCCCCGATTTCGACGACCATGAGGGCGTCCATCTGTTCACCGATCCGGCGTCGGGTCTGCATGCGGTTATCGCGGTGCATTCTACTGCGCTTGGGCCGGCCGCGGGTGGCGTGCGCTACTGGCATTATGCCGATACGCGTGCGGCAATCACCGATGCGCTGCGCCTCTCGCGCGGGATGAGCTTCAAGAACGCGATGGCGGGCCTTCCTATGGGCGGCGGCAAGGGCGTGGTGCTAGCGGGCAAGCCCGGCGACACCATCTCCAACGCACAGCTCGAGGCGTTCGGCGAGGCGGTCGAGTCGCTCGGCGGACGCTATGTGACGGCCGAGGATGTCGGCATGTCCGAAGCGCGGATGAAGGTCATCGCGACGAAGACGAAGCACGTCTCCGGCCTCCCGGTCGAGGAAGGCAGCGCGGGAGGTGATCCCGGTCCCTTCACCGCGATGGGCGTCTATCTCGGCGTGAAGGCTGCCGCGAAGCGTGGCCTCGGCGCCGATGGGATGGCAGGCGTGCATGTCGCGATCCAGGGTGTGGGCAGCGTCGGCGGCGGGCTCGCCCGGCTGCTGGCGAAGGACGGCGCGAAGCTGACTCTGGCCGACGTCAATGCCGACAAGGCTGCGGCGCTCGCCGCCGAGCTGGGTGCGGATACGGCGGCCGCTGAGGAGATCCTCGCGATGAAGGCCGACATCGTCAGCCCCAATGCGCTGGGCGCGATCCTCACTGCTGATTCGATTGCGGCGCTCGACACGAAGGTGATCGCGGGCGGCGCCAACAACCAGCTCGCCACGCGCGAGGACGGCGCGGTGCTGCACGCGCGCGGCATCCTCTATGCGCCCGATTACGTGATCAATGCCGGCGGCATCATCAATGTCGGGCTCGAATATCTCGGCCAGGGCGACCGCGCCGAGGTTGAGGCCCGCATCGCGCGCATCCCCGACCGGCTGGTCGAGGTGTGGGACGAGAGCGAGCGCAGCGGCGACCCCGCCAGCGACGTCGCGGACCGCATCGCACGGCGCCTGATCGGCCGGAACTGACCGGCGGCGATCGCGGTGCGCTGCCGCGATCGCATCATACCAAGGTTCGGTAGCCCGATTCGGCGATGCCGGGCACTCTCCCGTCAAAGGGGAGTGCTCGCCATGAAGTTGCTGTCTTCGCTTGCTTTTGCCGCATCGCTGTTTCTCGCCGTGCCCGCGCTGGCGCAGGTCCCGCCCTATCCGGCCAGCTTCAAGACGCAGGACATCGCCAGCAACGGCACGAAGATCCATGTCCGCGTTGGCGGGTCGGGGCCGGCGGTGCTGCTGCTCCACGGCTATGGCGAGACCGGCGACATGTGGGCGCCGCTGGCGAAGGCGCTGATGGCGAAGCACACGGTGATCGCGCCCGATCTGCGCGGCATGGGCCTCTCCGATCATCCGACCGCCGGCTATGACAAGATGAACGAGGCGCGCGACATGGCGGGCGTGCTCGCGGCGCTCAAGATCGACCATTATGACGTGGTCGCGCACGATATCGGCAACATGGTCGCCTTCGCGCTCGCCACCCAGCAGGGCGACCGGATCGGGCGTATGGTCTATATGGACGCGCCGGTGCCCGGCGTGGGGCCGTGGGAAGAGATCCTCAAGAACCCCTTGCTCTGGCATTTTCGCTTCGGCGGCCCCGACATGGAGCGGCTCGTAGCGGGACGCGAGCGTGTCTATCTCGATCGCTTCTGGAACGAATTCTCGGCCGACCCGAAGAAGTTCGACGAGGCCTCGCGTGCCCATTACGCCGCGCTCTACGCCCGTCCCGGAGCGATGCACGACGGGTTCGAGCAGTTCCACGCCTTCGACCAGGACGCGACCGACAACCGCGCGTGGCTGGCCAAGGGCAACAAGCTGTCGATGCCGATCCTCGCGATCGGCGGCGATCATTCGTTCGGTACCACCATGGCCGCAGTGATGTCGGCCGCGGCGACCAACGTTACCCCGGCGGTGATCAAGGATTCGGGCCATTGGGTGATGGAGGAGCAGCCGGCCGCGACGGTCGCGGCGATCGTGCCGTTCCTCGACCACACCTGATTGCTCAGCGGCTGAGCTCGCAGATCCAGTTGGTCTCCCACGTCTTGCCGCCGTCGGGCGAGAAGGCCTGTTCCATCCGCGCGGATTTGGGCGAGAGGTCGAGCCACAGATAGCGCACGGTGATCGCGCGGCCCTTCCATGTCTCGGCGTCGTAGAATTCGCCGCGCTTGCCGGTGAAGCTCCCGACGACCGGCGGCAGGCCGAGCGTGCCCTTGTCGACGTCGACCAGATAGATCGACCATTGCTTCGTCTCGGGATTGTAGAGGCGCAAGGTCTGCGCCTTCAGGGTCTCCTTCCCATCGGTCGAGCGTACCTCGAACTCCTCGAAATTGCTGTTGCTGCCCAGCAATTTATGATGGTTCGAGATGCCGTGATATTCGACCCAGCGGGTCGAGCCGACGAGCCGGTCGGGCAGGCGGCGGACATGCGCCTTCCAGTCGCCGATCAGGAAATCGAAATCATGTCCTCCGTCGTGGAGTGCCGGCATCGCGACCGCGGGTGGCGCGGCGGTCTGGGCGTGGGCGGCGGGGACGAACAGGGCGAGCGCGCAGGCGAGGGGCAGGCGGGTCAAATCATCCTCCCGATGATCGTGCTGAGCTGAAGCTCGCGCGAATCATCGCCGGTGCGCCACCCGCAAATCGCTGCTAGAGGGCAAGCCAGACTTATGCTCGAGTCCGCGCGCTTCCCCTCGCTGACCGCGATCAGCGCCTTCGAGGCCGCGGCGCGCCACGGCAGCTTCGCTGCTGCCGCACGCGAATTGGGCACCACCTCGGCATCGGTGAGCTATCATGTCCGCCGGCTCGAAGCGGCGATCGAGGTGCGGTTGTTCCGCCGCTTCGCGCACCGGGTCGAGCTCACGCCCGCCGGTAGCGAGATCGCCGAGGAGACGATCGCCGCCTTCGGCATGCTCCGCGCCAGCTTCGCGCGCGGTGCGGCGATCGAGGAGGCGCAGCTTTCGATCAGCGCCTTGCCGACCTTCGGCACGAGTTGGTTGACCCCGCGGCTCGGCCGCTTCCGCGATTTGCACCCGGGCCTGCGCCTCGCACTTGACCTGTGGCCCGAGCCGCGCGACCTGATCGGCGGCGGTTACGACGCCGCGATCCGCAACGGTCATGGTCGCTGGCCGGGGCTGCGTGCGACGTTGCTGTTCCCGAGCATTTTCCTCCCGCTCTGCGCGCCGCGCCTGGTCGACGCGGCCCGCGATCTCACCGCGGTGCCCATGCTCGGCCGCCCCGATTGGTGGGAGCTCTGGTTTCGCGCCGCGGGGCTCGACGCCCCGCGCGAGTTCGGCATCGACCTTGCCGAGGAGCATCTCGACGCCGCGGCAGCAATCGCCGGGCACGGCGTGACGATCGGCTCGCCGATCCTGTTTCGCCACGAGATCGAGGCCGGCCGGCTGGTCCCCGCGCACGAATTGGTGGTGAGTGATGGGCGCAGCTTCTGGCTCGCTTTCCCTGCCGGCCGCCGCGACAGCGCCAAGATCGCTCGCTTCCAGCACTGGCTGGAGGAAGAGGCCAAAGCGGAACGCGCGGCTTCCGCGGCCTTCATTGCCCGCGCGGTGATCGTCACGCCCTGAGCGAAAACCTGTCACTTGCAGGCATGGATTCCCCCCGCAAACTCGCCTAGAGCGTGGCGGCTGTGCCCGTGCTCCACGCTCTCGCCAATCCCGCGCGCTTCCTGAAGATCGCGCGACCGCTGACGCCGATCCTGTTCTGGGTCGGCGTGACGCTGGCCGCATTCGGCGCTTATGCCGGGCTCGCGCTGACCCCGCCCGATTATCTCCAGAAGGATTCCGTACGCATCCTCTACATCCACGTGCCCACCGCCTGGCTGGGTATGGGCGGATGGAGCGGGATCGCGATCGCCAGCCTCGCTTATCTCGTCTGGCGCCACCCGCTGGCGAGCCTCGCCGCGCGCGCGATCGCGCCGGTGGGGGCGCTGTTCGCCGCGCTTTGCCTGATCACCGGCTCAATCTGGGGGCGGCCGACCTGGGGCACCTGGTGGGTGTGGGACGGCCGGCTGACGAGCATGCTGCTGCTGTTCTTCGTCTATATCGCGTGGATCGCGCTCGCCCGCGCCGATGCCGACCGCGGCGGTGACGGCCGTATCCCCGCTTTGTTCGGTGTCGCCGGCACGGTGCTGCTGCCGATCATCCGCTATTCGGTGATCTGGTGGCACACGCTCCATCAGGGCGAGAGCATCGGGCTCACCGGCTCGAGCATCGATCCGTCGATCCTCTGGCCTTTGGGCTTCACGTTGAGCGGCTTTACCTTCTTCTTCGCCGCGGTGGTGCTGATGCGGATGCGCGCCTTGCTCGCGACGCAGAAGGTCGAGGCGCGGCTGCGGCGGATGGCGGCGGCATGAACCACTGGCTGTTCGTCACCGCGGCCTATGCCGTCACACTCGCCGGCGCGGCGCTGATCGCGGCGCTCAGCTGGCGTGCGATGCGCAAGGCCGAGGCTGCTGTCGAGGGGCTGCGCCGCTCGTGAAGCCCAAGCATCAACGGCTCGTGCTGGCGCTGGCGGCGCTCGCCGCGATCGGCGGGGCGAGCGGCCTCGCGCTCTCTGCACTCGGCGATCAGGCGGCGTTCTTCTACGCCCCCGGCGACGTCGCCGG